>Ga0247682_1000001_pt1 | contig 352375 bp, 289 predicted proteins | sample CNK23_metaG_FD_190130 | JGI IMG/M metagenome (GOLD analysis project Ga0247682, IMG submission 190130) | Soil microbial communities from Purdue University Martell Research Forest, Indiana, United States - CNK23 | ecosystem: Environmental > Terrestrial > Soil > Temperate forest > Bulk soil...
GGGGACTCCCAACAAATTATTTTAATCATTTCTATGCAGGGAACGTCATCGGACGTTTTCCCTAGGTTAGATGCTGTAGACGCGCAAAGGGTTAAATTTGAATAAGTTGGGGACTATATCGTTAAAGCTGTGAAGTGAAAACGGGAGACTAGGCCAAGGTATAGGCGAACATATAGCGAAGATGCTTTTCGTTTGCCCGGTGGCTAACTATTTACCAAAAAGATTCCAACCTAAAAGGTGATTGAGCCAGGCGCGAGGGCCACTCCCGGCGGCCTTGTCCGAGGCTGAATTGGGAGCGTCATCGGAAACTTTGTACGGTTCGTTCGAGCCAGGATGAAGGTACAGTGCGCGCATTTCGGCGGCGTTGAGCGGTCGGGCACCGCGGCGGCCGAAAACGGCGAGTTGATTCCCGGATTCGTCGACGGCGCGATCGCGATCGATGCCCTTCGAAATGGCGAGCGCGGTGCCGCGTGTGCGGGCGGTGGCGATTAATTTTGGAGTGGGGCGCGGCGAGAAACCGGAGAAGTGAGCGGGGTCGTCCCAGGGCGAAATAATTTGCAAGACTTCGACACCGTTGTAGCCGTCGGCGACGAAGGCGAAGGCGCTGCCGGCGACCATTCCGATTTTGACGTCGTTTACTTCGTGCATGGCGTTGTTCGCATTAAAGACCTGGTCGAGGCGAGGCGCTTCTGGGTTTTCGACGTCAAAGATCGCGAGGCCATTTTTTCCGCCAGCGACGTAGGCGTAGGTGCGCGCGACGTAGACATTGCGGGCGTCATCGAGCGCAGCGCGGCCAGTTGGGATGGGCTTTGGATGAGCGAGGTCCGTGACGTCGAGGGTTTTTAGGCCATAGCTGTCGACGATGAACGCGTAGCGAAACTGGACAGCGATGCCGCGCGGATTTTCGAGATCGGGAGCACCGAGAGTGGCAGTGACTTTGGGTGCGAGAGGATTGTCCAGATCTACGACGACGAGATTCTTGTCGGTGAGGATGTAAGCGAAAGTTCCGGCGATTGTGATGCGGCGGGCACCAGTGAGGAGGCCGTTGGGATTGAAGGCGACAGCTCGCTTGAGGAAATTGTTGCTGGGATTGCCGTCGAGGAGCGTGCCGACGCCAGGCATTTTGGATTTGAGATTGGGATCGCCGACGACGACGAGGCCTTCTTCGCTGTCGGCGACGTAGAGGAAGCCGTACATCAAATGGATGGGCTGTTCTTCGTTTTCGGGGAGCTGCTTGCGAAGCGGATCGACGCCAAGAGTCGTCGGTGAGGCGATGGCTTGGGCGTTTTTCGTGGGGACGTAGAATTTCTGGCCGAGCGGAGAGACGGGGGCGCTGGTGATGCGTTCGGAAAAACCTTTGTTGTCAATATTTGCGATATCGGAGACACGGACGCCGCCTTTGCCCATGGCGGCGTATACATATTCGCCGCGCGCCTGAATGTCGAGGACGTCGCCGTCGTGTTCGTAGGAAGTGTGGAGTCCGCGCCCATACTTGACGAACTTTTTGTAGTCGTCTGGATAGGCTATGCGGTGCAAGTCGCTGCCGTAGATTGCCTCGGGCTCGTCGTGTTCGGCAACGGCGATTGCCTCGAAACCCTTCTTGCCCGTGGCGACATAAACGTAGCGGCCCATGAAGTTCATGAAGTTGGTGCCCTGCAAAAGAAGTTGGGCCATCCAGGCGTTGTTGTCGCTTTTCTCGGAGAGATGGCAATCGCTGCATTCTTTCGTCTCTTTCGCACGAACGGTGTGCGGAACAAAAGTCGAGTAGGCCTGACCGGAAAAACCGGGCGCGGAGATCGTTTGCTGCTGGTAGTAGAGCCACTCGCGATTGGCGTTTTGAGAGCTGACGAGAATGGCGCAACTGGAGCGGGCGGGGGCGATGCGATGGCCGGTGACGGTTCCGTCGACGCCGAGCATGTAAATGTCGTCGCGCAGCACCTGGAAGTTGTAGCTGGTGTAGTTGCGTGTCGTGAGGCCTTCGTTGTGCAGCATGGGCCGGCGAACGTTGGCGGTCATTTGCAGATGGCAGCCGAAGCAGGTTGGCGTCCAAGAGGTGTGGCAGGCGTAGCAGGTCATGCTGCTGTTCGCGTGCGCCAGGGATTTCTCATCAGCGGGAGCGGAGGTAAGCGCGATGCCGTCTTTGCCCATGAGTTTTGCGCGCAGAGATTTCGGGTTGAAGTGGACATTGCCGGGAGTGATGCTGTCCACGGTCTGCACGATTTCCCATTCTTTGCCGGGATCGGTCATGGAGCGCTGGAAGATTTTTCCTTCGCGGGATTCGAAGCGTCGGAGGCTCCACGGGGTGCGAAGCGCATCGAGAGAATGGCCGCGCGGCCAAGCGGGAAGAACAGGATCAGGGGCGGCGGGACCGGACGTAGTGAGCGTGGCCTTCTTGGCGACAGTTCCATGGCAGTCGACGCAATCGATTTCGACGGCGGCGCGCGGCTCACCGTAAATTTTCGTGTTGCCGTGATTGTCCTGATTGAAATGGCAATCGGCGCACTGCATTCCCTTTTCGAGATGAATGTCAGCAAGGTGAACGGCTTTGCCGAAGCGATCGGGATCGTCGAAGGGAATGATTTTATCGTCGGCGCCGAGCCAGTTCCCTTTTCGATCGTGTTTGTAAACGCCGCGGAAAACCCAACCATGGCCGTGAAAGTCGGCGAACTGTGTCGTCTTGAGCTGTTTGTTGAATTCGGCAGAGCCAACTTCATTCAGAAACTTTTTATCGCGCCAGAGGCCGCGCGCCGCGGCGGCTTCCGGATTGCGCAACGCGACCTGGTAGCGCTCTTCTTCCTTGGGATTGTGCTGTTGCTTCGGATACATCGATTCGGCGTCGAGTTCGTTGTCCCACCAGGTAAGGCCGAAATAAGTGGTGAGCATGTTTGTGCCCGGGTGAATGTGACAGACCATGCATTGGCTGGAAGGAATGGAACGTGTAAAGACATGTTTGATGGGATGACCAGACTCATTCTTGGGAATTGTTGGATCGATTGTGGCCGAGTACCCAAGATTTCCGAATGGCGCGTATTGCGCGGAGTGAAGCGGGTCACGATCGTTCGCGTAGATGACATGGCACGCGGTACAGCCGCTAGCGCGATAGTCACCGGGATGATCGTTTGTTCCGGGCAACGACATAACGGGATCGACAAGGCGCGTTTTTTGGAGGCCCAGAAAAACGGGATCGGTACGCAGTTCGGTTCCAAGGCCACGCTCGCTTAATTTGTCGTCGGGCCTGCCGGGAGGCTCGTCTTTTTTCGGATTACCGATTTCGCCTTTTTTCTCGCCGCCACGTTCGAAAACGCGGAGGACGTTTCCGGGCTGCGAAATTTCCCAGCGAAGGAGCGGTTCGAGCTGCGAAAGAACTCCTTTGACGCGAGTTTCCTCTGGCGTTGGCGCGGGAATGGTTTTGAGAGTCTGCGGTTTACCGTCGCGATCGTAGCTTTCGCCAAAACGCGTGTTCTTTGTGGGGTAGCCGCCGTTGTTGTAGAGCGCGGCACCCCACAACATTCCGGTATGCGTCATCATGCTGTTTGAAACGGCGCGCGTTTCGGTTGCATGGCATCCGGCGGCGCCACAAGTCTCGGGCGCGACGCGAAGGTCGCCTGGATTGACGAACTTGATGTATTCGGCGGGCTCCTTCAGCCATTTTGCGTAAACATTTTCGGGACCCGCGGAGCGATTCTTGAAAATTGCATCGCGCGGCTGGACGTGAGCTTTTACTTTTGCGGATTTGTAGTCGGCGGAAGCGGGATCGGCTCCAATCGCAACGGAAATCGAGGAGTTGCCGCCGTGGCAGTCGGTGCAGGCAAGGTGCACGGTTTTCGTGGGATGCATCGTGGGTTCGTCTGTTGGGCCGTGGCAGGAAATGCAACCCGTGGATTTGCCGGTGGCTTCGGTTTCAGTTTGCCCTCGGAGCGGCGAGATTTGATCGCCGGGTTGCTGACCAGCAGCCGAGAAATTGCGGGCTACAGCGAAGATGAGAACAGCACTGAGCACAAATGAGGCGAGAAGCGAAATGCGCGCGCGGCCATGCATCAGAACGTGAACCTCACAGAGGTGAAGAGAGAGAAAAGGGTGTGGCCGCCGTAGATGTCGCGGAAGCCGTCGCCAGGGGTCAGGGCGGAGGCACCGCCGGTGAGGACTATGTTTTCAGAGAGCGCCGGACGATACGTGACGCCGATACCGTAGTCCTCGCCGATGCTGTGGCGAATTCGCCCCTGCAGCAGGATGAACTCCAGCGGCTCGGTACGGTCGAAGCGAAGGTAATTAAAGTTGGCGAAGGCTCGGAGTCTGGGAGTGACGTCAAAATCGGCACCGGCATTTGCAAGGAAAATTCCGGGGTTGACGAAATTGGCCTGGCCTTCTTCTTTATTCGACCGAAGCGAGGGGAGGAGGCTGCCTGGAGGCGTGAGCGAGATGCCCGAGCCGGTGAGGCGGATTTGTTCGCGATTCCAGAAGCTGAACAGGCCGCCAGCGAAGGACGGTAGATCGAGTATCGAATCGAAACCGCGGGCGCGGCCGTCACGAACGTTGGCATCGCCGGAAGCGTAGAAGCCGGAGATGCGATAACGGACCCAATTGTGATCATAAGAAAATTCCGCGGCGGCCATTTGTGCGTTGACAGTGACGCGCTTGCCCGCAATTGGATTGAAACTGTCTTCACCGACGGCCTGAAAGAAAGCGTGCGTCAGATTTATGCGCCTGATGTGGCCGCTGCCAAGCCAGCCGAAATAGCCAACGCGAATGCCGTGAACAATCGCGCCGATGCCGGGATTTTGGTTGATGACGTTGCCAACGGGCGATGGGCGAACAAGGAAGCCATTGTCGTCGTAGTGGAGGCCACCGTCGTCCTTGTTATAGGCGACGAGAAATTCGGCGGTGTAGCCCGGGAAAAAGAAATCCTGCAGATAGGTGTTCGCTATGGCGACTTGCTGGCTACGGCGTTCGAAGGTGTTGAGGCCGCTGTTGGTATTTTTTTCAAGGAAGTCGAAGTAGGCGGCATTGTATTCGATTTTGTCGTTGTGAAGATTGCCGAAAATGCGGATGCCGGGCTGTTCGTCCTGAAAGAGGAAGCCCCGGAAGTCGGCGTTGAATTCCTGAATGCCGGCGCGGATCGAAACAAAATCATAATTGGAGCTGAGGTCGCGGATTTTATATTCGATGAACGCTTCCTGCAGACCGACGTGCGAGTCGAGACGGTTCGTACCGTTCAACGGACTCGGGCCGACGATGCCGAGTTCGCGAACTTTTAGATTGTTGAGGCTGACTTCGGGCGTGATGCGAATGCGCCAGTCCACCGGCTTGAAGGAAGCGTCGCCGTGGAATAGATCGAAGCTGACGCGAAAAGTTTGATCGAGAAAGGCTTGTTCGCCGCGGCCGAAAAATTCAGAGCTGCCTGGCTGCGAAGTGCTCACGTTGCTCGGCGATGGAACACGGCGTCCGTCGAAGAATGTTTCCGATGTTGCGGTGAGGTTGAGAAACGTTTGCTGGCCGAGTTTCGATGGCCAGATCGGTTCATCACCTTTTAATTTATTGCGGTTGAAAGGGTCATACCAGCGCGGTTTGGTGTAGAGATATTCGCCTTTTGCGTCGTAGCGGCGATATTCAGGCTGCTGCAACTGCCAGCGGTCGGGAACTTTGTTGTAAACGTCTGCGACAGACGGAAGAACTTCCGCAGCGGGATTGAGGACGTACGCGGGATCGGCGTCGAGGCGATGACGAAATTCACGGTAGTTACCGAAGGATTCCTCGCCGGTTGCGGAAAAGGCTGGGCCGAGTTCGGGCTGGCGCGGGAGGCGGGAGCGGGCTTCTATCGTGGCCATCGTGACCAGCGAAATTTCCAACGTGACGACATCGTTCGGTTCGAAGGAGACATCGGGAATGACAAAAGGTCCGTAGTCCGGCGCGGTGACGCGGACCTCGTAGTGGCCGGGCGTGATGGGAAAAATGCGGAAAACGCCTTCGCCATTCGCGGCGCTCGAAATGGTTTGGCTGGTTTGCAAGCTGCGTAACGAGACAATTGCGCCCGGCACCGGAACAGTGATGTTCGAAAAACCGGAGTCACGAATGATCCCGTCGAGTGCGGCGGAATTTCGCGCTTGTTGACGAGGGACGCGGAGAATTTGTCCTGTGGTTTGGCGCGATTGCTGCGCGGTTGGTTGTTGCGTTGTCGATTGATGAGGATTGCGGGTATAACTCGAGGCCGAAGCGCACAGACACACGACGCAGGCAGCGAGGGCTGCGCGAAGGGCGGGTCGAGGATGCCGCGAGATCGGAATGCGCATGAATCGAAACCGGAAATATCCGGAATGGAGCAAGGAGTCGTCCAATAGCTAACAATATCGGCGGCGTATGGGCAATGACTTTTGCACAGGAGTGGCAACTTTTCATAACGCTTCACAACGAGACGGCCGCGGAGAGAATCGTTGCGGGTTGAGACAGCGGGAAAGCAAAAGCGTTGAGTCGAGCGGCGCTAGTGTGTTACCAACACTTGTACCGTTCGATATGGCCACTGTTCACAGACTGCGGAAGCCTGTTGCGTCTACGGCGATGCTCTCTCGGCGAAAGAAAGTGCTGGGCGCCGGGATCCTGCTGGCGCTTGGAGTTGCGGGTGTGTTGGCGTATTTGCTGGCGGGTTGCGGAGGCGGAAGTTCGACGGCGCCCCCACCTCCCCCGCCACCTCCGGCGTTTCAGGCGCTGACGGCGACGGAAGTAACCAGCATTGCGACTGCAGCGGCCGCTTCGGTTTCGACGGATGCGCTGGTCATTGCGGTCGTGGACCGTCAGGGAAAAGTGCTCGGCGTGTTTCACAAGTCAGGCGCTCCGATTGGCGCGCTATCTCTGGGAAATTTTTCTGTGATGGAAAATGCGGACGACGTGGCGGTCGGGCTGGCACGGACGGGCGCGTTTTTCAGCAACAATCAGGCGCCGCTGACTTCGCGGACGGTGCGATTCATTAGCGGGATTCATTTGCCGCCGGGAGTCCAGAATCAGCCGCCGGCGGATTTGTATGGAATTGAAAACACGAATCGCGGGTGCACGCTTTCGACTGAATTGCAGACGCACGGATTTTTGCCATCGCAGCCGGTGAGTGGAACGAAGGCTCTTGGAATTATCACCGGTAAAAAAGATACGAACGATTCGGATCCGAATGTGGTGAATCCGGGCGGGATTCCGATCTATCGCGGCAATGTGCTCGTTGGCGGAATCGGCGTGACCGGCGGAACGATGGATGTGGACGAGTACGCAGCGTTTGTGGGCGCGACTTCGAATGGGTTTGGCGGGTTTTTTGGCGCGCTGCCGCCGCCGGGAGCGGTCTTTTTGGGTGGTGTGGTGCTGCCTGCGGTGACGAACACGACGCCGCCGAATGGAATTGGAACGGGCACGGCCACGGGCGGAACGTGGGTGATCGCGGCGACAAGTGGAACGGGCACGCCGGAGTTCGGCGATTTGGTGTCGCCAACAGCTGGAGCCGCGCTTTCCGCGGCGGATGTGAAAACAATTCTCGACAACGCGGAAGCAGAGGCTAATTTGACGCGCGCGGCGATTCGCTTGCCAGAAGGTTCGCGGGCGCGGATGGTAATTGCGGTCGCAGATTTGGACGGAAAAATTATTGGTTTGAGGCGAATGGATGACGCGACGGTGTTCAGCATTGATGTGGCGGCGAGCAAAGCGCGGAACATGGTGTACTTCAACAGCAGCGCGCGGTCGGCGGCCGACCTGAATGGCGTACCGATGGGAACGGCCGTGACGAATCGCACGGTCAGTTTTGGCTCGCAGCCGCTGTTTCCGCCAGGGATTGACGATTCGACGATTTCACCGGGGCCGTTTTTCAATTTGTATTTGAATGATACGGCGTTTCCGTGTTCGCAAGGGCTGGGCAGCGGGCTGCCGAGCGGGAATAACAGCGGGATCGTGTTTTTTCCTGGAAGCGCCGGGCTTTATAAGAATGGTGTGCTTGTCGGCGGATTGGGAGTCAGCGGTGACGGCGTGGACCAAGACGATTTTGTGACCAGTGCCGGGACAAAGGGATTCGAAGCGGCAGATGCAATGCGCGCGGATCAGATTTTGATTGAAGGTGTGCGGTTGCCGTACTTCAAGTTTCCGAGAAATCCGACGAACTAGAATTCAGCGCGGCGCAGAAGGGTCGGCGGAACTCGCCACGTTGAGATCCAGATGAAATTTGTGCGCCGCGTCGAAGGCCGCGTAACAATTGCCATTCTTCGCGTAGCCACGGCAATGACGGGCGGTTTCTTTGTCGCGAGGCGAGCGGACGAATTGCCAGACCCGCGCGTAGGCGACGCCGCTCTTTGCGGGCGAAGGAAGGTCTTGCGGAGTGACGCAGCCGGGAGACGGCGGACAAGAGTCATTGAAGACCCAATAGACTAATTCGATCGGTTTGATTTTCTCGCGGATGAGATCGGCTGTGATCAACCTAAGACCTTCGCCTTCATCGATGGGAATTCCGGAGCAGTAAACGCCTGCGCGAAAGCCGGCCTCGGAAAGCGCCGAGGCCCAGTGCTTTAGATAGGTGAAATAGGTGCTGGGCAGGCGGCCGCCTTCTTCGATATCAAGAAAAATTGCAGTGTCCGGTGGGAATCCTTCCTTGCGCGCGGCAGCGATGGCGGTCTGTGTGTCGGCGGCGACTCGCTTGAGCGTGTACGGTTCGTCGCGGAGTTCGCCGGAAGTAGGGCCGTTGAAGAGCGGGAGAAATCCCCAGCCTTGCGCGCGGAGAAGTTCCCGTTTACCGGACCAGGAATTGGATTTTTCGCCGGGAGGTTTGCCTAGCCAGTAGCTGGTGAATGAAAACTCTTTGCGAAAGAATTTCATCGCGTCGTCACCGGGATAATCGTTGCGGTCAAAACCGAGAGAGACTTTTTCCGGCGCGGAACCGGGCGAACAGGCTCCAGGCAAAAACAAGAGCAACGAAAGTAGAGCAGCAACGGTTCGCATGGCGTGACTTTTCCAGCTTAGCGCAAAAAACGGCGAACACGACCAACGAGAAGAAATATTTTCAGCCTTCGCGAAGTTTGTGGCCGGAAAGGTTACCGAGGCCGTCGTACGCGGCGTATTTGTACATTTCGCTGAGCGTCGGATAGTTGAAAACCTGGTCTATGAATTCGTTGATGGTGAGGCCGTTGTCGAGAACCATCATGCCGATGTGGACGAGTTCGGTCGCGCTTTCACCGATGATGCTTAGGCCGAGAAGCTTTTTGTCGGCGGGAGAAAAAATGAGCTTTAGCAGGCCGGATGTGTCGCCGGTAATGTGGCCGCGGGCGTTGTTTGAATAGTGGGCGCGACCGACGCAGTGGTCGATTTTCTTTTCCTTGCAGGAATCTTCGGTTTCACCCGCCGCCGAAATTTCCGGAATCGTGTAAATCCCCATCGGCAGCATCGAAGCGACGCGCTGCTTATATTGAAAACCGAAGGCATGGCAGACGGCGACGCGGCCCTGTTCCATCGAAGTGGAAGCCAAAGCGGGAAAGCCGATGACGTCGCCCGCAGCGTAGATGTTTGGGACGGCGGTACGATAATTTTCATCGACGCCGATATAGCCGCGGTCGTTGACAGCGAGTGCGGCCTTTTCGAGAGCGAGGCCATCGACGGCGGCGCGGCGGCCTGCGGCAAAAAGTGCAGCGTCCGTTTCCAGAACCTTGCCGGACTTCATCGTCAACTTTGCTCCGGCCGCGGAGTTCTCCACTTTGACAGGGCGTTCATTGAACCAGAAATTCATGCCGAGTTCGGCAAGACGGTCCCGGAGCCGATCGGAGATTTCAGAATCGAGAAATGGAAGTAGACGATCACGGCCGTCTACCAAGGTCACCTTGACGCCGAGCGCCATGAAGATCGAGGCGTACTCGCAACCGATAACGCCACCACCGATGACCGCTAGCGACTTCGGAATGCGATCCATCTGCAGAAACGTGTCGGAATCGAAGGTATGGACGTCGTCGAAGGAAATCTCGGCGGGGCGATTCGGTTTTGAGCCGGTGGAAATAAGAATGATTTGGCCGGTGAGTTTTCGCGAGCCGATAGCGACCGTATGGGCGTCCTCGAACGATGCCTGCCCCTGGATGTATTCGATTTTGTGGAGTTCGAGATTCTTCAGGATGCGGCGGCGTTCCATTTCGACGACTTCACGCTCGTGGTGCATGAAGTCGTGAACGGTGAGATTTTCCTTGAGCGAATAATCGATGCCGTAGAGGCCACGCTGGCCGAGGCCGGAAAAATAAAGCGCAGATTCGCGCAGAGTCTTGCTCGGGACGGTGCCCGTATTGATGCAACTGCCGCCGGGACTCGCGGCGCGCTCGATGACGGCCACACGTTTTCCGAAATACGCGGCTTGCGCTCCGGCTTTTTCACCGGCCGGCCCGCAACCAATCACAATGAGGTCGAACGAATCGTTGGATGCCAACGCTACCTCCACGACACTCTTCAGAAGGGATGTACTAAGACGAGTCTAGTGGAGTAGTGCCACCGGCGCACAAACAAGTTGCGCGTGGTGTGACGAACTGTGCGCGATGCGACCAAATATCAGAGCGTGAGGAGTCGCCGGTCGTTCTCGTCGACGACTCTTCGCAGAGTTGGCAATTCGTTGGCCTTACTGTGCCAGCGCTCGAGCGGTAAGTTGGCGGCCACTGCCAAACTGCAATTGCTGCGCCCGTTCGCGCGCTTCGGAGACTTGCGCGGAATTGAGACGCGCTTCGAGGGCGGAGAGCCGCTCGCGACCTCGCTGATCACCACCGAGCGACGCAGCGGTAAGCCACATGTAGGCCGTCGCCAAATCGCGCTTGGTGCCGATGCCCTCTGCGTATAGGGAACCGAGCATGATGCGTGCGCCGGTGTGGCCATGGTCGGCGGCGCGCTGAAAGAGGCGAAAGGCTTCGGCCGGATTTTGCGCAACACCGTCGCCGCGAAGATACATGTCGGCAAGATTGTGTTCTGCGAGTGGATTGCCCGAGGCTGCCGCTTTTTGATACCACGCCAGTTCCGCGCTCAAATCCCTGGCACACCCGAGACCGTTGCCATACATGTAAGCCAGATTGGTTTGTGCATCAGAATCGCCCGCGTCGGCACCAAACTGGAACCAATGAACCGCCTCCACATAATCCTGGTGAACGCCTTTCCCGTTGAGATAGAGAATGCCCAGATTCGTATACGCACGGGCGAAGTTCTGTGCCGCAGCGGCGTGAAGCCAGTTCAGTGCAGCGCCATAGTTGGGCGAGGTGCCCCAACCGTTCGCGTACATCACCGCCAGATTCACCTGAGCTGGAGCGTAACCCTTCTCCGCAGCCCTTGTGAACCACTTCAACGCGTCAGCATCGGTGTAGTCCGGACCAATGGCCAGGACGGAGGCGATGCCGAGCTGATTCTGTTCGAACGCGTGCCCCTGTTCCGCCAATTCCTTCACTAGCTTTCCGTCGCAAACTTTCTGATCCTTCGCCGCCAAGCGTGAAACCACGGCCAGGCTGCACTGGTCATCTTGCGCCGTTGCTATCCCTTCCAAAGTTGACGCCAGGAGCGCTGCTGCGACTGCGGCCTTCCAAAATCCCGAAAAAAGTCTATTCATGACTTCCTCCCATTTTCTGCCAGCTGTTTTGGCCACTCGTGCTAAGCGACGAGCAATTTCCCCGAAATGTTTGGCGGTGACCATACACGGAAGCTCATGGATTAGTCCGTTTCGGGTAATTTCTCTGACTCTTGGAGGTCATCCATTAAGACATTGATTACACGATGTTTACTCAGGGAGTTTTCGTGCGGTCGCGCGTCTTACGGCGTTCTGAATGGGGTAAGATGGGACGGGTTCGGCAACCTAAACGTCCATAATCTCGTACCTTGCGGTATGTCCACGGGAGCTTTGTCACACGCGATGAACGGGAGCAGCGCAGAACGAGTGAGGTTTGGTCCATTCGAGGCCGACCTGCACACACACGAAATCTGGAAGTTCGGGGTGAAGATCAAGCTGGTCGGCCAGCCATTCGAACTTCTCGCTATCTTGCTGCGGAAGCCGGGCGAGCTCGTGACCCGCGAGGAGTTTCGCACCCTGCTTTGGCCAAGCGACACGTTTGTGGACTTTGACCACGGACTGAACGCAGCCGTAAACAAGCTGCGGGAAGCGTTGAGCGATTCCGCGGAAGCACCAAAGTATGTCGAAACGCTGCCGCGGCGAGGGTATAGGTTCGTCGGCTCTGTCGAACGGCTCAGGACCAGGGCGACACCGGAGAGCGCCGCAGCGCCGCTTGACGTTCCTCGCTTAAGCCCAAGTTCCGGTCAACGGCCGGCTGTCGGCCTGAATGTCCCGCTTTCGCCCGTTGACCATGCCCGTCCAACCCGAAACTGGCGTTTGTACCTCTCCGCGGCGATGTTGATCGCGATTCTCTTTCTTGGTTTCACGCAATTTTTCAGGCGCAGCGCGGGTGGCCGAGACGTGCGCGACCTGACAGTTCCGCAACAGCGAATTCGGACTCTGACGAATTTTGCCGAGGAGACAAGCGAGCCGGCGTTCTCATCCGACGGCAATTCGGTAGCGTTTCGCCGGCAATCGGCGCAGCCGGGCGGCTCTGGCATTTACATAAAAACAATTCAAAACGAAGAGGTGACGCAGCTGACCAGCAACGGAAACGACTGTTGCCCAGCTTGGTCACCGGACGGCAAGACGATCGCGTTCACGCGTTCGGCTGACAACAACGAACTTGGAATTTTCCTGGTACCGACCTCGAAGGGCAAAGAAACCGCCGTCGATTACAACGGCCAAAATCTGACCGTGTTGTTAGGCGGAAAGGAACACAGGCTGGACACGCGCGGCACCGCGCCGAATCGCGGCGAACTTGCCTGGTCGCCGGACGGCAAAACGATTGCGTTCAGTTCCAGGCAGGGCATCGCCCTACTCTCGATGGAGAGCGGCTCGGTCCGGCAACTTACGGTAGCGCCTCCACAATCCGAAGATTGGGGTCCAGCGTTCTCTGCCGACGGCGAAAAGCTTTTGTTCGTGCGAAGTCCTGATTCCGGCATTCCCGAAGAACTAATGATGGCTCAGTGTTTGACCGGTGATGTGACGCGCATCTCGTCGCAGCACGCGCGAATCCTTGGCGCACCGCAATGGTCGATCGACGGCAAGAGCCTGATCTTCGCATCGGACTTCGGCAGTCACCCGGGATTGTGGCGCGCGGCGGTGGATTCGACAGCCGTGGCAGTGCAGATCAATGACAGCGGATGGCGGCCCTCGGTTGCACGCGCAGGTTATCGGCTCGCCTATCAAAGAATTACGCACAGCTTAAATATCTGGGAGCTGGACCTGGCGGATTCGCAACGGGCTACGGAAAGAAAAGAGCAGCGCATTTTGGTGCCGTCCACGAGCGAGACGGATCAAGGGCCGGGACCACAGATTTCGCCGGACGGAAAAAAACTTGCGTTTATGTCCGACCGGTCCGGAACGATGGAAATCTGGGTGAGCGAACGCGATGGGAGCAATCCGGTACAGTTGACAGCAGTTGGCGACGCGGGCACGCCGCGATGGTCGCCGGATGGCCAATGGGTTGCGTTCGACGTGTCCGGCAGAAACGGCACAAAAATCTACAAAATCAAGCTTGGGAGCGGCGCTCCGCAGCTCCTGACTGGCGATGAATTCGAAAGTCGCTGCCCCAGCTGGTCGCACGACGGTAAGTGGATCTATTTTGCGTCGGTGCGAACCAACGAATACCAGGTCTGGAAAGTTCCTGCCGATGGCGGAGCCGCGGTCCAGGTGACGCGGCAAGGCGGTCATGCGGCGCTGGAGTCTGCCGACGGCAAGTTGCTTTATTACGCAAAAACTGCTTACGCCAATCCGCAGATCTGGCAAGTTCCCGTTGATGGCGGCGCGGAGAGGTCGGTGTCGCAGCAGTTGCAACCGTTTAGTTGGGCGAGTTGGGCTGTAGTGGATCGGGGAATAGTCTTTGCGGGGCCTTCTGGAAAAGGCCGGCCGTGGATCAGCCTGTACGATTCAGCGCAGCGCACCGTCACGAAATTTGGCGAAATACAGACCGTGCCGTTTTGGCTTGGTGCATCGCATGATGGACGGAGCGTCGTGTTTGACCAACCTGGCTGGCAGCAATCGCAAATCATGCTGATTGAGAATTTTCGCTAGCCGAAAGAACGACGCATCCGCGATCTGCATCTTCCGGCCTCCGGCGAATCAGGATTCCTCTGGCGGGCGAATTTTTCGAAATGAAAAATATAGCAGCAGGTCATAGATGCTTTTCAAAGCGCCAGCGATGAAGAACGGAACGCTGATGAGTGCGGGCCGCGCAAAGAGGAGTCCTGCGAGCAGGGGGCTGATGGCTGCGCCCGTCGTGCGCGCGACTCCCGTAAAACCTCCCGCGGCAGACCGTTCTTCGGCCGGAACGACGGCCATCGTGTACGACTGTCTGGCCGGAACATCCATCTGGCTTATGCTGAAGCGAAGTAAAAGGACGAAGACCGCCAGCGGGAGGTTCGGCATCAGCGGAACGAGGATGAGGAGAATGTTCGAAGGCAGATGAGTGACGACCATCGTGCGGATAAGTCCGATGCGCGACGCAAGGCGGGATGCAAAGAGAGCCGAGATGCCCGCAAACACATTCGCCCAAAAGAAGATGGCACCGAGTGCGGCAGGCTGCACGCCGAAGCGCAGATAGAACCAATACGCGGCGAAACTTTGTACGACAAACCCGCCTGCAAATGAATCCAGCGCAAAAAGACCTGACAGCCTGAAAACGATGTTGCGTGACCTGGCGATCCCGAACACGTGAGCAATGCTGGTCGTTGCAAGTACTGGGCCGGTTGAGGCGGGGCTCGCTTCCACGGAGTTCGAAAGCCACAGGAAAGGTAGCGCCAGTGCGGCTCCCAATGCCGCGTACAAAAATACTACGGCGCGATAACTCTGAACATGAGTCATGGCGGCGCGCTGCAACGCTTGCGCCAGACCACCACCACACAGCGCCCCCAGGGCAGTCGCCAGCGAACCGCTGAGCGTGTACCACGCAAAAACTTCTGTGCGCGCCGCCGCTGGAACAATCTGCGAAAGGGCGGCTTGTTCAATCGAGAGAAACGGTCCTACTTCGTTGCCGCTTGGACTGATGACGCCGACGGTGCCGGCGATTACAAGGAACAAAAGATTGCTGGTCAAGGCGAACGCCAAACCCGCAGCGGCCATGAGAATCGAGCCGATGATCAACATGCGCCGCCGTCCGATGCGGTCGGCTCTTGTCGTCAGGTAGAGCGAGACGACGACGTCACCAACGAGGGTCAACGTCAGCACGAGCCCAGCCTGGGCCTCCGTGAGGCCGATGCCGGTCAAATAGAAAATCAGAATTACGGAAAGCGAACCGTACGCAAACAAGCGAGTGAATCGTGTGATGAACAGAAGCCATCCGTCACGCGATAAAGTTTTCAGTGCGGTCGGGATTAAGCTTTTGCTCGTCATTTCGATGTTCCGGGACTCAACGATGGCGATCGCTTCACCGGCGCACGAACTGATGCTTCAGGGTGTGAAGTTTGCGGCGGAAGAGAGAAATGAAAACACTGGTGCCCGGGGTACACGGATGTCGTCCAATTTAACAATCCATCGGCCTATTTCCAAAGAGCTTCCTGTTGCTTGCACAGAATAGCCGAGCATTATCCGACAACCGCATATCCTCACTCCCTTGGGTCCAAAATTGCCGCGCTGCGTCGCGTGCGGACTCCCAAACATCCGACGTATTCGCAGCGGCGTGCGGCAGCATGAATTCGCTCGGTGGCACTTGTCCATCACCCGTGGGCGCATACAGCATAAGGCCATTTGCATATCATGTAGCCGGTCCCGGTCGAAAGTCTGCGCAAGATTCCTTCCGATTTCTGGAGGTGACAAGGCGAATCTCTATCTTTTCGTTGATCTTCCGGACCAAATCCAAAGTCTGTATCAGCTCTTGCATTGACATTTCTGAATTTCCATCGACATACAGAGTTGGCTTTTCACGCTGTTTCATAATGAGGTCAAGCCATCGAGGCAGTTGGTCCACACGTACAGGTTCTTCGTTCAATCGAAGCGAGTGGTCGGCAGAAATGTGCAGAACAAGTGGGATTCTGAACTCACAGTTCTCGGGAGGGTCAAAATTTCCTACATTCAGGAGGAATCCTGACGCGCGATGGCGAGGGAAAAGTCCCTTCAGTCGAAATGTCAGAACAAGGCAAGAAACAATAATCAGGATCCAGACCAATGATTGCCGATACACGTCAACGCACCCCTTCAAGAAGAGGCTTCATTCAACTAGAGGGTTGCCAGCGAACTGGAGGGCTTGACCACTGCCGCCTTTAACTTACATTGCCGGCGCGATGCGATGGAACGCAAACCCTAGAGAAATACTGGTTGGTGCGGCAGTCTGGTTTTGGGGCCGATGGCCGGCCTCAGCGTCTGCGAGCGCCGGCGAATTTGCAGGATTATGCTATGTTTGTTTCTGCCTTGCCCGGGTGGCGGAATGGCAGACGCTGAGGACTTAAAATCCTCCGGGGATTTTTCCTCATGTGGGTTCGACTCCCACCCCGGGCACCAACTCCGTTCGAAACAGTGTACTTAGTTCCCGTTTGCTGTACCAATCGGTATTTCTGTACCGATTGAGATGTGTTCCATCGCCTCACGTTGGCTTGCGGGAATCGCGTGGGCGTAGATTCTAAGCGTGGTCTTCACGTCGGCATGACGTAGTTGCTGCTGCAAGACGCTGAACGGTACGCAGGACTCCGCCAGCTCGGTTGCCAGCCCATGCCTGAACGCATGTAGCCCTACTCGTTTTGCAGGGATGTTCAAACGCCCTAGGATTGGCTTCAACACAAACTGGACGAGAGATTCGCGCTTCATCGAGCGCGTACCCTGCCGATTCGTAAACAGTGTCCCTTTGGGATTTGGTTTGTAGTAGTGCTTGAGAAAATTCCGCAGCACTGGCTCCAATGCGGACGGCATCGGAAGCGACGCTATGGAATTCTTGGTCTTGGGTTGGCGTACTTCCCGTGTCCTATCATCGGCTGACTTGTTCACACGGATCGTTCGGCGGTTGAAATCGAGGTCGTCGTACGTTAGCGCAAGCAACTCTCCGGCGCGCAGCCCCGTGCTCCAAGCGACGGCGAAGAGTGTTTTGTAGGGCTCCTTCGCCGTGTTGATAATTTGCGTTGCCTGCTCACGGGTAAAGAAGGGAACGATAACCGTTTGCTCCGAGCCGAGTTCAAGGTCTTTGAAACCAACTGTGGGTACTCGAATCCCGCAGCGTCCGGCGTAATCCAAAACTGCAAACACGGAACTGAGGAGATTTATAACTGTTTTTCTTGAGACACGCTTCCTCAGGTCAGTGGCAAATTGTTGAAGTTGTTGTACGTCCATCGTATGGGGTGCCGAGGCACCGAATCGTGGCAAGACATGAAGTTTCAGGCCAGACTCGCGTGCCCGAACTGTGGCAGGCGAGAGATTAGGAGCAATCGCCTGTCGCCATAGATTCACAGCATCGGTGAAAGTCTGCCCACGGTAAGCAGGTGCAACACTGCCGCGCCTGCGGTTCACGTCCTGCATTATCCGGTCGTGCTCACGACGAGCAGCACGCTCGGACATGGAGGTGAGTGTTCCGAGAAAATGGCGTACCCGTTTCGTTGCCATCGTTCCGTCCGAACTTTGGCGATCGGCGTAGTACAAGCTGTACATCCTTCCGTCTGCCTCTTTGTGGAAGCAGCCCTTTTGAAACCGTCGTCTTGCCACAGGTCCTCTTTTGCCTGTGGGTAACGGCGTTGCGCTAGTAAAGGTACTTGCGCCGTGTGGGGAGTTCAACTCCGCCAAATTTTCTGCGTGCATTGCACGACCTCGGATCGAAGTCGTGTTTTGTTTTTTGCGTGGAGAACTTGAGCCACGCCCCACCCCGCTGGGCCGGACACCAAACCATCCCGCGCGGGTTGGCTCCTCAGCGGGGAACTGAGGAACCGGATCCTTCTACTGAACCACTCGCCTGATACGGCTCAGGAAAGCAAATCCAGCGGTGAAACTTTTGGTCCATCAGGCTTGCCAGTCCCAAACTGCTTTACCAGTCGTTCGCGTTCCGCGTTCATGGACGCCTTCATGGACGCCTCCTTCACGATTTCCTGTTTAGCGTCATCAACTTCCGCCTGCTCGATTCGCTCCACTTGACCGATGTAGGACTCGAAGCCATCGACCAGCATCTTGTAGGGAGCAATCGTTCGCTCGTTCCATGGACTCTCTTTCAAAAAGGCATCGCAGGCTTTGCGAAAAAGCGTTTCACCATGTTTCATCGCGAGCGCCGCAAGTTCTTTGCGATTATTCCCAACAATCTTCAACACGTTCCCGTGGTCATCGCCCCGCTTCAATAGCGCGCCCACAAGCTCAGCGGCCCGCGCGGCCGATACTGTCTCGACTAAGGGCGACGGGGTAGCGGTCGCTCCGAGGCTAGGGTCTTGGCGACGAAGGGGCTCTTCCCGTTTCCCTTTGGTCGAGGGGTTTGATATCAATACATCACACACACTCGGCGCAGCCGGTAAAATAGGGTGTGTAGTGTGTTTATTTAAGATAAACAAAGATTCTTCCGGTTCTAACCGGACTGGCTCGGGTGTTGGAACCGGAGTGGTAAAGCTGTTGGAACCGGAGTGGTCCAATCCGGTTTGAACCGGAGTGGTAGCGGCTGGAACCGGACTGGTCACCTCTCCGGGTGGGACCGGACTGGCTTCCAAATCCTTCAAACTTTCGAGCCATGCCATGCGTTCATTTTCTGGCATAGCAAGGATGACACTCTGCGCGGCTTGTATTTCCGCCCATATTCTGCGAACAGGTTCAAGCTGCGGAGCGTGCTGTAAAAACTGGTCTAATTCCGCCCGCGACATTTTCTTCGCGGGCAGCCTAATCGGTTTAGCTTCGTCATTCGGCTTGCATGGATACGGCGGGCAGTTTCCGGAGTGAAGCTTCACGTATTCGTCGTGAGTGCGGAGCCGATAGGTATTCGGTCCCAGCGTGCCGTCTTTTCTTCGCCGACCCTTTGCGACTAGCACAATCCAATCGAGCTTGCGCAAGCGGGCGATACCAGCATCAACGGTATCCGGGTCACAACCAACGGCATTGGCAAGCCACGGGCGAACCGGAGCGGTGAATAGAAATTGGCCGTCACCACGTGCGCGTTCGTGAAAAATGCCGGTGGCATACATCGTCAACCACACTTTCAGCGTGGTATCAGCGGGCAAATGGCGTTCGGTCCTGCATTTTTCGGGCGGGCAGGTGTAAACCTGTTTGAACTTAGTAGGGGCGGTTCTGTTTTGCACGGTTTATCTCCCCGGCATCTGCAATCTTGTGAGTTTTGGTTTCACGAATCACGACGGGTGTTCCGTCTCGCAATTCGATTTCAATGGCGCCATACCTGTGCTCGATTTTTGCTGCGGCAAGGATGGCGCTTAGTTGCTTGGTGATGGATTCTTCCGTCATCTCGTGTCCTCTCCGATTCGCTCCAATAGCTCTCTCACGTCGGTCAGTGTCACTCCGGTGTATTTGCGCACAAGAAAGTCGAAGACCTCCTCGGGCGTGACTTCTTCTTTCGGTTTCGCTTTTACGAAATCCGAAATGTCCTTGCGCATTGCGGACATCTGGTTCTTGGTCAAGGTCATGGTTTCCTCCAGCGACCACACTACTACGCACTTCTTTCGATTCGAACTGATCGAAAGTGTAGCGACCGCGAGATCGCTACTGCATTTTGGTTTTGGGTTGCTCTGCTCCGCCAAAGGGTAGGCGGTTATGCGACGAGGGCCGTCCCAATACATCCCAGTCGCTTGTATTTCAAGGCGTGAAACTTTACACAGTTTACCGATTCGCGGCGGCGAATCAACTACTCATTGAAACGTGCGTACTTACAATGAGTGCGTCCACCGCGTCATCGAAAGCATTTCTATGGTTCTGTGTCGCTTCCACGTTGCTACCGAAGTCGGTGTTTGGATGCTGTTGCCCGAATCGGACTCCGTCCGCAAAAATCAGACCCAAATCGTCCATAGTGCAGTGGACGTGGCCGTCCCAGTTCATTCGTTCCCGTAGATTCTTGCGTAAAATTGCTGCGTTTGCTGCGTTCATCTCTATCTCCTTTTAGCGAGCTACAGGTGTGGCCCGATAAGCAGAACTCCCGGGACCACCGTACCGACCGTCAAAGCCCAGCGATCTATCCCTGTTCCGGGCAGCGAACTCCGTGTTCTTGCGAACGCAGTTAGCCTCCTTTACTGGAAGATAGGCGAATCGCGCTCGATGAGCTGGACAGCAGAAACGTTGATCCTTGCGCCTAGGCTCGAACTGGTTGGTACAGCCCGGAAGCGTACAAAAAACCATGTTTGGGTACACCCGTAGCGTTGAATTTGTGGGTTTATATACTCAGGTGGGGGTGAAACAGTATCAGGTGAGGAGCAACTTACCCAATTCCCTCACGAACACACCCATCATGCCAGAACTAGTAGTACTAAATCAAGCATTTTTTGGGATCTAACCAAATTTTCTTTGCCCGGTGGCCTCTTGGCGGGCCCAGGGTGTGCGCTGGCGACCCTCGGCTTGGAGTGGGCGGCTTCATGGCGAGTGGTAACACCCGTAGGCGAGAACATGGGTAAGCGAGACCACAAAATACTGGCGTTACCGCCCGGCGTCCGATTCGGGGATTTCGAATGGGAACCGCTTGATCGAACTCCCGCCCCTCGAAGAAAATCGGAGTCGAAGCCTGAGAAGAAGAGTGCGGCGTACTTCGCGCGACTTAAGCGGCGAAACAAAGCTCGCCAAGAGACGGTAAAGGTCAAGAAGGCAGCTTTTCGGCAAGTTCAGGCAGCCGTGAAACAACTTGCCAAGGTTATAGCCTTTGACCTGCTCGAGATTCGGGCGGAACAATTCACAGAAAACGAAAAGGCATGGCGCGAGCAGCAGCAGCGAGAGGCAAAGGCTTACGCCGCAAAACTGTCCGCTGCGTTTCGCGACGCGGTAAAAGAAGCCGCTGGGAAATCATAATGGCTGTGGAATGGACAATTCTCGGAGCAACGCAAGGCATCAAGGCTTACTGCGATGTCTGCCGCACGAGTTTTCACATTGAATGGCCCTCGCTGGTCACGTCTATCAAACACTGTGGCCTTCAAACGCGGCTGCCTGAAAAAGTGTATGAGCGCTGGCTCGCGTGCAAAGAGGCTCTCAAGAAAGACCGCCCTTATTCCCTCTCCACCGGAAGGTTCATCTAACCATGACAAACTTTGCCAACGTGTTGTGGTGGCGGGATTTCAATCAATCCATTTTCACAAACCATCAAGCACTCCCCGGCCGGGTAACGCCATTTCCTCCTGCTGGAGTCGGCGGCCTTCTAACGGTGAATGACCGCAAGGAAATCTTGTTTTACGACGCGGGCTTCGTCGCCGATGATTTGGTAGCCTTCGATTACTCGACCACAGAAATCCCTTACGCTACGAACGTCAGGAAAGCGCTGGCAGTGCCGAGCTTCCGCTTCGGCAAAGTCACCGAGTGGAGATACCAAGAGTACGACGAGAAGCTGGCTGCGCTGGTCACAAAGGCGTTACGGTCGGTCGGTTTACAGTAAGCGCGCACCCCTCACACAGTGACGATGGATTCCACCTTGGAGTGTAGCCGTGGGCGGGTGGCACCGACTCCTCCTGAAGAAGTCTGAGCAAATTCGCCCCGGCTCCCTCTTCTCCTAACCCTCCAACTCGTCTCCCTAGGCGCTATCGCCCTGTAAATGGCGGCTCAAACGCCAATCGTTTTGTCCCAAACACTGTCCAAATACCATCGCCTTGTCGCTGTAGTAGTCGAGTGCTGGGCGTGTGCTCTGTGGCGACGCCCTCGATGTGGAATCGAGAGACCGATGAGTCGAGTCAATCTATCTCGTTGAGACGCCAGACGTTGCGATGGACCCCCGTGGGGGTATCGAAACGATTTTGCATCATCGCCAAAAACCGCTGCGAGAGTTTTTCTGACGTCTGTGGGCTTGACGAGCGAGCTGTCCTTGGAGATTTGTGCTCCGGGGCTTGGCTTCCCATCTTCTTCGAATCGTTTTCGCGATGAGATCCCGGTGAGTTCCGCAGACATAAACCCCTAACACCTGCGAGCAGATTGGGAAACGCATCAGCCAAAATTTCTACGAACTTCACTTAGCGTTTCCCACGCAGTTGAAGCGCCGCACCCCGGCCCGTCTCCGGGGTTTGCGACGAGCGGAACGGGGCAGACCCTCCCTCTGCCCCACCGCATTTTCGGAGATAACGTGTTTCTATCGCATCTCGCCGCCGGCAAATTGCGGCACCGCATTCAAATCGTTAAGGCGAACGGCACGGTCGATTCGTTTGGCGGCGTTCCCCAAGACCTCACAAATTGGCAAGTTCTTCACAACGCGTGGGCGCAAATCGACACGCTCAACGGTCGCGACATGCTGACGAGTGATTCGTTCATGTCGGAAGTGAATCTCCGGGTGACAATTCGATATTTCAGCGACGTGGACGCTAGCTGCCGCATTTGGTTCAACGGCAAGACGTTTCAAATCACAGCGGTCGTCAATCCTGACCAACGGACCAAGATGCTCGTTCTGCTCTGCGTGGAAATCAACGATTCGAAACAGCAGCCGCCAACGCCTGCGGAAACGACGGTGAGCTAATGTTCGGCGAAGGCCTCCAGAATTTCCTGAGTACCAACACAGCGATTAAAGCGCTCATCGGAACGCCGGGCACGCGGAGTGACAAAACTCCGGGCGTGTTCCCGCAACAGGCGAGTGTCGACGAACCCACGCTGCCGTTCATTGTGTACATGCAGATTTCCGGCAACAACGAGCAGAGCTTAGACGGACCGAATCGTTTGATGATTGTCCGCTACCGCATCGCGTCGTGGGGTTCGACTTACGGCGGAGCCAAGACGCTGGCGAACACAATCAAGCTTCAGTTCAACGGTTTTCGCGGCACCTTCTCGGATGGTTCCGTTGTTGAGCACGTCTCCGACATCAGCGAAGCGGACACAACCGACGACCTTCCGCACGGTACGGTGTACGGCACGCACACCGATTACGAAATTGCGTGCGTCGATCACTCGGACGGTCACTGATGGCATTCCCCAAAAAGAGTGAAGCTCTGCATCAGTTGCATGGCACCAAGCCCGCTGCACCTGCAAAGGTCATCGAGAGCTACGTCAAGGCGGGGCGTCCCAAGTTCCCAAAAGGGATTACGCCTGAGCAAAAAATTGTTTTCAAGCGGATCGTTGCACTGCTCGAACAACGCCGGACAGTCACACCCGCAGATTGCGAGCTGATTTATTTGTACGCATGTCTGACAGAGCAATGGCAGCTGGCGATGGCAGAGATTCGGCGCGATGGCGTCATTTGCGAGTACACCCGCACCGACAACAAGGGCGACAAGTTTACAACCCGCAAGAAGAACGAGGCTTGCAGTGTAGCTGACTCATGTTCACGTCAGATGTTTGCCATTTTGAGAGAACTTGGCCTCAGTCCAAAGTCCCGAGATGCTGTGAAGCCTACGTCCGCAAATCCCGGTGAACGTGTCGTGCCCGGTAGCATGGCAGCCCTCTTTGGCAGCGATCTCAGCGGTTTGCAGGCAGAACCTCGCCCGGTTCTAGTCCCTGCTCCGATAGTGATGGAGACAACAGATGAGCCTTCGTGAAAATGCCCACTTGCTCGCAGCAGCGGGAATTGACTTTCGCACGCTCGACCCGATGGATTGCTATCTACTCGCCGAGAAAATTATCAATGACCGCGAACTAACTGAGGCATCCCGTCCGCAGTTCGCAGCCCTTCCCAAGGGCATACGCGCGCAAATTTTGCAGAGTTGGCCCGAAAACAAAAGAGCTGCTCTACGAGAGCGCATAGGAGCAACACGATGAGCATCAGACCTAAACTGCCCGAAGCCGAGGTTCACCGCCTAATTGCCGCCGTCAATGGCGCAAATGCTGCGATGAGGACGTTCTACGAAGCGTGCGGCATCCGTGACACCGAGCCCCACTTCGCGGTGATTGAAATTGGCATGCATCCGTACTTCAAAGACATGATTCGTCGCGGCGGACGTTTTGTAGAGACTCGACCGAGCAGCACAGCGGTCGAGACGCGCGAAGACACGCACAACGAGTGGTAACACGTGGAAGAGAAATCAAGGCAGGGAGAAAACGAATGAGTATTGAAAAACAGTACAACGAGTTGGTAGCAGGTATGAGCGCGTCTGAACGGCAGCGCGTCGAAAAACAGAAAGCAGTGGACGGCTTCCACAACATTCCCGAATTTGAGCGTTGGAGCCTGCATCAAACGCAGCACGACGGCATGCCTTACGTGCGGTTTTCCTGTTCTGGGTGCAAAACGATTTGGACAACGACCAAGCTCGAACTTGAGATTCATCACTGCCACGACGTTAGCACGATGCCGAAAGAACTCAGCCAGCGGCTTGAAGCGCTGCAAATCAAACTGGGCATCCGCGTTCAGACTTTCGTGGACGGACTGCTTGGCAAATCGCGCCCGGCTACTGCTCCAACGCCGAACTTAAACGCTTTCTAGCAATACAAACCCCAACCCAAAGGAAGATGAAATGGAAACTCGGATAATCAGAGGTGAAATTCGCGCAGTCGGAGCTGCTGGCAAAGCTATGCGCGTCAGTGGTCTCGCTGCAAGGTACGGCAATCCCACCGTCATTGGCCGCGGTTCTCGCAGCGCTTTCAAAGAAGTTCTCATGCCAGGCGCTTTTCGCAAGGCAGTCGAATCGAAACAGGACGCCGCGTTTTTGATTAACCACGACCCGAACAAATTGCTTGGCCGCGTCAGTTCAGGGACGCTTCGCCTTCGCGACACTGCCGCCGGTTTGGAATTCGAATGTGATTTCCCCGACACAGAGGCAGCCCGCTCCGCTTACGTGAGCATTCAACGCGGCGACATGCACGGATGTTCTTTTGGCTTTGGAACGGAGCAAGGCGACGACGAATGGGAAATGGTTGACGACGACGAGCGCGGGAAGAAAACGGCGCTTCGCAAGATTCGCAATATCTCCCAACTCTCCGACGTGTCCGCTGTGACTTATCCGGCGTATCCAAACACGAGCGTGGCTGCGCGGTTTGAAAACCGCAGCCTGATCGAAATCCCCAAAGAATTTGATTTTGATGCTGAGGAAGATGAAACGGATTCAGTCGAGGCCATCGCCCGCCGCCGTCAGTTGCTCAACATCGCGCTGTTGTAAACGCAGTTCAAACCCACAAACCCTGAAAGGAAACACAATGAAAATCGATGTACGCGGACTCGCCACGCTCACTCGCGAAGCGTCTGAGTTGGCCAACCGCTCCAAACTCACATCACAAGAGGAAAAGCGCTACGCTCTACTCCTGTCGCAGATTTCACTTTTGAAAACTGGTGAAGTCACACTCCAAGACCTCATGGTCGACGAAGCCAACGAGCATATCGCGGGCTCCGGTCTCCCAAAAATCAAGCGTCAAGCTCCGGTCTCCGAATCACGCGCCAAGGCGGAAGCGTGGCAGACCTTCCTGAAGCTTGAAAGCGAAAAGCGTACCGCAACGGAAGTTGAGGGCGACATTCTCGCTCGCATCGGCACGTACACCGGACTCGGCGCAACATTCGTGCCAACGGAATTCATTCAGGAAACGTATGCGGCAATGGCTGCCCACGACGCTTTCCTTGACGAGGACGCCGTGAGCATGCTGAATTCAACAAACGGCCGCGTCACGGAAATCCCGACCTACGGTGACATCGAAAATGTCGCGCAGGTTGTTGGTGAATCCGCTGACACGTCTTCGAGCGAAACTCGTATCTCTGCTCCGGGTAAAGCCGACAGCGTTGTATATTCCTACCGTTCGCCTTTGTGGCGTCTGAGCATCGAGACGATGCAGGACGTCGAAGCAATGGGCGACGCCGTGAACCTCTTCAAGAAGTTCGCTGCTGACCGCATCGCCCGTGGTGCTGCCAAGGACCTTGCCAATGGCAACGGCTCCAACCGGCCGCTCGGCATTGTTCCCTCACTGCTCGCCGCAGGCGTGACTCCAACGGTTGCCGCTGGCTCCGCTTCAAATACGGGCGGCAGTGAAAGTGGGGTCAACTCAATAGGATCTGCAGATGTGGCCGCGTTGTATTACTCGGTCAACGAGGCGTACCGTTCGCAACCCAAGTGTGCATTTTTCATGAACGACTCCACCCGGACGTACCTTGCTCAGCTTGTGAACAAAGAGGGTTTGCCCCTTGTGAACTGGCAGGGAACCGAAGGATTCATTTTCGGCAAGCCAATTCGCATTTCCCCGAGCATGGACGGCATCGGTGCTGGTAAGTATCCGATAGTCTTCGGCGATGGCGCGTACTGGTTGTCGAGAAACGTCATCGATGACAACTCCTACGTCATGCTCGTCAAAGAAGCCGCTGGCTTGATTGAAAAGGGTCAGATGGCACTTCGCATGTTCTGCCGTTGGGGCGGTTCGTTGCTCTACACCGACGCAAACTCGCCTGCTCCGTTCGCGCTGCTGCAAAACCACACGTAATTGACCTTCTCCCTACCGACCTGAAAAGGCGGTTAAAGGGAGACGACCCCGAAGCAGAATGGGCCGCTCAGCAATGGGCGGCTCTTTCTGTCTACCCCGTTACAGTGCGCCCCGGTATCAGAGGTGAACTCTCGTGCAGTGGCAACCTCCCAAGTTCGATAATCATCAATTTGCAGGACGCAAACGCTCTGTCTACGCACGCTACACACCGCAAGGCTGGGAGACAAGCGGTCTCGGCTTCAGCGACTTCTCGTGGTATCACCACGGTAGCGGTGCGGGAAATATGCACACGGTTCGCCGCAAACAGCGGCAAGAGCGGCGACTCGATACTCCATCATGGGCGGTAAATGACGGCGAGCTTTGCGAAGTGATTCTGAAATTCTGTGAGCGCCGCGTCCTCATGAGCCGTAATCCAGCCCATGTCGCTGCTGCTGCCGCCGGACTCACGCAAACAGAACGAATCGACCGCATTCGCCAAATAGAATTGAAACGCGCCACAGACTGCGAACGAAATCTCATGGGGCTACGAGAACGGTGGAAGAGTGAACCAGAAGCCCGCAAGCCTCAACTGGAAATTCAAATCGGAAATATGGACACACAGTTGCGATTCTTGCGACTCGGGAATTTGGCAATCGCCGCCGGTGTCGTCTACCTCTATTACCGGCTCGGATACACGTCCGTGGAGGTAGCTCAAGAACTCAAAATCAAACCGCCACACGTCCGTCAGATACTTGCCCGTCTCCACAACGCCGCGAGCGGAGTTGTGTACCGCAGCCCCAACCCCAAGTGGGAACGCATCCGGCAGTTCCAGGCCGAGCTTCGCCGCATCAAGAAACTTTGGAAGCTCGTGAAGAGAGTCACCGAGCGGAAGTCGGCCCGTGAGCAACTGCGAACAATCAAGGATGGCATTGTTAAGCCGAAGTCCGGTCGTCGCGGCACATTATGGACGCGCGAGAAGATTTTGTTCATCCATTTTCATCTGCTCAAGGGCCTGCCACGGGAGACGGTCGCAAAGAAGCTAGGGATTCAGCGCGCCGACTCTATGATGACTGGCTACCGATATTTTCTGGCCAACCCGCAGAAACTTCCCTCGTAGATCGAGCCGCGCATCTCTGAGCGGGCCGTAAGCCTACTTCGCCTTGGCGCGGGCAACCGCAGATTCGGCAGGCTTCCGACCGAACTTCTTGCAAAGGGCAAGATAGATTTCGAGTTCCGATTTGCCTTCTTTCTTGGCGATGGCAAGGCGCTCTGTTTTGCCCGGCATTGATTCTTTCTTCGTCTGCTTACTCATGAGCGCTTTTCTCCTTTTCTGTTTTTGCTACCCGGAAAATCCATTTCCCTGCCACAACAACGGTGACGGTCTCGACCGTGCGGGTCACCGTTTCGATCTTCACTGTCTCGGCTCTCACTTCGGCAACCTCCTTTTCCTTACATTCCGACCGTACCAGCGCCCGGCGGGCGTTCAAGAGTACGAGCCGGGATACTGACGTGATGGCTAGCAACCGCTGGGACGGCCTAGACTCGGGACGTATCTTTTCCTTTGCCTTTGAGATCGTCAATCAATGTCATGACCAGAGGCAGAGTGCGTGGAATTGTGGAGAACCCCTGTTCTGTTCTGCGATGCCACAACCGATCCGCTTCACCCGGCCATAATTGGTCTCGCATCTGGATTCGCTGGGCGGCAATTCCGGTGAGTGTTTACTCGAGCCCGTAAGGAAGAGCGAGTCGAAAGTTTGCAGATTTTGGTGCAATTGAATGAGTACATAGAGTACGTAGAGTACAATGAGCACCGCAAACAAGCTTAACTACCTTATATTCATCATATCTTAGGCGCATAAAAGCCACCAGAATATAGGTAAAGATCGAATTAGCGCACAAATCGAAAGCATAACGACCCGGAAGAGCATTGAATATGTCCTGAAAGTGCGGATTAAAAACCTTCCATTCCTGGGTTTTATGACGTATCATGCCTAAGGCTAGAGCGAACCGTTCAAACATGCAAGCGTATTCTTAGATTCATACCTAGCTGAATGAATCGGCGTTTTTCAGCGCACGCAAGAGGGAATTGTCCATGAGCAAAATTCCACTAACCAAAGAAATGCCAAGGCCCATCACAGTAATTGCCGCCCGGCGAATCCAGATGCGAGACCAATTATGGCCGGGTGAAGCGGATCGGTTGTGGCATCGCAGAACAGAACAGGGGTTCTCCACAATTCCACGCACTCTGCCTCTGGTCATGACATTGATTGACGATCTCAAAGGCAAAGGAAAAGATACGTCCCGAGTCTATTTGGATTTATGGTGCCGCCAGATGGACGATAGCTTCGTTGAAGTTACCGACGAAGACGCATTCGCGTACTCCTGCGGGTATTCTACGCCGGGGCGCAATGTTCGAACTTGGCGCGAACGTATTGATATACTGAGAGATATGGGGTTTATCGGCGTCCGACCAAATGGGAGCCGGAGATACGGATACATACTGCTTTACCATCCGCATAAGGTCGTAGCTGAGGTCCAGAAAAGTGGGAAGGTAAGTCTCGAGTGGTGGGGTGCATTTGCGAAGCGCGCGACAGAAGTCGGTGCAGTACTTGAGCCACCTTCGGCTGCCTAGTAAGGCATAGAATTCTGACCAAATGCGATTCCATAGTGCACGACGGGCCGCATCCGTCAGAAGGGCCCTAGAAAGCACTATTGCGCGGAACAATTCTTGGGAGTAGAATGAAATCAGATTGAAATTCTCGGTTGTTCTCTGCCGGGAGCGTTTAGGAATCACCATGGCACGCAAGAATAGCGACGTTGGCGGCGAAATGAAACAAAGGCAATACATCAGTCAGAGCGACGTCCCGAGTGTTTCTCTTGAGCGAGCGATTCGGATCCCCGCAGCTATTGGCGAGAATTATGGTTACAAACCTGCCAGCCCATTACAGGTAGCGAAAGCGCTTGAGGTTCAGCCAACCACAGGCGCGTTCAAAATGCTTACGGGTGCATCGATTGCGTACGGGCTGACCACTGGGGGCTACAACGCTGATCTGATCGAAATCACCCAGCTCGGGCTGAAGATTATTAGGCCAACCAAGGAAGGGGAGGACCTAGACGCCAAGAGACAAGCGCTATTGCGGCCAAAGGTTGTTCGGGAGTTTCTTGGTAAGTATGACAGCGCGCCGGTTCCACGAGACCAGATCGCGTACAACGTTTTGATGGAAATGGGAGTTCCACAAGAACGGACCCCTGATGTTTTGAAGTTGATCATCGAGGGTGCTGAGAGCGTCGGCTTCATACAAGAAATCAAGGACCGGAAGTACGTTGACCTCGGGACGGCTCGAAGTGCGGTGAACGTGGCAGAAGACGTGGCAGATTCAGCGGCAAGTGGGGAAGAAGAGTTTTCAAGCCGGCCGTCCGAAGCGCCTGTGCGTACTCAGGTTCAATCTCTTCAGTCGGCGCCGGTATCTGGTGCTGCGGTCGCGCCAACGGATTCTCGTGCAAAGAGAGTTTTTATCACCCATGGCAAAAATCAAGAACTGATCGAACCCATCAAGAAATTGTTGATGTTTGGGGAGCTGGAGGCGGTTGTAGCTGTGCAATCGCATACGGTCTCACAATCTATCCCGGCTAAAGTTATGGAGTCGATGCGGTCCTGCGGCGCCGCAATAATACACATCGACGATGAGCGTCGGCTTGTCGATAACGAAGGCCGCGAACAAGTGGCCTTGAACGACAATGTACTCATCGAGATCGGTGCCGCCATGGCTCTATTCGGACAGCGGTTCATTCTCGTGGTGAAGGATGGAGTAAAACTGCCGTCTAATCTTCAAGGGCTCCTGGAGCTGCGCTACAAGGGCGGCACGCTGGATATGGAAGGAACCGTGAAGTTGCTTGAGGCGATCAACGACATGAAAAAGCGACCGTTGCCGCCGAGCACTCCCTAAGAAAATTAGTGGAAGCGAGATTGAGAAGGGGAAGAATGCAGAACCGTTGATCAAGCATCGATAAAGCCATGGAAAACGAAAAAGAACTCGCCGAAGGCGCTGCCGCCCAAGTCATTACCGCCCAAGTCGCTGTCGAGGCAGGGATTGAGCTTGTCGCGCCTCCCGCTTTGCTCCAATTTGAATCGTTGTGCGATTTGTACGAGCAATTCCAGGCGCTTCTGGTCAAAGGGAACCATACGTGTCCGCGAGGCAAGCAGATTCTCTTTGAAAACTACCACTTCTTCCACCTTGTGAAGCTGAGTAAAGGGCCGCAGACTGCCTTCAAAATGGTGACTGAGCAGGACGCCATAGTCGCGCAAAAGGACGGCTTTGGTGGATATCAAATTGACAAACGCCGTGCTGAGCAACTGTCGTGGCTACCGGACGTAGTCGCGAAACCGGACGAGATTTATGAATACGAAGACAAGAAGACAGCCGACGAGGTCTTTATCCGGGAATATAAACGGTCGGGTTCCCCTTTCAAGATCCTCCTCTGCAAGCGAGAAGAAGACTACCTGTTACCAATCACATCGATGACAGTGAAGCGGCCGGGTATTAAGGAACACCGGAGGGGAAAGAAGGTGTGGCCAAAAGAATAAAGCCACCCGGGGTAACCTGCGGATGGCTTTCGATATCTTCGGGGTAGGGGTTGCAACCTACCTACGGGTTTGATTACCCAAAAAAGAGACTAACACTTGGACCGTTGCTTGTCAATTGGACTTTAGGTGTTACAGCGTTACTGACCGGTTTCCTCCGACAGTTCGGGCTTGATTTAACACCCCTAAAAACAATTCGTCTTTCCTTCGCTTTCGCGCAGACCGCGCCGCGCCTCGCCGGCGACGGGATTAGCGTTTAATCAAATGAGAAAAGGCACCACAAGGCGTGGGGCCATAACGAAAGCACAACGACTCGAGGTTGGCACACTAAATCAACGGGCGCTTGGAGACATTTGGGACATAGCAATGTCCACAATATCCTTGACAGAGTCCACAACAGACATCATGATGTCTTAACGAGACTTCATCGGAGGACAGAGCCATGGACATGAAATACGCGTTTTGGAACAACAAGGGCGGCACTGGAAAGACGAGCCTAGCCTTTCAGTCAATCATACGGTACGCCGAGAAATTTCCGGACAAAAGGGTGCTGGCGATTGACATTTGCCCACAGGCTAATCTCTCGGAGCTGATGTTGGGAGGGCTGAACAACAAAGGAAGTGAGAAGTTGCTGGGGCGCCATGGGATGGTGCCACGGTGCAGCCTAGGGGGTTACTTTCAGCTTCGCTTGCCGTCACCATACGCGCCGCCGGCGTTCAACGCCCATGACTTCATAACCACGCCGATTCAGCACAACCCAGGAATCGCCAGAAATATAGACTTGGTTTGTGGTGATCCGCTCCTTGAGTTGCAGGCCAACGCTGTGAATACACTGGCGAACCAGAACATTCCGGGCACCAATGCGTGGATTGCAGTAATTGACTGGCTGCGGACGTTCCTGGAACAAGTCAACGATGAATATGACACTGTGTTTATGGACTGCAATCCGAGCTTTTCGTTGTACACACAGATTGCCCTGGCAACAACGGACAGGATCATTTTACCCGTGATGGCAGACGATTCCTCCCGTCGAGCCATCCAGAACGCATTTTCCCTGATTTACGGGTTGAAGCTACCGTCTGAGATCTACGCGTCCTACGCGTTCGCCACAAAGCTTCAAGCTGCCGATAGGCCGCTGCCAAAAGTGCATTTGATCGCGAAGAATCGAATCACTCAGTACATGGGGTCAGCTTCAGCGTATGCGGCAGTGCTAGCGGCGATTCAGAACGATATTCAGCGGCTGTTCAGATCAAATCCAGACATTTTTTCGTTCACTACTATTAGGTCGGGCTTCGTTGACATCCGCGATTTTCAGACGACCGGTGTTGTTGCCTTTGCCAAGGGCCTGCCATTCTCCCACTTGCAAGCCGGAAAGACGTCCATCAACGGGCATCGGGTTCAAGTGAAGCAGGAATACCTAGACAACAGCATTGCAGCGATTGAAACTCTTGTCACACAACTGTGAGCTTGAAACGTTCTCCGTGCTCGCGCCGATTTCCCGTAAGCACGACAAATCAAATCCCTGCTTGTGTACCGATTCCGTACCACTTGGAGCTTTGGTGGGCTGCAACGCCGTTCCAAACACAGGACTTACAAGGTATAGTGTTTATTCGACTCCCACCCCGGGCACCATTGTTTCCTTTTTGTTTTCAGCTAGTTGACGGCTTCGGATTCTCTGCGTAACCGCCGCGTAACTTTTCCTTCGAGAAGTACGAGTGGGTCGCGACCCCAAGCCTTCGCTAAATCCGCTTCCGCCAGGTAATTACTGGCCTAGTCGTCGATTACGACGGCCACGGCAGCCTGCGAGCGCTGACGGACACCAGCGGCAACGTCACGGACACATACGACTACGACGCTTTCGGCAATTTGATTCATCAAACGGGAACAACCCAAAACGTCTATCTCTACTCCGGCGAACAGTTCGACCCCGATCTAAACCTCCACTACAACCGCGCCAGATACCTCAACGTTTCCACCGGCAGATTCTGGACCATGGACATGTTTGAAGGTGATCTACAATCTCCGCTCTCTCTACACCGATATCTCTATGTCGAAGATGAGCCCATAAATCGGCGAGATCCCTCGGGGCGGGAGAGCATCGCGGAGCTGGACATTTCGAGTGCAATCGACCAAACGCTGAACGCAATTTCCAACGTAGAGAAGGTCATCCGAATCAGGGACGAGATTTCTACGGTCCTCGACCTACTTTCGGCAATCAAAGACCTAGGCATTCTATTGGGCACCGAGGGAGGCGGCGGAATCATCGACCTTGCAAGTCAAATAGAATCCGCGGCGATCGACAGAGGAGGTAGGGGTACTTTAGGAAAAGAAGCGGTAAACTTGTCGCTACAACTATTCGAGTCGATATCGCGCAATGCGCCTCGCATCGCGAATGCAAATTTGCTAAGCCCATCTAAGGATGCAAAACTGGCTCGAGCATTTTCTGCGCCGGATAGCGCGGTGCTCCTTTACTTACCGGGCGTCCTTGGCAGGCTCGGGAACTTCAAGACTGGGTTGAAGGTCGCGGGGAGACCTTGGAATTGACGTCTCAAGGTGGACTATCGATCCTTGGAATGGGTTTTGCGGGCGGGGGCATCACTACACAGATATTCCACGCAGATCTGGTTGTACCACTCAAGCCTGGGCACGAAGGCTCCTCAGATACCGACCTTGATGCTTGGTATGACGGTCGTTGGTTGAATTACCAGGTTCCAGCAAACTAAAACTATGGCACACGCGACAATCAAGCTTTTTCTATTCCGAAGCAGGTTGCTTCCGGCCCTTGAGCTCATGCATCACAGGATTTTGCCAGATGCTTCTCTTCGAGAAGACGGGGATGACAAACCGGTTGGGAGATTCGCTGAATTAATCAAAGAGGCGGCCACGCACCAACTGCATGGGCGCAATTGGTACCTCCATGGCAACCAAACCGCCAATGATGCAGTGACGCTGCCCCCACTGCAGATGGCACACAGGGACAATCTTTCCTACCTTGAGTTGGTTTCGTATGTTGAAGAACTGTCGCATGCATATACTTGGAGTTTAATACCTTGGGGTACTTGGTTCACCGGACAGATGCTGGCTTTCGTATCCGGTGATGAAGGAACTCTCGACAGGGCGATTGCTTGGATCATCGGAGCCGCCAACCGTGACTTGGTTGTCTCGTCTTACACATCCAAGGAGTTAGCGGAAAAACAGTTCAGAGGTGCGATATTCCACCGGTCCGCGTCTCTCCGAGGTCAAGGGCTTTGGAAACACGGTCGTGGTTCGTCGGACTCAGCGCTGGTTCTTAACTATGCCTCGGTTGAGAATCCTGGGAAGTTACCCCTAAACTGTGAGGTGGTCTGCGAGGCGAGAGGTTACCAATTCCGGCCCGTTCTCCGAAGGTGGATGCGGGTCTGGGATGAAGCCGCGTTACTTCATTTTATCCAGAACGACCCTGCGGTCATTGTCACTGCTCCGGGGTTAGACGAACGCTTCATGTGGTTGGCATTGCAGGATTTTGGGGGCGTTGCCGAGTATGTGAACCAAGATACCTTACACTTTGGACTGAAGGCGTTGGAAACGGTCTCGTGGATCTATATCCCCATGAGCGACGACGGCAAGCGTGAGATTTACGTGAATAACGACCCTGCCGTCACCACAAGCTTTACTCAATGCGATGATATGACACACGCACCGTATTTCACGCATCAGTTCTTCCTTTAGCCGCTTTGGCCACGCCTGACTGTGACAACGTGGGGAATTTGCAGAGCGTGACGTATCCGGTGCATACGTATGGCTACGACACACGGAACCGGCTGGCGAATCTCGGCGTCGCGAAGGGGACAAACAATCTCGCCGGGTACAGCTACACGCTGGATGCAGCAGGGCATCGCACGAGCGTGACGGAGCAGTCGGGCAGAACCGTCAACTGCACGTACGACAATCTGTACCGGCTGACGAATGAAGCCATCGCAGCCGATCCGTCAGGGATCAATGGAGCTGTGGTCTTCGATATCAAGAACAACGAAGCCAGATTGATTTCCTACATAAGCTACGAGATGGGAACAGTGACTGTGTTGGCGCTGTTGACTCACAAAGAGTACGACAAAGGAGGTTGGAAAAATGCCTGCAATTGCTGAACGACTGCCAGCCAAATATCTTGTGAAAGCGGAGGCTCCGAAGACAATTGCGTCTCGTGAGCAGCACGAGGCTTATATTCAGAGGCTTGTGGAACTACAACGCAAAGGGCATCGAACCGTGGAAGAGACAGAAACGGCGAAACTGCTGGTCGTCTTGATAGCGGACTACGAAGCGAAACGATTTACCATCGAAAGGGCTTCGGGCGTAGAGGTGCTAAGAGAATTAATGGATGCCAACGGACTCCGACAAAAGGACCTTGCAGACGAGCTGGGCGGCGAGAGTATTGTGTCCTTGATTTTGAAGGAAAAGCGGCAATTGAACAGACAACAGATGGAAAGGCTTAGTCACCGCTTCCACGTCTCCCCGGCAGTATTTTTCTAAGCGACCAAGTCGACACGATCGATCAGGACGGTTGCAAGCAATGGGGCATCTATATCATCGCGAGTTTCCTGCTGGAGCGGCACGGCGCCTACCGGCACCTCATGAACCAGCAGGACGAGCGCATGTTCGAATGGGTTCGCAAATTCAATCTCTACGATTTGTACTCGAAGGGGAGAGAGCGTCCAAACGTGAAGGCGATTCTCCCTTTCTATGAAGATCTCGTCACCGAGTTCTTTCCTGACCAAATCCGCTGGTGATCGGCCGAGTCGCGCAAATGGCGTGAAACGGTTTGACACGCCGGCGCACTTAATCAGTACAGCATGAAGATGCGCGCCGCTCTATTCACCCGGGCCAGCCACGACTAACATCTTCTTCCATACATGGAAGCCAATCCCCAAACGCAGCGGGCCTTCCGGCAGGGTGTGTACCTTGCCGTTGCATTGTCGGCCGTCGTTGGGTTGGCATTGCAATTCACGAAGCCGGGCGAGTGGCTGGAAAACGGCGCGTTCGACGCACGAGCGCGTTGGATGGCGCGGCCGGAGAAAGCCGATTCGCGCATCGTCGTCATTGATATAGATAACGCGAGCTTCGACGAGTTACAGGACAAACTCGGACGCTGGCCCTGGCCGCGGCAAGTGTGGACGGAAATTGTGCGCTACGTCAGCAAGGGGCAACCGGCCGCGATTGTGTTTGACGCGGCGTTTACCGGCGAACAAAAAGAAGCACCGGCGATGGACGAAGATCTCGCGCGCGTACTGCGAAGTTCCGGCAAGACCGTGCTTGGTTTTTCGTTTTTGCCGACCGATGTATCCGGCAATCAGGCTTCGCGGCAGGATGCAACAGTTTTTGCAACACAAGGCTCGCGATTTGGCTTCGAGTTGAAGAAAACGGAGTGGACACCGAACCTTCCGCTCGACAAACTTGCGCGCGCAGCAGCCGGTCTCGGCTCCATCAATTCCACTGCCGATGACGGCGGATTGATTCGCCGTGAACCGGTTTATTTTGTCTATCAGGGCCACGCGTATCCCACTCTGGCGGCGAAAACAGTGGAAGTGGCCACTTCGGAAAACAAAGAAGGTTGGGTCGCCCGGAGGAGCTGGCTCGGCACGAATTCCCTATTGCGCGGCGGAAAAGCGATTCCGGTGGACAGCGAAGGCCGCGTGTTGATGCTGTGGCGCGGTCGGGCGAACAAGCCCGACAACCCCGGAGAAATCGAAACGTACAAACGCATTCCGCTATGGGAAGTGATTTGTTCGATCTATCCGGAGCAATGCCCGAACGTGGAGCATAAACATCCAGCGGCCGAGTTTCAGGGAAAAATTGTGCTCGTTGGGGCCAGCGCAGCGGGAAGTTATGAGCCGCGGCCAACTCCACTCGACAAGCAGCCTCCGGGGTTTTTCGCGCACGCCACGCTGATGGACAATCTCCTGAACGGCGACGCGATGCGCGAAGCGCCACTCTGGATGATGGGCGCGCTGATTTTGCTGATGGCGGGGCTTGGCGGCGGCGTGCAATGGAAGCAGCCTTCGTTCCGCGTGGGCGTGCTCCTGCTTTTCGGCTTGATGGTCTTGTTCATAGCGCTAAACGCGGGGCTCTTCGCAAGGAGCCACTTTGTTCTGCCACTGATCGTCCCCTGCATCACTCTTGCTGCGTCTTACAGCGGAGCCAGCACCGCACGCTATGTAACGACAGGCCGCGAATTGCGCCAGACGCGCGGAGTCCTCGAACGCTACGTCGCACCGCAGCTTGTTAAATACGTAATGGCCAACATCGAACGGCTGAACGGCGACAAGCGCGAGCTAACGATTCTGATGTCCGACGTTCGAAACTTCACTACGATGACCGAGAAATCCGAACCGATGGAACTCATCGCATTGCTCGACGACTATCTCGCCGCAATGACCGAGATCATCTTCAAATACAACGGCATCGTGGATAAATTCATCGGCGATGGCATTCTGGCGTACTGGGGCGCGTTCACGCCGGATCACAATCACGCCCAGGAAGCCTCGCAGGCCGCGCTGGAAATGATTGAGAAAGTGAAGGAGTTGAACACGCACTGGGCTGCGCAAGGCAAAGGCCCCATTTCAATCGGCATCGGCGTCAACACCGGCCCGGTAATTTTCGGCAATATTGGACGCGGAAAGAAAATCGAGTTTACGGTGATCGGCGATCCGGTGAATCTCGCCGCGCGGCTCGAAAGCTTGAACAAAGAGTTCCAGACGTCCATTATCGTGAGCGAAGAGACGCGCAACCGGCTCGGCAAAGAAGCACAAGTGCGCGCGCTCGGCGGCGTAAAAGTAAAAGGCAAGACCGTGGAGACGAGCGTGTACGAACTTTGCGGTTGGGGCGCCTGTCCGCCGGAAGCCGCGACAAATTCCGAAGGAACACCGGGTTTGGCCAATTCGAAGTGACGGAGGTAGCAGCATGAAGACTCAAGTGCGTGCCGGCGCGGTTCTCCTCGCCGGAGTTCTCGCCGGATCGGTCTATGGCGTGACACTGACGCTGCCGCAACAACAGCAGCAGGACAGTTCCGGTCAGCAACCAGGGCAGCAGAATCAGGACAACAAGAAAAAGAAAGACAATTCGAAGAACGCAGCGGCGAATCAAAGCGGGCAAGCCGGCGCGCCTCCAGCAAACACTCCGCCTCCGAACAACCCTCCGCCTGCGGGCAATCAACCGAGCGGTGACAAGCCGACTCCGCTGTTTGGCGGCACCATTGGCCTGAAATCCTCGCGCCAAACAAAAGACAGCGCGACACTCGGCTTTAACGGAGTGGACCCGAACGGCCAAGTCCAGAAAGCGATGCTGACGGCCGCGGCTACACCGCTCGATGCAATGAAGGCGCAACAGGTGGCGCAGACCACCGTGACTCCGGCCGATCTTGCGCAATTCCTGCAAGACGGCGGCCTTAATCCCGACGCGGCCCCGCAGAAACCATAGGCAATGGAGACGACTATGAAACTCAGAAACATTCTCTTCGGACTCCTCACAACGACTCTTCTCGCGCAATCCAGCTTCGCGCAACTCGGCGGTGTGTTGAAAAACGCACAAAAAGCAAAAAAGGCCGCGGACATTTACACTCCGTGGACGCCCGAACAAGAGCAGGCGATAGGCCAAGCTTCCGCCGCCAAGCTCATCAACGTTTTTCACGTATACGACAACCCTGACATGACCAGGTACGTAAACCTCGTCGGCAATACGGTCGCGCGACAATCGGGCCGCAGCGTCCTCTATCATTTTGCGATTCTCGACACCGACGTCGTCACCGCGGTTTCATTACCGGGCGGATACATCTTCATCACGCGCGGCGCGCTCGCCAATCTCCACAACGAAGCGGAACTAGCGGGCGTGCTCTCGCATGAAGTCGCCCACGTTGATCGTCGCCATCTAGAAAAGGAGATCCGAGCGCAGAAAACCGCGCAATTCGCAAAGGAAGAAGCCGCGTCGCACGTTCCGGCAGGCGCAGAACTCATCAACATCGCCGGCAGCGTGGTCACGCGGGCGTTAACGCTACAGGTCAGCCGCGACAAGGAATCTGAAGCCGACAAAGTCGGCGTCGAAATGTCTTCCAAAGCCGGCTATGACGCGAGCGGCCTCCGCAATTTCTTGCAATTTTTAGCCGCGGTTCCGACAACTCCTGAGACCAAGCAAGCGCTCGGCCTCTGGGGCAGCACGCATCCGCCACTCGGCGACCGCATCAACTCGCTCAATGCCGTATTGCCGAGCTATCCGGCCACCGGCCAAAAACTCGCCGAACGTTATGCGTGGTACGTGAATCCTCCGGCTTTCGCGCATCAAGCCGGCCCGGCTACCGCCGCCGCTGCTCCTGCGGCCAACGAAGTCGACGGAATCGTCAGCCAGGGCGTCGTCGTTATCACCAACGGCAAACTCGCCGAAGGCACTCGCGTCAAGGTTCGCCCACAACCCTGAGCACCGCGGTCCTTCATTAGCCTCTGAATAGACCGCTAATTTCATTTTGGCGTAAGATAGCCTGCCTCCGGTTGTAACGGAGCGGCATCTAACTTGCACCGGGAGCAGGATTCCCTGCCCCCGAGGGAGCCATCGTGAGCCAAGCCATCGCGAGCCAGTCGAATATCGCGCAACTCTCCGTAAACACCGTCCGCACACTTTCGATCGACGCAGTGCAGCAGGCGAACTCGGGCCATCCCGGCGCGCCGATGGGTCTTGCGCCGGTGGTGTACGCGCTCTGGCAAAAAGTTTTGCGTTACGACCCCGCGAATCCGCTCTGGCCCAATCGCGATCGCTTCGTTCTTTCCGCGGGTCACGCTTCCATGCTGCTTTATTCGACGCTGCATCTCGCCGGAGTCAAAGCCGTCGACCATCACGGTAAGGTCCTCGATCAACTTTCCGTGTCGATGGACGAAATCAAGCGCTTCCGCCAAATCGATAGCCGCACGCCCGGCCATCCGGAATCGCATCTCACCACCGGCGTTGAAACCACGACCGGTCCGCTCGGCCAGGGCGCGGGCAACAGCGTTGGCATGGCCATGGCCGGAAAATGGCTCGCCGCGAATTTCAATAAGCCCGGCTTCACGATTTTCGATTACAACGTCTTCGCCGTCTGCGGCGACGGCGACATCATGGAAGGCGTCTGCTGCGAAGCTGCTTCTCTCGCCGGACACCTCAAACTAGGCAATCTCTGCTGGATTTACGACAACAATCGCGTAACGCTCGACGGCCCGGCTTCATGGTCTTTCAGCGAAGACGCGCTCACACGGTTCAAGGGCTACGGTTGGAACGTTACCGAAGTAAAAGACGCCAACAATCTCGACGAACTAGCCGCCGCCTATCAGAACTTTCTCAACACGAACGATCGACCGACTCTAATCGTCGTCGACAGTCACATCGGCTACGGCTCGCCCCACAAGCAGGATTCCTACGAGGCACACGGTGAGCCACTTGGCGAAGCCGAAATCAAGCTGGTGAAGAAAAACTACGGCTGGCCCGAAGACGCAAAGTTCCTCGTGCCGGATGGCGTCTACGCAGATTTTCAAAACGGTGTGGGCAAGCGCGGCAAGGAATTGAGCACCGCCTGGTCGAAACTGTTCGACAGCTACGCCAAGCAGTTCCCCGACCTTGCAGGCAACCTCACAAAGATGGAGGCGCGCGAACTTCCCGCAGGCTGGGACAAGGACATTCCCTCTTTCCCTGCCGACGCAAAAGGCATGGGCACGCGCGAGAGTTCCGGCAAGACGCTGAACGCCATCGCAAAAAATATTCCGTGGTTCATTGGCGGCTCAGCCGACCTCGCCAAATCCAACAAAACCAATCTCGACCCATCATGGGCCGGCGAATTTCTCCCCGGCCAGTACGGCGGCCGCAATGTTCATTACGGCGTGCGCGAACACGCCATGGGCGCAGCTATGAGCGGCATGTGCCTCTCCGGCTTGCGGCCCTTCGGTGGCACATTTTTCAATTTCAGCGACTACGTGAAGCCAGCCATCCGCCTCGCGGGCCTCATGGAAATTCCCGTCATCTACGTCTTTACGCACGACTCCATCGGCGTCGGCGAGGACGGGCCCACGCACCAGCCCATCGAACAGCTCGCGGCGCTACGCGCTATGCCCAACATTCTCGTCATGCGCCCGGGTGACGCGAACGAAGTCGCGGAAGCCTATCGCGTGGCCGTCGCGCAAACGCATCGCCCCGTCGCGATGGTTCTTTCGCGCCAGGCAGCGCCGACACTTGATCGCGCGAAATATGCCGCCGCGTCCGGAGTCGGGAAAGGCGGCTACGTTCTTGCCGATGCACCCGGCGGAAAGCCCGATTTGATACTGATCGGTACGGGCACAGAACTGAGCCTGTGCGTCGAAGCGTACGAAAAATTGAAGGGCGAAGGAATAAACGCGCGTGTTGTCAGTCTCCCTTGTGTCGAGTTGTTCGACGAACAAGACGCCGCCTACAAAGAAAGCGTTCTTCCCTCGAGCGTAACCGCCCGCGTCTCCGTCGAAATGGCCTCAACATTCGGCTGGGAGCGCTACACCGGCCTGAAAGGCAAGGTCATCGGCATGCGCTCGTTCGGCGCATCCGCTCCGCTGAAGGACTTGCTCAAGAAATTCGGTTTCAACGCCGATGCAGTGGTGTCCGCGGCCAAATCCCTCTTGGGAAAGTGAGTTCTCGATGAAAATCGTGATCGGTTCGGACCACGCGGGCTTTCAGTTAAAAAATGCCGTTGGCGATTTGCTGCGCTCGCTTGGGCATGCCGTGATGGACGTCGGCGCATTTAACGAGAATCCGTCGGACTATCCGGATTTCGCGCTTCTTGTGGGCAACTCAGTTCTCGAAGGGAAAGGCGAACGCGGGATTCTGATCTGCGGAAGTGGAGTAGGTGTCAGCGTGGCCGCCAACAAGATCAAAGGGATCCGTGCAGCCGTTTGCCACGATACCTATTCAGCGCACCAGGGCGTAGAGCACGACGACATGAACGTATTGGTTCTTGGATCCCGGGTGATTGGCTCAAAGCTCGCCGAGGACCTGGTTAAAGCTTTCTTATCAGCGAGCTTTACCAACGAGGAGCGCCACAAGCGCCGGCTTGCAAAGGTTGCCGCAATCGAGGCGTCTCACTAAAGCCATGAGTCAAGGGGAGAATTCCTCGGCGGTTCCGTTTGCACGGAGGTAAGATAGTCTTCTGCAGATTGACCGGTATAAAGGAGAAGTAGCATGACGACCACCACTACCATCCCCAACATGAGCGCAGCGCAAGGCGCAAACCCCTTGAAAGGCTTGCTGGCGTACGGCCAGTCGCCGTGGCTCGATTTCATTCGCCGCAACATTTTGCTCAACGGCGACCTGAAGAGAATGATTAACGAAGACGGCTTACGCGGTATGACATCCAATCCCGCCATCTTCGAAAAAGCTATCACCGCCGGCGACGATTACAACGACATCATCAAAGCGGCCGACGCGAAATCGTCGACGGCAATGGCACTCTACGAAAAAATCGCCATTCGCGACGTGCAGGATGCGTGTGACATCTTCAAGTCTGTCCACACTGAAACAAAAGGCCGCGACGGTTACGTCAGCCTAGAGGTTTCGCCGATGCTCGCCTTCGATACGCAGGGCACCATCGACGAAGCCCGACGCCTTTGGACGGCCGTCGGCCGACCCAACGTCATGATCAAGATTCCGGCCACGCCGCAGGGCGTGCCGGCGATTCGCCAGGCTCTCGAAGATGGCATCAACATCAACATCACGCTGCTGTTCGCGCAGTCCGCATACGAACAGGTTGCGGAGGCGTATCTCGCGGCTTTGGAAGCGCGCGTGGCAAAGGGCCAGGACGTTTCGCACATCGCCAGCGTCGCGAGTTTTTTCGTAAGCCGCATTGACTCGCTTGTTGACAGCAAGATTGATGCGATGGAGAAGAACGAGGCCGACCCAACCAAGAAAGCGTTGCTTGAGTCGGTGCGCGGTAAGGTTGCCATCGCTAATGCCCGCCGCACTTATGCGAAATATCAGGTGCTCTTTGGCGGAGCGCGCTGGAAGGCCCTTGCCGCGAAGGGCGGACAGACGCAACGTTTGCTCTGGGCCAGCACCAGCACCAAGAATCCGAAATACCGCGATGTCCTCTACGTGGAAGAACTCATCGGCGCGGACACCGTGGACACCATTCCTCCGGCGACGTTCGATGCGTTCCGCGATCACGGCAAATTGCGCCCAAGCCTCACGGAGAATGTCGACGGCGCGAACAAAACCATGGGCGACCTCGAAGCTGCAGGCATCTCCATGAAGGAAGTCACGGACAAGCTGATTGCTGACGCCGTGAAGCTTTTTCAGGACCCCTTCAAGCAATTGCTCGACGCCATCACCAAGCACGCCGGAGTGTCTGCGTGAGTCTGAACAAGCTGACGTATAAACTCCCAGCCAATCTCGCGTCAGCGGTCACTGCGGCCCTCGCCGATTGGAAGTCGAACAATAAAGTCGCTCGCCTGTGGGCGAAAGACGCCACCGTCTGGACCGGCGCGGACGAAGCTGGCTGGCTCGGCTGGCTGAGCATCGTGGACGAGCAACTCGCCAACGCTCGTCTCTTCAAGGAATTCGCCGCCGAAATAAAGAAGCGCAAGTTCAAGCATGCGATTCTACTCGGCATGGGCGGCTCCAGCCTTTGTCCGGAAGTCATGCGCATGACGTTCGGCAAAATCGCCGGCTTCCCGGAAATGCACGTTCTCGATTCCACCGACCCTGTACAAATCAGAGCCATCGAAAAAAAACTCGACCTCAGGAAAACGCTTTGCATCGTTTCCAGCAAATCCGGCAGCACGCTCGAACCGAACATTTTTAAACAATATTTCTTCGAGCGCGTGAAAGCGAAAGTCGGCGCCGATAAAGTCGGCAGTCACTTCATTGCCGTCACGGATCCCGGCTCTAAAATGCAGCAAGTCGCCGAAGGCGACAAATTCTGGAAAATTTTCGCCGGCGTTCCGAGCATCGGTGGCCGTTATTCCGCGCTCTCTAATTTCGGAATGGTTCCCGCCGCTTCGATGGGTCTCGACGTGCCGAAGCTTCTCAAGACCACCCATGAAATGGTCTCCGCTTGCGGCGCCGTGACGGCAGCGGACAAAAACCCCGGCGTGATTCTCGGCGCCATCCTGGGCGCAGCCGCAAACCAGGGCCGCGACAAACTCACCATCGTCACGTCGCCCGGCATTTACGACCTCGGCGCATGGCTCGAACAGCTTCTCGCCGAATCCACGGGAAAAATCGGCAAAGGCATCATCCCCGTTGACCGGGAGAAACTCGCCAAGCCGGCGTCTTACGGGAACGACCGCGTCTTCGCCTATTTGCGCCTGGCTTCCAAGCCCAACAAGGCGCAGGATACCGCTGTTGCCGCGCTCGAAAAGGCGGGCCATCCCGTTGTACGCATTACGCTGCCCAATATCCACACCATCGGCCAGGAATTTTTCCGATGGGAAATCGCCACCGCCGTGGCCGGCTCCATCATCGGCATCAATGCCTTCAATCAGCCTGACGTCGAAGCCAGCAAGGTCGAAACGCGGAAGCTCACTACTGAATATGAAGCCACGGGACATCTCCCCGCTGAGTCGCCGTTTTTCGAAGCCGGAGGCGTAAAACTCTTCGCTGACGAAAAGAATTCGGCAGCTCTTAGTGGTGGTTCAAGACTTGTCGACGTGCTGAAAAAGCATTTCGCGCGCGCCGGCGCTGGCGATTACTTCGCCGTTCTCGGGTACATCCCCATGAATGCCGAAAACGAAAAAGTTCTTCAAGAATTCCGTCACGCCGTTCGTGATGGAAAGAAACTCGCTACTTGCCTCGGCTTCGGCCCGCGATTCTTGCACTCAACCGGCCAGGCCTACAAAGGCGGCCCGAACAGCGGCGTCTTTTTGCAGATCACGTGCGATGACGCCACGGATCTAGCCGTGCCCGACCAAAAATACACGTTCGGCACTGTGAAGGCCGCGCAGGCTCGCGGCGATTTCAACGTCCTTTCCGAACGCGGCCGCCGCGCGCTCCGCGTGCATCTTGGCAAAAATTTGAAGTCCGGCCTCAAAGCGCTTTCCAAGGCCGTGCAACAAGCGGTTTTCCGATTTACGGGGTAGTTTCCCTCGAACAATTCGCAGCTTAGGAGCAGACAGAATGCAACTCGGAATGATCGGTCTGGGGCGGATGGGTGCCAACATGGTGCGCCGCCTGATTCAGAACGGCCACACCTGCGTCGTCTACGATCGCAGCCCGGAATCCGTCAAGCAACTGGCCGGCGAAGGCGCCACCGGCTCCGACTCGCTCGATGATTTCGTGAAAAGACTCTCGAAGCCCCGCGCCATCTGGCTGATGGTCCCCGCCGGAGTTGTCGACGCAACTCTCCACGATCTCGTCCCCAAGCTCGAAAAGGACGACATCGTCATCGACGGCGGCAATTCCTATTACATTGACGACATTCGCCGCGCTAAGGAACTCAGCGCGAAAGGCATTCATTATTGCGACGTCGGCACCAGCGGCGGCGTTTGGGGTCTCGATCGCGGTTACTGCCAGATGATTGGCGGCGAAGAAAAAATCGTCAAGCACCTCGATCCGATTTTCAAAACACTCGCTCCGGGCCGCGGTGACATCCCCCGCACTCCCGGCCGCGAAAAAGCTGCCGGCACCGCCGAAGAAGGCTATCTCCACTGCGGCCCATCAGGCGGCGGCCACTTCGTAAAGATGGTTCACAACGGCATCGAATACGGCTTGATGGCCGCCTACGCCGAAGGCCTCAACGTTCTCAAACACGCCAACGCCGGCAAATCCCATCGCGAAACCGATGCCGAAACCACCCCCCTCCGCAATCCCGAGTATTATCAGTACGATTTCAATCTCGCCGACATCACCGAAGTCTGGCGCCGCGGCAGCGTCGTCGCTTCCTGGCTCCTCGATCTCACCGCCATCTCGCTGCTCGAACAGCCGAACCTCGAGCGCTTCTCCGGCCGCGTCTCCGACTCCGGTGAAGGCCGCTGGACCGTCCTCGCCGCCATCGAATCGACTACACCCGCTCCCGTTCTCACTGCATCTCTATACCAGCGCTTCGTCTCCCGCGGTGAAGACGACTTTGCCGGAAAAGTTCTATCCGCCATGCGTTTCCAGTTTGGCGGGCACGTCGAAAAGAAGTCGGGCCACTAAGATTTATTCTCCCGGGCGTTCCGGGAAGGACGACCACACCGATGACTAACGGTATTCCCGCAACATCTGCGGCGCATCCCGCGCCGCCCTGCGTGATGGTGATTTTCGGCGCAAGCGGCGACCTCACGAAACGCAAACTTCTTCCCGCGTTGCTCAATCTCGCGGAAGAAGGCCTCCTCCCGAAAGACTTCGCGATCGTCGGCTTCTCGTTCGACCAAATGACCACCGAAGCCCTGCGCGAAAAACTCGGCAAGGAAGTTCGCGAATACGCCCTTCACCCAGTCGACGACATCCTCTGGCAATGGCTCGTCGAGCGTATTTACTACGTGCAAGGCGATTTCGGCGACCCCGCTGCCTATCAGCGCCTCAAGGATCAAATCCTCGCCGCGGAAAAAACGCATAACACCCAGCGCAACCGGTTCCACTATCTCGCCGTCGCGCCGAAATTTTTCTCCACCATCGTCAAGCAACTCGGCCAGGCGGGCCTCACCGAGGAAACCAACGGCCACTGGACGCACGTCATCGTCGAAAAACCTTTCGGCCACGACCTGGAATCCGCCATTCAGCTAAACAAAGAGCTGAAGGAAACGCTCAGCGAAAAACAGATTTACCGCATCGATCACTACCTCGGTAAAGAGACCGTCCAAAATCTCATGGTCTTCCGCTTCGCCAACTCCATCCTCGAACCGCTCTGGAATCGCAACTACATCGACCACGTACAGATCACCGCCGCCGAAACCGTTGGCGTCGAACATCGCGGCGGTTTTTACGAAACCGCCGGCGCGCTTCGCGACATGGTCCCGAATCATCTCTTCCAGCTCCTCACCCTCACAGCGATGGAGCCCCCCATCTCGTTCGAAGCCGACGCCGTTCGTGACAAACAAGCCGAAATCCTCCACGCCGTCACGCCGCCTCTGCCCGAAACAATTCTGCAAACCATGGTTCGCGGCCAGTACGGCGAAGGCAACGTCAACGGCGAAAAGCTCTCCGCGTACCGCGACGAACCGCAAGTCGCTCCGGACTCTCACACGGAAACTTTTGTCGCGCTCAAACTCTGCATCGACAACTGGCGCTGGGCTGACGTTCCCTTCTATCTCCGCACGGGAAAGCGTCTCGCCAAACGCGTCACCGAAATCGCCATTCAATTTCGCAAGCCACCCTTCCAGCTTTTCAGCAAAACGCCCATCAAGGATCCGCGCGCCAACCGCCTCGTCGTTCACATCCAGCCCGACGAAGGCATCTCTCTCCGACTCGGCGCAAAAGTCCCGGGCTCGGTCATGAAGCTCGGTCTCGTTCACATGGATTTCGATTACGCCCGTGATTTCGGCACTTCGCACAGCACTGGCTACGAACGCCTCCTCTACGACTGCATGATCGGCGATGCAACGCTTTTCCAGCGCGCGGACATGGTCGAAGCCGGCTGGAGCGTCATCCAGCCTGTGCTCGACGTCTGGAAAGCGCTCCCGGCTCGCGATTTTCCAAACTATCCCGCCGGTTGCTGGGGCCCTCAGGTCGCTGACGAAATGATGGCTCGCGACGGGCGCGCCTGGCGCGATATCGAATCAGACGAACCGCTCACCGCAAATTGTCCGGCACGAGCCACCGACAAGGCCCACGCCTAGGAGAGTTTCTTCTGGACCGCACCGTCACAATTTTTCTCGACGTCGCCGCCATCGCCCAACGCGCCGCGGCGCTCTACGTCAACACCGCGCAACAAGCCGTAAAAGACCGCGGCGTCTTCCGCGTCGCCATGGCTGGCGGCTCCACTCCCAAAGCGCTTCACGCCCTCCTCGTCGCCGAACCGTTCCGCTCCCAGCTCCCTTTCGAAAAAATGCAAATCTTCTTCGGCGACGAACGCCACGTCCCTCCCGACCACGCTGACAGCAACTACCGCATGGTCAACGAAACATTCATTTCCAAAACGCCCATCAAGCCCGAACAAGTCTTCCGCATCAAAGCCGAATTACAAGATACTGAACGCGCAGCGCTCGATTACGAACAAACTCTCCGCGGGCAGTTCGCGCTCAAGCCCGGCGAACTTCCCCGCTTCGACCTGATGATGCTCGGCATGGGCAACGAGGGCCACACGCTTTCGCTCTTTCCCGGAACCACTGCCCTGCGCGATAATGGTCGGTTGGTTGTGCGCACTTGGGTCGGCAAGCTATACACCGAGCGCATCACCTGCACCGCGCCGGTCGCCAACAACTCCGCCGCGGTTTTGTTCATGATCGCCGGCGCGGACAAAGCACCCGCGCTCAAGGCGGTTCTCGAAGGCCCGAACGAACCAGAGCAACTGCCTTCGCAGCTGATCAAACCGGCGAACGGCAAATTGTTTTTTCTCGTCGATTCCGCCGCGGGCGGCATGTTATCGAAAAATTTGGCAGCTAATTAAGGAGACACGCAAGCAATGGCAACAACCACAGCAACAAGTTCCATCCAGCAATATCTCGGCGCGAAAACGGATTCGCTCCTCGGCTTCCGCTCCCCCAAAATCGCGAAAGAACGTCTGCACCTTCCCGGCCCGGATTTCATCGACCGCATCTTCACTCCATCCGACCGCAACCCGCGCGTCCTTGCGAACCTTCATCGCATGTTCAACACCGGCCGCCTCGCCGGCACCGGCTATCTCTCGATTCTCCCCGTCGATCAGGGCATCGAGCACTCCGCCGGCGCCAGCTTCGCCAAGAATCCCGACTACTTCGACGGCGAAAATATCGTCAAGCTCGCCGTAGAAGGTGGCTGCAACGCCGTCGCCTCCACCTTCGGCGTCCTCGGCTCCGTCGCGCGCAGGTACGCCCACAAAATTCCCTTCCTCGTAAAATTCAATCACAACGAACTCCTAACCTATCCCAACAAAGCCGATCAGATCTTCTTCGGCACCATCAAACAGGCCTATGACATGGGCGCGGCCGCCGTCGGTGCCACGATCTATTTCGGCTCCGACCAGGCCGGCCGGCAGATTGTCGAAGTCAGCCAGGCCTTTGCCCACGCGCACGAACTCGGCATGGCCACCGTTCTTTGGTGCTATCTGCGCAACAACGCTTTCAAAAAAGACAAGGACTATCATCTCTCTGCCGATCTCACCGGCCAGGCAAATCATCTCGGCGTCACCATCGAGGCCGACATCATCAAACAAAAGCTTCCCGAAAATAATGGCGGCTACCAGATGCTCAACATGGGCGATTCCAGCTACGGCAAATTCGACAAGCGCATTTACACCGACCTCGCCAGCGACCACCCCATTGATCTCTGCCGCTACCAGGTCGCGAATTGTTACATGGGTCGCGCCGGTCTCATCAATTCCGGTGGCGCATCCGGAGCAAACGATTTCGAAGAAGCAGTAGCCACCGCTGTCATCAACAAACGCGCTGGCGGCACCGGCCTCATCTCCGGCCGCAAAGCTTTCCAGCGCCCCATGAACGAAGGGGTAAAACTCCTCAACACCATTCAGGACGTCTACCTCAGCCCCGAAGTCACGGTGGCCTAGGCACTGGTAACGCTGACCGCCTTGGACGCAATACTCTATAGAGAGTGGTGGCCGCCCCGGCCGCCACTCTTTTCTTTCCCAATTGCGCTCTGTGAAATTCTCAAAAGAGTTTTTCTCGGGAGCGCAGTACTCTGCCCTAGTCTAGAAAAATAGGATTTCTGCACGGAGAAAACAGCCCCATGAAAAAGACTTTCGCGATCCTCGCAGCGCTGTTCGTTGTCGCAGCAATCTCGGCATCCGGTCAAGGCAATACAAGTGACGAGGGCGGCCGCGTCCTCGCCCTGGAAACCGCTTGGGGCCACGCCATCGAAGCAAAGGACACCAAAGCACTCGACATGCTTCTAGCAAGCACCTTCGTCGGCGTGGAAATCGACGGCAGCATGTCCAACAAAAGTGAATTTCTTGCCGGCATCAAGGCTCCGGACTATCAGCCCTCACAAGCCGTCAACGAAGAAGTAAATGTTCAGGTCTACGGCAACGCCGCCGTTGTCGTCGGGATCTTCCGCGTGAAGGGCATGGAGAAAGGCAAACCCTATGTCCATCGCGAGCGGTTTACGGATACCTGGATCAAACAAAACCAGACGTGGCAGTGTGTGGCCAGCCAGGCAACCCTGATCACCGCGAAATAGCCTTCTCTCCCCTCCGCTCCGCGAGGAAATCTGTTTGTAACCATTTCTTGTCCGAAGTATCCGATGATTAGAAGTCCGTGCTATTCGAACCATTCTTTAGCCGGATGGATGGGAGAAAGTATCGTGGGAGATCGTTTAGCAGGGAAAGTCGTCGCCATCACAGGCGGCAGCCAGGGTATCGGCCTCGCCATCGCGCAGCGCTTCGCTGAGGAAGGCGCGGACATCGCCTTCTGTTACCGTTCGAATAAAGCCGGCGCCGATGAAGTCGCCGCAAACATTCAAAAGCTCGGCCGCAGAGCCGTTGGCTTCCAGTGCGACGTAGGCATCGTGTCCGACGGCCAGAAATTCATCGCCGATACTGTCGCCCAGCTCGGCCGCATCGACACCCTTGTCAACAACGCCGGCCTCGAACGCAACGCCGACTTCTGGAACGTCACCGAAGCCGACTACGACGCCGTGCTCAACGTCAATCTGAAGGGCCTGTTCTTTATCACGCAAGCATTTGTGAAACATCGCATGAACGTCCCCGCCGCCGATAAAAAGACCGGTGGAAAAGTCATCAACATCAGCAGCGTTCACGAAGAGCTTCCCTTCCCGCACTTCGCTTCCTATTGCGCCAGCAAAGGCGGCGTCAAAATGCTCACTCGCAATCTCAGCATCGAGCTCGCCCCGTTCGGCATCACCATCAATTCCATCGCACCCGGCGCCATCGAAACTCCCATCAACACCAAACTCCTCAACGATCCCGTCAAGCTCGCGGCGCTGCTCGAAAACATTCCCCTCAAACGCCTCGGCAAACCCGAAGACGTCGCCTCCACGGCCGTTTTCCTGGCCTCCGACGAATCAAACTACGCCACCGGCACCACTTTCTTCATCGACGGCGGCCTAACCTGGAACTACCAGGAACAGTGATTACGCAACGCGTAGTGGCCCAACTTTAGATCGGCTCTGTTTTCCGTGCAATTGTTGCGCGGCCTCTTCGGGTTCGGTCGTGCCCAGGTCCATCATTCAACGCAATCGGTTGTAGCGTACGCTTCAGCGTGCGTCTCCTCCGCATCCCGGCATTCATTGAAAACTTTTCTGCTTCTTATTCAAACTTTCCGGAGTATCCATCACATCACTCGCGTCACGATCTCCGCATGCCGTCAAGCGGGCTCTCGCTCTAAAATGACATTAGGCACACAAAGGAGTGCTTCATGCCGAAAACAAAAGCTTCATCCCCCGCCAAGACAAAAACGCCTCGCGCTGCAAAAGCGAAACCCTCATCGGAAGAGATCGCACTGCGCGCCTATAACATCTATCTGGAACGCAACGGCGCACCGGGTGACCCGCACGCCGATTGGCTTCGTGCCGAAGCCGAGCTGTTCGCCAAGCCCGCAAAGGCCGCGCGTAAATCCAAAGTCGTCTCCATCGCGGCGTAGTCCGTTCCCTGTAGCGTAGGTTTTAGCCTGCGTTCTTACGGCCTTGCTCCGCATTCCACGCGAGCTCGCTCTCGGATTGCATTACTTCATTCCCTCTTACTTTCCCGCTGCCCGTCACCCTCAACTCTTTGGCAGACCGGCAAACTGGGATACGCTGGGGCCATCATGTCCGAACGCGGCCATCGCGGAAATCTACGTGCCCTCATTCTCATTTCTTGTTTGAGCCTCGCCTCGTTACACGTACTCCGCGCCGGCTCTGACTGGAAGTCCATCGCGAAGGGCATGGACTACAAATACATCGCCGCCAAAACTCCCTCCACGGTCGGCGACTCCCGAATCTTCATTCTCCGTGTGGATCCAAATCTCTGGCAACTCGAAGCCGTCGGCATCAGCCAAACCGGCGAACCCTCCGGCCACACCGCCCGCGATTGGTCGCAACGCCAGAAATTCTCCGCTGCTATCAACGCCGGCATGTTCGCTACGGACTTCAAAACTCATCTCGGCTACATGGGCGCCGCCGCGCATATCAACAACAGCCACGTGAACTCGTATCAATCCGTCGCGGCCTTCGACCCACGCGATTCGCACTCGCCACCATTTCGCATCTTCGATCTTGACGCGCCCGGCGTCCGCTTCGCCGACATTCAGAAAGGCTACGCATGCGCTCTGCAAAATTTGCGTCTGATCAAAAAGCCCGGCTCCAATCAATGGAGCCAGCAAGATCGCCAGTGGAGCGAAGCCGCCCTCGGCGAAGACGACGCCGGCCGCATCCTCTTTATCTACTCGCGTTTACCATTCTCCATGCACGACCTCAACAACGAACTCCTCGCCGCCGGTCTCGGCATCGTCGCCGCCCAGCATCTCGAAGGCGGCCCCGAGGCCCAGCTCTACCTCCACGTCGGCTCCCTCGAAATGGAAATGTACGGCAGCTACGAAACCTCGTTCCGCGAAAACGACTCCAACTCTTCCGCCTGGCCCGTCCCCAACATCCTCGGCCTCCGCGCTCGCTCTGCGCACTAGGACTGGCCGTAGCAGTCCAACTTCACACTCCAACCTCTTGCAAACAATGGGTTTGTGAGTTTAGGCGTGAGCGGCGGTAGCGGAGCGTGCAGCTTGCAGCAATTTGCGCGCGTTTTCCCGAATTTCGCCTTTGCCAAAAACGGCATTGCCCGCAACCAGCAATTCCGCTCCAGCGCGAACCACGTCGCCAATCGTGTCCAGCGCGACGCCGCCGTCCACTTCAATCCTGAAATCCAGCCGGCGCATCTCGCGCTCGTTCGCCAGCTCGGAAATCTTGTTCAGCGAATTGCGGATAAACTTCTGTCCGCCAAATCCCGGATTCACGCTCATCACCAGAACGTGATGGACCAGATCCAGCACTTCATCCAGAGCGTGCACCGGAGTCGCCGGATTAATCACGACACCCGGCTTGCATCCATGATCCGCAATCAGGTGCAGCGTGCGGTCCAGGTGCGTGCACGCTTCCTGATGCACCAGAATCCACGTCGCGCCCGCTTCCGCAAACGCCGGAATATATTGATCCGGATTTTCAATCATCAGGTGCACGTCAAAAATCACGTCGGGAATCGCTTTTCGCAGCGAAGCCACTACCGGCGTACCAATCGTAATGTTCGGCACAAAGTGTCCGTCCATCACGTCCACGTGCAGCAGCGTGCCGCCGCCTTCGAGCGCCAGTTTCGCGTCGGCGGCCAGATTCGCAAAATTCGCGGAAAGTATGGACGGCGCAAGTTCTACTGTGCGAGCCACGTTGCCTCTCAATCCCTTAGCATAGCCGATTCCAGCCGCCGCCGCGTCCTGGTTTGCGCAAGCCGGAACCCTACAGCTTCCACGGCAGCACGCTGCGTTTCGCGCTGCTCTCCACCGAAAGCTCCAGCGCGTACATCACGCGAAGCGCTTCCTCCGGCGTCACCAGCGGTTTCGCCTTCCCAAGAATCACGTCGCGCACATTCGCATAAAAGTCCCGGTAATCTCCGCGCAGCGTCGGCACTTTTCTGTACGTCACGTTTCCGGCGTCAAATTCCGCCAGCGTTCCCCACTCTTCTTCTTTTTCAACGCCCCAGTCTTCTCCTCCGGCTGGATGTCCGGCGCGCAGCAGCGCTTCCTGCGGGTCCAGGCCTTGCTTCACGTAGCTTCCTTTCGTTCCCAGCACGCGAAAATGTGGCCGCGGAATCGGCAGCAGCGTCCCTGAAGAAAGATGCGCGCGCAAACCATTCGGATAATAAAACGTCACGTCAAATGCATCGTCATTGCGTGCGCCATCGCGCTCTGCTCGAATGTCTGCCCAGATTGCTTCCGGAGGTCCAAGCAGCGTCAACGCATGATCGATCAAGTGCGGCCCAAGGTCGTAAAAAACTCCTGTGCCCGGCCCTGGCCGTTCCTTCCACGAGTCGCGAATCGCTGGTCGGCAACGGTCAAACGTTTCTTCAAACTTCAAAAGCCGTCCCAGTTCGCCGGAAGCGGCCAGCTGCTGCACGGTACGAAAATCTCCATCCAGCCGCCGCTCCTGATATACCGTCAGCAATCTTCCCGTCTTCTTTGCCACCGCAATCAACTCACGCGCCTCGGCAAGCGTCGTCGCAAACGGTTTGTCGACCACCACATCCTTGCCAGCTCCTAGGCACGCCTTCGCCATCGGCGCATGCGTGTGATTCGGCGTCGAAATCGCAATCAAACGAATCTCGGGAATCGCCAGCAACTCTTCCAGAGTCCGGACAATTTTCGTCCCCGGATAAATTTTTCCAGCGTCGTCGCCGGTTCGCTGCAGCACCGCCGTCAGCTTCAATCCGGGAACACCCGCCAGAAACGGCGCATGAAACGCCCGCCCGCCCAATCCAAACCCAATCAGTCCGCAATCAATCATGTGTGCCTTCCGCCGATTCCATATTGTCGCTTGCTCCTATTTGCAAACCTTCATTTCGACCGAAGTCTGCACAGGGAGGAATCTCTCTTCGATCTCCAATCGCTGCAACCACCAAGTCCGCCTGGCGGCTCTGCGAAACTGCGTTTGCGTGTTCACTCTGGCTCCGGCAAAATGCCATGATGTCGTCGAAAACGCAAATCCAGCCGGGCGCAAGTGTCGCTCCTTCAGCCGTCATTTTTTATCTCCTCAGCGCCGGATTCATCGTCAACGGCATCGTCATCTCGTTTATCGGCCCTCTTCTCCCTGTCTTCAGCGCAAAATGGGGCCTTGACGACGCCCGCGCAGGATATTTCCTCCTCGTGCAGTTTTTGGCATCTTTTGCTGGCGTCCTGCTCTCCAGCCGTTTGATCGCGGCGAGAGGTTTCAAACCCGCGATTACGCTTGGCCTGGCGCTGCTCGGTATCGGATTCGCACTTCTCAGCGCGCCAACTTTTCACTTGGCGCTCGCCGCCGCGGGCATTTACGGCCTCGGCTACGGTTTCAACACGCCCGGAACAAATCTTTGGGTCAGCGAATCCTATGGAGCGCGCCGCGCTTCCGCTCTGAACGTCGTCAATCTCGCTTGGGGCGTTGGAGCAATCGTCTCGTCGCCGCTCGCCAAGTTCACCATTCGCACTTCCACCGTGAATTTACTTCTTTTGGTGATTGGCGCGATTTGTATCGTCCTGGCGGCGGTTCTGCTGAGAATGAAATTCGGACAGCCTCACGGCGAAGCCGAGGCTTCCGAAACTTTGCCCGTGTCCAACAAGAACGGCATGGGCGTCGCTGCTTTGCTAGGAACTCTATTCTTCGTTTACGTGGGGACCGAAGTCGGAACGTCTTCGTGGTCGCCGATGCACGCACAAAGAGCAGCCGAGTGGGCCACGAACAATTGGACGCTCACGCCAATGTTTTTCTTCGCAGGATTGCTCGGCGGCCGTGGCGCCGCCGCTGCAATTTTGTTGCGACTGAAGGAAGTGACCGTCGCGGTCAGCGGTTTGTTCATCGCAGCGATCGGAGAACTTATTTTCACCACCGCTCATTCGCCGGCGGCGTTATTCGGAGGAGCCTTTTGCGCCGGACTCGGACTCTCAAGCCTCTATCCGATTTGGGTGGCGTGGCTCTCAAAATGGTTCGGCGAGCGCGCACGAAAAGTGGGCGGAGTCATGTTCGCTCTCGCCGCGCTCGGAAGCGCTTCGATGCCCTGGCTCGTCGGAGTCGTCTCGAAGTTTTCCCACGGCAATCTTCGCATGGGCCTGCTGGTGCCGCTCGTCGGCTGCGCCGTTATGCTCGCGACGATTGCCTTACTTCGGCCCAGCACTCGCAGTTGATGCGTTCGATGCAGAATTCTGCGCGGCTGTTTTTGGTGGAGCAGTCATTTCCATCGCCCAGATCGCTGCAGGCCGCATGTACATCGAAGCACGGTAATTCCCCGTGATGTCCCAGGCTTCTGGAGTTCTAAACCAGTAACCTTTAGTTTCATAGTTAACATGGTAGATACCCCAGGCCGTGCGATACGCTTCGTCTTTCATGCCCTCGCCGAGCATGAAACCGGCAAGGCCGAGCGTCGTGCCGGTCCAGACTTCCTGAACCTGCTCGTTCGTGGTGATAATCGTGCCGTCGGCGGCGATGCCGTTCACGGCGCCCATTTCGCCCTTGGCGAATTTCATCACGTTGAAGTCGTAAATATTTCTCAAAGACTTCGTCGTCATGTCTTTTGGAACGATATCGCCGAGCCCGGTCATATCCGCGTACCACTGCCCGGCGAGTTGATCGGATTGAATGTTGTCCTTGTATTCGCTTTCGGTGTCGTACCGGAAATATTTTCCGTTCCACAGTTTGCTGATGTAGCTGTTCTGGCCTTTCACAAACCATTCGTGATAGTGCGTGGCTGATTTTTCGTCACCGAGTTTTTTCGCGATCTCCTCCGCCGCGCGCAACGACGCGAGCCACAAACTGCCGGAATACGCGCTGTCGCCGCGCACCAGCCACGTGTCGTACGTTTGATCGGGATAGCCGTCGTTGTCGGGAATGCCGTCGTTGTCTTTGTCGAATTTTCCGAGATACGTAAGAGCTTCCTGAACCGCGGGCCAGCTGTATTTTAAAAACTCCTTGTCGCGTGAACCAGTCAAAACGTAATCGCGATAAATCATGAGCACGAATTTGGAATTCAGATCTTTCCAGCCGTTCGTGTCCTGCCAGCTGAATTGATTGACCTGGAAGAACGGGTCTTCGTTCGGAACTCCCATGTCGTGCGGAACTGCGCCTTTTGTTTTGCGCTCACGAAATTCGGCTTTTCCCGTTTCCAGGGATTTCCAGATCCACACCATTCGATCGTCGAGATGTTTCGGAACGGTGTCCGCGAAATCGCGCATCACTTGTTTGTCGATGTCCGGCCAGAATTTGATGAGCGGCAGCGAACCGTAAAAGCGCACGTCGAGTGTTTCGTAAAACGGATAATCAAAACATTCCATGAACGAATACGTAGAGGGAGTTTTCGAATCTGCACCGACCGGGCGTCCCCAGAACGAGCCGCCATCGGCGAGAACGTAGAGTTCGTTAAACAACATGCCGCGATACCATTCCGGTTTCGATTCGTCGTTGATGTAGGGAGCCTGCCACGCCGCAATCGCATCACTCCACGCTGCGGCATTTTGCAAACCGTCACGGGCAATGGCCCAGGAATTTGCGCCGTTCGTTCCGTAGAAATCCGTGTAGTGCCGATACCATTTTCTTCCGGAGCCAAATTCGACGACGGGAAAGTCCCACGACAAAACCATCGGGACAATCCTTTTCTCGCCGGGTGCGAGAGTGAATTTAACCGCGATGGCACCGGCGAGCGATTCGCCGCTGCTGAGCCAGGGCTTGGTGGAAGTGATGAGGGTGCCGTCTTTCGAAAAAGTTGACCAGACTTCCGAACCATTCCCGTCGGGCGAATAGGTGGTGAGATAAGACACTTCTACGCCGGGGGTTTCTAGGGCGGCGATGGTCATCTGGCCGTCCCAGGCATTGGGAATATTGCCGCCTCGGGTGCGCTCGAAAACGATTCCTTTCATGGTGGCATTCGAAAGCTTTTCGGATGCAGAGCGATTGTAGTTTCCTTCGCTGAGCGCGGCGCGAAAATCACGATCAGAATTGCGGAACCAGCCGAGCATGTTGGTCCAGGAGAGAAGTACGGAGACCGTCACGCGTTTGTTGGTCGGATTTTCCGCATGCCAGCGATAGACAGCGATTGGATAACTGGTCTCTTTGTAGTTGTTGGGAAGAATCGGGGAGAACTGTTCGAGCGTGACGCGGGCGGGAAATTTGTCGTAGCGATAGTCGAACCACGATTTCGGGTAGAGCGCGGCGTAGTCGCCTGCGCCGACAGGATAGTCCCAACTCCAGGCGGTCAATTGTCCGTGCGAAGGATGTCCGGCGAAGAGAGCTTTTGCGACGCCCTCGGAATCTCCTTCGGATTTTTGAAACATGGCGAATTGATTCGCGTAGACGGGTTGATATTTGTGGATGCCGGGTTGCGCGTGCCAGCGGGCGAAGTCACCGCGAAAGGTTCGAGAAAATGTTCCGGCGCCGAAACCGCCGACAGGTGCACCTTGCCAGAAGCCGTCGTCAATGTGACCACCGTCGAGCGAAGTTTTCTTTGTGCCCGGATTTTCGAGCGGCTTGCCAATGGGCCGTTTCCATGCGGCTTTCGGAATTTCATCGTTGGCGGGAAGTGCGGCAGCTGAAACCAAAAGCGCACACACTGCGAGAAGTCCTCGACGCGGGAACATAAAGCCTCCAGACAAGGCATGGGGCAGCCCGAAGGCTGCCCCGGAGTGTAATTCCGAACAGTTGAGTCATACTACTACAATAACGATATTCTACGCAAGGAAAATGGAAGGGCGATCGGAGCAAGAGGCAGGCAGGCTGGGTGGACTGCGCGAATTAGTTCCGAACGGCCCGCCAAGGGGAAATCGTGACCTTCCTGCAAGCCGACTCGCTAGCTGACCCGCTGGCGCTCACCTAGATTACTTCCGAACCTTCGCCAATAAGGACAGATTGGATGCGGCCCTACTCCTGGCGCAGCGCACTCATGGGATCTACTTGGCTGGCGCGCCGGGCCGGGATGAAACTGGCGAACAACGCAACTGCGAGAAGGATCGGAATCGTGATCGCGAAAGCCGACAGGTCGACAACCCGTATTCCTTCAACCAGATGATGCAAAAGACGCTCCGAAGCCAATGCTCCCAAAATACCTGCGCAAACACCGACGACGATCATCCCGAAGCTCTGCCCGAGCACCAGCCGGACGACATTGCCGGTGCTGGCTCCGAGCGCCATGCGCAATCCGATTTCCGGTACACGTTGGTTGGTCAAATAGGTCAGCACACCATAGATGCCGATGGATGCCAGCACCAAAGCCAAGCCAGCGAATATGCCGAACAACCACAAAAGGAAACGTTGCCGGGCCAGTGACGCGCTCGCGAGGTCGTCCATGGTGTGAACATCGTAGAGCGTCTGGTCGCCACCAGGGCCGCGCAATTCCCGCCGCAGCGGTTGGGCTACATTCAATGGAGCGAGGTTGGTGCGGACGGTGATCGACATTACCGAGGAAAGGAAAGACACAAGAGGGTCTGGTAGCTGATAGAACGAAACGTAGATCTGATCGCGCACTCGCGATTGATCATCGCTGGCAAGCCCCCAATGCCGGACATGGCCCACCACGCCTACGATTCTTGCTGGGTTGGCCGGCATTCCTTGAAGCCAGAGAGGCTTGCCAACAGGGTCGCTTCCACCGAAAGCACGTTGCGCTAAATTGTTGTCAACCACGACGGCAATTTCATGGCCGGCGCGATCTTGTTCATTTAAGAAACGGCCGCGGCGCAGCGAGATGCCCATGACGTTGAGATAATCCGGCGTCACGATTGAGGTGAGCGCGACAGGAGTTTGGTCCGGCGGGGGCTGAGTCGGCGTAGCCCAATAGCCCACCGAGTCGTCCCCAACACGCATAGGGACGACGTCTGCCAGTGCGACGGACTGCACTCCCGGAAAACGGCGGGTGCGATCCAAGACATCCTCCCAAGCTGCGCGCGCTTTCGCCGGGTTCTCAAGCGCCGCGGGCGAAAGCGCGACGTGTGCGACCAACACATTTCGGGTATTAAATCCGGGGTCGAGGGACAACAACCGCCATAGTGTGCGCCCCAGTATTCCCGCCGAGACTAACAGCACCACTGCGAGCGCGACTTCGGCCACCACAAAAACGCTATGCAAGCGACGCGTGCCTCCCATGCTCCGGCCACCGCTGCGGAGCGCGCGTTCCAGATTGCGCGCCGGAGCACGCAAAGCCGGGGCCAGTCCGAAAAGAAGACTGCAGAACACCGACACGCCGAGGGCAAAAAGCAGAACGCGCCAGTCGAGCTGGATATCCTCAACGCGGGGTAAGCTTCCCGGCCAAAGGGATACAAACGGATGAACACCAACGAATGCAAACACGACGCCCAGCGCGCCACCAGAAATCCCCAGCACGCTGCTCTCGGTCAGACATTGGCGCACCAACCGGCCGCGGCCGGCTCCCAGCGCCATGCGCATGGCCAGTTCTCGCTCGCGCGAAACCGCCCGCGCCAGCAGCAAGCTGGCGACATTCACGCACGCAATCAGCAGTAGGAGACTGACCGCCCCGAGCAGCAGCCACAACGTGGGCCGGACATCTCCGACCACCTCTTGACTCAAAGGACGTGCCACCATCCCGCGTCCCTGATTGTCTTCGGGATATTGCAAAGCGAGTCGCCGCGCAATCACGGACATCTCGGTCTGTGCCTGCGGGAGCGTAACGTTCGGTTGAAGACGCCCCAGAACGTGAAGAAAGAACGCGCCGCGATTCTGCATTCTCGGTTCCGTGCTTTGGCCGAGCGGCGTGTAAATGTCGGCCTCGCCATCCAGGCGAAACCCTGCGGGCGCAATTCCGACGACGGTGTACGATTTGCCCTCAAAAATGAGCTGTTGCTCGATCGCTTGCGGGCTTCCACCGAAACGGCGCTGCCACAGACTGTAACTGATGACCGCGGCGGGTGCGGCCCCAGGTTGGTCTTCTTGCGGCTCAAATGCGCGACCTAGGACGAGCGGGACGCCGAGAACTGAAAACAATCCGGATGAGACGTGGCGGCCGAACAGGTACTCGGCTTCTCCGGGCCTAGTTACCGTGCCTCCTCCATAAGTCCATGCAGCTACGGCTCTCAGGGTGTGGCTGGCATTTTGATAGTCGTGAAACTCAGGATAGGAAAAACCCCATTGCTCACCATACTTTTCCGTTTTTCCGTGCAGAGTGACTAGCTGGTTGGCTTCCGGGTAAGCCAGAGGCTTCAATAGAACGCTGTTGATCACTGTGAACATGACGGTCGTGGCTCCACTGCCTAGTGCTAGCGTCAGAATTGCAACGGTGGCGAAGCCAGGTCGCAATCGGAGCGTGCGAAGCGCATACCGGAAGTCCCGAAGCAAGTCCTCTAACCAGCGTGTACCACGGGCATCGCGGCATTCCTCTTTGACTTGCTCTCGACCGCCAAGAGCAAGCCGAGCATTTCGCTGTGCCACGTCGGGAGCGTAGCCCTGTGCGATCAACTGGTTTACATGCTCGTCAAGGTGGAAGCGTAGTTCCTTTTCGAGATCTTCCTCCATTTGCTTTTGGCGCCACAGACGCTGCCACCAGTTCATCGCGCGCCCCCATTCGTCGTTCCGAGAATGAGCGCGATCGCATCGATCAGTCGCTGCCAGCTGGCCGCTTCCGTTTCTAGCTGACTCCGGCCTTTCCTAGTCAGGCGATAGAACTTCGCTTCCCGTCTAGTCTCAGTCTCTTTCCAATCGGCCGTCAGGAGGCCGCGGTTTTCAAGCCGGTGCAGGGCCGGGTAAAGCGAACCCTCCGGGACCTGGATCACGCCGCGCGATACCTGCTCCAAGCGCTGCGCGATCGCGTAGCCGTGCACAGGACCAGGGGCGACGACCTTTAAGATCAAGAGATCCAAGGTACCTTGGGGGAGATCCGATTTTAGCGTCGTCATGGTTTATACCTCGACCTTCTATATATAAACTAGATCAAGACCCATAGAAGTGCAAGGTATGTAATCGCGTCGACTTCACACAAGAGATTGCGAATGGATCACGGACAAAGGAGAGAAACGCGCTTGTAGTGACTGGTCTGAAGAACTTTCGGGGCGTCGGCAAACGGACGCAGTGCCGGCGGGTTTGGTCTTCCAGAATGGCAAGGGCTATCGGGCAGACAAGGATCGCTAAATACCTGCCTTGGAGTCTTAGGAAGAACGCGGGATTGAAAACGGCGCCGATTCCCGGAAATAGCCAAGGGCTCGCGCCGAACCTCGCCCGGACAATACGCGATTGCGCGGGTTGGTGAAGTAGTGTTGCGCAGTATATTCTCTGGCAATGCTGAAGAGTTCGCAGGGGAGCGGATCGCCTACGGCGAAATTGCTGATAGGACTAGTGTTGACGCTGGCGGCGGTGCTGCTGTTTGCGTACTACATGACGGGGCAGCTGACGGGATTGCGCGCGCTGCAGAGCAACCTCGTGGACCGCAACCGAAAAGATTCGCTGCAACTTTTGCGCGTGCAGAATGATTTAAATTCGCTGGCGCTGGCGATGCGGGACATGCTGGATGCGCGTGAGCCGTATCCTTTGACGGCGTGGACGGCGCAATTCGAACGGATCCGGGGAGACCTGGCCGCGGCGCTGAAAATTGAGGACACGTTTGCGCCGGCGCAACGCACGGCGGATCAGCGGACGCAGCTGAGCCAATCGCTAGCACAATTTTGGGATGCGACGGATCGGATGTTCGCCCTGGCAGCGAACGGCAAAGAAAAAGAAGGACGGGATCAGATTCAGGTGACGTTGCAGGCTAGGCAAGCGGCGCTGAGCACGGCCGTTTCCCGATTTCTCGTACAGAACAACGAAGCGGAAGAGCAAGCGACAGCGGAGATAACAGGGATTTACGACAGGGTGCAGCGCCAGTTGTATTTTTTCCTGAGCGCGGCGCTGCTGGTGATTGTGCTGACGAGTTTATATTTGATCCGGGCCAACCGGATTATTTTTGCGCAGCTCGAAGCGTTATCCGAGCAGCGGAGCGAGCTAGCGCAGAAGTTGATTTCGACGCAGGAGTCGACGTTGCGGCATCTTTCACGCGAATTGCACGATGAGTTTGGACAAGTGTTGACTGCGATTGGGGCATTGCTCACACGTGCAGGCAAACAGATGCCGGGCGATTCGGCGTTGCGCGAAGATTTGAAGGAAGTGCAGGAGATTACGCAATCGACGCTGACGAAAGTGCGAGGCCTCTCGCAGGCGTTGCACCCAGTGCTACTGGAAGAAGCAGGGCTGGCGGCGACACTGGATTGGTATATTCCGACGGTGGAACGGCAGACGGGGCTGGCCGTGCATTATCAAAAGAGTGGTGCAGAGTTTCCGGTGGAGACGGCGGCCGGCGTACATTTGTATCGCGTGGTGCAGGAGAGCTTGAATAACGTGAGCCGGCACGCGGAGACGAATGAAGCGTGGGTGAGATTGAACTACGCGTCGCAAGAGTTGACGGTGGAGATTGAAGATCATGGCAAGGGAGTGAAGCGCGAGAAAGGCCAGCATGGAATCGGGATGGTGGCGATGCGAGAACGGGCAGAATTAATTGGCGGGACGCTGGAGTATCAAAAGCCGGAGGCGGGCGGGACGCGAGTGAAGCTGCGCGTGGCGAGGGAAAAGGTGGAAGCGCATGGAGGATAAAATTACGGTTTTGCTGGTGGACGATCATGCGCTGGTGCGGCGCGGATTCCGGCGGATGCTGGAAGACGATGAAACTTTAACCATTGTTGGCGAAGCGAGTAACGGAGCAGAGGGAGTGAAGCTGGCGATGCAACTAAAACCAGACGTGATCGTGATGGATTGCCAAATGCCGGTGATGAATGGACTGGAAGCGACGCGGAAGATTGTGAATGCGAATACGGGAGCGGCGATTTTGATGTTGAGCATGCATTCGGAAGACACACTGGTGAAACAGGCGCTGGAAGCGGGGGCGCGTGGTTATGTATTGAAAGAAGCGATTAATCTAGACCTGGCGGGCGCGATTAAGAGCGTTGCGGCGGGGCAGACGGTGCTCGATCCGAAGGTGGCGAAGCCGCAGACGCTGAAAGGCGAACGCGAATCGGGGCTGACGGCGCGGGAACTGGAGGTTTTGCAGCATATTGTTGCGGGAAAATCGAATAAAGAGATTGCGAATGAATTGGAGTTGAGCGCGAATACGGTGGCGGTGCATCGCGCAAACATCATGGAGCGGCTGGGGATTCATAAGACGGCAGAGCTTGTGGTGTATGCGATTCGAAATGGATTGGTGAGCTTGCCGTGAAGCGGCGGGAATTTTTGCAGGGGGTTGCGGGGGCGACGGCGGCGAGTTCCATTCTTGCGCCGGGAATTTTTTCCTCACCGGCCGGGCTTGGATTTCAACTGACGGATGTGACTTCGAAAGCCGGAATTTCTTTCCGGCACAATAGTGGCGCGTACGGCGGAAAGTTGTTGCCGGAAACGCTCGGGTCCGGCTGCGCGTTTCTGGACTATGACGGCGACGGCTGGCAAGACATTTTGCTGGTGAACGGAATGGATTGGGTGGGACACAAGAAGCAGAAGTCGACGCTGAAACTTTATCGCAACAACCGGAATGGGACGTTTACGGATGTGACGAAGGCGGCGGGGCTGGACATTGAGATGTACGGAATGGGAGTGGCGGTCGGGGATTATAACAACGACGGATTTCCAGATGTACTCATTACGTGCGTGGGGCAGAACCGACTTTTTCAGAATACCGGCAAAGGAACGTTTGTCGATGTTACGCGAAAGAGCGGACTGTTTGGACGGCAAGCTTTCAGCACTTCGGCGACTTGGTTTGACTATGACCGCGACGGACTGCTGGACTTGTTTGTGTGCAATTACGTGAATTGGTCCTCGGAACATGACGTGTTCTGCAGCCTGGATGGAAAGCAGAAATCGTATTGCACGCCGGAAGCATATCGAGGCGAGACATGCTGGCTGTTGCGAAACCGCGGCGATGGAACATTTGAAGATGCGACGGCGGCGAGCGGCGTGTTTGACGCGAGTTCGAAATCGCTGGGCGTGGCGCTGCTGGACTTCGATCAGGATGGCTGGCCGGACTTGCTGGTGGCAAACGACACGCAGCCGAACAAACTTTATAAGAATTTGCGAAATGGAAAATTCAAGGATGTTGCGGTGGAAGCGGGCATTGCGTTCAGTCCGGACGGCAAGGCGCGCGCGGGAATGGGCGTGGCGATAGGGGATTTTGAAAATGCGGGGCGCGCAGGAATTGCGATTACAAATTTCGACAACGAAATGATTGGCGTTTATCGCGCGGGAAAAACTGGCGGGTACGAGGAGATTTCGCTGGCGTCGGGAATTGGCGCGGCGTCGAAGACGACGCTGGGATTTGGCTGTGCGTTTTTAGATGTGGACCTGGACGGACGATTGGATTTGGCGGTGGCGAACGGACACATTGATGAGACGGTGCGGAATATTCGGGGCAACGTGGGTTACGCGCAGGCTCCGCAGCTGTTTTTGAATTCCGGCGGGGGAAAATTCCGCGACGTGGCTCCGGAGACGGGAGGCGATTTTGCGACAGCGAAAGTGGGGCGTGGGCTGGCTGTTGCGGATTTCGATCGCGATGGAGACTTGGATTTGCTGGTGACGACGAACAACGGGCCGGCATATTTGTACAGAAACGATCAGAGCGCGGGACATCGAGCGATACGATTTCATTTGCGGGGGACGAAATCGAATCGCGATGCGATTGGGGCCACAGTACGTTTGTATAACGGCAGCGAAATGCAGGTGCGGACGGTCGAAGGGGGGTCGAGCTATCTGTCGCAATCGGAGTTGCCGGTGACATTCGGATTGGGAGGGCGGGACCGGGTGGAAAAAGTGGTGGTGGACTGGCCTGGCGGCGGGACGCAGGAATTCAAGAATTTGACCAGCGGAAAAGCGTACCAACTTAGTGAATCTAAAGGTCTTACGGAAATATACAGTTTCTAGTTCTTTTACATTATTGCGGAGATTTGTGGGGGAACATATAAAGGGCACAACAAAGTTCCATGCGCTACCCGAACTAGAGATTCTTAACATTGCACCCTCGGGAGCACCCCTTGATTGCGCGGCCGGATACCCCAAATTATCCCGGCCGCGCAATCGTTTTTGGCGTCGCAGTGAACGGTCAGAGCGAGGCGATTGTTGGCGCGAAGTTGGCGCGGCACACCTAAGAGTGCGTTGGCTGCCAAGCAGTTGTTGTGGGGCGAGTGTAGAATCGAACGGATGAAATTGCTTTGGAGAGCGGTTAGATGAATCGGTGGCGGCCCCGGGCTTTGTTTTTTCTGGCAGTTACTTCCATTTATTTATACGGTTTCCCGTCGGCGACGCTGACGTATTCGGGCGTGCTGCTGTTTCATTTGGGCGCAGGACTGGCGCTGACGGTTTTGATGGTCCCGTATTTTGTGAATTGCTGGCGCGAGCAGAAGTTTGCAAATCGGTTGGGCTGGAGTCTGCTGGCGCTGGGCGCGATTTTGGGGATCGTGCTGATCAAGATTGGGACGCCGCACCGCTTGAAGACTTGGCTGTATGCACATATTGCGTTATGCGTAGCGGGCGTGTTTTTCCTGGCGTGGTCGTGGCTGGGATCACGGAAGTGGCTGGGTGAGGGGGCAGGAGCGGCGGCGCTGCGATTCGCGGCGGTGTTGGTTGCGATGGCAGTGTTGAGCGGCGGCGCGTGGTGGGCGCGCAACGTTGCGTGGAAGGACGCATATCGCGTAAGGAATCCGGCGATTTCCACGGAGACGATGGAGGGAGAGGGTGACGGGCCAAACGGAAAGTTTTTTCCGAGTTCGGTGCAGACGCGCGACGGGAAAAATATTCCGGCGAAATATTTTATGCAGTCGCAGGCGTGTGAGCGGTGCCACAGGGATGTGTACAAGCAGTGGTACAGCTCGGCGCATCATTTTTCTTCGTTCAACAACCAGTGGTACCGGAAGAGCATCGAGTACATGCAAGACGTGGCGGGGGTGAAGAGTTCGAAGTGGTGTGCTGGATGCCACGACCCGGCGCTGCTTTTTAGCGGGATGTTTGATACGCCGATCCGGGAAATTGAAAACACGCCGGCTGGACAAGCCGGATTGAGCTGCATGATGTGCCACAGCATTGTGGAAGTGAAGAGCACGATGGGGCAGGGCGATTTCGTGCTGGAGTATCCGAAGCTGCACGAATTGGCGGCGAGCGAGAATCCGGTTGTGCGCGCGGTGCACGATTTTATGGTGAAAGTGAATCCGGAGCCACACCGGCGCGTGTTTTTGAAACCGTTCATGCGCGAACAGACGGCGGAATTTTGTTCGGGCTGTCACAAGGTGCACCTCGATGTGCCTGTAAACAAGTACCGGTGGATTCGTGGATTCAATGAATACGACAACTGGCAGGCGAGCGGTGTTTCGGGGCAGGGCGCGCGGTCCTTTTATTATCCAGCGAATTCAAAGTCGTGTGCGGATTGCCACATGCCGATGATTCCTTCCAAGGATGAGGGATCGGTGGAGGGATTGGTGCACTCGCACCGGTTCCCGGGCGCGAACACGGCGGTGCCGACGGCGAATGAGGACGTGGAGCAGTTGGCGGCGAGCACGAAGTTTTTGCAGGACAAACAAGTGAGCGTGGATATTTTTGGAATTTCTCCGGCAGAAAAGGCGGGCACCGAGACGAAAGGAAATGCTCCGCACGGTGGGCAGGAGCTTTCGACAACGTTCGCGGTGGGAGAAGAGGCGGAAGTGGCGGGTCCGCAGAGCGCGGAGGGAAATGCAAAGGCGATCACGGCGCCGCTGGGACACGTTGATGCGGCGGTGCGGCGCGGCGACGATGTGAATATCGAGGTTGTGGTTCGAACGCGGAATGTGGGGCATTTTTTTCCGGGCGGGACAGTGGATGCGTTTGAGGTGTGGCTGGAGTTGCAAGCGACGGACGAGAAGGGACAGACGATTTTCTGGAGCGGGCGCGTGGGTGAGGACGGCAAGGGGCAAGTGGATGAGAACGCGCATTTTTACCGTTCGCGACAGATTGATGGTCACGGGAATGTGATTAATAAGCGAAATGCCTGGTCTACGCGAGCTGTCGTTTATGTGCATTTGATTCCACCGGGCGCGGCGGATACAGTGCACTACCGTTTGCATGTGCCGGAGAACTGTGGCGAGAACATTACGCTGCGCGCAAAGTTGAACTACCGCAAATTTATGTGGTTCAACAACCAGTTTTCGTATGCGGGCGTGGAAGATGCGAGCACAGCGAAAGGCGAAGTGACGCCGAACTACGACGACCGGAAGTGGGCATTCAATGGCGATACGAGCGGCGTGGCGGGAAAACTAAAAGAGGTACCGACGCTGCCGATTACGGTTGTGGCGCAGGACACGAAAGGGTTCCGCGTAATTGGGAAGAAAGAGGCGCCGCCTGCGCCGCACACCCTTGCAGTGAAAGAAGATTGGATGCGGTGGAACGATTACGGTATTGGATTGTTTTTGCAGGGCGATTTGCGGAACGCGGGGATGGCGTTCCTGAAAGTGACGCAAGCCGATCCGCAGAATCCGGATGGGTGGGTAAATATCGGGCGCGTGCGGGCGCAGGAAGGCGACAACGTCGGCGCGGTGCAGGTGCTGGACAAGGCGTTGGCGCTGAAGCCGGGGCTGGCGCGTGCGAATTATTTTTATGCGCGCGTGTTGAAAGAGGATGGGAAGTACGACGAAGCGATTGCGAAATTGCAGGGCGTGCTTCAGCAATACCCGCGGGACCGCGTGGTGTGGAATGAGTTGGGACGGATTTACTTTTTGCAGAAGAAATATGCGGAGGCGGTGAAGGCGTTTCAGTCGACGCTGGCGATCGATCCGGAAGATTTGCAGGCGCATTACAATTTGATGCTTTGTTATAACGGGCTCGGCGATGATGCGCGTGCGGAAGAGCATAAGGCGCGGTATTTGCGGTACAAGGCGGATGAATCGGCGCAAGCCTTGACGGGACCGTACCGGCAGGCGCATCCGGAAGATAACAACGAGCGGCAGATGGTGCATGAGCATGTGTCGGTGGCGTTGAGCGAGACACCCGGAGCCGCGGCGAAAAAGAGTGTTGCGAAGGGGCGGGGGAAGAGTGCGGCAGGCGGTAGCGATTAGACGGGAAAATTTCGGGAGCTAACGGATGACTTGGATCAAGACAGTCAGCATGGACGAAGATCCGCGCGTGAAGGCAGCGATAGAGGCGCAGCGCAAGATTTATCCGCAGGAGTACGCGACACCGGTGCCGAGCGTGGATCGCGGGCCGGGGGCGAGCATTACGGCTTCGCATTCGTTGATTCCGGATGCGCTGTATCACGCGTTCAGTGCGTTTGGCGCGATGATGGCACCGGATTTGCCGTTGAAACGGCATCAGCATGAACTGATTGCGACGATGGTGTCGGTTACAAACCGGTGCCACTATTGAATTGAATCTCACGCAGAGTTTCTGCGTAGGGTGACGGTGGACGAAGGAATGGTCGAGGCGCTGCGGAGAGACTACACGACGGCACCGATCAGCGAGCAGGACCGCGTGATGCTGGACTACGTGGTGAAGTTGACGAAAGACGCGACGAAGTGCAGCCAGCAGGATCACGAGGCGTTGCGGCGCGTGGGATTCGACGACAAGGGAATTTTGCAGATTACGCTGATCGCGTCGTGGTTCAACTACATCAATCGCGTGGCGGATGCGCTGGGCGTTGGACGCGATGAAGTTGCGGGGAATCTGTGAAGAAGACTTTGGCGGCAATGACAGCTTCGGTTCTAGTTGTTTTTTCCACAAACGCTCGGGCGCAAACTCCTCCGGCAGCGAAGGGGCCAGCGGAATTTCGCGACGTGACGGCCGCAGCGGGGATCAAGTTTACTCATAACAACGGAGCGTACGGAAAAAAATATTTGCCGGAGACGCTGGGTCCGGGCGTCGCGTTTATTGATTACGACAACGACGGATGGCCGGATATTTTTTTGGTGAACGGAACGGATTGGCCCGGACACGCTGGCAAGCATTCGACGCCGAAGCTTTATCACAACAACCATGATGGGACATTTACCGATGTGACGCACAAGGCTGGGCTCGACGTGGAGATGTTCGGGCTCGGCGTGACCGTGGGCGATTACGACAACGACGGGTATGACGATTTGTTTGTGACAGCGTACGGACAGAGCCATTTGTTTCACAACAACGGGAATGGAACGTTTACGGACGTGACGCAGAAGGCGGGATTTGGCGGCGTGAAGGAGTTCAGCACGAGCGCAGCGTGGGTGGATTACGACAAGGACGGACGGCTGGATTTGGTGGTGGCGAATTATGTGACATGGTCGCCGGAAGCGGATCTTTACTGCACGATGGACGGGAAGAGCAAATCGTATTGCACGCCGGAGTCGTACAAGGGCGCATCGATTCGGTTGTGGCACAACAACGGCGATGGAACGTTTTCGGACGTGACGAAGCAGGCGGGGCTGTACGAACCGACGTCGAAGACTTTGGGGATCGCGATTCTGGATTTTGACAACGACGGGTGGCCGGACATTTTGATTTCGAACGACACGCAGCCGAATAAGCTTTACCGGAACACTGGGAATGGAACGTTCACCGAGAAGGCGGTGGTGGCGGGCGTGGCGTTCAGCGAAGACGGCGTGGCGCGCGCGGGAATGGGCGTGGATACGGCGGATTACGATCGCAGCGGGAATACAAGTTTGATGATTACGAATTTTTCGAATCAGATGATTTCGCTCTATCACAACGAAGGGCGGGGATTGTTTGTGGATGAAGCGCCGCGGTCGGAAGTGGGTCGGGCTTCGCTGCTGACGCTGGGATTTGGGTGCTTCTTTTTTGATTACGATCTGGATGGATGGCCGGATATCTTGGTGGTAAACGGACATATCGATCCGGACATTCAAAAAGTGCAGGCGAACGTGAAATATGCGGAGCCACCGCATCTGTTCCGGAATTTGGGCAAAGGGAAGTTTGCGGAAGTGACGAAGACGGCGGGGGCGGCGTTTGCCGCGGCGCGTGTGGGACGGTCGGTGGCGTATGCGGACGTTTACAACAATGGGCGGCTGGACATTTTGATGTCGACGAATGGCGGGCCGGTTTCGCTGTTCAAGAATGAGGCGGTGGGGACGGCGAATCGCAGCTTGCGAGTGAAGCTGGTTGGGACGAAGTCGAATCGCGATGGGATTGGCGCGGTAGTGCGCCTTACGACGGCGGAGGGGACACAGACGCAGATGTTGCGGAGTGGGTCGAGCTATCTGTCGGCGAGTGAACTTGTGCTGACGTTTGGCGTCGGGCAGCAGGGCAAAGTGGATGCGCTGGAGATTCGGTGGCCGAGCGGGCAAGTCGACAAGCTTTCCAGTGTGAATGCGGGACAGACGGTGACTTTCACTGAAGGTAAAGGCCAAACGAGTACGCGACCATTTGGGAAGTGAATAGTCTTCCCCAACGGCGGGAATGAAGTCGAGCTAAACGGCTTCGCGGTTCGCCGCAAGTAAGCGAGCGCACAACTAGTAACCGATTGTCGAAGCAAAAGTCAGCGGTGCTGCCTACCATCCAAAAATCTTCAGGTGTGAGGCAAATTCAGCTATAAAAGTGGTTGGAACATCGTGCGGTGCGCACAGTCCCGCCCAGGTCCCTCCCCACAACAGTCCTGTGACTACAGAGCACGAAAACGTAGCTGCGTAGCCGAACGCCCGAGATTCCTGCAGCCCAGATGGCTACGACCCGCCACTGACCAACAGTAATAACTCGAAGGATTGGATAGCCAAAACCGGTACAGGAAAAGTGTTGAGGCCGCGAAAAGTGATGCGAGGCCGATATCACGCGTGAGCGACCGGTGCATGGTGGTTAGACACGACACGCGGCCAGCGGAACCCTGAGACTGACGAAATCTATTGTGTCCACTGAACGGTGTAAGTCGCGCAAGCGAACTTACAACCGGCAGATGAGGAGTTCTCGCTCGTAGACCATTTCTTTGGGGAGATGGTCGTGAAGGAGGATAAACAGCTCTTCGTGTTCGATGACTTCGCGGCGCCAGGCAGCGTTGTTGAAGTCCTGCAGGGCCTCGAATTTTTCGCGCGGGAAGTCGAGGCCTTTCCATTCCATGTCTTCGTAGTGGGGCATCCAGCCGATAGGAGTTTCGCTGGCGAAGGCGCGGACGCGGGCGCGGTCCACGATCCATTTTAGGACGCGCATGTTTTCGCTGTAGCCGGGCCAGATAAATTTTCCATCGGCGTCTTTGCGGAACCAGTTCACGTGGAAGATGCGCGGCGTGACGGTGAGCGAGCGCTGCATCTTGATCCAATGGCGGAAATAATCGCCCATGTGATAGCCGCAGAACGGCAGCATGGCCATGGGATCGCGGCGGACTTTGCCGATGGTGCCCGCAGCGGCGGCGGTCATTTCCGAACCCATCGTGGCACCGATATAAACGCCAGAGCTCCAGTTGAAAGCCTGATAGACGAGCGGCATCGTGGTGGCGCGGCGGCCGCCGAAAATAATGGCGTGGAGTGGCACTCCGTTTGGATCCTCCCAGGCAGGATCAATCGTTGGGCATTGCGAGGCCGGCGCAGTGAAGCGTGCGTTGGGGTGCGCGGCTTTGGCGCCGGTTTCCTTGGCGATTTGCGGCGTCCATTTTTTTCCTTGCCAGTCGAGACATTCGGCGGGCGGCTCGTCCGTCATGCCTTCCCACCAGACGCCGCCTTCGGGCGTGAGCGCTACGTTCGTGAAAATGGTGTTCTTCGACAGCGCGGCCATCGCGTTGGGATTGGTTTTCTTCGAAGTGCCTGGCGCGACGCCGAAGAAGCCGGCTTCGGGATTTAGCGCGCGGAGACAGCCGTTTTCGTCGGGGCGAATCCAGGCGATGTCGTCGCCGACGGTCCAGACTTTCCAACCTTCGAAGCCTTTGGGCGGGATGAGCATGGCGAAGTTGGTCTTGCCGCAGGCACTGGGAAACGCGGCGGCGACGTAGGTTTTCTCGCCCTTGGGATCTTCGACGCCGAGGATGAGCATGTGCTCGGCCATCCATCCTTCGTCGCGCGCTATGTTCGACGCAATGCGGAGGGCGAAACATTTTTTTCCGAGGAGCGCATTGCCGCCGTAGCCGGAACCATACGACCAGATTTCGCGCGATTCGGGAAAATGGACAATATATTTTTCCTTGTTGCAGGGCCAGGGCACGTCTTTCTGCCCGGGCGCCAGGGGCATGCCGACGGAGTGGAGGCACGGGACGACACGGGCGCCTTTGTCGATTTCGTCGATGACGCGGGAGCCGATGCGAGCCATGACGCGCATGCTGACAACGACGTAAGGCGAATCGGTAAGTTGTACGCCGATTTTGGCCATGGGTGAGCCAATGGGGCCCATGCTGAACGGAAGAACATACATCGTGCGGCCCTGCATCGAACCGCTGAAAAGGGCACGGAGCTTCTTGCGCATGTCGTAGGGATTTTCCCAATTGTTGGTGGGGCCAGCGTTGTCCTTGGCGTAGGAGCAGATGAAAGTGCGATCTTCGACGCGAGCGACGTCAGACGAATCAGAGCGTGCGTAGTAGCAGCCGGGCCAGAGCTTTTCGTTCAACTTGATAAACGTGCCGCTGTCGACCAATTCGGCGCAAAGCTGGCCGTATTCTTCCTGCGTGCCATCAACCCAATGAATATTGGCCGGGCGAGTGAGCTCGGCCATTTTTTCGACCCAACGAAGGAGGTGATCGTTCTTTGTGAGCGGGATTGCGGGGTTACGGGAGCTCATGCTGGGTACGATCCTCCGTTCGAATAATCGCCAACCGCGCTGGCGCGCACAAAACGCACGACGTAGTGTCGAGGGGCGAAGGGCATTTCACTCGATAAGGAAAAAGACGCTTGGTAGCGATACCGGGATTCGAACCCGGATTTTAGCCTTGAGAGGGCTACGTCCTAACCCTTAGACGATATCGCCGGAGAAAATGCAGGACTACCATCCCGCACTTTTGACAGTAACCATTTTCGCATGGGGAAACGAGGTGTTCAAGCACGCCACGGAAATTGGGTTTTTGGGGCGCGGACAGGTGTACCAATGTGCAAATCAGGCGACCTTTTCTTCGCCTTCGCTCGATTCGGCAGGGGCAGTTTGTCTGATCGGGCGAATAGAGAAGAATTTGTGGCGGCAGGGCTCGCAACGCAAGGAAGGCAAGCCGAGAACTCGGCCGAGGAATCCCATTGCCCCGGGAACGTATTCCGGGGAGATACGTTTGAGGTCGAAATTGCCACAAATGGCGCAGTGTGCGTATTTCCACTGGTTGAATGGAACCGGGCGCGCCCGGAAACGGAAACCACATTCGGTGCAGCGCCAGGGAATGAGACCAGCTGCCCCGTAGACGTAGTCGGCAAGACCGTGTCGCCGCGAGCGTCGGCATGGCGAAAAGTCACAAGAGGGGCATCTCATCATTATGGGCGCTCTGTGGGTGGAGTGCCAAAAGCATATGCGAAAGGGTGTTCAGGTTCAAGACGGGTGTACGGGCGGCTTTATGAGCCGGGCGGTCGATGCGATAGAATTGAGATTCAGGAGAGGATATGCCCGACTATACAGACGAGCACGCGCGAGCGGGAATCAAGACCAAACTGCCGAAACTGGATGCGTGGCCAAATCAATTTCCCGGATACGTAATCACGACGCGGTATCCGGAATATACGTCCATGTGCCCGAAGACGGGTCTGCCGGACTATGGAACAATCACCATCGAATATATGCCGAAGAAATCTTGCATTGAGTTGAAGGCGCTGAAGATGTATTTGCTGGCGTACCGCAACCTGGGCATTTTTTACGAAAACGCCGTGAACAAGATTCTGCACGATATTGTGGACGCGCTCGACCCGGAGTGGTGCGTGGTGCGAGGCGAATTTACGCCACGAGGCGGATTGAACACGACCGTGGAAGCGCGATGGCCAATTCAGAAATCAGGCAAGGGAAATTCAACGAAGTAAGTCCAAGATGATTAAAGGTGAAGACTCAGCTACCGGGGCAGCCTTGCTGCCTCAGCAGGGCAAGCCTACGACGACCTTCGGGACTTCCCTTCTGTACGGCAACTTTCAATAGCACGAGAGCCTGTTCGCAGCTTCGCTCAACGCCGTCGCCGCGGGCATAAAGATCGGCGAGCGTCACTACGGCCGGGACGTACCCCTTGCGAACGCCGGTCCAGAGCAACGCCACGGCCATCTGAATGTCGCGCTGGCGATGAATCCCTTTCAAGATCGTCTTGGCCTGATCAAATTCTCTTTGGCCGGAGCCGCCGCCCTCTGGCGCGGGAAGATCTTCGATTTGTCGAATCGTGGAAGCGCGATCCGTCGTGGATTGCGCCGTTACGTCTGGAGTTTGCGTGGGCGATGTTGCGGGCTGCGATTGTGCTGTCGAGGCGGGCGGTTGGTCCGAGGATGAAGGGGGCGGGTTGCTTGCAGGTAAAGAGGCCTGGGCGGGATCGCTGCGCACTGGAGACGCGGCGGGGCCGGATGGATTCTGCGCCGACTGGGCCGGAAGCGGTTGTTGCTCACCGGCGAGTCGCCGGCCGAGACCAATGAGCGTCTCGCCAACTTCACGGCGGAAACTCAAAACCAGCGCGACGAGAATCACGGCTAGAGCAAGGCTGATGATTCCCGCAGCGGCGGCGCGGTTCAAACGGGGAGACTCGGCGGGTAATTCTTCGGACGAAAGACCTCGCACAAACGCAGGTGGTGGCAAGTCGTTCATAGCCGGCAGGCTGGCCGGCGGAATCTCGAGCGGAAAGTGGATGTCTTCGGAAGTTGGAGCAGGCTCAGGCGGAATTACGGCAGGCTCCGGCGCAGGAGCTGAGGGCAGGCGAAAGCCCGACAAGGCAAACGTTGACTCCGAACTGGATGGCGCCGCCCTCGGTGTGGGTTCTGGCCTTGCGGCGGCCATGGGAGGCCGCTCCGGCGCACTCGGAACGATGGGTTTCTGAAAAACCTGCGGAGCCACCGCCGGCTTGGGCTCCGGATCCTCGGCCTCGACTACATTTTCTTCGACGCGCGGTGCGGAAGCTTTAATTGCGTCCGTTTTGCCTTCGCGAATACTCGATTTGATTTTGTCGAGCGAATCGCGCGGCAAGGCCGCAGCGGGCGTGTGTTCACGACCAGAATTCTTAGGTAAAGCGTCGTCTGCGAGCCAAGCGTGCAAGGATTCCCTGAATTGCGGTGAAATCGTTGTGAATTTCAGGCCACCGGTTTTGCCGTCGTCTTCAGTCCAGGCAATTTCACCAACTCCCTGCAAACGGTTTTTACCGTCGAGTGCGAATGTGAAATTGATGGGCCCATCAGACTTGAGCGGAGCGACTGCTCGGAAGCTGAGGCCAATTTCACAGATGCCGAGCATCATGCCGCCGTTGTGCGGCCCTAGTTCAACGTAAACGAGTTGCTGGGGCTTCCGTAAGGGCCAGGTAGACTGTGTTTGATTGGTTGCCATGCGACCTAAAGCGATCTCCGTCTGTGATCCTATTCTCGCAGATTCCGAAAAAGACGCACGCGAAAGAGTTTTGCGGACGAATCGAAAGATGATGAGCGGTCGAAAATGGGCCAAAGGGAATGTAAATTTTGCGCTCGCCAACCAATACCAGTACTAGCACCAAGGCCGCGAGTGGCCGGTAAGACGGTGAAATCACAAGTATTTAAAAAGATGTCGGCTTGGCAGGGATATTGCGGTACAACTGAGTACCCCAGCGCTCAGTCTACGTCTGCCTGACCGCGCAATTCCGTATTGATCGAACCGAGAAGAGGCATGCGATGCGCACAACGCTAAAAATCGTGTTGCCGTTGGTGGTGAGCGTGGCCGTCGTGTCGCTGTTGTTTGCTGGATATCAGGTGCGAACGGAGCGGAAGAATTTGCGCACGGATCTTGCGCGACGCGCGGAACTGCTATCGGAGAGCCTGCAGGAGTCAATCGAACCACAATTTGAGAAAAGAGAGCGTGGCTCCGAGCGCGCGGTGCAACGAGTTGTCGACCGGTTTGCACAACGCGAACACATGAAAGGGATTGCGGTGTACGAAGCCGACGGATCGGCGCTGGCGATGACGCCAGCGCTGGGAACGTACTTCCGGTCGGCGCCGCCCGTGGTGGTGCAAGCGATAGCCAAGGATAAAAGCGAAAACGATTCGGAATCGGTTAACGACACGCCGATGTATTTCTACTCGTCGCCGCTGCACCGAAACGAGCAGGCGGCCGGTGCGCTGCTGCTGATTTACGACACAAGTTACATCGATTCACGGGTGCTGCGCACGCTGCGCGATTCGATGCTGACGGCATTGCTGGAGACGATCCTAATTACGACGCTCGCCCTGGTGTTGGTGCGCTGGACGTTCATGGATCCACTGAAGAAGACAGTGCAATGGTTGCAGCATTTGCGAACGGGAGATGGTTCCGCGGGTCATGCCCTGCCGCAAGGCGAGTTGTTCGATGAGATTAACGTCGAAGTGACTCATCTGGCCCGGGATTTGGGCGTCGCTCGGGCGGCGGCGGAAGAAGAGGCGCGGCTGCGCGATACAAATGCGACACAGTGGACGGCGGAGCGATTGCGCGTCAGCTTGCGAAGCAAATTGCACGACAAACCGCTCTTCGTGGTGTCGAATCGCGAGCCGTATATTCACATGCGCGGGGCGAGAGAAATCGAAACCATCGTGCCAGCCAGCGGTGTTGTTACGGCGCTCGAGCCGGTGCTGCTGGCTTGCGACGGGACGTGGATTGCACACGGCAGCGGAACGGCGGACCGCGATACCGTCGATGCAAACGATCATTTGCGTGTGCCGCCAGAGCATCCGAGTTACACGCTGCGCCGCGTGTGGCTGAGCGCGGAAGAGGAAAAGGGCTATTACCAGGGATTTGCGAATGAGGGACTCTGGCCGCTCTGCCACATTGCTCATACCCGTCCGACGTTTCGACCGGAGGACTGGGCACATTATCAGGAAGCGAACCGGCGGTTTGCGGACGCCGTGCTACAGGAGATGGAGGGAACGGAATCGCCGATTCTGCTGGCGCAGGACTATCACTTTGCGTTGTTGCCGCGAATGGTGAAAGAAGCAAGACCGGACGCGCGTATTGCGATTTTCTGGCACATTCCATGGCCGAATCCGGAAGTGTTTGGAATTTGTCCCTGGCAGCGCGAAGTCGTGGACGGCTTGTTGGGCGCCGACTTGATCGGATTCCACACGCAGACACATTGCAACAATTTCTTGGCGACAGTGGATCGCGCGCTGGAAGCGCTGACGGAGTGGGATCGCTTCGCAGTGAACCGGCAAGGCCATGTGACGCTGGTGCGACCGTATCCGATTAGCGTGGCGTTTCCGGAGAGTACGGCAGAGAAAACTGTGTGGAAAAGCTCGGGAGAAGAACGGGCCGCGCTGATGGAGGAATTGGGAGTCGAAGCGTCGCTGCTCGGCATCGGCGTTGACCGCGTGGACTACACGAAGGGAATTTTGGAACGGTTCCGCGGAATCGAACGATTTCTGGAAATTCATCCGGAATATCAGGGGCGGTTTTCGTTTGTGCAGATCGGCGCGCCGAGTCGTACCGAAATTTTTCGTTATCGCCAATTTCTGGAGGAAGTGTCTGCTGAGACGGACCGAATCAACGCGCGATTTCAAAACGGCCGTTGGAAACCAATTCTACTGCTGCGGAAACATCATTCGCACAAAGAGATTGCGAGATTTTACCGCGCGGCATCCGTGTGTCTAGTGACATCGCTACACGACGGAATGAACCTGGTGGCGAAGGAGTTCGTTGCGTCGCGAGAAGACGAGCGCGGGGTTCTGATTTTAAGCACGTTTGCTGGGGCGGCGCTAGAACTGACAGACGCACTGCTGGTCAACCCTTACGACGTTCAGCAGCTGGCGGCTGCGATTTTGCGGTCATTGGAAATGCCCGAGGAAGAGCAGGAAGCCAGGATGCGTCACATGCGGAAAAACGTCCGTGAACACAATGTATATCGGTGGGCAGCGAGTTTGCTTTCAGACCTCACGGAAATCCGGATCGATGCACCTGAACGTATTGAGGCGCCCAAGCAGGAAGAAATTCGGGCGGAGGAGGCAAAATCGCGATGACCAATACGGTTCAGGCGGTCGGAACTCCCTTCTCATTTTTCACGGTGGCGTATTTGACGAGGATCGGAAACCAATGCGCGCGAACGCTGGCGGAGTTCCTGAAGGGACTGGAAGAGTGCAGCGATGCTTCGATTTTTCATCACACTTTTCAAACGCTGGGAAGCCATCACTTTTTGACGGAAGGATTCTCGAACGACTTTGCGCAGTGGGTGCTGGCTTCTGCGAACCGGGATGAATTGGCGGAGCGATTGGCGGCGCTCGACATCCGCGACTATCTGTCCATCGCGGAGTTGCGGAGCGATTTGCGGAGGGTAATGAGCGCGTACTGCACGCAATACCCCAATTACGCGGCACAGGAAGCCCTCGAGCCATTCTATTTCTGTGAAAGCGTGGAAGTAACCGAACCACTCGGGCTGACCGCGCAAAATCTGCATGAATTCCGCGATGGGATTAAACAGCTCAGCCACGCATCGTTTTACTTTCATTTTATTTCTTCGCGCCTGCGGCTTCATTTGCGGACGAATGATTTTTCGGTGTGGCTGGAGAACAGCCTTGGGCTTGAGACGCTTGCCAATAAGGTGAATCGAATCGACGTGTACACGAACACGCTGGACAGCGCGAGATCGAGCCTGGTACGGCTAATCGAATTGGAGGACGAAAAGGCATGACAGCGACGCAAGTCTTGAACCGAATTCCGCTGGAAGACTACGCGCCGCTGTTAGGCAAACCAGAGATAGACGAAATGCGCGCGCTGGCCAGACCGTTGCGGGGCAAGACCGTGCAGATGGTGAACTCAACTGCCGTCGGCGGGGGCGTCGCGGAAATCCTCACCCGGTTGATACCACTGGCCGAGGAACTGGAAATAGACGTTCACTGGGACGTGATGCAAGGCGGCGCCGATTTTTTTGAAGTTACAAAGACTTTTCACAACGCGTTGCACGGGGGAACCTATGCAACACGGGCGGAGGACTTTGTAATTTTTCGTGAATACAACCGGCGCAATTTTGAAATAGTGCGTCATGACGCGGAGTTCACAATCATCCACGATCCGCAGCCGGCGGGACTGATCGAAGCCCGACGCGGAAAAGCGGGGCACTGGATCTGGCGATGCCATATCGATCTGTCGCGTCCGAATTCGGCAGTATGGGGATTTCTAGCGCCATATGTCTCGCAATATGACGGCGCAATTTTCTCTTCGCCGGAATTTTCGCGCCAACTGCTTGTGCCACAATATCTTTTTCACCCTTCGATCGATCCCTTGTCCGAAAAGAACCGCGACTTGGCTGACGAGTTCATTGCGTCGGTGCTGACGCGATTTTCAATCGACCCGCGGCGGCCGATTTTGACGCAGATTTCCCGGTTCGACCGGTTGAAGGATCCCGTGGGCGTGATTCGCGCGTACCGAATTGTGAAGCGCTATTTCGATTGCCAGCTGGTGTTGGCGGGCGGAAGCGCATCGGACGATCCGGAGGGGGCAATCGTATTGGACGAAGTGCGGCGGGAAGCGGATGCCGATCCGGATATTCACATTCTAGAACTGCCGGCCTGGGCACCATTGGAAGTGAATGCTTTGCAACGCACCTCGACGGTCGTAATTCAAAAAAGTCTTCGTGAAGGATTCGGGTTGACCGTGGCGGAAGCCCTCTGGAAGCGCAAACCGGTGGTCGCTTCCGCCGTCGGTGGGATCCCGACTCAGGTGATTCACAAACATACGGGGTTGCTGGCTCATTCCGTCGAAGGCACGGCGTATCAAATCCGATATTTGCTCTCGCATCCGGAAATTGCGCGGAAGCTGGGAGAGCAAGGGCACAAACACGTAAAAGAAAATTTCCTGATTACACAAAACCTGAAGAATTATCTTGTGCTGATGCTTTCTCTCTCGCGCGCGAATTGAAGAATGCTACCATCTTGAAAAGCAGCTCCCGGAGAGGCAGCGATGAAGTGGACACCCGAAGGCGAGAGCCAGGACATTGAAGACCGCCGGGATGAAGGCGGTTCGGGCGGAGGCGGATTTCAGTTCGGTGGGATGCACATCGGACTTGGCGGCGCGCTCATACTGCTGGTCTTGAGTCTCCTATTCAAACAAAATTTCTTTGCGTTAATCGGCGGCGGCGGGGCGACGCCAGTCGCTACCAGGCCCAACCCGGCAAAGACGGAAGCCGAGCGGCCTCTCGTGCAATTTGTTTCGTTCGTCCTGGACGATACGCAAAAAACCTGGGAACAAATTTTTCCGCAGCAAGCAGGAAAACAGTACCGGCACGCCAAGTTGGTTCTCTTTCGGAATTATACGCGTTCCGGGTGCGGCGCTGCGGAGTCTGCGACAGGGCCCTTTTATTGCCCTGAGGACGAGAAGGTATATATCGATCTCGGCTTCTACGATGAATTGAAGCAACGATTCGGGGCGCCGGGTGAATTTGCGCAAGCGTACGTGCTTGCCCATGAAGTTGGCCATCACGTACAAAAATTGGTCGGTATCGAGGCGAGAGTTCGCCAGTTGCAGGAACAGAATCCGCGTCAGCAGAATGCGCTTTCGGTGAGGACGGAATTGCAAGCAGATTGCCTGGCCGGGGTCTGGGCGCATACGACGCGGGAACGAGGGCTCATCGAAAGCGGTGATGTGGAATCGGCGCTGGGAGCGGCGGCGGCTGTTGGAGACGATCGACTACAGAAGATGGCAAGGGGCCACGTTAGTCCGGAAACGTTTACGCACGGAAGTTCGCAGCAGCGAATGAACTGGTTCCGCAAGGGTTTGGACAACGGCTCTATTGGGGCATGCAATACCTTCGATTCGAACGAATAGGTGCCGGCGCGGCGCTAGGCGACTATGTTTTCGCGATGCTGTTTTAAGAGGAATTGATCGGTCATGCCTGCGATGTAATCGCAAACAACGACGTGCCGTGGAGATGAATTGGTAAGGGCCTCGTGCGCCGCCGGCATGGTCCCCGCTTTTTCCATGTAAAAAACAAAAAGCTCGTCGAGGCACTGCACCGAGCGATCCCTATCTTCGGTGATCGAAGGATGATCGTAAATATGCGTGAAGAGAAATTTCTTGAGCGCCGCGATCTCCGAAGCAACGGACGGATTGAATTGAGCCAGACGAATCGGCGCAGACCGAACGTCGGCGATAGCATTAATTCCCAGTTCTTGAACGGCGCGAGAGGACGCAGCAATGAGATCGGTTGCCAAGTAATCGACCACACGTTTTAGCGCTTCGTTGAATTGAGATTTGCGGGGCGCTTCGGGATAGAGTGTGACGACCCGCGAAAACGCTTCTGCGAAAAAAGATGCCTCCCGGTTCAACTGATCGAGGTCGAGAAGCTCCGCTTCCATCGCATCGTCGAGATCGGCTGTGTTGTAGGCGATTTCATCCACTCGATCTATCAGCTGTGCTTCGAGCGGCGGCCTTTGGTCCAGCAGGTATTCCTTCAACTCGGGAAATTTGTCCGGTGAATAGTCCCGCGAATGTTTGATGATTCCTTCGCGGACCTCAAAGGTGAGATTCAATCCCGGGTGAGCAGGAAAACGTTGTTCGAACTGCTCGACAATGCGGAGCGCATGGAGGTTGTGGTCAAAACTACCACCGTAGCGGCGCATCAAGGCATCCAGGCGGCGTTCACCGGCGTGGCCAAACGGTGGGTGGCCAATGTCGTGGACGAGCGCAAGCGCCTCGGCCAAGTCACTGTTTAGCCCCATCGCCTCGGCGACGGTGCGGGCAATTTGCGTAACCTCGAGTGTGTGGGTCAGTCGATTGCGAAAATGGTCGGAGTAGCGCGTGGTGAAAACCTGTGTTTTTGCTTCCAAGCGGCGAAAGGCGCGCGCATGAATGATGCGGTCGCGGTCACGCGCAAATTCCCTGCGATAGGGATGCGCTGTTTCCCGGTAGCGACGGCCGCGTGAATCCGATTCCCGGATGGCCCAGGCCACGAGCGTAGGGTCGCGTTTGATAGAGGCCTCTTCGGGCGAGCGAAGGTCTGAACGATTACGATTTCGGCGCGATCATGCCGAGTCCGCGGTCTGCCCGCTCGACCACGGGCGAATCGGGAAACTCTTTCTTAATCTGTTGATAGAGGTTGGAAGCTTCCGCGGGATTGCTCTGTCGCAGAAAATCGGCGAGTTCCACGAGCACCAGCGGCCGCGGCACAAAGACGGAGCGCAGTTCGGCAACGGCACGGTAAGTTCTCACGGCGTCATCCGTCTTGCCGGTGCGAGCGTAAATGTTTGCCATCTGGTACTGAGCCATGGCGGCAAGTTCTTTGTCGCTGCCCGAGCCGAGCTTTTTCAATTCTTCGAGAGCCTGGTTGTGGCGCTCCAGATCTTCCAGTTCGAGGGCTTCATAGTAGCGGGCGAGGCGTCCGGGGTTAGTGCGCGGATACTTATCGGCCACTGCGGTAAACTTCAGCAACGCTGCCTCGGACCGCGCTTGCTCGGTCGGAAATGAGATGTCGTTGGGATCCGCGGACGCATTGCTGACGCCGATGCGAGCGCTATAGGTCTTGTTCGCTTCATCGAATGCAGCGGAGGCCTGCAGGGTCTGACGGTCGGTGTAGAACTTCCATCCGGCATAGCCGAGCACCGCCGCAAGCGCGATCGCGACCAACAGTCCCGCCAATTGGCTGTGCGAGTAAACGGCTTCGGCGCCGTGCGCGAAAGAATCGCGAATCTTGTCCTGCTTGAGTTCCTTGCGCGAAATATGTTCCGTCACGCGGCATCTCCTGCTTGTTTTGAATCACCAATTCTAACATAGGAGCCACGGAAGCCGGTTGTCCGGAGCCGGAGCGGCGGGTCGTCCTCGTGCTACGCGACATCCGCGAAAACGCTATACTTAGGGCGTATGAAGGCCAACTGCAGCAGTTGCGGCGCGGAGCACATCCTGAAGGATTCCGAAATCGCCCGCCACGCAAAGGTGCAATTTCGCTGCTCGAAATGCGGCAAACCGACGGTAGTCGAAGTGAAATTGAAACCCGATGCGACCATTGTAATGTCCCCGCTGCCGTCATTTGCACGGACTGGATCGGAAGGTGGAGGTGGCGGACTTGGCTTAGACGATCCATCTTTGGCGTTGCCGACGGGAGTGACGGCTAGCGTCAGCGTGATCGAGGGCCCAGACAAGGGCTCGGTAAGAAAACTCGAAAAGGCGAGAGTGATTCTTGGACGGCAGGGCGCGGACGTCAGCCTGAATGATCCGGAAATTTCGCGTCATCACTGCATGCTCGAAGTGAAGGAAAGTTACATAAATTTGAAGGACATGGATTCCACGAACGGGACGTTTTTCGAAGACGAGCGAGTACGGGCGGCGATGCTTCAGGACGGGGGAGAGTTTCGCATCGGGACCAGCTTGATTCGAGTCAATTTCACGCGAAAGGTTTGACGGGCCGCGGCGGGCGCAGCGCTCATCGTGGCCCGAGTGGGCACCCCGTGAAAGAACTGGCGCTCATAGTTTTCTCCGATGAATCGGATTGCCCGATATCGAATGCGCAGCGAGCAGTGCGCCTAGATAAGAAAATCGCTCCACTCCAATGGGCGGGAGCAGGGGTGTGAGATAATTGGGTCGGATTCGCGACGCGTCCGCCATGAACCGCGATTTGCCTGCATAATTACAATATGGATTGCGTTTTTGTCTGCGTCGTTACGACATGAACCGGCTGAGTGTGTGCATTATTACGCTGAATGAAGAACGGAATTTGCCGCGGTTACTGGAATCGCTGCGTGGCATTGCGGACGAGATCGTGGTTGTCGATTCAGGCAGCACCGACCGTACCGGCGAAATTGCGCGGGAGCATGGGGCGCGCTTTGAATTTCGTAAGTGGACGCACTACGGCGAGCAAAAGAATCACGCGGCCGCGATCGCGGTGGCGGAATGGATTCTTTCGCTGGACGCGGACGAAGTGTTGAGCAGCGCGCTGCGATCCGCGTTGCTGGATTGGAAGAAACGAATTCCGCAATTTGACGTGTATGAGATGGCGCGGAAGACGTGGTATCTGGGCGAGTGGATACGGCACTCAGGCTGGTATCCGGACTTCAAGAAACGGCTCTATCGAAAAGGGACGGCGGAGTTTGCGGGGAGTCTGCACGAGTCGCTCTATTATGAGGGAAAGTGCGGCAGGCTGGCTGGGGATTTGTTGCACTACACCGTCGAGAATTTTGCAGAACACGAAGCTAAAGTGGAGAAGTATTCGACGCTGGCTGCGCAAAAAATGTTCGACGCCGGGAAACGCAGTTGGCGCGCAGCGATGTGGTTTGCAACGCCGTGGACATTTTTGCAAAGTTTCGTGTTTCGTGCCGGATTTCTGGATGGGCATCGCGGAGCACTCATCGCTCAAATGGCGGCGCGATCGGTGCGGTTGAAATTTCAACGGCTCGGCGCTCTCGTCCAGCAAACGAAGCGAAATTCAAACTGATGAAAATACTGTTCGTCGATTTGGAGCGAGAGTGGCGCGGCGGCCAAAGCCAAGCGTTGCTCACGATCGTAGGCCTGCGGAAGAACGGGCACGAAGTGATACTCGTGGCGCCAGGCGGGGCGCCGCTGGCCGAACGCGCGGCCAAGGCGGGAATTTCTGTCCGCCGCGTTTTACAGCTGGGGATGCGACTGTGGGCGTCGCTTGCGATTCGGAGCCTTCTAAAGCAAATGCAGTTTGATCTAGTTCACGTGAATGAACCGCACGCCTTAACCGCGGCATGGATTGCGCGCGCACATCACAAGCTGCCAATGGTGCTGTCGCGCCGTATAGGCTTTCCGCTAAAGAAAACATGGATTGCGCGTGCACGTTATGGTGCGTTGACTCACTTCTTGGCGAACTGCGACGACGTTCGGGGGAGCCTGCTGCAGTCTGGCGTAAATCCGGCGCGAATCTCAATTGTGAACGAAGGCGTCGAAGTGCCTACACCGACGACCAGTGCCGTACGTTCTGAAGCGCGAAAAAAGTGGAACATCCGACCGGACCAATTTTTGTTTGGGTGCGTTGGAGTGTTTGTCCCTGAAAAAGGGCAACGTCACTTGGTCAGCGCCCTGGCAATTCTGCGAAAACAATTTCCCGATGCGCGGCTGATCCTGGCTGGCGACGGTGCGTGTAGGGCCGAACTTGAGGAACTTGCAAAGAAGCTGGGTCAATTTGAGGCAATAGTGTTCACGGGATTCCTCAGAGATGTGTCGCCCGTTTATGCGGCGCTCGACGCGTTCGTTTTTCCTTCGGAATTCGAAGGTCTGGGAACGGCGTTGCAATCGGCGATGGCACTTGGGCTACCTTGTATTTCCACAGCGCGAGGTGGGCTGGCAGAAGTCGTGGCGAACGAGACAACAGCGCTCATGGCTGAGCCGGACGGAGACGAATTCGCGAAAGCGATGATGCGTCTGCTAGTGGACGGGCCATTGCGAAAAAGATTGGGCGCTGCGGCCAGGGAAGAAATTGGCTTGCGTTTTTCCGACACCAGAATGGTATTCCGAACGATGGAGGTATACCGGGACGTTTGCGCGCGGAAATAGGCGTCGGATTCAAATGGCAGGAGTATACTCTCGAAAGTTCGGGGCTACGCCGGTAGCAAACCAGGGTTTCTGAAAATCAAGTGAGGTGAGAATGCGTTCGATTCTCTTGTGTTTCCTTGCGGCAAATATGCTGGGACCAAATTGCCACGCGCAGGGCGGTAATGCGAAGGGCAAGCCAGCGGACCTATCGCTCACAGCGGTGGGACGACAACATCACCCGATCCAAACGACAAGCCGCGAGGCGCAGGAATACTTTGATCAGGGAATCACACTGCTATACGGATTCAATCACGAAGAAGCTGCACGCGCGTTCGAGAAGGCTGCAGAGCTTGACCCGACGTCACCCATGCCTCTTTGGGGAGTGGCGATGGCGGTCGGGCCGAACTACAACGCGAATGTGGACGCAGAGCGGGAAAAAATCGCGTTCGAGACGATCCAGAAAGCGTCCAAGCTGGCCGAGCACGCGCCGCGAGTCGAACAGGACTATGTCACGACGCTGATGTTGCGTTATTCGAGCGAGGCAAAACCGGACTATAAGAAATTGGCAAATATTTACGCGATGGGGATGCGGACCCTCTCCCGTAAATATCCGGAAGATCTCGATGCCGCGACGATGTACGCGGAAAGTCTGATGGATCTAGATCCGTGGAAACTTTGGACCCAGGATGGAAAACCGGGTGAGCATACCGAAGAAATCATAAGAGTCCTGGAATCCGTGCTGGCCCGCGATCCGATGCATGCCGGCGCAAATCACTACTACATTCATGCGCTGGAGGCTTCGGCGAACCCGGAACGCGCGCTGCCAAGCGCTCAGCGCCTGGAGTCGCTAATTCCGCGTGCCGGACACTTGGTGCACATGCCGTCGCATATTTACGCAAGAACTGGCGATTTCGAGCGCGCTGCCGAGCGAAATGCAAAAGCGGCGCAGGTCGACAAAACTTATGCCGAAGAAGCGGACCGATCCGGCAGCATTTATGACTTGATGTATCACAGCCACAACGAACATTTTTTGGCGATGGCAGCGAGCATGGAAGGACGTTACGCCGAAGCGAAACAAGCCGCAGACGGGCTCGCGAAACGCTTGATGCCGCACGCGGCAATGATGCCGATGCTGGACGGATTCGTCATGACGCCGGTGTGGGTGGATGCCCGGTTTTCGAAGTGGGCTGCAATTCTGGCGCGGCCCGAACCGCCGGCGGCGTTGGCCGAGACTCATCTCATGTGGCGTTACTCACGCACTTTGGCGTTCGCCGCGCAACGCGATGCAACCAAAGCAGCGGCAGAATTCGCTGCGTTTGAACAGGAAGAGTCGGCCATTCCCGAGAGCGCCCCTTTCGGCCTGCAGGCTTCCTGCAAATCTGTCCATGGCGTGGCGCGTGAAGTTCTCACGGCACGAATTGCGGAGGCGCAAAGCAAACCCGAAGATGCGATCAGACACTGGCTCGCAGCCGTCGATGCGCAGGACAAACTTTTTTACGACGAGCCTGCCGATTGGTACTACCCCGTACGCGAATCGCTAGGGGCGGCGTACATGAAGGTGGCAAAACCATACGATGCAGAAATGGCTTTCCGCACGGATTTGGAGCGGAACCCGCGGAATCCGCGGTCACTCTTTGGATTGCGAGAAGCGCTTGCCGCACAGCATTCGGATACTGACGCTGCGTGGGTGGATCGTCAGTTCAAGGAATCCTGGAAGAACGCAGACGTGGAGTTGAAGTTGGGAGATTTGTAGGGCTGCGAGAGCGTCGTTCTAAAACGAAAGCGCCGGAGGCTCCTTCTCAAGCTTCCGGCGCTTCAGCTTACAACTAAAAACTTTGCGCTAGTTTCATTCTTCACGTTGTTCCGGTCGTTCCCTCCTCTCCGCTGCGCCGTTGCGTCTAGCTATCTAGCGTTTTGAACAATCCATCGTCCCTTTGCGTCGAGGAACTCCACGCCAATCGCAAAGCCGTCGCCTTGCAGGGGTTGGCAGTACGCCACTCGAGCCGAGGAACGAAACTCTCCGTTGCGCAAAGTGAGAACGAGCCGGTCATCCGGCTCCCACCTGCGAACGCTAACCACGCGCGCCCCATTGGAGCTGACATTCTCCGTGAACGTCGATTCCGCTCCGGGCACCTGCCGATTCCCTTCGAGGTAACAGCCGACCTCCATTGGGATGCGGTTCTCAGTGCGATGGAACGGATGGATGCGGCTGCGGAGTGGTGACATGTCATCAACTCACAAGCACGCAGCGATGCGCGATAAATTTTTGATACTGCTTCCGCGATGCTTCATGCGGTAAAGAGCACGGTCGGCCGCAGCCAGCAGCTTTTCAGGCGTATCGCCATCCTCAGGAAACGCTGCGACGCCGGCGCTCGCGGAAAGGGACGGCTTTTCCGTGTCGGACGCCATCCGTTCGCGGATACGGGAAACGATTCGAGATGCGATATCTTTGCCTGCCTCGGGCAAAATAATCGCGAACTCATCTCCGCCGTAACGAGCCGCCGTGTCGATCGCGCGACTATGATTGCGCAGGACTTTGCCAAGGCGAACAAGGGCGCGGCTGCCTGTAAGATGGCCGTACTGATCGTTGATGACCTTCAGACCATCCATGTCAAAGAGCACAACGCTAAACGGACGCTGCGTACGGCGTGAACGATCAAGTTCGGCTTCGATCACGCTGATGAGCCGGCGATAGTTGGCAAGACCGGTCAAGGGATCGCTGACGGCCAGCGTGCGTACCTGATCGAAGAGGCGCGCCTGGTCGAGCAATGCCCCGGAGAGCATCACAACGTAGCTCACCGTCTTGCTCAATTCTGCTAAGAAGAACGGGCCGTCCAGAAGGTGGCGGGAAAACGCAGCGGCTACGTGGCAGGCAACGTTGAGCGACGCCACGATAAACAAGGAATAGTCGTAGAGCGAGCCGCCGTTCTTTTCTTTGCGGAACCGACTGCGGAATGAAACGGCAGCGAAAAGAAAAAGCCCGGCCGGCAACAAATCCCACGGCCGCGAGATGACTTGCAGCGCCTGCGGAACCGGCGCGGCCGGAGCTGCCAGAAAAGCTGCGCTTGTCGCATAAGCTGCCAGCGCCACGACGAGCAGGACACCTGCTATCTCTTTGCTGGGTTGCCGAGCGGTCGGCATGAAACGCTCAACGGCGAGAGCGGCGAGGAGCAGCACGGCAAGCAGAGTGCGGCTGACCATCCAGCCCAGGGGGATGTGCGCTAGAGCCGCTGCAGTCCCATGCAATCCACCATTGAAACTGAAGTAGCCGATCGTCTCAATCATGCCGGAGAGAACAAAACCAAATGCCAGGATTAGGGCAGTGCGATCGTGCGTGCCGCGGAAGCGTACAAGCGCGTTTGCGGCGTAGCAAAAACTGAGGAGAGTGCCGCCAACTTCGAGATAGAGATATGCTTGGGAGGTTCCAGAGACGTTTGACGCACGCAGATAGAAGATCGTGCCGACGTAGACCAGCGCAAGCGCGGTTAGCGCTGCGATCGATGCAACGGAAGGGCGCTTCCGGAGAACACCGACGATTTTGGCCCAATCTCCCACGAATTCCCCCAACTGCCTATGAAAACAGGACAAACCCGAAGAAATGCACGTTTGTGCCCTTTTTTCGCGAAGGATAGGAGTCCGTACGTTATTGAAAATACGATAGTTACAAAGGCGTGATTTGCGCGTGTTTCAAGTTGTCGCTGGTGCGAGACGAATCAGAATCTCATGCGCCAAGCCTTGCGACAAAATATGGCATTTGTTTCCAGACAGTTACGGTTAGGCGCGGTAAGAATCACCAAATCGAAACATTGTCTCAGTTTGATACAGTCTCACGCGACTTGTACAGCCCGAAAACCGTCTCAAACCTTGGGTTTGGGGGGGGGTAGGTCCCGCGCCTGGACGGGATCGGTAAAGCCGACGCGATTGTGCGAGCCGTCGCAAAAAGGCTTGTTGGCCGAGTGTCCGCACCGGCAAAGGCCGATAGCGGTCCGGCCTGCCAGGCCAAAGTTTGCACCGGCCGGGTCTACGATCTCGAAATCACCTTCGACCCGGATAGAGCCGTTGTTGTTAATCGTAATCTTCGTCGCTGCCATGATTTGCCTTTTCTTTTATTGGATCTCGGGCGGTTTCTGAAGCAGCCCTTGCAATTGAATTAGTCTACTCGAACCTCGCGCAACGAGCCTTTCTTCACATCATAAATATACCCGCGCACCTGGATGCTTTTGGGAAGAAATGGATGCTCGCGGACGCGCTTCACTTGGTCCGCAACATTGCTGTCGATATCGGTGAATGCATGGAAGTGCAGGTGAGAAGCATCCCTGCCCATCTCCGAGCTCAAACGAAAGCGCATTTGCTCGTCCGTGATAGAGAGGAGCCCGCATTCCGTGTGTTGGATAATCGCGATCGCGCGAGTACCCAACAAGTGAGTCGAAAGGAGCAGCGAGCGAACCGCATCGTCGGTCGCAAGTCCGCCGGCATTTCGAATCATGTGCGCATCGCCCACTTGCAGACCAAGCAATTGCTCGAGGTCCATGCGCGAATCCATGCAGGTGAGAATTACAAGTTTGCGCACCGGCGGCGTTTGCAAGTGACCTAAGCCGAACGTCTCCGCGTACCGGGCGTTGTGGGCCAGCATTTCATCGAACACACTCATCTTTGCTGTTGCTTTCCTGGTGGACTCTGAATCCATCTCAATATTTTGGCACGGAAGGGTCGACTTCGTCAGACCAGGCCAGAATTCCGCCCCTCAAGTTCAGGATTTTACGGAATCCGGACTTGCGAAGAAAGTCCACCGCGTCTGAAGAACGTTTTCCACTGCGGCAGTGCGCAATGATTTCCTTCGACGAATCTAGCTCGTGGACCCGCCGCGCCAGATCGCCGAGCGGGATCAGGTGTCCGTTCAAATTGCAAATTTGATATTCGTGCGGCTCACGCACGTCCAGAATAAACACGTCGTCGCCGCGATCGAGACGCGACTTGAGTTCGCGCGGAGTGATTTCCGGAACTTGCACGTTTGACACAGGTGCCTCCTCGCCGCGAACGCCGCAGAATTCGTAGTAGTCGATCAATTTCGTGATCGTCGGATTCGTTCCGCAAACTGGGCAATCCGGGTTTTTGCGCAGTTTCAATTCACGGAATTTCATGCCGAGCGCATCGAACAGCAACAACCGACCGGCGAGGCTGTCACCGCGGCCGATGATGAGCTTGATCGTTTCCATTGCTTGAATTGATCCAACGATGCCGGGCAAAACTCCCAGGACGCCACCTTCCGCACAGGACGGAACGAGCCCGGGCGGGGGCGGTTCGGGATAGAGGCAACGGTAGCAAGGACCATCAGGTGCGCCGAAAACGGTAACTTGGCCTTCGAAACGAAAGATGGACCCGTAAACATTTTGTTTGCCGAGCAAGATGCACGCGTCGTTGACGAGATACCGGGTCGGAAAATTGTCCGTGCCATCCACTATGAAATCGTAGTCTTTGAAAAGCTCAAGCGCGTTGCCACTCTCGAGCTTAGTTTCGTAGGTTTGAATCTCGATCTCCGAATTCAAGCTGGAGAGTCGATTCTTGGCGGCGAGTGTTTTCGGCATACCGACGTCCTGAGCGCCAAATGTCACCTGCCGCTGAAGGTTTGTTGAATCCACGACGTCAAAATCGACGAGTCCGAGCCTGCCGACTCCCGCGGCAGCAAGATACAACCCGAGCGGCGCGCCGAGGCCACCCGTGCCGATAAGCAGCACTTTGGAGTTCTTCAGCTTCAACTGTCCGTCCATGCCGACTTCCGGCATGATGAGGTGCCGGCTGTAGCGCAAGATTTCGTCTTTCGAAAGACCTGTGAATTGCGCTTTCGCGTCAACCGTTTGTATTTTCGTCGCCATTTCTATTTTGCTCCTCAAAAATTACGAGCGGCCGCCGGCAATCGACGGAACGATGCTCACTACGTCGCCATCCTTCGTCGGAGTCTCTTCCTTGCCCAGGTAGCGAATATCTTCGTCATTCAAATACACATTCACGAAGCTGCGCAACTTCCCTTCTTCGGTAAAAAGGTGCTTCCGCAATTCGCCGAATTCAACCGTCAACTTGCCAAGCGCTTCGCCGACGGTCTGCGCCGGAAACTCCGCCGAATCGCGTTTTGCCGCGAAGACTCGCAGCGGCGTGGGAATAATCACTTTGACTGGCATTTTTCTCTCCGTCTGTCTTTCTTAATCCCGTTGATGGGCCTAAACCGCGGCACCCTGTCGAATCTGAATGCCTTCATGCGAAAACTGCTGACGGTCATCATTTAATCGCCACGAAGTCATATCCCCTGGCTGGCCCTGCGCCACGCTGACGATGACGTAGCTGTACCACGGCCAAGCGTGATCGCGATCGTACTCGCTCGGACGCGCCGGATGATCCGGGTGCGAGTGATACCAACCAACAACATCCAGCCCTTGCTGCCGCGCGGATCTTTCCGCATCGAGTACGTCCTGCGCCGTGACGGAGAAGCGATTCCGCGGCGAATCGTCGCGGCGATTTATCAATGGAAATAGAGCAACAATTTCGCGCGGCTCGGAGTCCCGCCCAAGCAGTGCGCCGCAACATTCGTGCGGATAGGTCTCCGCACCGTGAACGCGGAGCTGTTCGGCGAGCTCCTTGCTGATGGATAGAACCGTTTCGGCCATAGTTAGTCTTCGTCCCAAAAACGTTCGCTTAGATACTTCGACGCAGAGTCCGCGAAAATCGTAACGATGTTTGCCTTTTTTCCGGGGGGCACGGTTTTCGCCACGGCAAAACAACCGAGCAACGCCGCGGCGGCGCTCGGGCTAACGAGCAGCCCTTCCTCGCGAGCCAGGCGTTTCACTAGCCGATACGCTTCCTCGGTCGAAACTTCCAGATTTTCGTCCGCGAGAGTGTTGTCGTAAATCGCGGGACGCAGTGCCGTCGCCATGTGCTTCCAGCCTTCGAGGCCGTTCCACGGACCATCCGGCTGAAGGCTGACGAAGCGAATCGCGGGATTCAGTTCGCGCAACCGCCGGCTTGTGCCGACAAATGTTCCGCTCGTGCCGAGAGCTGCTACAAAGTGCGTAATTTCGCCGCGCGTCTGTTCCCAGATCTCGTTCGCAGTCGTCCGGTAGTGCGCCTGCCAATTTGCGGGATTGCTGTACTGGTCGGGATAAAAATATGCCTCGGGATTTGCAGCAATGAGTTCGCGCACACGGCGAATCGCACCATCCGTACCTTCATCGCCCGGCGTCATCACCAGCTCCGCGCCGTACGCGCCGAGGATGCGCTTGCGCTCAAGCGAAGCGCTATGTGGCAGAAAAAGTTTGACCGGATAACCGAGCGCGGCGCCGATCATCGCGTACGCGATACCCGTGTTACCGCTCGTGGCATCCGCGATTGTCTTTCCGGGGAAGAGCTGTCCGCTCGCTAATCCCGCCTGGATCATGCTGAGCGCGGGGCGGTCCTTGACGGAGCCGCCGGGATTACACCATTCCGCCTTCGCGAAAAATTGAATGTTGGGGAATTCGCTGCCAACGCGCTCTAAACGAAGAAGTGGCGTGTTTCCAATGCGTTCGAGCACAGATTGCCCGTCAGCCGTGCGATCGGCCGGAAGTTCGACCTTTGCGGATGCGGGTTCTGTGATAGCCATCTCTGGACGTTCCCTGAGACGCAAGTCGCACCGAAATGCGACCAAAATACTCCGAATTGGATGCAACAGCCCATGGTTCGGATATGGCCTATAGTCTACCGCAGTTTAGGAGTTTTGTGACAGTAGCAAGTCGCCAGCTCCGGCGAATGGCTGAGCGCACGAAATTGGGATGGCCACCGCTCACTCACTTTACAGAATCTTCCTGATTCTTTAGTCTTGGTGAACCATGTGGAACGTCAACGAACGGTTTTCTCAAAAAGCGATCGAGAGTCTAGCGGCGCTTGGATTTACTGTGGGCAGTACACGCGGCGTGGTTCGCGTGGAAAAGTATGGCAGCGGCGCAGAGTTCCGCCAAGACACGGACGGCAGCTATCAACTCACCATAATTCCGACGATTATGGTGAAAGGACAGTTCTCCCGCCTATGGGATGCCGGCTATCAGAAATTTCTACTGACTGACGAAGGAATTAAGATTCCAGCGCTCGCGAGCCACCTGCAGAACTTGCGAAAATTCAACGAAGAGTTGCGTACCGCGCTCGGTGTCCCCACTTTCTATAACGAAGCTCTCGGCTCCGTGAGCCAGGTATCGGTCTACGACCGAGTCAAGGGTCGCGAGGGCGACGTGCCAGACAAGACTGTCGGCGCACACAGCCCCGGGTCCGGCCACTAGTAGCTTCTACTCGCACCCCAACAATGAAAACAGCCACCTATATTTTTTTCACTTTGGGTGGTGCGCTTCTTGGTTGTTGGTCATGCTGGCAGCTTATCCCCATCGCGATGACTGAAACGCTCGGTGTTTTAGGCTGGTTTTCTGGATGCGTCCACGTCAGTCCTCGGCGTCGCTGTCCAATCCGGGCTTCAATGCATGCTCGCTTGATCGAGGAATTAACCAAGCTCGGCAAGCCGTTTCAAATTGTGACCGGTGCGCACGAAGTCAGACTAGCTGCAGCGATCAAAGCATGTGACACGGTTACGGCCGGCTGAAGAAAGTCTTCAAGGAAGCCTAGCCCGGTTGACTCTGGCCGGCGTATCCGCATCTCAATTTCTTGGGCATACTGGTAGTCAGAAAGTCGAGGAGCCTAATCGCATGCCGCGCGTTGTTGCTTATATGGATGATCTCTTTTTCCAAATGAAGCTTGCCGAAACGGCCAAACATCTTCACATTGAAGTGAAAGTTGCTGCGAGCCCGGACGCCCTTCTTCAGCTGATGGACCCACTCCCAAAATTGGTCATCGTTGATCTGAACGCGCGAAACATGCCATTGCAAGCCGTGCAACGGCTTCGCGAACAACAACCCACGCTACCGATTATTGGTTTTTTGTCCCACGTGCAGACGGACCTCGCTGCGCAGGCTAAAGCGGCGGGGTTCCAGCAAGTGATGCCACGTTCGCAATTTACCACTCAGTTGCCACAGATTCTCGCTATGGCCAAGGACTAGGATGCCCTGCGAGCGTTTCATCTCCATCGTGATCCTCAGCCTTGTTGCGACAAGCCAAGGCATAGCGCAAGAATCCAGTTCTCGCAGTGAAGCTCTTCCGTCGATGGCCGGCCCCGCGACTGCCTTGCGCGATACGCTTTCTGCGGCGTGTTCGCACGACGAAGTGGCATTCAAGAACTTTCTCACGGCGCGAAACGCACAATCATTTTCACGGCTCACCATCGCGGCGCGAACCGAACTCATGAAGCGCTTCGTGCTGCTGAGTGATCCCGGCAAGCCCAGGGCCACGGCAAATGCCGCAGGCCGACCCATCGTGAGTTGCGCGACGCCGTATGGCACTGCCGAAATCCAGATCGGCGGCGCGGATATTCGAGATGCGGTTGCGTTTCTTCCCGTCGATTTGCGTGAAGCTTCCGATCCCGATACCGGCGCAGCCCACCATGTCTTGTTCGGAATGGTTCGCGAAAATGGCGAATGGAAGGTTTTGTCCATCGGCCTTCTCCTGCTGGACCTGCCTTCGCTGGAGGTCGAGTGGGATCAGGCGGAAATTTCTACGAGCGAGCAACAAGCTCTCGAGTCGCTGAACAAAATTGCGGCCGCCATCGAGACCTATCGTAAATCGTACTCGCGCTTGCCCGAGTCCCTTGACAAGCTTGGAGCATCGAAAAAAGGCGCACCCACGCCGGACGCCGCTGGGCTGTTGGACGTAGATTTAGCGGCAGGCAAGAAAAATGGATACTCGTTCCGCTACGTAATTGTCGGCGCGAATGATGTTGGCGCTCCGGCGCAGTACGAACTGTCTGCAACCCCATCCATCTACGCCCGAACGGGCAAGGTTTCGTATTTCCGCGATTCGTCCGGCGCGACCCACGCCGGCGATCATCAAGGCGCGATCGGCGACGCAAACGATCCCAAAGTGAAGTAGAAGGCAATTTCGGCCCACCGTGGCGGTTTCGCGTCACGCGCGGCGGTCAGTAGTTCTCAACACTAGCCTTCTGGCAAAACAGGATTGGGTCAGACATCCGGTATCGAACCGCTTTTTAACCGAAGCGGTTCGCCAGCTTCAGTGTCTCTGGGCGGTACAATGAGAACTGAAAATGCCGGACGTTATGTCCAACCGCCGTAACTCGCTCCGCTTCGCGCTGATTCTGGTGGCCATTTTGACGGAAGTTGAAAGCGACACGCGCCTGTCCGCGCGCACAAGTGATGTCAGTCGCACCGGATGCTACGTCGACATCAATCCGGTCCCCCAAGGAAACTCGTCAGCGTCGTGCCAGGCCGTGGTGAGGAATCCTAGGAAAGCCGCGGGCGCGTTATGTACGTCAGTCCGGGCCTCGGCATGGGCATTCGATTTGAAGAACCGGTTGAGCCACATCAACCGGAAGCTCTAAATCGCTGGCTTGGGCAATCCGCGCACTTGCGGCTGTAAAAATTTGTCCGCCGATGGCTTTGGCGATACCATCAATTTCGCTCCATGCGCGCTCCTCTGGCCACCAAGCTTGGCATAGTCCTGATCGTTCTAATATTTATTCCGCGCGCCTCGTCCGCGCAATCTGACTTTTCGCGCACGCCACTCCCTGTTTTCGAGTTTCACAGCGGCTTCTGGCTGAACCTGCATCACACGCTCTACTACCAGGCGCGCCAGCAACGCACACCCGGTGCGGCACCGGTACTCGTAACGTCCAGCCTCTCTGCATCCGAGCAAAAAGCGTGGGATGCGGCCGTGTCCTTCTATGTCCAGACCTACGCCGGCAAGGACTTGCTCGTCGCGCTGGATTTGGTTTTGATCAAGAACCAGCTTGGCGATTTCGAAACGTGTGACGACATCGTGGGACTCAAAAAGAAAACTTGCGACGCAGGACTTCCCAAGAAATTAACCGAGGTTCTGACCGGCGCCGCTGCCGTCTACCGGGCTCACCTGTGGCCCGAGCACGATCGCGCGAACCGCCGTTGGATCTCCAGTGTGGCGCCTCTCGTCCGCCGCAGCGGCGTCGACCTCTCTCACCGGCTTGCGGAAATTTATCAGACCGACTGGCCACAGGACCGAATCCGGGTCGACGTCAGCATCTACTCGAATGCCGCCGGAGCTTACACGACGCTCGATCCGCTCCGACTCACGGTTTCCAGCACCGACCCGCGCAACCAGGGACCCGAAGCGCTTGAAATTCTCTTCCACGAAGCCTCACACGGAATTTCTGACAACGTACAGAATGCCATCATGCGGGAGTGCCGCCAGCGCGACAAACCGGTTCCACGCGACTTGTGGCACGCGCTCCTGTTCTACACAACTGGCGAAGTGATTCGGCCGGCGGTCTTTGATGAACAAGGCGCCCCAAAGACCGGTTATGTCCCGTACGCGGTAAGGGAAGGTCTATATAAACGCGGTTGGCAAGACTATCTGCGAGTCCTCACCGAGTACTGGCAACCGTACCTTGACGGAAAGCAAAGCTTCGACGACGCCGTCGCTCACATGGTCTCTGCTCTATAGATTTGATCCACGCCAACCGGCGGGTCGCTAGGCCTTCACAAGCGCTTTAAGCTTCGCTTGCCCGCCAACGATTTCCACGATGTATTCGACTTCGGTGCAGTTCTTTTCCTGCTGAAGGTGTTTCGTTTTCTTCCGGACAAATTCCGCAAACCCTTCCGGCGTCAGCTTGCCAATCTCTTCGCCCGCGCGCTGCTTCGCCGTGATCAAAGCCTGGTAGAGCTTGTTCACTTTTTCCGATTCCCGTTCCGGTTCCGAACATATCATTCGAAACGCGGCGCCCTCTGCACTCTGGTCTTGCGCGCGACCCGCTGCGCCCCGGCCCGCCGTTTCTTCCTCGAGCGCGCGCCGTGCTCGCTCGGCTTCAATTGCCTTTGCCGCCGCACCGAAATGCCGCTGCACGGTTCCTTCTTCTTTTTGTTTTACCTTTTTGCGAAATATGTCTTTGTACTTTGCGTAGGTCTGGCTGAGGTTCGTAAAGCGGAATCGTTGTGCCGACTTCAAATCTCCGCCGCGCTCCGCATATTTTTTCATCAACAGATCGATGCGCCATTCAATTTCCGTCGGCGGACGCTTCCTGCCTCCGCCGAAAAATTGGTCATATTCGATCTTCAGTTGCCGGATATCGCGTTCGATTTGGCCGAGATCTTCGTCAATGGTGGCCATAGGGGGACGCCGCCTCGCCTCTTAATGCTAGGGCCGCATCGTCTGAGGGTCAACGGCCCGTGTTTTTCGAGATGCAGAATCTATACTGCCCCGCCCGGCGCGTCACCTGTACCAATGGGCAGGGGGCTGATTGCGACCCCCTCCGTCTCTATGCTCCAATAACTCCATGGATGGCCGTCCCAAGCGCGACCTCTCGGCGGAAAAGGCGCAGCTCCTGCGCCAGATTCCCGGCGTGGATGAACTCCTCAACGGAGCGCGCTTGTCGAGCTTGTCTCGCAGTGTTGACCGCCGTCTCGTTGTGGAAGTCACCCGCGCCGCCCTGGCTGAGCTTCGTGAGCGCATAACCGGAGCCCATCCGATTCGCGTTTTGCCTTTGCGCCGGGAAGAACTCGAGTCGGCCATCGCGGACGAAGTTGAACGCATTCTTTCGCACTCACTCGTGCCCGTTATCAACGCGACCGGCGTAATCCTTCACACCAATCTCGGCCGCGCGCCGCTTCTGCAGGCCGCCGCCGAAGAAATTCGCCGCTCCGCAACGCGCTATTCGAATCTCGAATATGACCTGGAAGCGGGGGCGCGCGGCAAGCGCGATGTCCACACGTCGCACCTGATCGAACGCTTAACCGGCGCAGAGTCCGCGATCGTCGTCAACAATTGTGCCGCGGCCGTGCTACTGGTCCTGTCGGCGTTGGCTAAGGGCGGAGAAGCCATCGTCTCTCGCGGCGAACTCATCGAAATTGGCGACGGCTTTCGCATCCCGGAGATCATGGCCGAAAGCGGTGCGATTCTCCGTGAGGTTGGCACCACGAATCGCACAAAACTCGAAGACTACGAAAAAGCGGTCAACGAACACACGCGCGTTCTCTTGAGCGTCCATCCGTCGAATTTCCAGATGAGCGGTTTTACGGAGAAGCCCAGCCTCGCGGATCTGGTGGCACTCGGCGGAAACAAAGGCTTGCCCGTCGTTGAAGACCTCGGCTCCGGTTGTTTTCTGGACCTGTCGCCCTTCGGTATTGAGGAGCCTACCGTTCGAAACAGCGTAGAAGCTGGTGTGTCGCTGGTGATCTTTAGTGCCGACAAACTCCTCGGCGGTCCGCAGGCAGGAATCATTGCTGGCAAAACGGAATTGGTGCAGAAAGTTCGCCGCCACCCGTTGTTCCGCGCTCTTCGCGTGGACAAGCTCACAATTTGCGCACTCGAAGCCACATTGAGCGCTTACCTGCGCAACGCCATCGACGAGATTCCTGCGCTTCGCATGCTTCGCGCTTCTCCGGCGGAACTCGCTTCGCGCGCCGATAGCTTCTTGAAAGAGCTTCGGCCGCACTTGCCATCTGCGGGCTTAAAAATCGAATTGGTCGAAGGTGAATCGCTGGCCGGCGGAGGCTCCACGCCGACGCAGAGCCTTCGCAGCCCCGTCTTTCACATTCGCAGCGAACGCCATTCTGCCGCCGACCTGGAAAAGCGTCTTCGTCGCAGCAGTGGAGTTCCCGTCATCGCGCGCATCGAAGATGATCACGTTGTGGTCGACCTTCGAACGGTCTTTGAAGACCAGGAAACAGACCTGGTTTCCGCGCTTGCCGCCGCTCTGCAATGAGCGATCTCCCGAAAACAATGTGCGCGTTCCGCGTGCAAAACGGTGCGCTGAAGCAAATTACGGCCCCACTGCCGAAGTTGCGTCGTGGATGGGCGCTGGTGCGCATGCGTCTGGCCGGGATTTGCAACACAGACGTTGAAATTCTTCGTGGCTATCATGGCTTTCATGGAATTCCCGGCCATGAATTTGTGGGAGAAGTTGCTGACGTGGCGGGCGTTGCCCCCGCAGTGAAGAAGGCATGGATCGGCAAACGCGTTGTCGGCGGAATCAACATATCTTGCGTTTCTCTCGGATTTCAGCCGGTCTGCAGTTTTTGCAAACGCGGCCTGAAAACGCATTGCGCGCGTCGCACCGTTCTTGGCATTCTTGGCCACGATGGCGCTTTCGCCGAATACCTCTCGTTACCACTCGTCAATCTCCACAAGCTCCCGGACAAAATCCATGACGACCGAGCTGTCTTTGTCGAGCCACTCGCGGCCGCTTGCGAAATCCTCATTCAGGTTGACGTCAGCAAATTTCGCGGCGCCGCCGTGCTCGGCGACGGCAAACTAGCCCAATTGATCGCGCGCGTACTGCGAACGAAACTTCCCCGCGTCGTGATGTACGGAAAGCACTCGCAAAAATTGCTGCTCGCACGGCCCGCCGGCATCGAAATCAGAAAAATCCATGGCGACGATCGCGACCATACGAAACTCCGTGACTCCTGCGCCCTGGTCATCGAAGCAACCGGTTCGCCGAGTGGTCTGCGTCTGGCGCTGGAAATGACCGAACCACGCGGAACGCTAGTCTTGAAGTCTACATTCCACGGCGCAGCACCCGTCGAAACCTGGCCGATCGTCGTAAAGGAACTAAACCTAATCGGTTCCCGCTGCGGCCCATTTAGGGAAGCGATCAGCCAGCTGAAATCCGGCAAGGTTGACCCAACGCCCCTCATCACAAAAACTCTTCGGCTCGACCAAGCGACTGAAGCAATTTGCTCCGCGCAAGAAGTCGGCGTGATGAAAGTCGTGCTCAAAAACGAGTAGCCGCTCGCCTCTGCGTCCGCGAATCAGAACAAGAAAAGCATTCCCAAACCTATCCACGCGGCAGGATATGCGGTCGACGATGTTCCGAAACGAAAGTTGAAAGTCTTATACATCGGAAACGCCATTCCTCAGAAACAACACGCCAAATCCAACTAACCCAATACCAGCGAGCGTTGGCTAGAATTCGACCCATCGAGCTGCCATTCCGGTCATCGCGACGCGCGTTCATTGGTTATCCTTACAATCGATTGATGCACGAAGCCACGCAAGCCGCGCCAAATCCGTTATCAATATTCACGACCGTCACGTTCGACGCGCACGAGTTCAGCATTCCCAATAGCGCCGCCACGCCGCCAAAACTCGCGCCATAACCCACGCTCGTCGGCACTGCAATCACCGGGACCGCCACCAGTCCGCCAACAACGCTGGGCAGCGCGCCTTCCATGCCGGCGACGCAAATAATCACACGCGCATGCGCTAATTTGTCTTTGTGTTGCAGCAACCGGTGTATTCCGGCCACGCCGACGTCATAGAGATGTTCGGCATCATTTCCCATAATTCGCGCCGTAAGCAATGCCTCTTCCGCCACGGGAATGTCACTCGTTCCGGCCGACACGACGACGATGGTTCCCTTTCCCGTCTTCGCTCCATTTCGTTCGATGGTGATCACGCCGGACAATGGATGGAATTTCGCGCCCTTCGAAATCCGTTTCACGGCCGCAAAAGCTTTCACATCGGCTCGCGTAATCAAAACGTTATGACGCGAGTCTTTCTTCCTTAACATCGCCTTCACGATTTCGGCAACCTGACCTGTCGTCTTCCCCTTGGCAAAAACGACCTCGGAAAATCCCTGCCTTAGCGCGCGATGATGGTCCACCTTTGCAAAATCCAAATCTTCAAACGGAAGATGCTTCACTCGCCGCAGAGCTTCTTCCGGCGAAAGCTTCTTTTCTTTCACCCGTTGCAATATTTTCAAAAGTTCCCGTGGTTCCATAAGCTCTTTAGCCGCAGCAAATTCTATCACCCTCGCTTCGTTGCGCCCGTCTTGACTTGCGTTTCCACCACTGCGAAACTGGGTTTCTCCGCGCTCCAACATGAGCCAGACCAAGGTACAAGTCGTAACTCTGGGTGTGACCGGCGCTAGCGGCGCTCTGCTTGCGCAAAAAGCATTGCAGCTGCTCGCCGAGGATTCCCGCGTCGGAAAAATTCATCTCGTCGTCACCGAAACCGGTCAGCGGCTTTTCTCCGAGGAACTCGGAATTGCCAGCGGCGACCTGAAACAACTCCCTGCAAGATTGCTCGGCAAGTCCCATTCAAAAATCGAAGTCCTTCCAAACAAAGACGTCGGTGCATCCATTGCTTCCGGCAGCCACGAAGTAGACTCCATGCTCGTCGTTCCCTGCTCAATGGGCTGCCTCTCCGCGATCGCCAACGGTTCCTGCGACGATCTCGTCTCGCGTTCCGCCGACGTTGCGCTCAAGGAAGGCCGCAAGCTTATTCTCTGCATTCGCGATACGCCCTTCAGCCGCATTCACCTCGAAAATATGATGCGGGCACAAGCTGCCGGCGCGGTCGTCATGCCTGCGGTCCCTTCCTTCTATCATCAGCCAAAAACAATCGACGATCTCGTAACGCAATACGTTTGCCGCGTGCTTGCGCAAATTGGCCTTCCTCAGGATCAGATGTACCGCTGGACCGGTTCGCATTCCGAAGCGAAGAAAGCGGAAGCCTGAGGCAGCCATGGCCGGACGAATCCGCACTGTTCTCGAAATGATCAAGTTCGAACACTCTGTTTTTGCGCTACCCTTCGCGCTAACGGGAGCGCTACTCGCCGCGCGCTTCACGTCGCACGACTGGCCCTCCCTCCGCCAGGTTCTGTGGATCGTGGTCGCCATGGTCTCCGCCCGCTCCGCCGCTATGACCATCAACCGCATCGCCGACCTTCGCTACGACAAGGAGAATCCGCGCACCAAAATGCGGGCCCTGGCCACCGGTGCGTTGAATATGGGTTTCGCCTGGATTTTCACTTTCGCCGCCGTCGCCGTCTTCGTCCTCGCCGCATGGCAATTGAATCCCCTCGCGCTAAAGCTTTCTCCTGTCGCGCTCGCAATTCTTTTCTTCTACTCCTTCACCAAGCGTTTCACTAACTTCTCCCATCTCTTTCTGGGTTTCGCACTAGGCGTCTCTCCTGCCGCCGCTTGGATCGCTGTCACCGGACATCTCGACCTTCGCATGCTCATTCTTTGCGCCGCGGTTACGCTCTGGGTCGCAGGCTTTGACGTGCTCTACGCTTGCCAAGACGTCGCCTTTGATCGGTCTGCCGGCCTCTATTCAATTCCGAAGCGCTTTGGCATCGCTGCATCCCTTTGGATCGCTCGCGTGATGCACGTCGGTGTCATCGCTCTGCTTGCCTGGCTCGCTGCCAGCTTCGCGCTTCCCTGGCCGGCTTGGATAGGAATCGTCGTCGTCGCCGCGCTACTCGCGTACGAACACTCTCTCGTCAAGCCGAACGATTTGAGCAAGCTGGACGCTGCGTTTTTCACCCTGAACGGTTATATTAGTATTTCGTTCTTTTTGTTCTGGGGCGCCGCAGCCGCGCTCTGGCGTGTATGAACGTGTGAACTTTTCGACGGATTTGAAATGAGTGAACTGACTCTAAGCGACCAGCGACTGAAGCCCATTGCGGACAAAGTCCGCGCGGGCGAACGCCTTTCCTTCGACGAAGGCGTCCGACTGTATCGCTCGCCCGACCTTCTCGCCGTCGGCTGGCTCGCCAATTACGTCCGGGAAAAGAAGCACGGCAACGTCACCTACTACAACGTCAATCGTCACATCAATCCGACCAACGTCTGCGTTGCCCACTGCAAGCTCTGCGCGTTCGGCCGCGATCCGAACTCGCCAGGCGCCTACACTTACGCCCTCGACGAAATCTATCAGCGCGCCGACGAGGGCGTCCGGGAAGGCGCGACTGAATTTCACATCGTTGGCGGCCTGCATCCCGACCTGCCCTTCGAATATTTTCTTGAACTCATCAGCGGGCTAAAAAAGCGTCACCCGCACGTGCACCTTAAAGCCTTCACGATGGTCGAAGTCCACTATTTCGCGCGAATCGCCAAGCTGAGCATCGAAGAAACGCTGCAAAAGATGAAAACCGCGGGCGTCGACTCGTGTCCGGGTGGCGGAGCGGAAATCTTCCATCCGCGCGTGCGACGCATCATCTGTGACCATAAAGTCAGCGGAAATATGTGGCTGACGCTCGCCCGCAAGACTCACGAGGCTGGTCTCCATTCCAACGCCACGATGCTCTACGGCCACGTCGAAACGGAAGAAGAACGCGTCGACCATCTCGTCAAGCTCCGCGAACTGCAGGACATCACGCGCGGCTTCGTCGCCTTTATTCCGCTCGCGTTTCATCCGGACAACACGGCGCTCTCGCACATTCCTAAGCCAACCGGTTACGACGATCTCCGCAATATCGCCGTCTCACGCCTGCTGCTCGACAATTTCGAGCACATCAAGGCGTATTGGATCATGCTCACGCCCAGCATCGCGCAAATTGCACTTCGCTTCGGTGCCAACGATCTCGATGGAACCGTTGTGGAAGAAAAGATTTATCACGACGCCGGCGCAAAAACCTCTGAATTCACGCCGCGCAACGAACTGGAACGCCTCATCCACGCCGCCGGGCGTGTCCCAGTCGAACGCGACACGCTCTACAACAAAATCGATCGCTCCAAACTCCCGCCACTCCCCGCCGCCACACCTCCGGGTCTCGTCTCCCTTTCCCTCAACCTTTAGTGAATTTGCAGACCAGAAAACGGCCGCTGCGCCTGAATCCATCGCGCTTGTCCTCGCGCGGAACCCATTTTCATGTTCTCACGTCAAACTTTCGGCTCATAGGAGTGGACTTCTCGTGCGCACGATCCTTCTTCTGACTATTTCCAACATTTTCATGACCTTTGCCTGGTACGGACACCTGAAATACCGCGGCGAAGCGCTCTGGAAAGTTATTCTCGCTAGCTGGGGCATTGCTTTCTTCGAATATTGTTTTCAAGTCCCGGCAAATCGCATCGGTTCCTATGAATTCAGCGCCGCCCAGCTCAAGACCATCCAGGAAGTCATCTCCCTCGCCGTCTTCGCCGTCTTTTCCATTACCTACCTCGGCGAGAAACTTCGATGGAATTACGCGGCAGGTTTCGCTTGCATCTGCATGGCGTTTTTTTTCGTCTTTCATAAGTGGTAGGGAGTTCACTAAGATTCAATGTATCTATTCGAGCCGCACTCGAATCGAATGCAGAGACAAGACAGCGTCATTTTAAGACAGGAGATTCTTCATGCAACGCAAAGCTTCCGCAGTTTGGTCGGGCGACTTGAAATCCGGCAAAGGCTCCATCTCCACCGACAGTGGCGTGCTCAAGCAAACGCAATATTCGTTCAGCACTCGTTTCGAAAATGGCGTCGGCACCAACCCTGAAGAACTCCTCGCGGCTGCCCACGCCGGTTGTTTCACCATGGCACTTTCCGCTCAACTCGGCGCAGCGGGCCTGACCGCGACCAAACTCGAAACCACCGCCACCGTCTCCCTGGAAAAAGTCGGCGACGGCTTCTCCATCACCAAGAGCCACCTCGACCTCGTCGCCAAGATCCCCGGCGCGGACAAAGCAAAGTTTGACACCGCCGTGAAAAACGCCGAAACCGGCTGCCCTGTCTCGAAACTTTTCAAAGCGGAAATCTCCGTGTCCGCCAAGCTTGAATCCTGAGCCCCGTTTCTCCGCGCCCAGCTTAGCGAGTACAATGCGCACATGATTCCCGCTCCGGGTGCCTTCGCGGCCGGCTTTGCCATCTTTCTTATCGTTCTTTGGGACGCGTTCGAGGCGATCATTCTGCCGCGCCGCGTCACTCGCAAATTTCGTCTCACCCGGCTTTTTTTCAAAACCACCTGGGGCGCCTGGGGCGCCCTCATCTGTTTGATTTCCGAGCGAAAAACGCGTGAAGCGCTCCTCGGCTTCTACGGCCCACTCTCGCTTTTGCTCCTGGTCGCGGTTTGGGCCGTCGGGCTCGTTTTTGGCTTCGGTTTGATGCAATATGGCGCAGGCTCTGCCGTAAACATTGCCGGCGGCCATCCCGGCTTCGCCACCGACATTTATCTCAGCGGCACCACCTTTTTCACCCTCGGTCTCGGCGACGTCCTGCCTCGCACTCACCTCGCCCGCGCCCTTGTCGTCAGCGAAGCCGGCTTCGGTTTCGGATTCCTCGCGGCCGTCATCGGCTATCTCCCATTCATTTACGGCTCTTTCTCCAAACGCGAAGTCGACATCTCTCTGCTCGATTCCCGCGCAGGCACACCGCCCAGTGCCGGCGAACTCCTGCGCCGCCACAGCTACAAGAGTGGCCAGAACGCCCTGCAAGAACTATTGAAAGACTGGGAGCGATGGTCCGCCGAGCTGATGGAAAGCCATCTCTCATATCCCGTGCTTGCGTACTTCCGTTCGCAGCACGACAATCAATCCTGGATCGCCTCGCTCACTGCAATTCTGGATAGCTGCGCCCTGGTCCTCGTCGGCATCGAAGGCGCCTGCGAACGCCAGGCCGAACTCACTTTTGCCATTGCCCGCCACGCCGTCGTCGATCTCTCGCAAGTCTTTGGCACACCGCCAGTGACGCTTCCACAGGATCGTCTCCCTGCCGCCGATCTCCTTCGCATCCGCGATACTCTCGCACAGCACGGATTGAAGCTGCTCGACGGAGAAGCCGCTGATCGCCGCCTCGCCGAACTTCGCGGCATGTATGAGCCTTACATCTTCGCGCTCGCAAGTTACCTTATGCAGCCGTTGCCGCCGTGGATTCCCCAGGCAAAAGGAAAGAAAGACAACTGGCAAACAACCGCGTGGGGCCAGGCCTCCGGCGTGGTTGAAACAAAACACGCTATCGCAGGCGACGACCATTTTTAGATCTTCCGGCTTTTGTAGCGCCGCGCTTCAGCGCGGCATCTTTATGGAACTATCTCAATCTCGGGGAGTGTCACGATGAAAGCCATCCAAGTCCATGCCTTCGGCGGTCCAGAGCAGCTGAAACTCGACGAAATCCCTACGCCTAAACCCGCCGCAGGACAAGTTCTCGTCCGCGTTCACGCCGCTGGCGTCAATCCGTACGACACCTACATGCGCGCCGGCACATACGCCGTTAAACCGCCGCTTCCCTACACCCCTGGCTCGGACGCCGCCGGAACCGTCGAAGCCATCGGCGAGGGCGTGACAAAAGTAAAACCGGGCGACCGCGTTTACACCGCAAAGACAATCACCGGAGCCTACGCGGAATACACGCTCGTTCTCGAAAACCAGCTTCAGCCGCTGCCGCCAAAAATCAGCTTTGCGCAGGGCGCGGCCGTCTTCGTTCCCTATGCCACTGCCTATTTCGCGTTGCACAACTCCGCGCAAGCCCAACGGTCTGAAACCGTTCTCATTCACGGTGCCAGCGGAGGTGTTGGCACCGCCGCCACACAAATGGCCCGCGCCATGGGGCTCACCGTTTTCGGCACCGCAGGCACTGCGAAAGGTCTCGAGCTGGTGCGCCGCGAAGGCGCTCACCACGTTTTCGATCACAGCAAGCCCGCTTACACGGACGAAATCATGAAAGCCACCGCTGGCCGCGGAGTCGACGTGGTGCTGGAAATGCTCGCCAACGTAAATCTTTCCGCCGATCTTAAAATGCTCGCCGTCAACGGCCGCGTCATCGTCATTGGCAATCGCGGTGAAATCACCATCAATCCGCGCGACATCATGCTTCGCCGCAGCGCAGTCCGTGGCTTCACCCTTTGGGCCGTTACGGAAGCGGAACTCGCACCGATCTTTGCCGCCATCGGCGCAGGCCTCGAAAATGGAACTCTCCAACCTGTCGTCGGCAAAGAGCTGCCCCTCAAAGACGCTCCACAAGCGCACATCGACGTCCTCGCCTCTGGCGCGTCCGGCAAAATCGCTCTGATTGTTTGATTTCGATAGGCTGTTAAACACGTAGGGCACGATATGTCGTGCCCTCTTCGATTGATCGGTCATCACAATTCGACGTGCAGCAACCGCCGGCCTGGTTCCGTTATCCCAAATGCGCCAACCGCAATCCAATTCCCGCGAACGCCCCGCCTAAAACCAGCCACGCTGAATTTACCTTAAATCGCAGCAGCAACACCGCTGCGATCACTGCAATAACAATTGCCGGTACACTTAGCATCGTTTCCCGCGCAAACTGCCATCCCACAAACGCCATCAACGCCACCGCCGCTGCGTTCACTCCATCCAAAAATGCGCCGGCCATCGGCGACTTCCGCAATTTCGCCAGATATTTCGCCGTCGCCGCCACAAAAACAAATGCAGGCAAAAACATTCCAATCGTCGCAAGCACCGCGCCTTTCCACCCCGCAATCACGTACCCCACAAACGTCGCCACCGTAAAAAATGGCCCCGGCGTTCCTTGACTGACCGCAATCGCATCGATCAACTGCTTTTCCGTCAGCCACCGCAAATGCTCAACTAAATCCGCGCGCAGCACTGCCAACAAAACGTACCCGCTCCCAAACAGCACTGCACCCACTTTCAAGAAATACAAAAAGACGCCAGTAAGGGTCGGGACAGAGACAGTGGAAGCAGTCGAAACCGCGGCGGCAGCCCCGCCCTGCGCCAAGATTCCGCCGGCCGTTTTCGCCGCTCCGCTCTTCCCGCTAAATCGCTCTGTCACGATCCACGCCACGCCCGTCCCAATCAACAGCGCGATCGCCGAAACGTGCAACGCAGCCAACCCAAGCACCACCGCCACCAAAAACGCCATCTCCACCGATTTCACCGCCACCCGCGCGAGCGAGCACACCGCCTGAAAAATCAACGCCACCACAATCGGTTTGACGCCAAACAGAACCGCTTCAATCTGCGGCACGGTTCCATACTTCTGATAAGCCACGGCCAGCAATCCCACCAAAACCGCCGACGGCAAAATAAACGAACACCCCGCAATCAATAATCCGGCCAACCCGCCGCGCAATTCACCCAAATAAATCGCCAGTTCCGTCGAACTCGGCCCGGGCAGCAAACTCACCGCTCCCACGCGATCGACAAAATCTTCCCGCATCAGCCACTTCCTCCGCTGCACAAACTCCTGCTCCATCATCGCGATGTGCGCCGCCGCGCCGCCAAATCCGGTGAAGCCCAGCCGCAAAAATGCCGCCGCGATTTCTTTCAATCGCGCTCTTTTCTCGATTTTTGCAGGAATTTGTTCCGCCATTTGCGCGGCAGAATTATGCATCAACTTTTCGGCGTGAATTGTGACAGTTCATAAATACCGATTCGTTTCTCGATTCCTGCGACCCGTTCAACCACGCCTTCGAATCCTTCTTTGCCGAAAAGCTTGTGTTCCAGAGATTCGAAGTCTTCGCCAAGAGCCGCATATTCATGGGCCGAGATAATCGACCGCAGCGCCGGAAAAAGCACCGTGTCCTCGCGCGCCTCATGCGGCCGGTACATGCGAATAAAATCAGCCAGCGCGCTTGCTACTTCCATCCGGTTACTGGAATCCTTCCAGACTTTCGCATCACTGCGAGCGAGAATTCGTTCGGTCAATCGCCGCCCCGCCTTGTGCTGAAATCGCAGTGTTCCCGTGAGGTCGGCCAGCTTGTTCGCTTTCTCAAAACGTGGGAACAGATGGTCTTCCTCCAGCTTTTCATGGTAGTTCTCGATAAAGTCGCGGATGATCTCTGCCGATTCCCGCAGCGGCGTGGTATCCAGATCCGCCTTGCCGGCTCGCAACCCGCCTTCGTAGTGTTCGTAAATCAGCAAAATCCGGTTCAGTACCCCGTGCTCGCGCATCAGGTCTTCTGATGGCGCTACGTCCTCGTCTGGTTCTTCCCCACGTAACCAGACTGGGCTTGCACTGGGCACGGCTATCCCAGCCCCGATTGCCAACCCTGCAAAACGTTTCAAAAAATTGCGCTTGTGCTGCTCCATCGCGGAACGCTCCCTCGGCCGGGCTCATTGTCTCTTCATCCTGCTCCACTTCATCCGCGCCCGCAATCTGTTCATTTTGCCCGCAGCATCTCTCCCCTTATAATCAGACTTCCCTGTGGCGCCCATGGTCTTGCTCAATACTCTTCTCTTCCTGTCTCAAAATGGCGTAAGCCGCTACTGGCACAAGCTCACCGACCGTACCTTCACTGGCGTTTATCACGCCAATGCCTTCGACCTAGCGATGATGATTCCCTACTTCATCATCCTCGTTATCCTCGCCGGCTACGGTCTTCATCGCTATTGGCTCGTCTACGACTACTACAAATACCGCAAAAACGTCCCCGGCCCACCACCGCCAATCCACGAGTGGCCTCGCGTCACCATCCAGCTCCCCATCTTCAACGAACGCTACGTCATCGAGCGCCTCGTCGAGGCCATCTCCCGTTTCGATTATCCTCGTGAACTTCTCGACGTTCAGGTTCTCGACGATTCCACCGACGAAACTTGTGAAGTCGCTAAAGCGTGCGTCGATCGTCACGCCACCGCGGGCATGCCCATATCCTACATTCACCGCACAAACCGCGAAGGTTACAAAGCCGGTGCCCTCGAAAACGGTCTAAAGACTTCCCGCGGCGAATTCGTCGCCATTTTCGACGCTGACTTCATTCCCGAACCCGACTTCCTCCGCCGCACTGTTCCCTATTTCCTCAACGGCGAAGCGGGAAAGAACATCGGTATGGTCCAGACCCGCTGGACCTATTTAAATCGTGACTATTCACTTCTCACCCAAGTCGAAACAATCCTTCTCGACGGCCACTTCGTCGTCGAACACGGCGCCCGTTCCCGCCGCGGCACTTTCTTTAATTTCAATGGCACCGCCGGCGTCTGGCGCCGCGCCGCCATCGACGCTGCCGGTGGATGGGAGCACGACACACTCACCGAAGACACGGATCTTTCCTACCGCGCCCAACTCTGCGGCTGGAAATTTCTCTATCTCCCCGACATCGAATGCGCCTCCGAACTACCCGTCGACATGAATGGCTTCAAAGCCCAACAAGCGCGCTGGGCCAAAGGCCTCATGCAAACGGCAAAGAAAATTCTGCCGAAAGTTTTCAAATCCGACGCGCCCTGGCACGTCAAAGCCGAAGCCTTCTTCCATCTCACCGCCAACATCAGCTATCCGCTGATGGTCGTTTTCTCCGTCACTCTTCTTCCCGTCATGATCGTCCGTTTCTACCAGGGCTGGTTCCAGATGCTCGTCATCGACCTCCCGCTCTTTCTCGCCTCCACTTGCTCCATCTCCAGCTTTTATCTCGTCGCGCAGAAAGAAATACGCCCCAAAACCTGGTGGCGCACTTTCTTCTACATGCCGTTCGTCATGGCTGTCGGCATCGGCATCTCCATTCGAAACGCACAAGCCGTCCTCGAAGCCATCGTCGGCAAGAAAACCGAATTTGCCCGCACACCCAAATTTAAAATCGAAGGCAAGAAGGGCACATTCGTAGCCAAGACGTACAGAAACAAGGCCGGTTGGATGCCGTTCGCTGAAATTTTTCTGGGAATCTATTTCGCCGGAACCGTCGCCTACGCCATCGCCAACGAAAACTACGCTACCATCCCATTCCTCTTACTCTTCGTTTGGGGCTATCTCTACACCGGCTGCATGTCCCTCGGCCAAACCTACTTCGCCCATGTCCGCTTCGGCGTCAACGCCCCCGAAATGCGCCCTGCCGCCTCCGGCGCCCCCGGCTTCTAGTTTCGGCAGAAATCCTCCGACTCAGTCTCCTGTTCGGAAAAGCAGCGTCGATTTCCCGCCTTCTCCGGCTTCTTCCATTCAGTTCCGTAAACTTCCTTGTCATCTTCCGAAGGCAGTCGCAACCCATCGGCAAACCGATTCATAAAAGCGAAAGCGCTGGCCTGCAACACAACATCGGATGCGCCTCGTCTTGATCCGTCAGACTCATGACAACAGAAGCAGTCAGAACAACGGAAATGAGTCTCTTCAAACGAACGCCTCCGACCCGGTTATGTTTTCCCGCCAAACTTCGCCATTTCCGCCAGCTTCGCTCGCGCTGCTCTCACTTCGAAGCGTTCCTCGCTCTTCGCCGTTTCCGTCAGTTCGCGGAAATATCGCACCGCCGCCGAATCATTCCCTGATCGGTTGGCCGCCACTGCCGCTCCGTACAAGGCGTTAAACCGCTTCGGTGCAACCTTCAGTACCACCTCGTATTCCGCAAGCGCTTCCTTGTCCCGCTTTCGCCCCATCAGCATCCCCGCCAGCATCTCGCGTGCAGGTGTCACCGGCCCTGGAGTCACGGCGTCCTTGTCCATGCTCTCCTCGAGTTTGACTGCCGCCCGTATTGCCTCCATGGCTTCGTCCCGCTTCCCCCTCTGCCCTGCCAGCACTGCGCTTACTTCGAGGCGCTGCACTTCAATTTGCTTTGACCAGTACTGGCTCTTCTTCTCTGCCTCGTCTCGGAGTTCCGCCAAATTTTTCTCCGCCAGCGCTGCCCGTTCCAATTTCCCGGACATCGCGCTACCCTCTCCAATCGCCTCCCAGACCAGGGCTCTCGCCCACGGCACGCCGCTCGTCATCGGCTCCAGCTTCAGCGTCTCATCCCAGTTCTTGAGTTCGATTGCATATCGTGCCGGAATCGCGCCTGTCGCGTAGTTTCCCGTCAGCGTCAATCCCTGCACCTCGTCGAAGCCTCGCATCTGGTCTAGTATCGCTTTTGCTTTCTCTACCTGTCCGGTTTGCAGGTACGCATACTCCAGATAGTCCATGGCGTGCAGTCGCTGGTCGCGCGCTTCGCCGTTCTTCGAAACCTTCTCCTGCGCCGCCGCGATCTTTGCCGATTTCATGTTCGACGCGATCGATTCATCCCACGATCCCACTCTTGTAAAAATATGTGACGGCATATGATTCGCGTGCGCGGAACCCGGCGCAATCTTCGCGTACAACCTCGCCGCTCCCAGCCCATCCTGGGCCAGCACCGGATTGTCGTAGCAATGAATAATGTAGTGCGCCACGCCCGGATGGTGTGGTTGCTCCTTGAAAATCGGCTCCAATATCCCGCCGCATTTTTTTTCGTTTGAAATGTCCTATCCAACGGTGACGCGGACAACTTCAGCGACAGCGCATGGAATATCTGCGCCTCCGTGTCCGTCGGATTCGCCGCCGCCAGCTCGCCCATCTTCTTTTCAAATGCCGCGCCCCGCGCTCCATAGTCCAGTTTCTCGTCTGAATAAACCGCCGCCAACGCCTCGATATAGCCCTTCTCCCGCTCCGAAGTGGCCGCGTTCGCCTTCGCAATCTGTTGCGCTTTCCCGATGGCCAAGCTTCCGGCTGCGAAATCGCCGCTGCGCCAGAGCCCGTGGAAATGTGACATCGCAACGCCCCACTCCGCCATGGCACACCGCGGATTCTCACGTGCGATCTTTTCGAACGCCGCCCGCGTATCCTCATATTGGAACGAATGGAGCAGCGCTACCGCCTTGTTGAAATTCGCGTCAAACTCCGCCTTCGCCGCCTCGCTCATCCCCACGCTGCACGTCGTTGCAAAATGTACGGACCCCACTTCTTCTTCGCTCAATTCGTGACGATGTCCTTCCTGTCCTCGCGCCGCCAAACCACAAAGCAGCATCACGCCGAACGCCGCAGCCACTCCGCGCATTTTCACACCTCGCCGCCGTCTGAAATTTCCGGGAGAGGGCTTTAGCCTAGTCTCACCGTCACTCCCCGTCAACGCGCTTGTTCGCAACTTCGGCTTCCGCCCAAAGTCGGGTACAATCCAACGTTCGCGTTGCGCCGCCATATCGCACAATGAGGTGACGGAATGATCTGTTCGTGTCGTATCCGCGTATTTTTCGCGCTGGCTCTGCTTCTCAGTTCTGCGACACTTGCCGCCGCCCAGCAGCGCCGCGAACGCGAACCCAACGCCACCTACGCCGCTCGCCGCGCCGCCCTCGCCGCTCAAGTTGACGCCCCAATCATCTTCTGGGGCTTCACCGGCCGCGAAGAAGTCCTGCAAACCTACATTTTTTCTCAGGAATACGATTTCTACTACCTCACCGGCCACAATGAAGAAGGTGCCGGCCTCATCATTCTCCCTGCAAAGAATAATTCCGCCCCGGACACGCCGAGCGAAATTCTCTTCCTCCCGCCCAAGAATCCCGACGAAGAAAAATGGAACGGCGCCCGCAAGTCCCCTTCCGATCCCGACATCGCGGCCGTCACAGGCTTCTCCACCGTAAAACCTTTTTCCGAAATGCGCTCTGTCGTGGAACATCTCGCCAAATCCTATTCGGACATCTACACAATCCTCCCTTACCGCAAGGAACTCGGCGGCTTCCCGCACGAAAAGGCCGTCACCGAATGGCTCGCCCTCGTCGCGCCTCAAGCAAAACTTAAAGACATCCGCACCCAGATCGAAGCGCTGCGCCAAATTAAATCCTCCGGCGAAATCGTCTTCCTCCAAAAAGCCATCGACCTCTCTCTCGACTCCCACATCGCCGCCATGAAAATGATGCGCCCCGGCCTCCTTGAATATCAGGTCGCCGCAAAAATGGTTGAAGTCCACGCCATGGGCGGCTCCGAATCTGAAGGCTACGCCCCGATCGTCGGCGCCGGCCCGAATTCCACCGCGCTCCATTACGACCGTCTCGACCGCAAAATTCAGGACGGCGACATCGTCGTCCTCGATGTTGGCGCGCAGTATTCCGGCTACTCTGCCGACATCACCCGCACTATCCCCGCCAACGGAAAATTCACTCCGCGCCAGCGCGAAATTTACGACATCGTTCTCGGCGCGCAAAACGCCGCCATCGCTGCCATCAAGCCCGGCGCCATTTTCTGCCGCACTGAAAAAGACGGCCTGTTCAACATCGCCTACAACTACATCAACTCCCACGGCAAAGACCTCCACGGCAAACCACTCGGCCAATACTTCATTCACGGCCTCGGCCACGGTATCGGCCTCGACGTCCACGACCCCGGCGCGCCTTGCAAACCACTCCAGCCCGGCATGGTCGTCACCATCGAGCCCGGCGTCTACATCCCCGAAGAAAATCTTGGCGTCCGCATCGAAGACGATTTCCTCATCACCGATACTGGCGTCAAATTCCTCAGCGAAAAACTCCCACGCAATCCCGACGCCATCGAAAAAATCATGGCCGAAGCCGCCGCAGCGCGTTCCGCTGCAACCCTGGGCGACTCCGACCAAATCAGGTCCCTCGTCGCCAAATATGCCCACTCCATCGATACGTGCGACACCGCGATCGCCGCCGAGGTGTGGCTCGACTCTCCTTCCGCAACCTTTATTCATCCCCTCGGTCACGAGCACGGCTTCGCGCAAATCAAACAAAATATCTACGAAAAACTCTTCGGCCAGATGTTTTCGGAGCGCAAGCTCACCGCGCACGACGTCACCGTCGACGTCGCCGGCGATTCCGCTGTCGCAGAGTTTTATTGGGATTTTGCCGCGAAATTCCGCAAAGATGGTTCGCAACTCGACACCCATGGCCGCGAAACGCAGGTCTACTTCAAGCACGATGGTTGCTGGCGTCTCGCGCACGTGCACTATTCCGGAATGCCCGCCACAGCTCAGCGCGAAGGTTTTTGACGCTCCCGCGATTGACCGCCGCAAATCCCCGCCCTTATACTGGTTATTCGCATTGGACGCGTTTTTCTCCACTGCGCCTCGAGTGATTCCGCGCTTCCCGCAGCTGCCGGAATTTCCGAAATCAACCAGAGAGCATTCGTTCGAATATGAGCAACCTGAAAGCAACACAACTACGCCCCGGGATGGTCATCAATCACGAAAAAGAACTTTATACCGTCTTCAGCACCGACCATCGCACTCCGGGCAACAAGCGCGGCTCCATGCAGACACGCCTCAAAAGCCTCCGCACCGGCACCATGATTGACTACCGTTTCCGCGCCGAAGAATTCGTCGAACGCGCCATCCTCGATGAAATCGAATTCGAATATCTCTACCACGAGGGCGACGAGTATCACTTCATGAACACGAAAGACTACGAGCAAATGCAAATGACCGCCGCAGAACTCGGCGAAACCGTCTACTACCTCGTCCCCAACACCATCGTCAAAATCGAATTTTTCGAAGAAAAGGCCATCGGCATCGATCTCCCCGACACGATGGACCTCAAAGTCATCCAGACCGAGCCGACCCTCCAAAAAGCCACCGCCAGCGCCGTCATGAAGCCTGCCACTTTGGAAACCGGCCTCGTCGTAAACGTTCCACCTTTCGTCAACGAAGGTGATAGAATTCGCGTCGACACTTCCGAAGCCCGCTACGTCCAGCGCGTTGAGTAGCAGCTTTCGTCGTGGCTGTTGTAGCGGCGGGTCTCTAGACCCGTGCTTTCGGGTTTACTTTTGCAGTTGTCGGGCCGCTTTCCGAAGCGGGCCGCGCCCAGAAAACTTTCCGCCTCCGCAGCTGAATTCAGTCCCAGCCGAATTCAGAAGAGGCAAAAACAAAAGCGCTCCGATTCATCTCGGGGCGCTTTCTGTTTCTGACCTTCTTTCCGGTTTCTCTCTGTGACCTCTGTGGTTAATCCTCTTTCTTCTTCCTCACGCCTTCTTCGCCGCCGTCTTCTCCCCAAACACCCGCGCAAAAATCGCATCCACATACCGCAGCTGCCGCTTCAAATCAAACGTATGCTCCAGCGCCTTCCCATCCAGATACTTCGTAATCCGCGCATCCTTCCCCACGCGCTCGCGAAAACTCGTATCCGACTCCCACGCCGCCATCGCATTTTCTTGCACCGTTTTATAAGCCTCGTCGCGCGGCATTCCCTTTTCCACCAAGTCCTGCAAAAGCTGCCCGGAAAACACCAGTCCCTGCGTCGCATCCAGATTTTTCTTCATCCGCTCCGGAAATACTCGCATGTCCACCACAATTGCGGTCATCTTCGCCAGCATGTAGTCCACAAGAATCGTCGAGTCCGGCAAAATCACGCGCTCCACCGAGCTGTGCGAAATATCCCTCTCGTGCCACAAAGCAATATTCTCAAACGCCGCAATCGTATTCGATCGCACGAGCCGCGCCAACCCGCAAATCTGTTCGCAAGTCACCGGATTCCGCTTGTGCGGCATTGCCGAACTTCCTCGCTGCTCCCCGCCAAACGGTTCCTCCGCTTCGCGCACTTCCGTCCGCTGCAAATGCCGAATCTCCAGCGCAATTTTCTCAAGCGTCGCCGCAATCAGCGCCAGCGTACTCACATAATGCGCATGCCGGTCTCGCTGAATCACCTGCGAAGCCACCGGCGCCACATCCAATCCCAATCGCTGGCAAATCCGCTCTTCAATGTCCGGCCCCAGGTGCGAAGCGTTTCCCACCGCGCCGGAAATCTTTCCCACGCGCATCTGCGCCGCCGCATCGTCAAATCTTTCAATATTCCGCTGATTTTCCGCGTACCAGTTCGCCACCTTCAGCCCAAACGTAATCGGCTCCGCATGCACGCCATGCGTCCGACCAATCTGCGGTGTGTGCCGAAACTCCTGCGCCCGCTTCCCCAGCACATCGGAAAATTTCACCAGCGCCGCTTCAATCAATCGCGAAGCATCCCGCACCAGCAACGATTGCGCCGTGTCCACCACATCATTCGACGTCATCCCGTAGTGCAGCCACCGCGCCGTCTCCGCATCCCCAATCGATTCGCCCACCGCCATCGTGAACGCAATCACATCGTGCTTCACGCGCGCTTCAATCTCATTCACTCGCGCCGCATCCACTTTCGCCTTCGCGCGAATCATCGCCGCCGCCTCGCGCGGCACCTGTCCCGCTTCCGCCAGCGTCTCCGTGGCTGCCAGCTCCACGTCCAGCCAGCGCGCATACTTGTTCGCGTCGCTCCAGACCCGCCCCATCTCCTCGCGCGTATACCGTGAAATCAATTCACTCTCCTTCTCAAATCCCCTTTAATCATACGGTATTTCGCGGCAGCACGCCCGCATGCCACTTGGCAATGCCGGCGTCGTCGGCTCTTTAGCAGGTCGGGGCTTTCAGCCCCTGAAGAAAGTTTCTACAAGTCGTCCGCGAAATTCCGACACGGTTCCTTACTGCCCTTTCGCCTTCCCCAACACCGCCACCTTCCGCACCGTCACCACGCCACCAACCTTCTTCAACAACCCCAGCGTGTCCCAAACGCTATACGTATCCATAATCTTTCCATTCGCAATCTGATGAATCGAAATTCCTTCCACCGAAATCTTCTTGTTCGTCGGCTCCAGCCCGTTGTATTCCCCCGTATGCACTCCCGAAATCATCCACGACGCCACCACTCGATCGCCCTCGCAAACCATCTCCTGCACTTCAAATTTCAAACTCGAAAAAGCCCGCATGAACCGGCTCACCACCGCCTTGTACGCTTCCGGCCCCGTCAACGAATCCGCCGCATTCGGATCCACCAGCGCATGGCTCGGCGAAAGAAACGCATCCACGGCCTTCATCTTCCGTTCGTTCCACACTTCCTCATAAAACTTCTTCACCAGCACCTTGTTCGGTATCGCCACCATCGGCCACCTCATGTAGCACAGGCTTCAGCGTGCGTAGACCTTTAGCCAGAGTCCAACCAGCATCGCCCGCAGAGCCTACTCCCAATGCCCGCACCTCGCAATCGCGGAGCAGCGATCTCTACCAAGATGGCAGCGTGCGTTCCGTCACACTCGTAATCGAGATTTGCTCGGCACACCCAGAAGGCCCTGACCCGCGGACGCCATCGACCGAAAAAATTCCATTTCGCTTGCCGACTTCAACATAAACCGTCTGAGGTCCGAAGTTCGGATTCGGTTTCTGATCCACGTCCAGCTGAATCGAGAAAACCTGATCGCTATCATCTGTTCCTTTGCACCGCCGTACAGCCGCAATCTCCGCCGAACCGGGCGTCACTCCACGCAATTTCTCATGCCACTCGAATAATCGTCCCGATTCCCCCGACCATTGCTTTGCTTCCGTCCAGTCAGTCTGTGACCACTGTTCCAGGAAATCTTCAGCCGTCAGCGCCAGTGGAGGTATCCGCCTGGCTTCTTTGCCGCTTACGTCATAGCGAAAAATTCCGACTCCTGGTGTGCCATCTATTTTCCTTGTCCTTCCTGCCGTCACCGCAAACCAGTCCTCGTGGGCCTCGACGCGGAATGGCGGTTCGTACTCGGGATTCGCGGCAACGCGTCCTTCCACTAACACCATCGGCTTGTCCGGATTTCCAGTTGGTCGCAAGGCTCTGTAACGAATCATCGGATCAGTTCTTCGGCACAACGGTGGAACGGTGCCAACCACTAAGAACCATTTGCCTGTCGAGTTTGGTGGCGAAAGCGCGTACTCCATACCACTCTGTTTTTTCCATCCCGTCCAATCGAAATCTGAATCTGTGGCCAGCACTAGGTCCCACGTGCGTTTAATTCCTTGGAAAACATAAATGGTGGAATCAGGATCGTCCGCACCGCATGGCACCCACAATTGTGTCGAGACGACAAGGATTCCCGGTGTGTAATCAACCTGCCAGTCGAAATTAATGTCCCGAATTTCGCCATAAGCGTTCCATTTCTGACTGGGAATTTCTTCCCATCCAGCAGCTCGTAACCGATCGAAGATCTCATCCTCGCTTACAGGGGTGGGCGGAGTTTTATCGTTCAGAGCCTCAATAATCAGCGCACGAAGTTCGGAGTTCAGCTTCTTCAACAATCCCGGCACTTTGCTTGGTGGACCCGCCTCTGGGTGTTCCGCGTTCGGCATTCCAATCTCACGAAGTTGTCGAATCGCGTCGACGGCGTTACGGGCGTGAGTTGACACATCGCTCGCAGACACACTTCCGCACACCAGCAAGAATGGAAACAACAGGACTAGTTTTGGCCTGAACATGGATGGCACCAGCAAGCGAGGCTTTGGCTTGTCGCTCCAACTACGATGCTCCGTAGCTTAACCCCGTCGCCCACCCAAGGAAAGACTCTCACTTCTCGCGGCGAGACAGTAAACTACTGACTCGCCAGCACTTATGAGACCTAACCGCAGCCGCCAAATCCTGTCTAATGTCTCAGATGAACCCTAGCGTCGAGAGTGGCCTCGGCCCGAACCTTCTCCCCGACGCCGTCGCTGTCGAGCGCACCCTCGCCGGCGACCGCGACGCTTATCGCATTCTCGTCGAGCGGCACAGCCACAACGTCTACCGCCTCGCCTATCGCATGGCGGGCAATTCTCATGACGCCGAGGAAATCGTGCAGGAGGCATTTTTGCGCGGCTATCAAAAACTCAAACAGTTCGCCGGCCAGGCCAATTTCGGCACCTGGGTCTACCGCATCGCCGCAAATTACGCCATCGACCGCCTCCGCCAGCGTAAAGTCGAAGACTCGCGCCGCGAACAACCTTCCCGCGAATCCGAAGAAGGCGCCGAAATCGATCCGCTTGCGCAGCTTAAAGATTCCGCCCCTTCGCCCGAGCGGCTCGCCGGCAGCAGCCAACTCGCTGTTCGCATCGACCAAGCCCTAAGAGAACTTACTCCCGCGGAGCGCACCGCCATCGTCATGCGCCACTGGGACGGCTGCGGCATCGACGAAATTGCCACAGTTCTGAAATCCAGCACGACCGCGGCAAAAAACACCGTATTTCGCGCCGTACAAAAACTGCGAACAGCTCTCGAACCGTTTGCAGAAGGCAGAGCGAAAGCAATGGGGATGGAATAGGGGGTTCGGGGGCTTGTACTTACAAGCCTCTGAAAGGAAAAAGAAATGGAACACCCGACAGAGGAAGAATTGATCGCTTTTCACGATGGCGAGCAGGGCGAACGCGTGCAAGAACACCTCCGCGCTTGCGCCGAATGCCGCGCCGCGCTCGAAAAAATCGAAGCCGTCTTCGCCGCCATGGACTCTCTGCCCGTCCCCGATCCCGGTGAAAACTATGGTCAGCGCGTCTGGGCTGCCATCTCTCCACGCCTTCCGGAACGTCAGTCGCGCTGGTGGGGAGATTTCTTTGCCCCGCGCCGATTGCTCGCCGTCGGCGCCTTCGCAACGGTCGTTGCCGCCGCATTTTTGGCAGGGCATTTCTGGTGGCGGTCACCCTCTACATCTACGCGCTATTCCGTTGACACAGCAAAAGTTCGCGAACGCGTTCTCGTCGTTGCTGTCGGTAATCACCTCAACAAATCCGAAATGCTTCTTATCGAACTTTCCCACGCGCAACCTAACCCCGCCTCGGGAAAACTCGTCAATATTTCAGCCGAGCAACACAGAGCCGAAGATTTGCTCGAAGAAAACCGGCTCTACCGGCAGACCGCTCTCAAGGAAGGCGACCAGGTGATGGCCAGCACTCTCGACGAACTCGAACGCGTCCTCCTCGACGTCGCTAACAGTCCGGAGCAGGTCACGCAGGCGCGTTTTGACTCCATGCAGAAAAAGCTCGAGTCTCGCGGAATTCTCTTCAAAGTTCGCGTGGTCCAGCAAGGCCTGCGGGACCGCACCAATCCCGCAAGGCAGCCCGTGCAACAGAATCAGCAGCGCAATATTTCAAAAATGAACCACAAGGAAGGTAACCTCGCATGACCACAGGACACTGTTTTCATGAAATTTGTTTGAAGCGAACGGCTGTCGCAAGTCTCACTCTCGGCTTGTTGCTTCTGCCTTCGTCGCTCCCTGCCCGTACCGCGCATCTGCAATCTCAGGACGCAAGCGCCCAATCGGCTGAAGCACGGGAGAAGGCCGACGAAGCGCGGCAGGAACAACAGGAAAAAGAACAGGAACGCCGCGAACGCGAGCAAGAAAAGCAGGATCGGGAGCAGGAAAAACGGGATCGGGAACAAGAAAGGCTTGACCGCCAGCAGGAGCTATACGACAACGGCCGCGAAGCGCTAGATGACGACCATTACGAAAAAGCCGCCGCAGAATTCGCCGAACTTGCCAAGTTAAACGGCCCGCAAACTGACGCCGCCTTATATTGGAAAGCCTACGCCGAAAACAGACTGGGCAAGAAAGCCGCGGCGCTCGCCACCATCGCGAACATCAAGGCAAACTACGCGCAGTCCCACTGGAAAAAAGATGCCGAAGCTCTCGAAATCGAAGTTAAACAATCCAGCGGCGTAAAGGCGAATCCCGACGCCGAGCCTGACAAAGACTTGAAACTCCTGGCGCTGCAATCCCTTCTGCAAAGTGATCCTGACCGGGCTATGCCTATCGTCGATAAAATCCTAAACGGCACCGACTCACCAAAGTACAAAGCAAAGGTTCTCTTCTTGACGGCTCAAACGGGCTCGCCGCGCGCCACGGAAGTGCTCGCAAAGGTCGCTCGTGGTCAATCCAATCCCGAGTTGCAACGCAAAGCCATCGAATACCTCAGCATGTTTGGCGGAGAAAACTCCCACAAGCTGCTCAACGACGTCTATTCCTCCAGCGGCGATGAGTCTGTCCGCCGCACCATCATCAAGAGCTATCTGCTTTCCGGCGACAAGGCCAGCCTCTTTAATGCAGCAAAGAACGAGAAGAATGAATCGCTGCGTCGCGAAGCTATCCGAACTCTTGGTCTCACCGGCGGTACTTCTGAACTCGATCAGCTGTATAAAGCCGAAACTTCTGTTGACCTGAAGCGTGAGATCCTCCAGGCATTTTTTCTCTCCGGCGATTCCGCGCGCATGGAGCAGGCCGCTCTGAACGAAAAGGACATCGAACTCCGCCGCTCCGCCATCCGCAACCTGGGCTTGATGGGCCACAGCGACTTACTCCAATCCATCTACGCCAAGGAAACAGACCGAAGCCTCAAGGATGAAGTCTTGAACGCGTACTTCATTTCCGGCAACGCCAAAGCCCTCGTCGCCATCGCCAAAACCGAAAAAGATCCCTCTCTGAAAAAGGAAGCCGTGCAAAAGCTCTCTCTCATGGGCTCCAAAGAGGGCAACGACTACCTCATGGAAATTCTGGAAAAGTAATTTTCGCGCAAAGGAGAACCGTCATGAGAAACAAAAACGATTGGCAGCGCAATACTCTCTCCCTCGCGATGATTGCAACCGGAATCTTCTTCCTGATCTCTCAGCATGTGCGCGGCGAAACCAGTTTCGTCGCGCTCGGCGCCGAACTAAATGCCGCCCGTTTCGCACGTGCGGCGGACATTTCGCAGGCTACGCCCACAATCGAAAATGCCAAATTCGAAACCCGCGCTCTTTCCGGAGAACTCTCAGCCGAACTGAATGGCTGGGCGAAATCTTCTTCATCGCCTGAATGGCTCGGCTACAGTGTCCCTGCTCTCGACGGAGAAACAATAATCTGCTGCGGCGGCAACGGCGACTGGAATGGTTATCGTGATTGCGGTCCCTGCCATCTCGAAGACGACAAACACGGAGCGAATTTCACTTCCGGCTCGCACGAAACAAAACTCGAAGGTCCGCGCAGCATTTTTGTTCTCTACCGCGCCGCGGAAGGAAAACTCGGCAAAATTCGCGTCGTCTCCGAAGGTTGCAAAATCGATGCCGGCAACCTGCATTTCACTTTGCTCACCGGCGTAAATCCCGCCAAGAGCGTCGAATATCTCGCAAGTTTGGTGACAGGCCAGGATCTTCACGACGGCCGCTGGGAGCACGTGCCGCAAGGTGCGCTCACCGCAATCGCGATGCACGCGGATTCCGCCGCGGACAAGGCAATGAATTACTTTGTCGAGCCTGCGCAGCCGGAATCGCTGCGCAAACAAACCGTTTTCTGGCTCGGCGAGGCCCGCGGCGCTTCTGGATTCCAGACCTTGAAGCAACTTGCCAAAAACGAGAAGAGCACCGAAGTGCGTTCTCAAATTACGTTCGCGCTTTCGTTGAATCGCGATCCCGCCGCACTCGACGAAATGATTCGCATGGCGCGCGAAGATGAGAGCACTCATGTCCGCGGGCAGGCGCTGTTCTGGCTTGCGCAAAAGGCCGGACAGAAAGCCGCAAGCACCATCACCAGCGCGATTGAAAACGATCCGGACACGGAAGTGAAGAAGAAAGCAGTGTTCGCGCTTTCGCAGATGCCGCGCGAAGAAGGCGTTCCGAAACTAATTCAAGTCGCGCAGAACAACAAAAACCCGGAAGTGCGGAAGCAGGCTATGTTCTGGCTTGGCCAATCGAACGACCCGCGCGCGCTGGACTTTTTTGAGAAAATTCTCTCCCGCTAAACTAAAGTTCGAGCGGCCTCATCGGAGCAGCTTGCGAGGCGAGCAGCAGTTTTCCCTGGAACGCGCACTCCGTCGGGCGTTTTTCCAACGCTTGTGCGGCGGAGAGTCGCACCACTTCCGGATGATTATTCTCCTGCGAAATGTGCGCCATGATCAGATAACGCGCGCGAGCATCAAATCCGTCCGGGTCGGCAAGATATTCGCTCACCGCTAAATTGGAAAGATGGCCGGTGCGCGAAAGCACGCGCTGCTTCACCACCCACGGATACGGGCCAACCTTCAACATATCGAGATCGTGGTTGGATTCCAGTAGCAGACAATCCGCGTCGCGCAAATGCACTTTCACCAGTTCCGGCAAATATCCCAGATCCGTCACGAGCGCGAATTTCGCGCCGTTCGCTTTGAACGTAAATCCAATCGGATCGGCGGCGTCGTGCGGAATCGCGAACGCGTGGACGTCAATATCGCCAATCATGAATCGCTGGCCTGCTTGAATTTTCTCCATTGCGTTCAACCGCTTGCCGAAAGTATCGGGCAAAGTTTTGCTCAACGCGTCGAGGGTCGGCTCGGTGACGTAGAGCGGGGCTTTCCACATGCCGAGCATTTGCGGAAGCCCGCTGCAGTGGTCTGAATGTTCGTGGGTTATCAGGATTCCATCGAGATGGTCGAGGGAATTTTCCACGGCGGCAAGCCGGGCCAGTGTTTCCCGTTTACCGAGTCCAGCGTCCACGAGGAGTCGGGTGCGCTCGGTCTCCAGCAAAGCCATGTTGCCGGAGCTTCCGGACGCCAAGATGGTAACGCGCAGGCCGATCGAATTCCCCCGAAAAGCGGAAATACTAATTTCAGAATGATGGCAGAGCGGATAAATCGCGTCAACGGTGAACCGCGAAGTAATTTGTCTGGTATCGGTTCGGAACCGCCTCATTTGTCGACGCTGCCGCGACAACGGCAGCTCCCCATCCGTCATCATCGGAACCGAACTTGTCTGCGGAGAGCAGAAACGCGACCGCATTCTTCCTCGTGGTCACAAAGTGCACGGATTCAGAGCACAGCGGTTCAACCAACATTGATTTTTTCTTCCGGGTTTGCCGGGCCGAGCACCAGTTTCGGAGCCTTAGCAGGCGAGGCGATTGCGGTCCAGGGTGAAGCCGTTGAGGGGGCCGAGAACGGTGGCGGAAATTTGTTCGGGACGGAAAAATTCCCGGGCGAGAGACTGTACATCTTCACGGGTGACGGCTTCGATGGAGGCGAGAATTTCGTCGAGGGTGAAGAAGCGGCCGAAATAGAGTTCCTGGCGCGCGAGATTGGACATGCGGGAACTGGTGGATTCAAGGGAAAGCATGAGGGAACCCTTGAGATGGTTCTTGGCGCGCAGGAGTTCTTCAGCAGAGACGGGCGCTTCCTTGAGGGCGCGAAATTCCGCGACGGTAAGATCGAGGACCTGGCCGATGGTTTCTTTTGCGCAGCCCGCATAGACCGTGAACATGCCCGCGTCGGAATAGGGAGTGACTTCGCTGAAAACGGCGTAGGCGAGGCCACGCTTTTCGCGAATGTTCTGGAAGAGGCGCGAAGACATGCCGCCGCCGAGAAGGTTGTTGAGAACGGCAACGACGAAGCGGCGATCGTGCGCGATGGGCAGCGAAGGAACGCCGAGACAGAGATGAACCTGCTTGAGGTCGGGTTTGCGGTCGATTTGGATCGGTGCGCTGGTTTCCGGCGCGACGTGATTTTCGAGGCCGCCGCTGGGCTTGAGACGGCCGAACTGCTTTGCGACGAGGTCCGTAACTTGATCGTGAGTGACGTTGCCGGCTGCAGTGACGAGAAGATGATCCGGCGCGAACCATTCCTTGAAACGGTTGCGCAAAACTGTGGGTGAAAACTTTTCGACGGTGTCCGGTGTACCGAGGATCGGACGGCCGAGCGGATGCTCTGGCCAGAAACCGCGCGTAAACGTTTCGTGGAGAAGGTACTCCGGGTTGTCCATGTCCATCTTGATTTCTTCGAGGACAACCTGCTGTTCGTTTTTGACATCGGCGGAATCAAAGCGCGGATGGAGACAGAGATCGCTGATGATGTCGAAGGCGATGGGAAGGTTCTGATCGAGAACCTTGGCGTTGAAGCAGATCTGTTCTTTCGACGTGAAGGCGTCCAGCATGCCGCCGATGGAATCCATTTCGCGGGCGATGGCTTCGGCCGAGCGGCGCTCGGTGCCTTTGAATACCATGTGCTCGATGAAGTGGGCGAGACCGTTTTCCTGAGGAATTTCGCGGCGAGATCCGTTGCGAATCCAAACGCCGACGGAGACAGAACGCACGTGGGACATCGGCTCGGTGATGACGACGAGCCCGTTGGGCAGCACGTGGCGCTGGATGTTGCGAATCTCAGGAGCCATAAAGGCATTGTGACACACGCGGAAGGAAAGTGGCGAGAGGCGAGTGAAAGGGCGAGGAGGCATGGGGGGTATCAGCGGAACATGAGGGCAGGACAGACTGTACCGGGGGAAGAGTTTCGAACGGGTAGCGTCGAACTGCGTGTGGAACGACCGAAGTGTTGAACGAGGAATGGCCGAGGAGTCAGTGGACTGGCCGAAGGACGGGGAGGGGAGGGACAGCCACACCTGTACGTTAAATAGCCGCGAGTACCATTCGCGGGCACGGGGGAGAACGAAAGAATGCACTCGTGCGGCGCCTGGCCCTATTTACGGTTGCGTTTATGTGCCTAGCGATGATTCTGGGCGGCGCGGAGCATGCGGCTTCGCGGGAGCGAGTGCAACAAGTCGATTTGCAACGGCTATATCAAGAGGTGAATCACGACTCGTTTTCGGGGAACCTGCCTGACGTTCCAGTGCGGTGGGGCGACCTCACGAAAGACGACGCCTACGGCATGACGCACTTCGACAAAGGCGTGCCGTATGCGATCGAAGTGGACCGGCAGAGCGTAAAAACCGAGAGTTTTGCGCTAGATGTGTTGCGGCACGAGAGCTGCCACATTGCGACGATTGGCGAAGCGAAGCGGCGAAATGAAGACCGGCACGGCGCGTTGTTTGTGGAGTGTATGTCGCGGGTTCAGAACGACGACAAAGCGGACTGAAGTTTTACCCGGTAGTTTTCGAAATCCCTTTCAGACATAGGCAAGCGTGCCAGCGTGCCCCCTAATGGGCTTGCGGCTGCTTACACCATTGAACCCAGGCCTGACGGCCTGGAGCTAACCAATAGCCGCGCCTCTGGCGCTGGTGCGAGGGTTGCAGCGGAATTCACGGCCACGCACTTCCGACGGAAACGACTCCTGAAACGCGAACAGAGAATCTACAAAACAAAAGAGCCGGGGCGCTGCACACCCGTAATTGCCAAAGAGTTGCAGCTTGGTCGAGTGGCTGGCCGCCGTCGCAATCGCGGGAACGCCGGCGGAACGCCAGCGCTGCCGGGATTGCGTGACTTTGGGGGCGAGTTGGATTAACTTACTGGACTTTCGTTGGGCAGGTTAGGTTGAGTGGAGGAAGAATGAAAATTGCGACGATTGTTGCGCAAGTATTGGTGGGACTGGTGTTCGTGGTGTTTGGGTCAAATGCGTTTTTGCAATTTTTGAAGGCGCCGCTGCCGCCGGGGCAGGCGGGAGAATTTGTGACCATCCTCGCTTCGTCAAAGTGGGCGTTGTTTGTGGGCGGAGTGCAGGTGATTGGCGGAGCGTTGGTGCTGGTGAACCGGTACGTTCCGCTGGGACTCACACTGCTGGGGCCGGTGATTTTCAACATTTTGCTATTTCATGGATTGCTGAGCCATGCGGCCTGGCAACCGGGAGTGGTGATGGCGATTCTTTGGATTTTTCTTTTTTCCCGATACAAGAAAAATTTTGCGGGAATTTTTGCGGCAAAGGCGATGTAAGCAAATTTCAGAAACAATTGGGCGGCGCATGCTGACGAGGCATGCGCCGTTCTTTTTTGTTTGTGTCCCGTAAACCGCCGGGCCGAACGGCGGCGGTGCAAGGATAAGGCGACGATTGGCGCTGGAAGAATCAGCCAACGATGAAAGCGACGAAAGAATTTAGAACCGGATTCTTGATTTGTAACACAAACAATTTGCAGGAAAACAACGGCAAATCAGGTGATTGCGTCCAACCCATCGGGAACTGGTGCCGCGCTTGCTTTGCATGGTGCGGGGGTGGACGTCATGCGAAAGATTCTGTTGGCGGTGGGAGTGTTTTTGTCGTCAGTTGCCGGTATGAGGGCGCAGGAGTATCCGCGCGTCGAAGTGTTCGGCGGGTATTCCTACGGGAATTTCGGGTCGACGGTACTCGGGGGAGACCGGACGAACGTGAACGGTTGGAACGCGTCGGTGGCAGTGAACGTCAATCGCTGGTTCGGGTTGGTGGGAGACGTCGGCGGGCACTACGGGGATTTCCGAGCGAGCGTGGCGCTGCCGCCGATCCCGTGCACGCCACCAAATTGCAGCATTGACACGATGGGTACGAACAAATATCACAACTTTTTCTTTGGCCCGCAGTATACGCTGCGGAGAGAAAAACTGAGTATTTTTGCGCACACTTTGCTTGGCGCGTCGCATTTGAATGAGTCGGGAACGACGACGATTCCCGGGCCACCGCCGCCGTTTCCGCTGGCTTTTAACTTCTCGACGTCGCGCACGAACATCGGGTTTGCGATTGGCGGAGGAGCGGACTACAAACTAACGGAACGGGTTGCGTGGCGAGTGCAGGCGGATTATTTGGGCACGCAGATCCACGACAGGACGCAGAGTGACGTGCGCGTGTCGACGGGCCTGGTGTTCCGGTTTTAACGCGATTCGGAGAAGTTTTTTTTGGGGGGGGGGCGACCAGGATAGGGCCGGCCGCCCCCCGTTCGCATAGCTACTGGCAGGTACTGCGCCTGGCGCGTCTATGGTGATTCCGGAGGTGGCCAGAATCACAGCACGCGAATGGCGTGTTGTGCGCGCGACTTGAGGTCACGTGCGGACTGTCAACACGGGGCATGTGGCTTGCGAAATTACCCGATGCGCGACGGCATTGGGCAGATGCGTTGCGCGTAGATATCCCTTTGCACGGCGGAGGCCGAGGACGATGAGGTCGGCCCGTTCCTTTTGCGCGACTTCCAGAATTTTATCGGCGGGAACGCCGTGGACAACGACGGTTTTCGGTTCGAAAAGGAGGCCATGGTCGCCGGCAACGAAGGTAGCAAGGTGATCTAGCGCTGCAGTTTCGAGTTCGTGCGGACGAACGAGATCGCCGGTGTGCGGACGGTCGATCACGTGAAGTAAGGTGAGGCGAGCCTGTTGTTCCTGCGCAAAGCCGACGGCGAAAGTGACAGCGGCGGGCGCGCCGTCGCTGAAATCGGTTGCGTAGAGAATTTTATAGAACATTTTTTCGTGCGGCAGGACTGCGGCGGCGTGCGGGCCGACGGTGAGCACTGGGCATGTTGCGCGACGAAGAATTTCTTCGGCTACTGAGCCGAGAATGAATTTGCCGATACCGCGACGACCGCTGGTACCGAGGATGATGAGGTCAGCGTGCCTGGCTTCGGCGACGGTTTCGACGACGTCGATTACGCCACCTTCGATGATGACGACGTCGCTGTTTAGTGCGGGGTAGTCATCGCGCAAAGCGCGTTTGAGATCGCTGGATTCTTTTTCGAGTTGCTCGTTGACGATTGGCCAGATTTCGGTGGCGGGAAGCGCATAGCTTTCCGGGGCTTTTGCATGGACGGCGTGGAGCTTGGCGCGGAATTCCTGAGCGAGATGAGCGGCGAACGGAAATGCGGCAACGGCGGCGGGAGAAAAATCCGTGGCGAAAACAATGTTATGGAGCTCGAGGGCAACTGGTGCGGGTGCGAGTGCGGCTTTCATGACTGCCTCCCTGAGGGCTCTAGTCTCAAGGGGAACGTGGGAGGAGTGAAGTGACGAGAGTCACGGGGAAGTGTGATGGGTGAACATGGATGTGGAAAAAATTAAGGAGACTAGAGAAGTTTTTCGTCGGGATGGAGCTTGCCGTATTCGGAAGTGTAGTGGAGGGGAACGTCGCCGTAGGTGCCTTTTTCGAGTTGGTAGACTTCGCAGGAATCGAAAGGCTTGGAGTAGATGTGAATGCTGACGGCGCGCTGATTGTATTCGGTGAGATTGAGAACCTGGTGGACGGGTTCGAGGGGATTGACGTAGACGGGATTCGCGGAATTCATTTCATAGATGTCGGTGGGGATGAGTCGACAGGTGCCTGAGTGGTCGGCGGAGGCGTGGCGGTCTTCGACACGGAAATTCTGGATCTTGAGGCGGCCGATGGGGGCGGACATCCAGCAATTCTGGTCGCGATGATTGTGAATGCGGGAGAATTGGCCGATTTCCCAGCAGATGGTCATACACTCGAAGAGATCGTTTTTGAAAATGAGATTGCGGGTGTAGCAGCCCTTGGAGAAAAAAGAATATTTTTCGAGGGAGTCGGGGCGGACGTGATTTTGGATGACGAAGTTCTGCACGTTTTCGAGGGAAAAATCTTTGGCGGGAATGGCGGCTAGATTTTTGACCCAGTCGGAGATGGAGAGTTGGGCGGCGGTGAGATTGTTGGGCATCCGAGAGCCTCCGAGCAATTATACAGCGAGGCGAAAGGCCGTGGCGAGTGGTGCGTGGCGGGAAAAGACGGAGTTCGGTGCGATAATTAGACAGGAGAATAGAAGCGGAGATGGAATTGTTAGGGAAATCGCGGGAGGAGTTGCGCGAATGGCTGGCGGGGATTGGGGAGCCGGCATACCGCGGGGACCAGATTTACCGCGCGCTGTATCAAGAGCGGACTTTTGAGATTGCGCAGATGACGGTGTTACCAGCGGAGTTGCGGGAACGGCTGGAGCTCGCGGCGACGATTACTTTGCCGGTGGTGCGGCAGAGATATTTTTCAAAGGATGGGTCCGTGCGGTATCTGTTTGGGTTGGGAGAAAGCTCAGAAGGCAAATTTGCCACAGAGGCGCAGAGTTCACAGAGACAGACGGAAAAACAGATTGGGAGAAGGATGAGCAGACCGGCGTCGGTGGAAGCGGTCTGGATGCCGAGTGAGAAGCGGCAGACGATTTGTATTTCGACACAGGCGGGATGCGCGGTGGATTGCCAATTTTGCATGACGGCGCAGTTGGGATTGATACGGAATTTGACGGCGGGGGAGATTGTTGGGCAGATTTTGGTGGCGCTGCAGGAAAATGAAGAAAAGGAGGGAGACAACGCAGAGACGCAGGGTACACAGAGAAGCGGGGAGAAGAACGAAGGGGAGAAAAGAAACGCCGGCGAGGACGCTGGCGTTACAAAAGAGGAAAAGAAACGGGCCGGTCTGGAGACCGGTGTTCCCAGGGACAAGACGCAGACGAATGTGGTGTTGATGGGGCAGGGCGAGCCGCTGCTGAATTATGAGAGTGTGATGGCGGCGATGCGGATTGTGCTGGACAAGAAAGCGATTGGGCTGGCGCCGAAGCATGTGACGCTGTCGACGAGCGGGATTGTGCCGGGGATTGAGAAGTTGGCGAAGGAAGCTGTGCGGCCTAAGCTGGCGATTTCTCTGAACGCTTCTAACGATGAGCAGCGTGATTTGTTGATGCCAATCAACAAGAAATATCCTTTGAAAGAGTTGCTGGCGGCTTGCAAGAGATTCCCGACGGGATCGCGGGAGTACATTACGTTCGAATATGTGTTGCTGGGCGGGGTGAACGACACGGCGGAGGATGCGCGGCGCGTGGCGCGGTTGATGAGTGGATTGGGTCGCGTGAAAGTGAATTTGATTCCGTGGAATCCGGGGGCGCTGCCATACAAGGAGCCGACGGAAGACGCGGTGGCGAAGTTTCACCGGATATTGCTGGAGAAAGGCGTGCCGGTGTTTACAAGATATTCGCGCGGGAGAGATGTGATGGCGGCTTGCGGGCAGCTGGCGCTGGGAGAGATGAAAGATAGTTCTAAGTCTTCAGTCATCAATATTCAGTAAAGACAATTCCGATTGAGCAGTCCTTTTCCATATTTAGATTCTGTGGCGATGCTTACCTTGAGGTTAACGCTTCGTGAGCGTGAGAGGCCGCCAGACTGCGCCGGACACATGCGCGCGAAATGCGCCGATCTGACGATCGGCCACTATACCTTTATGCCGATGGCGGAGAGGAGGCGGCCGGAGCGGGACCCTTGTTTGCGATAGCTGAAGAAGAGAGAGGGGTGACAGGCGGTACAGAGACCGGAGGAGAAGATATTGTTTTCGCAAAGGCCGGCGGCGAGGAGTTGCGAGCGATTGGCTTTGGGGAGATCGAGGCGAACGTTTTTGGGCGGAGGCTGGTGGCCGGGGGGCATCATGTTGAGCCATTGGAGCGGATTGGGTTCTTCGCCGGAGCGGGGCTCGTCGAAAAAATCGGCGGCATCGGCGAATTGCGAGGTGAATTGAATGACGAGTTCGGCGCCGACTTCGTAGCAGCAGGGGCCGATGGATGGGCCGATCGCGGCGAGGAGATCCGAGGGGTTCGAATTGAATTTGACGACGAGTTCGCCGACGGTCTTTTCGAGGACGCGGGCGAGGGTACCGCGCCAGCCTGCGTGGACGGCGGCGACGGCGCGTTTTTTTGGATCGACCAGGAGGATGGGGACGCAATCGGCAGTCTGGACGCCGAGGAAGAGGCCGGGAGTGCTGGTGAGCGAAGCGTCGCCCTTACAGGGTTCTTTGGGGGCGGCGGCGAAAGGCCAGACGACGGCGGAATGAATTTGCTTGAGATTGACGAGCGGGAATTCTTGAGCGCCGAGAGCAGTTTGGAATTTCTTGCGGTTTTCGAGGACGTTCTCGCGGGTGTCCCAGTCGGTGAAGCCGAGATTGAGGACTTTTTGTCCGTCGAGATCGGAGACGCCACCGGGGATGGTGCTGAAACCGTGGAGGAACCGCGGAAGTTTTTTGAAGGCGTCGAGTTCAAGGATTTTTAGATTGCCGGAGGAGCGGAGAGACCATGGTTTGGAAATTTTTGCGGGCGCGGCGGGGCGCGGAAGGGGTTTGCCGGCTTTGCGGCGGGCCGGTGAGGTTTTCGTGCGAGTTGGCATCAGAAAAGTATAATCGGAAGCGGAATCGTTCACGAAATGGGCCGGGAATAGCGGGTCAGGGCACCTCAGGGGCTAAAGCCCCTTGGTCGCTGCGGCTGATCGGCACGCCTAGATCCGTACCCTCCTGGGTGGCGACGGCTGAAACGAAAGCATGAAGAAAGAGCACAGGCTGAAATCTGTGCTACTGGTGATGAATGATTGTTGGGCTGGGAGTGGACATTGCGGAAGTGGATCGAGTGCGCGGGGCGATCGAACGGCAAGGGGAGAGATTTTTGAAGAGGCTGTATACGGCGAAGGAGCGGGCGTATTGCGAGAAATTCAAGAATAAGTATGAGCGCTATGCGGGACGGTTTGCGGTGAAGGAAGCGACGATGAAGGCGCTCGGGACGGGATGGAGCCGCGGGGTACGGTGGGTGGATATCGAAGTGGTGCGGGAGATGAGTGGGAAGCCGACGTTGGAGTTGAAGGGCGAGGCGCGGAAGATTGCGGACAAGCTGGGAGTGAACCATATTGCGGTGACAATTACGCATACGGCGAGCCAGGCGATGGCGATGGTGGTGTTTGAGGGATGAGGTTGCGTGTTTTTCTAGCACAGAGGACTCAGGGAGAAGAGAAACTTGACGCAGAGAACGCTGAGAAAAAAATGAAGGAAGGCAGTTCAGCCGACATTCGGATCGGTGAAGCGGTAGCTTGAAGCGGACGTTGAGGTCGCTGCTCGTTCCTTCGGTCATACCTCCAGTCGTGCCTCTCTAACGCGAGCACGGCGCAAAATTGGCAAGCACGGCGCGAGGTTTACTTGACGACGAGGAAGGGGCCGATAGCGAGGGCATCGATGCCGGCGCAATAGAAGGAGCGGACGGCGGAGCGGGGATCGGTGACGAGAGGTTCGCCGAAAAGATTGAAGCTGGTATTGACGAGAATCGGAGCAGGAGCGGTTTCGCCAAATCTGTGAAGCAGGCGCCAGAAACTGGGATTGGCTTCACGTTCGACAGTGTGAACACGGACGGCGTTGCCGTTGAAGGCGAAACGCTCAAGCCCGGCAAAGGAATTTTTCAAACTGCCCAGAGAAGCCATGAAGCGGCAATTGGGGCCACAATCGAAATACTCAGCGGCGCGTTCGGCAGGGACGGAAAGCGCGAATGGATGGAACTCTTCGCGGTGCTTGATGTACTGATTCACATTTTCCACTACATATTCGGAGAAGGGCGAAGCGAGAAGGCTGCGATGGCCGAGTGCGCGATGGCCGAACTCGGTCGGACCCTGGCACCAGGCGACGATTTTTCCGCGGTCGAGGTGCTTGCAAACTTCGTCGTGGAGCTGATCGTCGCCGGACATGTAGCGGTAGACAATTTTGCAGTTGTCGAGGACGGCTTTGATTCCCTGAGAGGAGGGTTCGGGGCCGAGCGCGAGCGAGGCGAGCGGAGCGCGGCCGGAATGGCCGGTCATTTTTCTGCGAGCAAGAAAACCAGCACCGAGGGCGGTTCCGGCATTGCCGGAAACGGGCTGAACATAGACGTACTTGAAGCCGCTGCGCAGTTCGAGCGCACGAACGAGAAGAACATTCAGGAAAACTCCACCGGCGAGGCAGAGGGAATCGGTGGCTGTCCCTTCCTGGAAATTCTGCGCTAGCGTGATGACGATTTCTTCGAGGATATCCTGGGCGCTACGGGCGATGTTTGCGCGAAGCGATGAATCGAGCGGTGCACCGGGTTTGGGCAGACCGGCGTCTCTGTAGAAACGCGGAGAGAAGATGCCGCGACGGTCGTGGCCGGAAGTGAAATAGCGGCGGTTGAGAACCGGAAGACCTTTTCCGTCAAATGTGAAGAGTTTTCGGAATGCTTCGAGAAATTGAGGCTGGCCGTCTTTGCTGAGCCATTGGAGTTTATGCTCATCGCGATTGGCACGGAGGCCGAGATATTGCGTGAGGCGCGAGTAAAACCAGCCGATGGAATTCGGGAATGCGAGATTGCGGAGCGGCTTGATGCGGTCGCCATCGCCGAGTGACACAGAACCGGAACGGGCCATCGAACCCTCATCGAGACTGAGAATGAGAGCGCGATCGAAGCCGGACGTGTAGTAGGCGCTGGCGGCGTGGGACAAGTGGTGATCGAAACGAAGGATGTTGCGGCCACCTGCAAGCAGCTGACGAAGCTGGTGGAATGACGAGACCGCCAGAGAATTTTTCTTTGCGGCCGAGGGTGGGAGGTCAGCGACCGCAATTGCCGTGAGATCGGAGGGTTTGAGATGAAAGTGGTCGAAGAGACGCGCCGTGGCGAGACGCGGGACGTAGCCCGCTTCCTGAAGGCGAGTGAGTTTGGCTTCTTCGAGGGCGGCGATAATTGTGTGGTCGTCAAAAAGGGCGGCGGCGGAATCGCGGCTGAGTTTAGAGAGACCGAGGATGCGCATTACGCGAAGCTTATCATGCAGATGCCGCGGCGAGTTGGAGAGAGGCGATGACTTCGGCGTGCAAGAAATTGTCCTGGGTGGCAACCGCGCGGACGTCGAGGAATTGGTTGGCTGGGAGGGATTCGGGAATTCGGAATTGGAGGTAGTTGGAGGAGAGAGCGGGCGTCCAGGGCGCGGCGGCGAGTTTTGTGGGACGGTTCAGCGTGAGAACGCGATGGGTGCGGCCGAGTTGAGAAGCGCGGAAGGCGGCGGCTTTGGATTCGCCGAGGGCGCGGAGTTCGGTGGCGCGGCGATGAATAATTTCGCCTGAGATTTGTGCTTCGAGAACGGCGGCTTTCGTGCCCGGGCGGGAAGAATAGGAGAAGACGTGGAGATAGGTGAATGCAAGCGAATCGATGAAGCGGAGAGTGGCTTCATGGTCGGCTTCCGTTTCGCCCGGAAAACCGGCAATGACGTCGGCTCCTATGGCGGCATGTGGAAGGAATTCGCGAATGAGTTTTACACGGCGGGCGTAGTGCTCCGTGCGATACCAGCGGTGCATGGCGGAGAGGATATTGTCCGAGCCGGACTGGAGCGGCATGTGGAAATGGTCGGCAATGCGATCCGTGCTGGCGAAAACAGTGATGAGATCCTGCGTGACGTCGAGCGGCTCGATGGAGCTGATGCGGAGGCGCGGGAGTGGAGTTTCGTCGAGCATGTGGCGCAAGAGATCGAGGAAATCGGCGCGAGGAGAGAGATCGCGGCCCCAAGCGCCAAGATTGATGCCGCTGAGGACGATTTCCTGGAAGCCGGAATCGCACAGGCGGCGAATTTCGGAAAGGACAGTGTCGGGCAAAAGGCTGCGGCTTTTGCCGCGAACGAACGGGATAACACAGAAGGAGCAGCGATTGTTGCAGCCGTCCTGAATTTTGAGGGTGGGGCGCGTGTGATTCCCTTCTCCGCCGAGGGCGGGGGCGACGAGGACGTCGCGGGTGGCGAAGATGTCTCCGATTAATACGCTGGGCGTTTGTCGCGAGGAGCGATGGGGCGCGACTGAAGCAAGCTGGACGAGATTCTGTTGGGCGGCGATGAGATGGGGAATTTGGGGTTTGTGGGAATTGCCGACAACGAAAGAGACGCCGGGGAGGGCGGCAAGTTCTTCGGGGGCGCGCTGGGCGTAACAACCGGTCACGAGGATTTTGGCGGTGGGATTTTGCGCATGGATTTTGCGGATGGCGTCGCGGGCTTGCGCGTCGGCCGAGGAGGTGACCGTGCAGGTGTTGATGACGACGAACTCGGCGTTGTTTGGTGAGGGCGAGGCAGTGCAACCGCGGTCGAGGAGCTGGCGCTCGATGGCAGCGCCGTCGGCTTGGGTGGCGCGACAGCCGAATTGTTCGATGTAGAAGGTGGACATGCGTAAAGAAAAAATCTAACACAGAGGGCGCAGAGAGCACAGAGGATGCGGAGAGCAGCCAGCGAAAAAGCAGCTTCCGAACAGTGCGGCGGGTTCGGAATGACTTTTTTTGGGGACGGTACTTGGAGAAAGATGGGCGGGGCCGATACAATGCGTGGGACTTATGAGCCTGCATAGACGAAATCCGCAAGCGCTGAGCGACCCGAAACTGTCGGTGGTGATTCCCGTTTACAACGAAAAGAACACGCTGGAAGAGCTGCTGCGGCGCGTGACGGACGATCCGACGCGGAAGGAAATACTTCTGGTGGATGATTTTTCGACGGATGGAACGCGGCAGATGCTGGAGAAGATGCAGCAGCTACAGGCGACGGGCGAACCCGGCGCAGCGGCGAGCGACGGGGGTGACCCTACGCCGCTAAAGGATTTGCGATTTTTCTTTCAGGATAAGAATCAGGGAAAGGGCGCGGCGCTGCGGCGTGGATTTGCGGAAGTGACCGGCGACATCGTGCTGGTGCAGGACGCGGATTTGGAGTACGACCCGCGAGACTATCCGAAATTGCTGGAGCCAATTGTGGATGGGAGAGCGGACGTGGTGTTCGGCTCGCGATTTTTGGGCGGGCCGCAGCGGGTGCACTATTTCTGGCACTACGTTGCGAACCGGCTGCTTACGCTGCTGAGCGACATTTTTACGAATTTGAAACTGACGGACATGGAGACGTGCTACAAGGTTTTTCGCGTTGAGACTTTGCAGGGAATTACGATCAAGTCCAATCGTTTTGGGTTTGAGCCGGAGATTACGGCGAAGATTGCGAAGAAGAACTGGCGGATTTACGAAGTGCCGATCAGTTATGCGGGACGAACGTATGAAGAGGGGAAAAAGATTACCTGGAGGGATGGAGTGAAGGCATTGTGGTGTATTTTCTGGTTTTGGATTACGGATTGAAGGAAGCGAAGCGTTGAGTTTAAGGGTTTAAGGTTGAATCGTTCAAGAGGCCGCCGAGGTTGGGCGGCGTTTCTGTTTTGAAGCAAAGACCAAATCGTTTCTTCGGCGCGCGAGTTCGAGGTCGATTGGGGCGTCACTGGTTATGGAGGCCTGCGGAGCGCAGGCTGAAGCCTACGCCACCCGGGGGGTCAGGGTTGGGGAGCCAGGCGGCGCTGGAAAGTGAGAAGGATGAGGTCGGCGCGGCGGCGAACTCCGAATTTGTTGAGCAAGTTGGAGACGTGAAATTTCACGGTGCGCTCGGCGATGTTGAGTTTGCTGGCGATTTCCTTGTTGGAAAGATTCTCGAGGAGCGAATCGAGAACTTCCTGTTCGCGACGGCTGAGATTGGCGACGGAATCGGACTTCAAGCGACGCGACTGATTCGTAAGAATGGAATCGACGAAACCGGACAGCACGGAGCGCGGCACCCAGAAACCGCCGTTGGCGACGAGAGGCAGGGCGCGAATGAGCTGCTCGCGAGCTTCTTCGTAGGTAAGAATCCCTTTCACACCGAGACGCAAGAGCGAAAAGCTGTTGGCATCCTGATGCTGATCGCCGACGACGATGAGGCGCGCGTCGGTGAAACGCTCGATGAGATTGGACAGAAGCGCACCGGTCGCCTGGCGCGCAGCGTGCGCGTCCACGATATAAACCTGAGCTTTGGGCGGTTCGAGGTTGCGGAGGTCGGGAGCGAGCGTTGATTCAAGCTGCTTGGAGATGACCTTGAATTGGGGTTTGTTTAAAATGCGTTCGAACTCGCTCAGCACGAGGGGGTGCGGAGAGAGCAGGCAGACAGTCAGCTTCGAGTTAGCGCGTTTGGTGGCCACTGTACGACAGGGTAAGTAAAACCTGGCCCTGGCACAAGGGAGTCGGGGGGGGTGTGTTCACGAATTGTTACTGACGGTTAGGGTGTATTCCACAAGGGGGCGGGAGGCGGAAGTTGGGTCGATTCTTTGCGAAAACCCGCGTAAAATAGGGACATACCTGCGAAGGCTCCTACCCGAAGTTGTGGAGGGGACCGGCCGCGGGCGCCGCAAGGAGCCATCACCAACTTCCCATCGATGAAAAATTTGGCTGAATCACAAAAAGCTCTGAGGGAGCTGCTGGGGCAACGTGTACTCGTGCTGGATGGCGCGATGGGTACGATGCTGCAGCAACGCGAGTTGACGGCAGCGGACTTTGGCGGACCGGCGCTGGAAGGGTGTAACGAGGTGCTGGTGCGGACACGGCCGGATGTGGTGCTGGACATTCACCGGAAATATTTTGAGGCCGGGGCGGACATTGTCGAGACGAATACGTTTGGCAGCACGCCGGTGGTGCTGGCCGAATATGGGCTGGCCGACCAAGCGTATGAGCTCAGCAAGCGCGCGGCGGAATTGGCGCGGCAGGCGGCGGATGAGTTCAGCAAACCGGGCAAGCCGAGGTTCGTGGGCGGTTCGATGGGGCCGACGACGAAGGCGATCACGGTGACGGGTGGAGTGACGTTTTCGGAGTTGCGCGAGTCGTATTATGTTCAAGCAAAAGGGTTGATCGACGGCGGATCGGATTTGCTGCTGATCGAAACAAGCCAGGACACGCGGAATATCAAATCAGCGCTTTTGGCGATTAAGAAGCTTTCGAAAGAAATTGGTGCGGAAATACCGACGATTGTTTCGGTGACGATTGAGCCGATGGGTTCGATGTTGGCGGGACAAAACGTGGAGGCGGTGTGGGCGTCGCTGCGACATGCAAAGCCGTTAGCGTTTGGAATGAATTGTGCGACGGGTCCGGAATTTATGACGGACCACATTCGTACGCTGAGCGCGTCTACGGGGGAGTTTGTTTCGTGTTACCCGAATGCGGGCTTGCCGGATGAGGAAGGAAAATATCTGGAGACGCCGGAATCGCTGGCGGCGCAGCTGGAGAAATTTGTCGACCACGGCTGGCTGAATCTGGTGGGCGGATGCTGCGGGACGACGGAGAAGCACATTCGCGCAATTGCGCAGATGGTGGAAGGCAAGAAGCCGAGGGCGCGGCCTGCGGAGGCACACCGAGCGATTTATTCCGGCGTGGAGACGATTGAAGCGGAAGAGAGCACGCGGCCGCTGCTGGTGGGCGAACGGACGAATGTGATTGGGTCGCGGCTGTTCAAGAATTTAGTGGCGGAAGAAAAGTGGGACGAAGCGACGGATATTGCGCGACGACAGGTGAAAGGCGGCGCGCAGGTGGTGGATGTCTGTTTGCAGAGCACCGACCGCGAAGAGAAAAAAGATATTCCGGAGTTTTACGAAAAGCTGATTCGAAAGATTAAAGCGCCGGTGATGATCGATACGACTGACCCGACGGCAATCGAGCTGGCGCTGACGTATTGCCAGGGCAAATCGATCATCAATTCGATCAATCTGGAAGACGGCGAGGAAAAGTTTGAGAAAGTTGTGCCGATTGCCCACGACTATGGCGCCGCGGTGGTGGTGGGATCTATTGATGAAGATCCAGTGCAGGCGCAGGCGTTTACGAGAGAAAGAAAGCTGGCCATTGCGCAAAGGTCGTATGAACTGCTGGCAGAAAAATACGGCATTGCGCCGGAAGATATCGTGTTCGACCCGCTGGTGTTTCCTTGCGCGACGGGCGATGAGAATTACATTGGCGGCGCGGTGGAGACGGTGGAGGGAATCCGGCTTATCAAGAAGGCGCTGCCGGATACGCGGACGATTTTGGGAATTTCGAATGTGTCGTTTGGATTGCCGGCGGGTGCACGGGAAGTGGTGAATTCAGTATTTCTGTATTACTGCACAAAAGCCGGGCTGGATCTAGCGATAGTGAATACGGAAAAGCTGGAGCGGTTTGCTTCGATTCCAGAGCATGAGCGGGAATTGGCGGAAAATCTGCTGTTTCAGCATCCGCCCAAAAATATTCCCGCGGAGCATCCGCGCGCGGAGTTGCTGAAGAATGTGCCGGCGGATTGGCGCGAGCAGAGTAAGGAGCAGCGCGCGGTGATCAATCAGTTTCACATTGCAGCGATTGCGGAGCATTTTCGGACAGCGACGAAAAAAGAAAAGATTCGTGCGGAGGATTTGCCGCTCGACGAAAGGTTGGCGAACTACATCATTCAGGGCACGCGCGACGGATTGGTGGAAGATCTGGAGAAGAAACGCGCGGAGGGGACCGCGCCCCTGGACATCATTAACGGGCCGCTGATGGCCGGGATGTCCGAGGTTGGGCGGCTGTTCAACGCGAACGAATTGATTGTGGCGGAAGTGCTGCAGTCGGCGGAAGCGATGAAAGCGGCTGTGAGCCATCTGGAACAGTTCATGGAAAAGGCAGACACGGCAAAGCGCGGGAAAATCGTGCTGGCGACGGTGAAAGGCGACGTGCACGACATCGGGAAGAACCTCGTTGAAATTATTTTGAAAAACAACGGGTATGACGTGGTGAATCTGGGAATCAAAGTGCCACCGGAAGAGCTAATCAAAGCGTTTCAGCAGCATAAGCCGGATGCGATTGGATTGTCCGGTTTGCTGGTGAAGAGCGCGCAGCAGATGGTGATTACGGCGAACGATTTGAAGGATGCAGGGATCGAGATTCCACTGCTGGTAGGCGGGGCCGCATTGAGCGGCAAATTTACGCAGCAGAAAATTGCGCCGAGCTACGGAAACGCGGTGTGTTACGCGAAGGACGCGATGACGGGGCTGCGGTTGATGAACGAACTGATGGACCCGGCGACGCGCGAGACCGTGGTGCGCGCGCACACGGCAACGGGCGAAGGCGTGACGGTGACGACGACGGTGAAGCTGGCGGACCTGACTCCGGTGACGCGTTCGCCGAAAGTGCGAGCGGATTTGCCAATTCAGCCAGTGGCGCATCTGGATCGCAAGGTGAGACTCGTTCCGGATTTGCGAGAGGTGTGGAGTTATATCAACCCGTTCATGCTTTTTGGGCGGCACCTTGGATTCCGCGGCGATTTTGAGAAACACTTGGCGGCGCGCGATCCGAAAGCTGTGGAACTTTTCGAAAGCATGGAAGAGGTGAAAGCGGACGCGGCGAAATGGATGAAGGTGAAAGCCGTGTGGCAGTTCTTCGAAGCCGCGGCGGCAGGAGACGCGTTGCACTTTTTTGCTCCGGGCGCAAAGGAGCCGTTGCACACCTGGAATTTCAAACGGCAGAAAATTGGCGACCGGCTTTGTTTGAGCGACTACATTTTGCCCGCCAAAGATGGAAAACGGGACCACGTGGCAGCGTTTGTCGTGACGGCCGGTGAAGGCGTGCGTGAACGAGCGGAAGCGGCGAAGGGTTCGGGCTACTACTTCCTTTCCCACGGGCTTCAATCTTTGGCGATTGAAACAGCCGAAGCGTGCGCGGAGTGGCTACACCGGCGGATTCGCGAAGACTGGGGTTTTCCGGACGCGGCGGAAATGACGATGGCACAACGGTTTACCTCACGCTATCGGGGCAAGCGGTATAGCTTCGGTTATCCGGCTTGTCCGGACCTTGAGGACCAGGCCGGGCTCTGGAAACTGTTGAAGCCGGAAGAGATCGGCGTGCAACTGACAGAGGGGTTCATGATGGACCCGGAAGCGAGCGTGAGCGCTCTTGCGTTTCAGCATCCCGACTGCACTTATTTCAATGTGGGGGACGACACGTAGGGCTGCCCGACGAGAATTCAGGAAAGATTGTGCCCAAAGGTGGCAGCCGAAGTCTGTTCTAAATTTCATTGCGCTCATAACTCAATGTAAACAAGCGCCTTAGAATGGATGGCGGCTTGCAGGTTTCCCAATGAGAATGGAGTACGTGTGTGGGAATTGAGCTAAGGCTGGCAAGTACCGGCTTGGCGCGTCAGAATGGATTGAGAGTCATGGTCGACTCAGCCAAGGAATCCCCGCAATTAGTCTGAGGAGGGCAATGGCCGCGACACAACCAGTCGGAAACATGGCGGAGACCTCCCGGCGGACGATTGTCACGCAAGGCATCGTGCTGGGGGTGTTGGTTGTGTTGCTTTATTGGAGCACGGTCGGCGGACTGGTAAAGCAGTGGTGGACCGACTCAGACTACTCGCACGGATTCATCGTTGTGATTTTTGCTGGCTATCTGCTGTGGCACGGCCGCGAACACTGGAAGCAGACCGAAATTCACCCGTCTATCGCCGGACTGCCGTGGATCGCGGTTGCGATGGCCACTTTGATTCTCGGCACGTTCGGAGCCGAACTGTTTCTGGCGCGAGTATCCTTTGTGATATTGCTCGGTGGATTGGTTGTGTATTTCCTCGGTTGGAAAATGTTGCGAGCGGTGGCGGCACCATGGGCCGTGCTGTTTCTGATGATTCCCCTCCCTGTTATCGTCTTCAACGAGATCGCCTTACCGCTGCAGTTTCTGGCGTCGAAGCTCGCAGGAAATACGCTGGACCTGATGGGAGTTCCCGCCCTGCGCGAAGGTAATGTGATCACACTTCCTTCGATTTCCCTGAACGTGGTGGAAGCGTGCAGCGGGATCCGGTCGCTGATGGCGCTTATTACGCTGGCGATTTTTTATGGGCTGTTGATGGAGAAAAAAGTCTGGGTGAGAACGCTGCTCGTCGTGCTGGCGATTCCGCTCGCCGTGGGCATCAATTCCCTGCGCATCGTGGGATCCGGACTATTGGGACAGAATTTTGGCAAAGAGTACGCAGAGGGATTTTTTCACGAGTTTTCGGGACTTGTGGTGTTCGCGGCAACGCTGGTGGCACTAGTGCTGTTGCACGCCCTAGCAAAGCTGGGGCTTAAAAAGAGAGCGGCATGACGACGGCAAAACAAAGTTGGGTGCGATTTACCGGCGCGGTAGCGCTGATGGGCGCAACGGCCGTGGTTATGCTCGCCCGGAATCGCGCCGAAGTGGTGCCTGCCTACGAGGATCTGCAGAGTTTTCCGCAGATCGTTGCTGGACGCGTGTCGGTGGATGTTCCGTTAACCGCGGAAGTGCTGGAATCGCTCGGGCCGGGTCAGTTTCTGATGCGGGAATACCGAGGAATGCCGAACGAAGCACCGATGAATCTGTATATAGCGTTTTTTCCGAGCCAGCGCACGGGCGACACGATTCATTCGCCGCGCAATTGCCTGCCAGGGGCAGGCTGGGTTCCCACCGAGTCTGGACGAATCATGATCCCAACAGGAACCGGAAAATCGATCGAGACCAACCGATATATCGTAACGCAGGGACTCGACCAAATGTTGGTCCTATATTGGTATCAGTCCCACGGACGGGCTACTCCGAGCGAGTATTGGGCGAAATATTATCTGGTGACAGACTCACTGCGTTTGAACCGCACGGATGGAGCTCTGGTGCGCGTCATTACGGCCATCGGCAAGAACGAAAACGCCCAACAGGCGGAGGCGCGCGCCGTGAAATTCTCGGAAGCAATACTTCCCCGTCTGAACAAGTACATTCCAGATTGAATTTTGAGAGAGTGACCCGGAAAGAGGCAACGCGATGAAAACTCACGCAAGGCACATTTTGCGCATGGCTTGCGGCAGCGCAATGGCGGTCCTTTTCCTGACGAGCAGCGGCTGCTTCCGCGATCCAAACGTCCGGAAACAGGAATACGTGAAGGCGGGCGACGATTACGTGTCACAAGGGCGCTACAAAGAGGCAAAAATTTATTATAGCAAGGCCATTCAAATTGACCCTCAGATGGCGAGCGCGCACTACGGATTGGCAAAAAGCTCGATGCAATCCGGAGACGTGAAGACGGCTTACCAGGAGTTTCTGCGAGCGGCGACAATCGATCCGACCAATACGGACGCGCAAGTAACCGTCGGAGAGATTCTTCTGGCAGGCGGGGCAACGCGCGAAGCTCGAGAAAAAGCGGTGGACATCCTTAGGCAACACCCGGATAACACGCGGGCACAACTGATCCTGGCAAACGCGGACGCGGCGCTTGGCGATCTAGACGCGGCGACACAAGAAGCGACCAAGGCAGTGGAGATGACGCCCGGCCAGGCTATCACACACGTGAATCTGTCCGTGATGCAGGAGCGCGGCAAAGACTTGGCGGCTGCGGAAGCAAGTTTGATGAAGGCTGCGGAAGTGGACCCCAAGTCTTCGATGGTGCAAATCGCGCTGGGGAGTTTCTACCAGCGGCGGCAACGATTGGCGGACTCGGAAGCTGCGATGAAGAAGGCGATCGAGCTTGATCCGAAGAACCCGCTTCCCCGCGGGCTATTGGCGCTGATTTTTGTGAAGGATAACCAGGCGGATCGAGCGGAAGAGGTCTTACAGCAGGCCAAGAAAGATCTCGGGGACAACCCGAACGGCTACCGAATGCTGGGCGAATTTTATGTGAGGCGAGGCAACCTCGACAAAGGCGTCGAGGAATTTGCCTCGCTGCACAAAGCGCACGGCAAAGAAACCGGCGTGACACTTACTTACGCAGAATTGCTGGCGACCGCAAAACGGTATGACGAAGCAACGGCTTTGACAAACGAAATGATCAAAGCCGACGCGAGTAATGTGCAAGCGATTACGCTGCGGTCAAAAATCGAAGCTACACAAGGAAAAACAAACGACGCACTGGAGACGATGAAGACCGCGCTGAAGGCCGCGCCAAATGATCCACGCGTCCATTTTGATCTGGGATTGGCGTACCAAAATGCGGGCAATGCGCCGCAGGCGAAAGTCGAGTGGCAGAGTGCGTTGAAAATTCGGCCGCGCATGGCAGAGGCGTTAGAAGCTTTGGCGGGCGAAGCAGTGCGCGAGAATGACATGAAGGGCGTGCAATCGTACGCGGCACAACTCACGGCGATCCGGCCGGACCTTCCGCAAGGCTATCTCTATGCTGGCACAGCGGCGGCCGGTCTGGGTGACCTGGCTGGAGCGGAGAAAAACTACGAAGCGCTGGTGCAGGTCGCTCCGACGAACGCGATTGGTTACGCAAAATTGGGCGCCGTGCGAGTGGCGCAAAAGCGACTGGACGACGCCGCAAAGCTTTTCGATGAGGGGCTGAAAAGGGATGCGAAGTCTTACGATGCGCTTTCGGGGGCCGCACTTGTATTGCTGGCAAAGAAACGTGTTCCGGAGGCGATCGCGAGGGTGCAAAGCGTTGTCGAGAGTACTCCAACCAGCGCAAACGCCACACTACTTGGGAAGCTGTACATAGAAAACAAGCAGGCTAACCTTGCCGAGAAAGCTCTAGAAAAGGCGCGGGAACTCGACGCGAAAAACGCAGAAGCGACTTATCTTCTATACCAGCTGAAGCTGGCACGGGGAGCGAAAGACGATGCGTACGGACTGGTGACGGAAGCGGTGAAGAACGGGACGACCGATCCGCGAATCTACACGGTGTACGGAATGGGGCTTGAAGCGCGGGGCGACTGGCAGACCGCCGAGACGGCATATCAGAAGGCGCTGGGGTTTCAACCGAATGACGCGATGGCGGCGAACAATCTGGCTTATTTGTTGCTGGAACATGGTGGCGATGCCAATCTCGCGCTATCGCTAGCGCAGACGGCGCGCCGAGGAATGCCGAAGGCCGGAGCGACCGCGGACACGCTTGCGTGGGCCAGCTATCACGTAGGGGCGTACGATACAGCGCGAAAATTGCTGGAAGATGCTGCGGCAGGGCAACCGGATAACGCGACCTACCACTACCATTTAGGCCTGACGTACCTGAAACTCAGCCAAGGCGCCCGCGGGAAGGCAGAATTGGAAAAAGCGTTGAAGCTCAATCCAGATGGGCCCAAAGCCGCGGAAATTCAGGACCTAATCGCGAAGAATTAGCAGACCTCGAAGGGCGAGACAGCCTTTCAAACCGATTGCGTCGAAAGGGCCGGCGCGTTTCTGGACGACACGCCGACCTGCGAGCCGTCTGAAGATTCCAAAGTGATTTTGGCGAGGGCCTCGTGCATCTTCGCAGCGAGAACGCGAACGTTTGGTTCGCGAGTAATGTCGTGATGCGAGCCGGGCACGTCATGGACTTCGAGAGTCTGGGCAAGTTCCCGCCATCCGAGCAATTCGTCGTTCCCTTCCAGGAAAGAACGAACCGCAGAGCGAAAGATCGTGACTTTGCCAGGAAAGAAGCGCGGGGCGTAATTTGCCGCTGCAAAAGAGTTGATGTCCTGAACCGTGCCAAACGTCTGTGGCAACGAGCGGCCCGCAAGCTTGTACGCCCGGTACAGGAACTGCTTCGAGCGTTGGCCGATGCGACTCTTAAGGTAGCCCCAGGGGTCATTGCCGAATAGAAACTCATCGAAACGGGATTTATAAAGGGTAAGACGCGCGCGGAAATCGAGATTTTCGCGGATCTGTTCGAGATAGTGCCATTCGAGCGTGTCGAGCAAACCAATCATTCCAACCGTTTCACCCTGAGCGCGAAGCTGATGCGCCATTTCAAATGCGACGAATCCGCCGAAAGAATATCCCGCCAAATGAAACGCGCCGTGAGGAACGCGTTTACGAATTTCAGAGAGGTAGAAAGAGGCCATGTCTTCGACACGAGTGTGGAAGGGACGCTTACCGTCAAGTCCCTGGGGCTGAAGCGCGAACACTGGCTGATTTTCGCCAAGATGGCGGGCGAGGTTTTCGAAATTCAGAACGTTTCCGCCGAGCCCGGAGATCAGAAATAAAGGCGCGAGAGCGCCATTCGGTTGAATCGGGACGATTGGACTCCATTCCGCTACGGTTGGCGCGACTCCAGTTGCTTCGACAGGCGCGCTTGTGCGGCGGATTAAATCGGCGAGCTTACGAATTGTTCGCGCTTCAAAGAGCACCGAAAGGCCGAAATCGAGTTTGTAGGCTTTCTTGATTTTGCTGACGAGGCGAACGGCAATGAGCGAGTGACCACCGAGATCGAAGAAATCATCGTCGAGGCCGACAGCCTCCACGCCAAGAAGCTCACGCCACCAATCGGCGAGGAGATTCTCCACCTTGCCAGTATCTTCCGCGGAAGAAGGCTCAGCGATGGAAGCGGCGGTTGGACGATCTGCATAGGCTTCGACCGGTTGCGGCAAAACAAGGAAACCAGACGGCAAGGGCGCCGAGAGAATCTTGAAAAAAGTTTGCGTTGCGATTTCGGCGGACAGACCAGAGCGTTGGGAATGCACAGGCTGCTCTTCCACGGAGACGGCCGCGCTGGTCGCGACCTGCGTGAGAGAGTTCTCGATCGTGGCAAAGTTCGCGATGCGGCGCATGGCAAATTCTTCGATGACAACGAGCACGTTACCGCGTTCGTCCGTAATGGTGATCTCGAATGTGGCTACTTCGCCTTTGGCGCTACTCGGCTGGAGCACGCGAATGTGGCTGAAGATCTTGCGCGGCAAGGGCCCAAACACACGGATACGGCGGTACGTCAGGGGAAGATAGACGGCGTCGGAACTGCCGTAATCACGCACAAGATAGAGCGCACAACCGGTGGCAAGGTCGAGCAAAGCCGGATGTATCAAGTAGGACGGAAGGTCTCTGTCGAATCTGGCATCCAGTTCAAGTTCGGCGAGGCCTTCCTCTTTTCCGAGGCGGAGCGTGCGCAGATTGTGCCAACGGGGGCCGAAGTTGAAAAAGCGCTCCTGGCGAGTGCGGTGTTGTTCGTTAAAAGTCAGCACATTCGAAGAGCAGCGATCTGCGATCGAAGAGATACGGACCGCAGACGGGCGCTTAGAGCTCGAACGCGAGATTTGGCCGGAGCAATGCTCGGTCCAATTCTTGGAATCGCGCGCCCCGAGAATCGAAAAACGGAAGCGATTGCGGTCGACGCGATCACGGCGAAGGCGAACGCGGACTTCCTTCTTTTCACCTGGCTCGCAGATGAGCGGCGCCAAGAAGAAGACGTCGTCAAACTGAACCGGCGATTCCCACGCCGAAGACTGTGCGTCCCGCATAAGGGCTGCGAGGGCAAGTTCGAGATAGCCGGTGCCCGGGACGAGCGCTTTACCGGATTTGAAAACGTGCTCGGAGACGAGCCAGTGAGTGTCTAGAGAAAAGTCTCCGGCGTAGACGGCTTCGGATTGCGTTTCCAAGACGGTGCGATCAAGCAGCGGATGCAACGGCTGAAACGGCGCTCCCATGCCGACGTTTTGCCAGAAGCCCCAGTTCGTCGAGAAAACGCGCGGGTCGCGAACGGACTGAGCGAAGGAATCGAGGAAAGCGTTGGCTGCAGCGTAGTCGACCTGCCCCGCTGGAGGAAATACGGCACTGACCGAGGAGACCAGCGCGAGAAAATCCATTTCCTTTGCGATGAACAGTTCGTGCAATGCCAGAGTGCCGAAAATCTTCGGTGCGAGAACCGATGCGGCCGAGTCGGGGGTTTTAAGCTGAAGAGGGCCATCTTGAATGGAACCGGCGGCGTGAATGATGCCGTTTATTTTTCCGAGGCGAGATTCTGCGATTGATGCAGCTCGCCGGACGCTGGCGGACGAGGCAACGTCGGCGGACAGGACGATGACTTCGGAACCGAGCGAGCGGAGTTCAAGAAGCTTCACCAGCTTATGGCGAAGCGACTTGGTGGTAGCCGTGTCCTCCGCCAGGTGTTGCCAGTCGGATTCGGACGGGAATTCGGAGCGGCCGAGAAGCGCGAGTTTCGCTTTGCATTGCTTCGCGAGGCGTTCAGCCAGGAGCAAGCCGATGCCACCGGCACCTCCCGTGATTAGATAAACTCCTTTTTCTCGCAGCTTGATGCCGGACGAAGAGTCCGGGATCGACGCCGGATCGAAAGACTCAATCCAGCGTCCTGAATCACGGTACGCGACGACAGGAGATGCGGATGAGGATGCGGATTCCTGAATGATTTCGCGGGCGGCTTCGAGCGGATCTCGCGAGGGCGAAAAATCAATATTCCGGCAGCGGATGCCGGGTAGTTCTTTTGAGATGACACGCACCGGCCCGAGCAGCGTGGCCCGTTCTGGATGCGCGCACTCTTCACCGGCAACCGAGTGAAGACCGATTGTTACGACAGAGATACCGACACCGGAAGCGTCGTGCTCTCCGAGGGATTGAGCGAAATAAAGGAGCGAGTAAAACGAACGGTCGAGTTGGGTAGGGATATTGTCGCTTGTAGAACCTGCGGGCCAGAGATGGATGACTTGCTCGGGGAGCCGTGCGCCGTTGGCGGTCAAGCCCGAAATCAGGTCTCGGTAGTCCTCGGCAACCGAAGGGCGAACGCAGAAGGAGGTTGGAGTAAGTCTCGCGAATTTCTCGCCTGCAACTACTTGCACAACTTTCTGACCGGCGGAAAGCAGGGATTGATTTAAAGCGCGGCTGAGAGCGGAATCATCCGAAAAAAGCAGGTATGAGCTCGGGGAAACCGGCGCCGCGGCAGGTTTAGGTTCACGCTTCCAACCGCGGCGATAGTTGTAAGCGCCTTCGGTTTTCACGGAAGCAACCGACGGCTTCGGTGAAGAATTGAGGACGATTGATTCACCGCCATCAATCCAATAGCGCTGCCGGTCAAAGGGATAAGTCGGAAGCGGAATTCTGCCGACGGACTCGCCATTGTGGAGCGCTTTCCAATTGAACGATTGGCCCAGCACCCAGAGCTGGCCGACGGCGGCCAGCAAAACCGCGGAGTCAGGGGAAGAATCGTGCGCCTGGCGCGTCGAAGCAAAAACGGGAGCCGTTTTTGCGGGATGCTGGCGCGCGAGCGAGGTGAGCACGATACCTGGACCAACCTCCAGCAAAACGGAACCCGGTTTCTCGTAGAGTTTGGACAAACAATCTGCAAAGCGGACTGCACTGCGCAAATGCCTGGCCCAGTAGGCGGGATCGGTCGCCTGCTCGGGAGAGATCCACTCCGCAGTGACATTGGAAAGAAACGGAATTTGTGGAACGTGCAAGCGGACGCTACGGAGACGATCGGTGAATGTCTCCAAAATCGGGTCCATCATCGGCGAATGAAACGCGTGCGACGTGTGAAGGCGGCGACCGGTGATACCGCGGTTGGCCAGATTTTTTTCGAATTGATCGATCAACTCAAACGGGCCCGAAACGACGCTTTGGTCGGGTGAGTTAACGGCCGCCAAAGCGAGGCCGGACGGCAGAGTGAGTTCGCTTGGCGAAACTGGCACGGCGAGCATCGCTCCGCCGGGGAGATCCTGCATAAGACGGCCACGGAGCACCGTCACTGCCAGTGCATCCTCGAGCGAGAAGACGCCCGCAAGGCAAGCGGCCACGTATTCGCCAATACTGTGGCCCAACATCGCCTTCGGCACGACTCCCACCGATTTCCACCATTGCGCTAGTGAGTATTCGATGCTGAACAGCGCAGGCTGGGTCAGCCAGGTCTGATTCAGTTTTTCTTTCGCGGCATCCAGGTCGGCCGGATCTGGAAATAGGATTTGGCGAAGGTCGAGCTGAAGCAGAGGGCGTAAGACTGTGGCGCACCGATCGAGGTTCCCGCGAAAAACCGGTTCCGAGTCGTAAAGACCGCGACACATTCCAACATACTGCGAGCCTTGTCCGGAAAACAGGAAGGCGACTTGAGGAGGATCGCCGGCTGTTTTTGACGCGACTGCACTACGTGGCTCGTCGCCCCGCAGCGCTCGAATCGCCTGCTCTTTGTCGGCAGCAACGAACGCTCGGCGAATGGGAAACTCTTTGCGACCGGCTTGAAGTGTGAACGCTACATCGGCAAGGCGGTGCGGGGGATTTTCGGAGAGGTGGACCGCAAGGTTGTTGCATGCATTTTTCAGGGCAGTTTCAGTTTTTGCAGACACGGTTAACAACTGAGATGGCTTTGCACCCTGAGCCGCAGGCAGGGGCGGCGCTTCTTCCAAAATCACGTGCGCATTTGTTCCGCCGATGCCAAGCGAAGTTACTCCCGCACGGCGAGGGGTGCCGGCGGCGGCAGTCCACTCGGAGAGTTTCGCATTGACGAAGAACGGGCTGCCCACAAAATCGATCATCGGGTTCGGTTTTTCGAAATGGAGGCTGGCGGGAATCTGCTTGTTTTCGAGGGCCAGCGCGGTCTTGAGCAGGCCAGCTACGCCTGCCGCGGCGTCCAAGTGTCCGACATTCGATTTAAGAGAGCCGATTGCGCAGAAATTCTTGCGCTGCGTGCTGGCGCGGAACGCTTTGGTGAGCGCTTTGACTTCGATGGGGTCGCCGACGACTGTGCCGGTGCCATGAGTCTCCACGTAAGAGATGCTGTCTGCGAAAATGCCCGCAACTCCGAGTGCTTCGGAGACTATCTCTGCCTGGCCTTCGACGCTAGGCGCGAGGAAACCAACTTTACGAGCGCCGTCATTGTTAACGGCGGAACTGAGAATCACCGCGTGAATCGTGTCACGATCTGCGACTGCGTCTTCAAGCCGGCGCAGCACGACGGCGCCGGCACCACTGGAAAATATGGTGCCGCTCGAAGAAGCGTCAAAGGATCGGCAGTGGCCATCACGGGACAGGATTTCACCTTCGCGGTACAGGTAGCCGTGGCCGTGAGGAAATTCGATGGTGACCCCACCAGCGAGCGCCATGTCACACTCCTGGTTCAGGAGCGCCTGACAGGCAAGGTGCACTGCGACGAGAGACGTCGAGCAGGCGGTTTGAACGTTGACGCTCGGACCGCGAAGATTAAATTGATACGAAACGCGGGTGGCGAGAACGTCTTTGTCGTTGCCGGTCTGCTTGAGGAGGAAGAGTCCAGCGCTCTCCATCAGTTTACGGTTGGTCAGCAAATTGTAGATGAGATAGGTGTTCAAACCGGAGCCGGCGAAAACGGCGACGGAACCGGGAAATTGATCGGGAGGATGGCCAGCGTTTTCGAGAGCTTCCCAGGTGCACTCGAGAAAATGGCGATGCTGGGGATCCATGATCGAGGCATCACGCGGACTGAAGCCGAAAAAATGCGCGTCGAACTGATCAATGCCGTCGAGAATTGGCGCAGCTTTGACGTAATCGGGATTCGAGATGTCTTCCGGACGGACGCCGGCGGCCAGAAGTTCTTCATCGGTGAGGCGCCGAATGCTTTCAACGCCGTTGCGAAGGTTGTTCCAGAACTGGCCGACGTCGCGCGCACCCGGAAATCTTCCGGCCATTCCGACGATGGCGATGGAAGAACCCGATATTTTATGCCGGCTCCATTTTCCCCGCGGGCGCAACGCCGCCGCGAAGCGCGTTCGGCTCGGGGTGACTGATTCGGTGCCTCCCAGATGACGAGCAAGTGACGCGACCGTGGGGAACTCAAACAGGTCTACGAGAGAGATTTCGCGGGCGAGTTTTTCCTGGAGCCGCGAGTGAACTTCAGCGATCAGAAGCGAGTGAGCGCCTAGATCGAAGAAGTTCGCGGCCAGCGGGATCTGTTGCAGTCCGAGAGCGTCGGCAAAAACCTCAACTAGCGTAGCCTCCAGTTCGGTTGTTTGTACTACCGCGGCCGGCATGGAAATTTCGATTTCTGGCGATGCGGCGGGCAAAGCATTTCGATCAATTTTCCCGTTGGCGGTAAGAGGAAGAGAGTCGATAAAGACAAACTGCGCCGGAACCATGAACACCGGCAGCTTGTCGCGCAAGTGGGAGCGAAGAGAGGCTGAATCGGAGAAGAGTCCGCTGGAAAGAACGATGTAAGCGACGAGGCGTGTGTCGGCGGCCTTTTCCTCGCGCGCAACCACGACGGCTTGATGAACTTCGGGAAGTTCTTCTAGAACGGCCTCAATTTCACCCAGTTCGATCCTGAATCCTCGGATCTTGACTTGATGATCCATGCGGCCAAGGAAATCGATGTTTCCGGCTGGCAAAAGTCGCGCGACGTCACCTGTCCAATACATTCTGCCGCCCGGTGAAAACGGATCGGTCAGGAACCGCTGCGCCGTCAACTCCGCCTTGCCGAGGTAGCCACGAACGACACCCTCTCCGCCAATATAAAGCGCGCCGGCCGCGCCGCCAGAAACGGGCCGGAGGTTTTCGTCCAGGATATATAGAAAGTTGTTTGCGATGGGGACGCCAATGGGAATGCTGCTGTCAAATTCAGTGATTCGGTGTGCGCTGGACCAAATCGTGGTTTCGGTCGGGCCGTACATGTTGTAAAGATCGCCATGGAAAACGGTACGAATTTGGCCGACCAGCGAAGCAGGCAGTACTTCTCCTCCCAGTAGAAACACTTTCAAGCCAGCCAGAGAAGCCAAGACATCGGAATCCATCGCTAGAATCCGGGCCAGAGACGGTGTCGATTGAAGGTGCGTTACACCGAATTCGCGAATTTCCTGGGCTACCGAGTGAGGATCGTTTCCGCGGTGCAGTACCACAGTGAAACCACGCGTCAGCGTCCAAAGAAGTTCGAGGACGGAAATGTCGAACGCCATGCTCGTGATAGCGAGCCAGACGCCAGGGGCGGTTCCGATGAGCCGATCCATCGCCGTAAAAAAATTGATCACGTTGCGATGTTCGATCATCACGCCTTTTGGCTTGCCGGTGGAACCGGACGTGTAGATGACGTAGGCGAGATTTGAGCTAGTTGCCGATGACGAGACCGGCTGAAAGGATGAGGGGAGGTCGACCGTGGCTTGGTCCAGCGCAATAACTTTCGCCGATGTCACGGGAAGCTTAAACTGACTGTGAGTCGTCGAGAGAATCAGCGACAGACCCGAATCTTCCACCATTGAAGAGATGCGAGCTGCGGGATAATCAGGATCAAGGGGCACATATGCGCCGCCCGCTTTCAATACCGCCAAAATCGCGACTAGCATGTATTCGGACCGCTCGGTGGCAATGCCTACGAGGGTATCGGGATTCACTCCGAGTTTTTGTAGGTATGCAGCAATTTCATCCGAGCGGGCGCTCAATTCGCGATAAGTGAGTTGTACGGAGCCGGCGATCGCGGCAACTACGTCGGGTGACTTCCCAACCTGCTCGGCGAACAATTGCGCAATTGTTTTGCCGCGAGGATAGTCCACCGCCGTGCGATTCAGGGCCAGAAATTCAGCGGGCAACAAGGTAGTTCTCCACAAACAAGTACTCAATTCCTGTGCCGAGGAAAGTCTCGACCGCTTCCTCGGGCGTGTTTACGATCGGCTGTCCTTTCACGTTGAAGCTGGTGTTCAGCACCATTTCACGGCCGGTGGTTTTGCCGACTGCCTGCAACAGCGCGTGGAAATCCAGATTGTCCTGCGCCGAAACCGTTTGCAAGCGTGCTGATCCATTCACGTGCGTTATTGCGGGCAATTGTGCGCGGTGCTCCGGCCGAACATCTACGATGGAAATCATGTACGGAAGCTGAGTACCGGGAGCGACTTCAAACCAACGGTGGGCTTGCTCGAGCGAGCAAGCCGGGGCGAAAGGCCTGAAGGCTTCGCGCTTTTTCACCATCGCGTTGATCCGGTCCCGCATTTCCGGGTGGCCGGGATCCGCCAAGATGCTGCGATTTCCCAGTGCGCGCGGACCATATTCCATGCGGCCGCGCGACCAGGCGATGACCCGCCCGTCCGCGATCAGCCGGGCAGCTTCGGCGGTCGTTGCCGCCAGAGTGTTGAGCGCCGTCACCTTAATCCTGTCGTTGTATTTCGCGAATGCTGCGCGAATTTGAGCATCGGTATAGGAAGGACCCAGCAGGGGCGCGGGCATTCGCCGGTTTGAAAAATGACCGTTCAGCGAAGCGCGATACAGGGCAGCACCTAAAGCCACGCCGTCGTCGCCCGCAACCGGCTGTACATACACCTCGTCGAACAATCCAGAACGCATCAATTTGCCGTTTGCCGTGCAGTTCAAAGAGACTCCACCGGCAAGGGCGAGTTTCTGAAGGCCTGTTTGCTTTCCAAAGCTCGAGCAAACGTGAAGAACGACTCGTTCAAGGCATTCCTGAAGCGCCGCGGCCACGTCCTGATGCGCCTGCGTGACTTCCTCCTGTTGGCCACGCCGCTGAATCAAATTTGCATCGAAGAAATTTCGAGTTGCCAGATAGTTTTCACGTTCTTCGCGCGTTTGATTCAGGCGCAAGCACGGAATGCGAATGGTGCCATCCGGCCGCAGTTCTACCGCGGATTCAAAGAACGGCCGGTAACGACACGGATCGCCATACGGAGCGAGGCCCATGATTTTATACTCATCAGAGTTGAAGTCGAATCCGAGGTGCAACGTGACCAGCGAATAAAGAATTCCGATCGAATCGCTTGCCGATATTTCTTTGAGCTTTTCCAGCTTCCCCGACTTGGCGCGGTAAACAGTGAGACTTTGAATTTCCCCCATGGCGTCATTCACAACGACGAGGCATTCATCCCATCCGGAAGTAAACGCAGCGCTAGCGGCATGAGCAAGGTGGTGACCGACGGAGTGAACTTTTTCGACCGGAAAACCGCGCAGATCCCGCCGAATCTGGTCGAGCAGCACGTCTTTGGCGAAGACCTGGCGGTACAATTCCGCCGAGGCCGGATCAAGATCGTAGATTTTCTTATATGGCGCGTAGTCAAAGCCGTGGGCGATTTCGGTAACTTGATCCAGGGACACGCGAGCTTCCTTCAGACAGAATTGAATCGCTCCTACAGGAAACGCCCCGGTGTGTTTCTTGAGGCTGAAACGCTCCTGCTCCGCCGCAGCGACCAACTCTCCGTTCACGAGGATCGCAGCGGCAGCGTCATGCCCCTGCGAGATGCGGTATTCGGCTGGCAGGAGACCTGGCCACAACTTTTGTTTGAACGGCACGGAATTCTCAAGACCGCTGATTCCAAGAATTACGGAGGCTGTTTTGGGGTTTTGTTCGGTCATTAGCTTGTGGCGATCCTCAGTATTCGGGCGGCGCCAGACAAGTCAGTCCTGGACCCGGCACACCCGTGTCGATGAGTCTTGGTGCTTGTTTGGTGCACGCGAAGAACCAGTTTTCTGTTACCGCCAATGTGACTCTTCGTATCAGCTAAGCAAAAGAAAACAAACAAGATAGACATGTGGCAATGTGCGGACGGCGCAACAGGTAGCGATAAAGCGAGGATTTTCCTCGGAATCCCGGATATGAGGGAAGTCAGGTACCCAGAAGGGACAAAGAAATTCTACCCAAGGAGCCGTGGCGGGTCCTTTGTCTGAAATAACCCTGCTTACACCGCCCCCGACCCAGGCCGGCCGGATATACTAACCCGCTCTAACTGGCAATGTTTATAATGGCTTACGAGCGACCGAGGTAACATTCGTCGCCCGGACCAAGCCTTGGTCATCTGGGGAATTTTGGCCAAGAAATTACCACTTGTTGGCAGGCGACAAAGCCCTGAGCGGATTCTGGCTTTGCTGTCCATGCCACAGGCTAACAATAAAATGCTTATTTTCAATATCTTACAGCGGCGACAGAGGGTCGCCATCTATTTTCTGGCTGGCCCCTCACTTGCTTCGTACATGGCGGACGTTGGGGTGGCAGAGCCTCTCCATACGGTAGGGTGGGACGAGTACGAGTGGAACGAGCATTCATGACGACGCAAAGCAATCCAATGGTTGATACGGGACTGGCGCCTGGTTGTGTTTTCGGGGCGGATCCGGCAATGCAACCGATCAACGCGATGGTAGGCGACATCGCGCGAACCAATATTCCCGTGCTTCTGCTCGGAGAAAGCGGTACGGGTAAAGAGGTTTACGCACGATTGCTGCATAAAATGTCGGCTTGTTCAGAAGGAAGCTTCAAGAAAATCCAGTGCGCGGCGGTGGATGGAAATAGGTTCAAGGATGAAATTGCGGACGCAATGCATGGGGCCGGCAACGGACACAGTTCTGCGACGGTATTTCTGGACGAAATCGACGAGCTTGATCAGAACTGCCAGCGGACACTGCTCTCCGCGCTGATGCACGCCGAAAACACGGACAAAGATTCAGAAAACACGTTGCGATTGATTTGCGCGGCATCGCGCGATCTGGAAGACGAAGTTGTGAGAGGTCGATTTCGCCGGGAGCTCTTCTTCCGGATCAATGGCGTATGCCTTCGATTACCGCCACTGCGGGAGCGCAAAGAAGACATCCCGGCCTTGCTCGATTACTTTCTAGCGAAGCACGCAGGGCTGCTGCGTAAACCTGCGCCGTCGTTGACCGACGATGTGCTGGAACTTTTGCAGAGCTATCACTGGCCCGGCAACATTCGCGAACTGGAAAACCTGGCAAAGAAAATCGTGGCGTTCGGCCAAGCGAAGACAGCGTTGGCGGACTTGAGGATGGAACCGCAGAAGACGGTGAGAACAACGGAGACAATATCCAACCGATCGCTGCGAACCGCTTCGCGAGCCGCCTCTCGCCGCACCGAGCAAGTATTGATACTCAAAGCTCTTGAGCGCACACGATGGAACCGGAAGCGCGCCGCTCAGGAGCTGCAAATCAGTTACAAGGCACTGCTCTACAAGTTAAAACAAATCCAATTGCCGGGTGGGGATGCCCCTGAGGATTGAGGGAGAAGCAGAGATGAAGCATTCGAAATTATTGATTCTGGCTGGCGCGATGCTACTTGCAGGTCCCGCGACCGTGTTACCAGCGCGAGCGCAGAGTCCCGCTCCCGAGGCGGCGAAGCCCATTGCGCCTGCGGCAAGTTCACCTGTGGCGGCGAACGACCCTGATTACAAGATCGGCCCGCAAGACGTGCTGACCATAAATGTCTGGAAAGAACCGGACGTATCCCGCGAAGTTCCCGTGCGGCCAGACGGAAAGATTTCCTTGCCGCTCCTGAACGATGTGGAGGCGGCGGGGCTGACGCCTATGCAACTCGCGAATTCGCTTACGGAAAGCCTGAAGAAATTTATTAGCAGCCCCCAGGTGACGGTAATCGTGAAGGAGATAAACAGCCGGCGCGTTTACGTAATCGGTGAAGTTGTTAGGGCCGGAACGTTTCCGCTGCTCCCAAAAATGACGGTGCTGCAGATCGTCTCGAGCTGCGGTGGCTTCACGCAGTTCGCAAACCCCAAGAAGATATACGTGCTGCGCACGAAAGATGGGAAGCAGACGAAGATTCCGTTCAATTACAGAGAAGTGGTTAGCGGCAAAAATCCCGAGCAGAATATCGAATTGCAGCCCGGCGACACAATCGTCGTGCCGTGAGTGTGAGAACGACCATGCGAAATTGGAACAAGATTTTACAAGCAGTATTGGCCCTGGCCGCGATCGCCACGATAACGGCGCCCCGGGTCCGCGCGCAGGACAATGGAACTCCGAAGCCTGCCGCGAAACAAGAAGTGCCACTGCCGGGACCGTTTGATCAGGATCCCAATACGCCCCCTGACACGGTGATGCCAGATACGCGGCCGTTGACGGGCGCGCAGGAGTTTTCCGTCGGAACGGAGCCGGCGCGACATAGTTATTGGGCACCGGGCTTCCGGTTCGCAAATTTTTGGCAATCAAATGCCGTCGGAGCCGGCCAAAACAATGGTTGGGCTTCGACAAGCTACCTGTTGGGAACGCTGAGCGTGCGTCAAAACTGGATTCATTCTTCGCTTGCCGTGAACTACTCGGGCGGAGGTACTTTTTCGACAGAACCGGCTTCCAGCAATTTGAACGGCGGTTATCAACAGTTGGGATTGGTACAAGAATTCGGCTGGAATCGCTGGAAGCTCTCCTTTCTTGACCAGTTCAGTTATACGACGTCGAGCACATTCGGGTTCGGCGGCGGCACGAATATAGATTTGCCGGGCATTGGCGGGACGCTAGGAAGCGACTTGCCTGGACTGCAAAACAATTACGTTCCGAACCAAAGCGTGTTCGGAAGCATTGGTACCCGGTATAGCAATGGCGGAGTCGTCCAGACTGAGTATCTCCTCTCAAAACGCTCATCCATCGTGTTCTCGGGTTCCTATGGGATATTGCGCTTCACGCAATCCGGAAATATCGACGTGAACGATGCCATCTTCAGCGGCGGATACAATTATCAAATATCGGCCAAGGACCACATCGGGGTGGTGTACCACTACAGCAACTACCGTTATCTGGGCGATCCACAGGCGTTTTCTGATCACTCAGCACAATTTGCTTATGGCCGGAAATTAACGGGACGGCTTGGGCTGCAACTCTTTGGCGGGCCAGAGATTACCGTGTTTCGGATTCCCTTGGGGAACGAGACACGTCGCGTCGGTGGTGCGGGCGGGGCGGGAATGGCGTATGCCTTCTCGCAAGGAGATATGGGCGTGAGCTACAGCCACGGGTTGACCGGCGGCAGCGGGCTGCTGGTTGGTTCCTCATCGGACCAGATTCAGATCCAGGCTGCTCGGCAATTAGCCAGGCGTTACCGAGGGCAAATCGGCTTCGGGTTTGCGCGGAACAAGTCTTTGGAATCGGGTAATTCCCTGATTCCTGGACAGACCTATGACACGTATTACTTTAATGCAGGGATCAACCACGCGTTAGGGCGAACGATGAACCTCAACGCGGGTTATACATTCCAAAAACAGAATGCGAATCTGCAGTTCTGCCCGACGACTGCGTGCGGAACGACGTACACGCAGCATCAGGTTTCGATTGGATTCGACTGGCATACACGGCCATACGTGATTGAGTAAGACCGAAAGGCAAAGGGACAGCAGATGATTCAGGGCGGCGAAATGAGTATGCAGGATTACGTAGCGATCGCAAAACGGCGATGGCCCGTGCTGGTCGTTCTCGCGTTCCTCGGGTGCGTTATCGCGTTTGGTGTAGCTCGCGTGCTGCCGAAGAAATTCACTTCCCAAACGACCGTGCTCGTCGACCCCTCGCGTGTTTCGAAAGAGGTTGTACCTGAATTGGTGAACGAGGATATCAACCACAAACTTGGTTCGATGAAACAACAAATCCTAAGCAGGTCCCGGCTTGAACCGATCATCGACAAATACGGTTTGTTTGCGCATGAATCGAAAAACATCACCAAGGACGATCAGATCGAGAAATTGCGCGCGGCAATCGACGTATCACCGTTGCCGCCAGCTCCGGGAACGGACGACCGGCGATTTTCGGGATTTCACGTCAGCGTGACGCTGGACGATCCCGTGGCGGCGCAAAAGATCTGCGCTGAAATCACCACCAAGTTCATGGAGCAAAACTTACAAGCGGGAACGAATATCACGGAAAACACGGAAGCGTTCCTTTCCCAGAATTTGGCTGACGCAAAAGCGAAGCTCGATGAACAAGACGCCAAGCTGGCGGAATTCAAAAAGCACAATATGGGCTCGTTGCCGGACGAAACCCAAACCAACCTGGGATTGCTCACAGGACTGAATACTCAGTTGCAAGCCGCGACCCAGGCTCTTGGGCAGGCGCAGTCGAACAAGGCCTATACAGAGTCGCTTCTTTCCTCGCAAGAAGCCACATGGAAGAGCGCGCAATCGGGGACAAACCCTCAGGCGCTCGACCAACAGTTGGCACAGATGCAGGACCAACTCGCGGCTCTGCAAGCGCGCTACACGGATGAACATCCGGACGTTGTCAAGATGAAGAAGGCCATCGAACAACTGAAAGCCAAGATCACTACGGCGGCAAAAGAGGGAGAGGCAGCTCCAAAAACTCCGGCCACGAATTCCTTTGAACCGCCGCAGCTGCAGCAGCTTCGTGCTCAACTGAAACAGAACGAAATCACGGCCTCCGAACTGGTGAAGCGGCAGCAGCAAATTCAGGATCAAATTCGAATGATTCAGGGCCGGCTTCAGATGAGCCCGGCAGTGGAGCAGCAGTTTAAGGATTTGAACCGGAACTACGAAGTTGCGCTCGGCTTCTATCAGGACCTGCTGAAGAAGAGCAATACGGCGGGGCTCGGTTCACGTCTGCATCAGTCGCAACAGGACGAGCAGTTTCAAGTTGTAGACCCGGCCAATTTGCCGGAAAAACCGGCGTTCCCTGACTGGCTGCTCTTCTCGGCGGGCGGTTTTGTTGTTGGATTTGTTCTTGGAATTGGCTTGAGCGCGTTGTTGGAATTCCAAGACAAGACTTTGCGCACGGAACGAGAGGTGGAAGTTTTTCTAAAAGTGCCCGCGCTGGCGATGCTGCCGGTTTTCGAACCGACAGGGACAAGGCGCGGCTCGCTGTTGGACGCATTTCGTCCGACGCCGAAGGCGGTTAAAGGCTAATCCATGTACAAAAGTTTCTATGGACTCAAAGAGAGTCCGTTCAACGTCAATCCGGACCCGCGCTATCTGTTTCTGACGAAACCGATAGAAGAGGCGCTGGCCAGCTTGATGTACGGCATACAGACACGCAAGGGATTCATCCTGTTGAGCGGTGAAGTTGGAACCGGCAAGACGACGCTGATCAATCGCGTGCTCGATTGGTTGCACCAGCAAACGATGCGCACCGCGTTCATCTTCAACTCCCGGATGAACACAACGCACCTATTCGATTTCATCCTGTCTGAATTTGAAATTCCGTGTGATTCGCGCTCAAAGAGCCAGCAGTTGATGAAACTGAACCAGTGGCTTCTGGAACGGTACCGGTCGGGAGAGACCGCGGTCCTGATCATCGACGAAGCGCAAAACTTGACGTTTCCCGTCCTGGAAGAAATTCGACTTCTTACCAACCTGGAGACATCGACGGAAAAGCTGTTGCAGATCGTGTTGTCCGGACAGCCGGAACTGGAAGAAAGATTAAAACTTCCCGAATTGCGGCAATTGCGGCAACGCATTACGTTGCGCTGCAAAACGCAGCCGCTCTCGCGCGAAGAAGTGCATGAATACGTAAACGAACGGTTGCGGATCGGCGGCTTTGACGGAAAGTCTCCGATATTTGCTGCCAAGTCGTTGGACGCCGTTCACAAATATGCGCAGGGCATTCCTCGTGTCATCAATTTGCTCTGCGAGCACGCGCTGATTGGCGGCTTTGTGGAACAAATGCGGCCGATTCTGCCGAACGTTATCGACGAAGTTGCGCGCGAATTTCAACTCGACGAAATCGGACCGACAGCGCCGCCAGGATATTCCCGTGTCGCCGGTGACGTTTATGGTTCGGAAGCATTCTTGCAAAACCTTGGCGAAGTCTTGTCGCGATTCCGGATGAATCCGGCTGAAACAGTTCCACCACGGGAAAGGAAGTCATGAGCCGAATTCACGAAGCGCTGAAGAAAGCACAGGAACAACGGGCGCTGGAACAGCCTGCCGCTGCCGCGGCCGCAGTGGTGTTGCCTGAAAAAATAACGATCCCCGCACCTCCTCCTCCCACGTTCGCGGCGACGAAGCCTTTGCCAAAAACGGCTGATGCGTCGGGCGAATTCATCCGGTATGAGAGCTTGGTTGAGCTTTGCGCCAAACCTAAATGGAAACCGGAACCGAGTATTGACCTGTTCGCTCACGGCGAAGAAGGAGCACAAGGCACGGAACGCCTTCGGACGCTGCGCTCTCGCCTCTATCAAATTCGCGCGACGCGTGAACTGAAAAAAATCGTCGTGACGAGCGCCCTGCCCGCCGAAGGCAAAACATTTATTGCGTGCAATCTGGCGCAGGTGATCGTTCGCCAACCGGACCGTCGCGTACTGTTGATTGACGCGGACATGCGCTGTCCCCGATTGCATTTTGCGCTCGGCGCTCCTAAAGGACCAGGCCTGACCGAATATCTTCGTGGCGAGGCTCGCCTCGAAGAGATCGTGCAGCATGGCGGACACGAAAATCTGTGCTTTATTCCTGCCGGATCAGAAGTGACCAATCCCGGGGAATTGGCAGCGAGTCAGGGACTCAAGAAGTTACTGCAAATTGTAACGCCGATGTTCGACTGGGTGATCATCGATACGCCGCCAGTGCTACCTGTTTCCGACGCGCAGGTGATGGCAGATCTCGCCGATGGTGTTCTGCTGGTTGTTCGCGCCGCAGCCACCAACTTTGAAGACGCGCAAAAAGCGTCACGAGAATTTCGCAACAAGAATCTTTTGGGAGTGGTTTTGAACCAAGCCGATGAATCCAAGAAGTACGGCTACTACTCCGAATACTACGGAACGGCAAAAGCAAAGGGATAGTTCGTGGCTCGCAGATTCACATTTTATTTCCCTACCCGCACACTCGTCCTCGTCTTCGGCGAGGTGATTCTAATCGTCTGTTCCTTCGTGCTGGCGACGATTCTGCAATTCGGCGGCCGGTACTACACGGTTCTAAGCTACGAAAACGGGCTCGTCAAGATCGGCGTGGTTGCGTTCCTGGGCATGCTTTGCATGTATTATCTCGACTTATACGACCCGCAGCGGTTGCACACGCCCGGCGAAATGCCGTTCCGGCTGCTCGTAGTTGTCGGCACCCTATCGCTAATCCTTGGCCTGGTGACCACGTTGGTTCCGTCTTTTTTGGTCGGAAACTACGTGTTCCTGACCGGCTTGCCGATTCTCACCGTGCTTGTATTGGGCTGGCGGCGGATATTCTTCGCGATTAACGGCAATGATCGGTTCGTTCAACGAACTTTAATTTTGGGCGACGGCGACTACGCCGACTTCCTGAATGAAGAAGTAATGAAGCGGCCGCAGTTGGGCTTGAGGATTGTGGGCTTCCTGCATGCCGGCCCGAGCGACGCGCACAGCCAATCGCTAAATGAGCTTGGTACCGTGGACGAACTCGAAGATGTTGTGGCGAAGCAGGCAGTCCGACGCATCGTCGTTTCGATGAAGGATCGGCGCGGAAAACTTCCTGTAGACACTCTTTTGAGCTTGAAAACGGAGGGCGTCTTTATCGAAGAGGCAGCGGACTTTTACGAATCGATTTCCGGCCGCGTGCCGCTTGATTCGCTCCGGGTCAGTTGGCTGCTGTTCACCCGTGGATTCTGCCCGTCAAGATTCCAACTGGTGGTGACGCGAATTCTGTATGCCACGATCGCGGCAGTTTCGCTTGTTTTGTGCCTGCCAGTCCTCGGAATTGTATCGCTCATGATTTTGATCGATACGGGACGACCGATTCTTTTCCGCCAGAAACGTGTCGGACGCGGCGGCAAGATCTTCACGTTGTACAAGTTTCGCTCCATGCGAGCAGCGGACTCCGCCGACGGGAAGGGCCGCCCGGCGCAAGAGGGCGACGCGCGCATCACATGGACAGGCCGACTTCTCCGCAAGTCGCGGATCGATGAACTCCCACAGCTGTACAACATTTTCAAGGGTGATATGTCGTTTGTCGGCCCTCGTCCGTTCATGGTGGAAGAAGAGTTCGACCTGGCCAAGCAGATTCCGTTTTATGAGCGACGCTGGTCCGTGCGGCCCGGGGCGACGGGTTGGGCGCAGATTCACCGGCCGTATTGCGCAACCTTGGCCGATAACGAAGAAAAGCTTTCTTACGACCTGTTTTATGTAAAGAACATGTCGATCGCGTTGGATTTTCTCATCCTGTTTCAAACCGTAAAAACGCTCCTACTTGGACGCGGGAGCCGCTAAGGACGATCAATGAAAGCGGCGGCATACATTTTTTGGGTCAGTTTGTTCCTGGTGTTATATACCTATCTTTTTTATCCGGTCATTCTTTTCTGCGCCTACACTGCGGTGCAGTTGAAACGCGACATTGACTACCTGACGGGCCGGCGAAATCGCCGCGCGCGTGGCCAGAACGACGACGATCTCCTGCCGGTCACAATGATTGTTCCGGTCTACAACGAAGAAGAACACCTCGCGGAGAAGATCGCAAACGTCCGCCAAACGGATTATCCCGCGAACAAGCTTCAGGTTATTTTTGTGTCGGACGGCTCGACGGACCGCAGCAATTCGATTTTGGAGACGCTGGGCGAGCCGAACGTCAAAGTGATTTACAAAGCGCGTGGCGGAAAGCCGACGGCGTTAAACGTGGGCGTCGAACAAGCGACAAACCCCATTCTTATCATGTCGGATGGGAGCACGTTGTTCGAGCCGGACGCAATTCGAATGCTAGTGCGTCACTTCGACAAACCTGAAGTCGGCGCCGTCTGTGGCTCACTGAAATTCGCGGCAAATGCCGAGTCCCAACAGACAGAAGGGTTCTACTGGAAGTACGAAAGCATGCTGCGATTGATGGAATCGCGGCTTGGCGCCACGCTCACAGCCAGTGGTGCGATATACGCGCTCCGGCGAGAGGCCTGGATTCCACTGTCCTCGGACACTGTGTTGGACGACTTCGTCACACCCATCAATGCCAGGAATCAGGGATTCGAAGTTCTCTACGACCCTGAAGCAATTGCCCTGGACTTTGCGCCTTCCTCGGTGAAGGGTGAGTTCGCGCGCCGAGTGCGAATTGCGATGGGCAGCTTCCGTGCGCTGGGGACATTTCTTACGGCGCGGCTATCGACGTTCACCAGGTTCGCGTTTTTGTCCCATAAGTTGCTGCGCTGGACCGTGCCGCAGTTCCTGTTGCTGGTGTTTTTCAGCAATATGTTTCTTCTCGGCACCCGGTTCTACCTTGTGTTTCTTGGATTGCAAGGCGCGTTCTACTGTTGGGCCGCGCTTGGTTACTTATTCCAGAAGCACCTAAAAACAATCCGATTTGCGTTGGTCGGATATTTCTTGCTTGCGATGAATTTAGCATTCCTGGTCGGACTGTTCCGCTTCCTGACTACAAAGAAGGAGGCGACGTGGCAGCGGGTAAGTTAAGCGGCACGCCGGTGCTGATGTACCACGGCATAGTCGCGGCCGGCACGACAGGAGTCGACAAATACGGAATTCCGCTGGAGAAATTCCGCGCGCAGCTCGATGCGTTGGCCCAACACCGCTTACGCGTCCGCACCTTAAGTGACTTGCGCGACAAGAAATTGGATTCACAGTCGGTTGTTATTACGTTTGATGACGGCTTGGTCTCCGACTATGAGATCGGACTTCCGGCACTGTCTGAGCGGAAGATTGTGGCGCACTTCTTTATAAATACGGTGAACGTGGGCAAAACGGGCTACCTGAACTGGACCCAGATTCGTGAAATGGACCGAGCCGGAATGCAGATTGGGTCGCATGGACACCAGCACGTCGATCACTCGCGGCCGAGCGAGCAAGCTTTGGTAAAGGAATTGCGCATGTCGCGCGAGATGCTGCAGGCCGAGTTGGGTCATGCGATCGAATGGTTCGCACCTCCGTATGGATTTGTAAATCGCAAGACAATTCGGGCGGCAGAAGCAGCTGGATTTTCTGGCGTAGCTACTTCGAAAATTGCGCTGGCCATGCCGGGGAGCAGGGTAGTCCCCCGTATCGCCATTGAAGGAAACACGACGGATCACGAATTCCACGAAATCATCGTTGGAAGCAATTCGATTTATCGAAAAAGGAATTTGCGAGCGATGGGACTTTACTTTCCGAAACAGCTACTGCTTCGGTTTAAACCGAGCGCGCTTGGCGTCAATGTAATGCAGGAGCACGCATGACCGCAAAGCGGCCAATCAATATAGTGGTCCTGATTGATGCTTTAGGATGGCGTTATCTGGAGAATCGGACTTTTCTAAACGCTGAATTGCCGTTCCGTCAGAGTTTGCAAACGATTCTGGGATTCAGCTCCGGTGCGATTCCGACGATCATGACCGGTCTGCCGCCCGCGAAGACTGGGCATTGGAATCTCTTTTACTACGACCCCAAGAATTCACCTTTTCGCTGGATGAAATTTCTTCGCATCCTCCCGGATTTCATTTTGGATCATCGTATTCCGCGGCGGCTAATTACCGAACTTGGGCGCCGGTTCCTCGGCATGGGCCCGGGCTTTGAGTGCTGCGTCAGCCCCAAACTGCTTCCGCTGTTTAACTGGGTCGAGCGGAAGAACATCTACGGTACGGACGCAATTACGGGTGCGCCGTCGATTTTTGACCAGCTGCGCGATGAAGGCGTGCCGTTCCGCGTTTATTCGTACCACGAATCGTCGGATGCCGAGATTCTGAAAAAAGCAGAATCGGATTTGCGCAATAGCAATGCATCTTTCTTTTTCGTCTATTTGTGTGAGATGGATATGTTCCTCCATCTGCATTGTCACGAGCCCGGCGAAATCGACAAGAAATTGAAATGGTATGAAGCGTCGCTCCAGAATCTTTTCTCCATCGCGCAGAGCATTGACCCCAACGCGAGATTAATGCTGACTTCAGACCACGGCATGACCCCGGTTCGGAATCATTACGATCTGCTAGGCAAGTTGGAGGAACTGAACCTACGTTCACCGGAAGACTATCTGGCCGTGTTCGACTCCACAATGGCTCGCTTCTGGTACTTCAACGACAAAGCACGCAAGGCTGTGAACAGCGCTTTCAGCAATCTGCCATGCGGCCGCTGGCTCACGGACGACGAACTCAAACGGGCGGGTGTCTTCTTCGAAGATCGGCGCTTCGGCGAGCAGATTTACCTTTTGAATCCAGGCTGGTTACTGTCGCGCAGCGACTTCAATGGCGCCGGTTGGATGCCATCGGGAATGCACGGTTATCACCCGGAGGACTCTTATTCGGATGCAGTATTCCTTTCCAATCGGGAGCAGGGATTCCCGATGCGCACGATCGCAGACGTTTATCCCGCGATGCGCGAAGCCTCGCGACGGGCATTGGCGCCGGCCGCAAAAGAGCCTACTCCTGAAAATATGGCAAGCGAGGTACGTGGGTGAACGATTCACGGATTCGGTTGGCATATTTTTCGAACGCGAACGCACGCGGTGGTGCGGAAGAGCACATTCTTACGCTTCTGCACGGTTTGAACCGGGCCCTGTTCCAGCCGTTCTTAATTTGCAGCCCTTCGGTCGCCGAGAAATTAGGCAAGGATGTGCCGACTGACGTCACCGTCATTCCGCTCTCTTTTGGCAAACCCTCGGAATTTGGCGGCGCGTTTGGCTTGGCGAAAGCGCTGCGCCAAAACAAAATCCAAATTTTGCACTCACATCTTTTTTACAGCAGCCTCTTCGCATCGCCCGTCGGCTGGCTGTGTGGTATCCCCGCAATTATGGAGACTCCCCACCTGCGGGAGCTTTGGAGAGAAGGCAAGGGTTGGCTTAAAGGTAGCTTCTTCATCGATCGACTCATTGGAAAATGTGTCGACGGCTACATCGCAGTGTCCAAAGCAAATGGGGCATACTTGCGCGATGTAAAACAGCTGCCCGCCCTCAAGATTCACGTTGTACAGAATGGGTCAGATTTGAAGCGATTTAGGCCCGATCACCCGTCGCCCGTTGGAATGCGTGAGTCCCTCGGATTCGGACAGACAGATCCGATAATGTTGGTGCCTGCTCGCCTGGAACCGCAAAAAGGCCACCGCGTCCTGTTCGATGCCTTACCGACTGTGCTGAAGGAGTTTCCAACGGCGCGCATCGTGTGTGCGGGCGAAGGGGCACTTCTGACGGAACTGCAAGATCAAGTCGGACGCCTCAGTCTCCAGAAAAACGTTTCGTTCGTTGGCCGCCAGCAGAAACTTGAAGATTGGTTTGCGCTGTGCGACTTCACGATTCTGCCCTCATTTTTCGAGGGGTTGCCCCTTGTCGCCGTGGAATCCCTCGCGGCTGGTCGCCCGATGGTTGCAACGGCGGTAGACGGCACTCCTGAAGTGATTTTGGATGGTAAAACAGGACTGACTGTGCCGCCGGGTGACGCGCCGGCCTTGGCTGGAGCAATCATCCGCATGTTGCGTGAACCAGATATGCGGCGTGCCATGGCCGGCGAGGGTCGCCGTTGGGCAATGGAATGTTTCACGCAGGCTCTTCAGATTGAAAAAACGCAGGCGCTGTATATCGCGCTCTTGCAGGCCGCCAGTCAGGAAAACCGGTCCGAATCGACGCGCTCGTCTAAACGGGTGCAAGACTCGTCAAAACCCATTGCTGCGGAGCGGTCGCGATGACCAACGCATCGCCAAGCAGCGTGCCGTCGATAGATCGGCCTGAAAACTCGGGCGGAATGCCTTCTGCATCGGACTCGACTGTTGTTGTCGGGCGGATCGGTAAGACCGTAGCGGATGCGGCGCGGCAGACTTTCGGGACAAATGTTCGCGCCATTGTATTGACGGGCAGTTTGTCGAGAAATGAAGGCAGCATCCGGCGAAATGGCCGCGGATTTTGGAACGTGCTGGGAGACGCAGAATTTCTGATACTTCTAACCCCGGAATGCCCCCTCCCTGGGCCGCGAGACGTGGAAGCCACGGTCATCCAAACAGAGGCGCAGCTCATTCAACAAGGCATTGAGTGCTCTCTTTCGATGAGCTACTGCCACGAAGATTTTTTCCGGACGATGACGCCACACATGTTCGCGTACGAAACGCGCGTCTTGGGCAAAGTTGTCAGTGGTGAATTCGACGCCCTGACGCTTATTCCGCCTTTCACGCCAGTAGATATTCCGGTGGAAGACGCTTGGCGCACACTGACGAATCGCATGATCGAGCTCGCCGAGGTCATGGCGGCTCATAAGGCGCCCGAGAGCGACCGCGTGCCTGACTCGATCGCGTACAGAACGATGAAATTGACGCTCGACACGGCTACATCCCTCCTGCTTTTCCACGGCCAATACGCGCCGACGTACCAGCAACGGGCGGATAACTTTTCTCGATTCGCCGATTCGTCTGGCGCTCCTCCGGGTTTGAACGTTTCGCCGCAAGAATTTGCGCACGCTCTGGCCTTGTGTACGGAATGGAAACTTTCCGGCGACGAACCGGCTGGGCTCGTTACATGGGAATGGGTCCGAGCAACTTCGGAACGGGCCCTCGCCGTCTGGACTTGGGAATTGCAGCAGCTCTCAGGGAGTGACGAGGTCAATTCCATTAGTTCGCGTATAACAATCGCCGCTGGCAAACAGCCCCTATCAGCGCGCGTGCGTGGTTGGTTGTATATAGTGCGCTGCGAGGGGTGGCTGCGGAGCATTGCGTACTGGCCCAAGTGGATGGTGATGGGGTTCCGAGCCACACCACGTTACTGGATCTATGAGGCGGGGGGACATTTATTCGCGCGTCTGAATGAATATCTAGCGGTCGACAGAACAATAGCTTCATCAACCACACAAGGAAAACCGTTTAAGAGCGATCTGCCGTTGTGGTTGTCTGGCACGAAAGCCGATGCTGCGGATTGGCGGAATTTTGCCCGCTCAGTCGCCTGGAACTACCACCGATATCTTGAAGGAACCCGCGCATGACGGCCACCGGGCAAATTAGTGCACCAGCGGTCGAATCGACTGCCACGTCCACGCTGCCAGCCCGACCGCTGCAGCGTCCTTCGTTTGTATGGACCCTGCGCGGCGCGGCACCGGTCCACGATTTCCCAATCCGTGATGAAATCCTTTTTCAGTTCGCTCCTCCAATTTCGGGCGGAAAATATCTGGAGATTGGCGCGGGCAGCGGCTACACCGCATATTGCCTGGCGAGACAAGCCGATCAATTAACCATCGCGGACTTTGCTGCAGTCACCCTTGCGGATTTGCGCGGGAAGCTTGGGGCAATCCCGAACATCGGCTTTGCACAAGCAGATCTGAGTAAGGCAAACCTCGCCCAGGAGTTGGGAAACTCGTTCGACTTCATGTACGGCCTCGACATGTTCGAGTACGTTCCCGACGCTCAGTGTGGGCTGACAAATATTGCATCGCTTTTGCGGCGTGGCGGCGTGATGTTCATGACCTTTCCAAATCAGTTGCCGCCCAAAGGTGACGGTGTGACCTGGTATTCAACATTGGCGGAGCTGGGAGCACAGCTGCGTGAAGCGGGCTTCTCGCGCTGGGAGGTTTTCACGGTTAAGCAATCAGCGTATGCTTCCGCGGTTTACACGGTGATGCACGAGTGGCCATTATTTCTATATCGGCGACTACGTGGATCTGCAGCCAACGGAGATTTACCGCAGACCTACGAAGAAACTTGGGCGTTTAAGAACCGCGGAAGACTGCAGGCCCTTAAGCCATTGATCCACTCTTACTGGGCGCTGCTGAACTTTGCGCTGAAACTCGGAGGGCCAGTCTTTCGTGCTTCGGCGGCAACACAGGACTTGTTGGGCAATCAGCTTGTGATTCGTGCCTGGAAATAAAGAGATTCCTGGCGCGAGGGGACGAACCGAAACAATGCGTATTCTATATCTATCCGTTGCTTTTCCTTTGCCGGTCAACAACGGCCACCGCATGAGGATTTGGTCCGTTCTCGAAGGGCTACAGGCCGAAGGTCACGAGACCACGTTTCTGACGTTTGCGGAAGAAAATGACCTGAAGGTAGATCTCGCACCGCTTCGCAAGCTGTGTTCCCACGTGGAATGTGTGCCGATGGAATTGAAGCGGCTTTCTGCATCGACCGACTATCTGTCGCGCCTGAAATCGATTTTCGATAGCCGGCCCTACGCGACGTTGCGGTTCATCTCGCCTGAAATGCGGTCCCTTGTTGAAAAAGCATTGCGCGATGAGCGACCCGACGCAATTATTTGCGATACCGTTTTTAGCGCCGTCAACCTGCAGGAGACAAACGTTCCGCTCATCGTCAATAGCCCGGACGTCGAACACCTCATTTTGAAGAGGTACATCTCGTTTGAAGCAAACCCCATCAAGCGTCTCTACGCTAGGATGGAAATGCAAAAAGTAAAGCGATGGGAAACCAAGATCTGCCGCCGGGCAAGAGTTTGCATGGCCTGTTCCGAACATGATCGAGAAGTGCTGGCCGGGTTAGCGCCAAACACGAGCGCGGTGTTTCTTCCGAACGTAGTCGACACAGAAAGCTACGTGCCCAAATTTGAATCGAAAGGCAGCGCGATGCTTTTTCAGGGCGGCATGGACTGGTTTCCGAACCCAGATGCCGTGGAATTCTTTTCGACACAGGTTCTCCCGCTCATCCACAAATCGGTGCCGGAGGCGGTCTTTGTAGCCGCAGGCAGAAATCCTTCGGCCGAGATGGTCTCCCGATATTCGAACAAGCCCGGCGTTAACCTGACTGGCACGGTTCCCGACATGCGGCCGTATTTGGAAGACGCCGCTTTATGTGTTGTTCCGCTGAGAATAGGCAGTGGAACTCGCCTGAAAATCCTGGAATCGGCCGCCGCCGGCAAGGCAATCGTTTCAACGCGTCTTGGAGCTGAAGGCCTCGATTTCGAGGACGGCAAGGAGATCGTGCTCGCGGATTCTCCCGAAGACTTTTCGGCAGCGGTCGTTACTCTTTTGCAGAACGAACCGAAGCGTCGTGCGCTTGCGATGGCGGCCCGTAAACGCGTGGTTGAGAAGTATAGCTATACCAATTTGCGACAGACGCTTGTCCGCGCACTTTCGTCGATTGGGGGAAGCGTGCCCGGTCGATTGGAAGCGGAAGGCACCAAGAAAGAGACTGTAATTATCTAGCCGGACGCAACTTTCGTCTAACGCAGGCGCCGCGACCCGATTGCGAAATTGATGGCGATTCACAAACAATGATTGTTTTTTACATTCTGGTTTTCACACTGCCGATGCCCAATCACCCACTTTGGGCGGCGCACGTCGGTCCATTCACGATCTTGAAGCTGATTGGCATGCTGGGCCTCTTGATTGCGCTCTTTGAAATGGTCCGAACAGGCGTATTCCCGGTGCTGTCAAAATTCATTCCCTCAGGCTGGTACCTTCTCTATTTCCTTGCGGCCAGCGTTTCAGTCTTCCGGGCAAAAGGAATGGACGCTTTTAGCGCGCCGGACTTCTGGTACGTTCTTTCCGGATTCTGCCTGTTCACGATGACGACAATGATGGTCAGCACAGCGGAGAGACTACGCCGCGTCGTACTTCTAGTTCTCGCCTCCATTGCGATGAACTCTCTCTACGTAGCGCGTGAGTGGCAGGCGTATCACAATTTCTACCCCGGTTTTCGCACATGGGGCGGCAAATCCGACGATCCCAACTACTTCGCCGTGGCCGTGGTGTTGTGGGTCCCGCTCACGGTCTTTTGGCTTCTCGGCAAGCGTCCGAAGTGGGAACAATGGTTTTGCATCGGTTGCATCGGCGTCATGTTGCTCGGCTTTACGCTTGCCGCATCGAGGGGCGGACTGATTGGATTGAGCGTGGCGATGCTCTTTCTGCTTATGCACGTAAAACATCGCCTCAAGATTATCGCTCTCGTGCTGTTGTTGGCCCTTCCGATGAGTTTGTTGCCGGGCACGTCTGCGTTGGACCGGCTGATTCACCCGACCTCGAGCGACCAGGAATCGTCGGAGTTTCGTCTCGAATTGTGGCAGGCCGCAAGGCAAAATTTCATCGATCATCCGGTGTTCGGCATCGGTTTGGGCAACTTCGCTCCACAAATTGTCAAAGACGGAGTCATCATTCAGATTCCTTTCCATGTTGCCCACAATACCTACATGGACGTTGCGGCAAACATGGGCTTGTCCGGCCTCATTCCGTTTGTAGGCGTCTTGATCGGAAGCGTCTTCACACTGCGAAAGGTGGTCAAGCGTGCCACCGCGCCGGAGGATGTCATGGTGCGCCAGGTTGCACTTGGACTGCAGGCGGGGATTCTGGGATACATGGTGTGCGCATTTTTCCTGTCCACACTTTGGCTGCAAGTCTTTTGGTTTTGCGCGTTCCTGACAATGAGCCTACCTCGCGTCTTGCACCTATCGCACGTTCCGGTGGAAGCGGAACCGGTCCTGACCGAGGTCTGGGCTAAATAACGTCCGCTCGTCGGCTGCGTTGTTATATACAGACTCTCTGGCCACAGCTCTCCGCGCGATAGCGGTTCATTTCCGCGGGGTGCGTTTGGTGAGATTTTCGCGACAACATCGGCGAGAAGTGGAACCATGGATTGAGTTCTTTGTCGGATAATGCTTGTGGTAGTCCTGAAGCGGTTCGCGCCCCGCGACGCCAACTTTGGAGATTTGTGGCAGTCGAAGCTACCCGACAACGGAGATTCTCTTTCCTCCGTGACAGATATCAATTTAGAAGTTGTGGCCGCGCTCGAAGGCGCTGCCTGTTCCGTTAAAGTGAGGAAGGAAAACCGCTAGTCCGTGCTCAAAAATATTCTTTCCAACTGGGTGGGCATCATCATCCTGGGCGTGATCGGAATTGTTTTAACCCCGATCATGGTCCATGGTCTCGGTAATCTTTATTACGGAATGTGGATTCTCGCGGCGTCAATCGGCGACTATTCCGGCCTGCTTGATTTAGGAATGCGCACGACCATCTTCCGGTTCGTGGCTTATTATCGCGGCGGCAATCAGCGTAGCGCACTGGATCAGGCATTCGCTACAGGACTGGCGATTTCCACGCTGGCGATGCTCGCGAGTTTGCTTGCAGTTTTTGTTCTGAGCCTGGTTCTGCCGCCATTCTTTCATTTCACGGGCGAGAATCGCCGAGTATTCGCAATTCTCATTATTCTTTTGGGAAGCCATGTCGCCGTTGCCTTTCCGACTCAGTTTCTATCGTCGTACCTTCGCGGACTCGAGCGTTTTGACTATTACAATCTAGGTCTCGTCGTTGCCGGCCTCCTTCGCGGCATCGTCCTAATCGCTCTAATCAAGATGGGGTTCGGAATCGTCCCGGTCGGCGTTGCCGCCGTAACCGTCGGCGTCATTAGCCTAGGCTTCCACTGGATATTGATTAAGAAAGCGGATCCTGAATTGAGAGTAGAAGCAGGACATCTCACCTGGGTGAAGACAAAGGAGATGCTGAACTACGGCTTCTATTCCTTTGTGACGAACTCCGGCGAAATGCTGCGTTACTACACTGACTCGATTGTGATCGGCCGCGTTCTGAACGTTGCCATGATCACGCCTTTCGGAATCGCGACGCGCTTGATCGACTATTTCAAAACAGTAAGCGGCGGAGTCAGCGGGCCAATTATGGTTCGCTTGAGCGAACTTAGCGGCGCTGGCCACGAAGAATCTTCGCGCCGCGAATTTTTGCGGTTTACACGATTTTCGATGCTGATCTGTTTTTTTGTCGGTGGCCTTCTGATTCTCGACGGCAGGCTCGTTGTTCAAATTTGGATGGGGAACGGTTTTTCGGAAAGTTATCCCATCATGGTCGTTTTAACGGTCGCGTATATCGTGACGTTTGGCCAGGTGCCATGCCAGCTCATCGTCTTCGCGCGCGGCAAGCACCACAGAGCGATTAGCTGGTGGACGCTCGCCGAGGGAGTAGCGAATTTGGTGTTGAGCATCTACTGGGCGCGTACCATGGGCCTGGTGGGCGTTGCGCTGGGCACGGCAGTGCCGTTAATGCTCTCCAAACTATTTATCCAGCCATGGTATGCGCTACGAGACTTGGGCATCTGGGCATGGGACTACGTTTTGCACGGTCTTGCGAGAGCAACAGGCGTCGGCGGAATTTTTTTGGCTGTGGGCTGGTTTCTTGCGGATAGAATAGCAGTGCCAGTTAACCTCTTAGGCTTGGTGGCAATCTGTTCTTTACAATCCCTGGTGTTCGTTGCTCTCGTGTATCTTCTAGGACTCCACGCGGAGGATCGCACCGATCTCCGCCAAAGGCTGCGCCGTCTTCTGTCAGCAGTGGGCTTCGGGAAGGCAGCGTGAGATGACCGATTTCTCGATCTCTGCCATCATCCCGACAAAAAACCGCCCGGATGACATGCGGCTGACTCTGAAAACCCTGTTGGCGCAGTCAGTTCAAGTTAACGAAGTTATTGTCATAGACCAGAGCGGAGACGATAAAACAAAGGCCGTCACTTCAGAGGAATTTGAACGCGCCGCCAAGCAGAGTGGTGCGGTCCCGGCTCTACGCTATGTACACGACACTTCAATAACCGGCGTCTCCCAGGCCCGGAATCGGGCGCTCGATATCGCGATTGGAAACATTTGGCTATTCTTGGACGACGACATAGACATAGAGCCGGTGTTCGTGGAAGAACTGGTCAAGACGTTCAAGGAAAATCCCGCGGTTGGCGGAATTTCAGGCGTCATAACGAACTATCCAGTTCCGCCATTTTCCTACCGCAGCTGGTTGTGGCTCTTTGCCCGGGGACCGTTCCGGGAAAAACGCCTGCCAGTTTATTGGGATGCGCATAAGTACCGGAAGTTGGTTCCGGTTATCGGCATGTCGGGCGGCTTGATGAGTTTTCGCGCGGAGATTGCGCGCACGGGCCGTTTCGATGAGTCCATGAGAGACGGCGAAGACGTCGATTACTGCGTGAACCTGAAGGGCACGCCTCTGATGGTCCTTGCGCCCAAGGTCAGGCTGAAACACATGGCAAGCAACATCAATCGCATACGGGAAGCATGGCTCAAGAAATTCGCAGCATCGCAGTCGCACCTCTATCACAAGAATTGGAACAACAAACTGGTCAATCGTTTTTGCTTTGCTTGGTTCGTCGTTGGACTGAGCCTTGCTTCGCTGCTTTCCAGTCTCCGGCGCCTTTCGTCGGAGCCTTTCGTGGGAATGCTGCAGGGACTCCGCCAGGGCGAAACTGCAGCGGCCGTATCCCGCTCACAAACGCCCGGCCTTACTCGATCGTCCGTAAACTAATCCGGATAAAAATAGAACCTCCCGATGTCAGCCGATCAACTGTCAATCGGCAACCATCGGGAGGTCTCTGAATTAGTGGTCGCGGTTCGTTAGAGACCGGCCAGCACCGCGTCAATTGCCGCGTTAGTTTGCGACAGGTATGGAATGATGCTGCCGTATGGTCCGCGCAGTTCTTTACCGCAGGCCGCGGAAGTAATGATCGTCACGCACGAAACGGCGGGGTTCACGTCTTCCGTAGCGTCATACGCATTGTCTCGCAGTGTGATTACGCCCCAGTTCAGCAGTTCGCTCTGGTTGTCTTGATACTGCCACCAGAGATAGCCGACGTACGGGCGCGTGCCGTTCGCCGTAAAGGCGCGGGTCGGAAGCGCGGAGACCTTCGTGAAGAAGTCCTGGCCGCGTGCTGCCTGGGTCGGGAAACCGCCCACGTTCTTGTCGCTGACGCGAAGATTGCAGACGGCAGCCGCTTCGACCGGCGTTCCGGACACATTATAAGTGACCGTCGCCGAGGTCACCGCTGTCGGCCGTACCTGGATTGCGTTGAAATCGGCCGCATTGCAGGTCACGTCAATCAGCGTGCTGGTGTTGATGAATTGACTTGGCGTCACAATCGTCACCGTCACGGAAGAGCCCGCGTGAACCGCGGCGGAGTTCGGGTATGCATATGGGGAATCCGCATTCGCCGTCCGGTATTCACCCTCGATCAGGCCGACATCACCCATGTTCGTCTGGACGAAGTCCAGTTCGGCTTGTGTGAATGTCCCCGCGCCACCGTACTGCCATGCGTCTACGTTGCCGGCGAAGCCCTTCAATACGTAGCGATCTGGAGGCGTCGTCCAGGTGCCAAGGGTGCTCGGACCCAAATGAGGAACGTGCCCGACAAATCCGTGAGCGGATGCCCATGACTGAATCGTGTTGTTGAGTGTAGAGGAATAGTAAGCCGCGATGTCTTGCGTCAGCGCATTCAAATCCGTTTGCACCGCAGCAGGCACGTCGGACATCGTCACGGTCTGCGAACCGCTGCCGCAATATGACGCATGAGCGGAACGGCAATCGTCGTCGAGGAATCCAGTACCGACTCCCCAGCCGCTCGCGATGTACGATGCCGTGATGGCTCCGCTCGGCGCCGTTCCAGAGAATGTCAAGCTCAGCGCTCCGGTCGAGTAATTGACCGTACCGCTAAGGCTTGGTCCATAAACGCTTCCGGCTCCTGTATCGCCGCCTACAAGCGTACCGCCAACGTAAATTGCGACGCTGTAAGCGGACACCGCGGAGTGCGAAAGTGTCGAACTGAAGCTAAGGGTTGATCCGTTGCCGGACCCAACCGTATCCGCCGCTGCACTGTTGGCGCAAGCGATCGGCTGCGAACCGACACAGGTTCCGGTGGAGTCAAAGCTGGTGTAGGCAGAGCCCCACGCGGAATTTAATGAGGCGATCGTGCCGTACTTGGTCTTCAGCATGTCGTGCAATTGTTTCCGGATGTACACGTTGCCGTCGGTATAGACCTGCTTCAAAGAAGAGTTCGCATAGGCCGTTGGCGGAATGAACATTGCCACGTAGCCCAGACGGAAGTCGTTGTTGCCTGACGGTTGTGTGGCGAAGTCAGGGCCAGCGCCGAATCCATGCAAGCAATCGCTGTCGTCATAGCTCACACCGAGCAGGTAGCCTTTATCGGACGCCGAAGCATTCGCAGTTTGCACCGTTACGTAGTCGTTGAGCATGGTGCCAGCAACGTACGCGGCCCAATTTGGATCACGATAGTCGGCGATGCCGCAACCTGGACGATATCCCTTCCAGGTTGAAGTGGCCATGTGCAGGAAGTCCTTCACAGGTCCCTTGCCCCAGCCTTGATTATTCGTAAGCGAGTAAGAAGAGCTATTTTCAAAAAGAATGAACGGCACCTTGACAGTCTGTCCGCTCCACACTGGCCGAGCATACGCGTTGGAGAACGGCCCAACCATGTTGAAGCCCCAGTTCTTAATGCGGGTCAACTGTGGAGGCGCCCAATTGCTCGTCGTATTGCCATACTTCGCGGTTGCGTAGCTGGCCGAGCTGCCGCCAGACTCGTCGGTCTTCGAGGTGTTGTCATCGAACACGTAGAAGCCGCGGGCAAACATCGCATGTCCCGCCGGTGAGCAGAACACCATATTGTTCCCAGCCTTGGTGATGATGAACGATGTGTTGTTGTTCGTGCAGGGCGCGCTCATCAGCCCCATGTACTGGTCCATCGCACCGCCGCCCGCAGAGATCGCCAGCGTGTACGACTGAGTTGCCGTTTGCACGGGCGAAGATGAATCGGTGACTTTAACGGTGAGCGTCGAAGACCCGGCTGTAGACGGCGTTCCGGAAATAACACCCGTCGAAGCCGCAAGCGTCAAGCCAGCCGGCAGTGAACCGGTGGACACGACGAAGGTATACGACGCCTTTCCGCCTGTCACCTTAATCGTTGTATTAAATGTCTGGCTGACAACTCCGTTGCCAAGAGACGTCGTTGAGATTGCAAGCGGCGCTGGTGCCGCTGCGCCAACTACGATGCTCAACGCTTTTGTACCGGTCAGATTGTTTGCGTCCTTGACCTGAACGGTAAAGGAGGAAGTCGCCGTCGTCGTCGGCGTGCCGGAGATGGCGCCGGCCGTCGAGAGCGTCAAGCCAGCCGGAAGCGTTCCAGTGGCTAGGCTCCAGGTATAAGGCGTCTTGCCGCCCGTAGCTGCCAGGGTCGCAGAGTAGGCAGTTCCGACGGTGCCTCCAGAGAGTGAAGTCGTCGATACCGCCGGTGGCTGCGCTGCTGCGCCCACCACGATGCTCAGGGCTTTCGTCGCCGTGGCATTCGCCGCGTCTTTCACTTGTACCGTGAAGGACGAAGTTGCCGCCGTCGTTGGCGTGCCGGAAATAGCGCCAGCCGTCGAGAGTGTCAAACCAGAAGGAAGCGTGCCCGACGCAAGCGTCCACGTATACGGCGTTGTGCCGCCGCTCGCCTGCACCGACGACGAATATGCCGTACCTACAGTGCCGCCTGAAAGTGCAGTCGTCGAAACTGTTAGAGGAGAGCTCGCAGTTGTGTACGTAAAGGAACTAAATGGTGTGCTTGCGGAGCTGGAAGGATTTGTGACCACAACGGTGACGGCTCCAGCGGCGTGCGCTGGCGTCGTTGCCTTCAGTTGCGTGGCACTTACAAAAGTAACTGCATTGCCAGCCGTTCCGCCGAACTGAACTGTTGCTCCCGAAACAAAATTGGAACCCGAAATCGTAACTTGAGTACCGCCTGCTGTGCTTCCGGAATTCGGAGAGATGCCGGTGATCGCTGCGGTATTCGTCGCGGTCGTGAATGTCTGATCGCTGCCGCTGACCGTCTGGCCGTTCGCTGTTGAGACGACGCTGAAGTGATACGTCTGATTTGCCGCGAGCGCTCCAAGCGATATGGAGTGCGTCGTGACCATCGTCGAATCAAGCGGTGTTGTCGTGCCATAGCTCGAGGTCGCTCCATACTGAACCTGCGACGTTGCCGCTACGTTCGTCGTCCAATCAATCTGCGCAGAGTTCTTTGTAATGTTCGCTGTGCTCACCTGCATGATCGCGGGCGCAGCTGGGTTTGGATTGCTATTTGCTCCAACCAATCCGGCGCACCCGGCCAAAACCAAATTCATTCCGAGAAGTGCGGCGCCAACTAGCCACGCGGCCCCTTCGCGAACTTTAATTTTTCTTCTCGTTGAGAAAGCCGACATTAGTAAATCTCCCTCAGATTTTTGTGGCCGACGGCCCCAGCGGCGCTCGGCTGTTTTTCAGTGCGGCTCCCAAACCGTTCCACTGACGATGACAAGTGTAGAAAGTTGGAAGTGAGGGAAACTACTGGTCTGACTGCCTAATTGAGGACAGCTGTACTTACAAAGAGTCCAAACGAGCAACAACCTGTCTATTTTCCGTATTTTGAATCGAGACGTTGAAACAGGTCTCGTCATTCGGCTGGGGCGCGGTTCATCAATTTATTTTGTTGTCTGTCCTAAAATGGACAGTTGCGGTCGAGCGGCACGCTCATTACCAAAACTAATGTTCGCCAAGGAGTTGATTCGCCACCGCTTATTTTTCCACAGCCAGCGCAGCGAGTGTAATTTCTCCGTTTGAACGGTAGTTTTGACACGAAGCGTCAAAGAAAGATGCTTCGCCGCTCATGGCGAATATTTTACGAAACCGCTAGGTGTACTTTGGTTCAGCCCACTTTTGTGGCCCGGCCAATCTTGAACCGGGTGCCCGCCCCGCCGCCCCCCCGGCAGGGGATCCAGGACGAGGAGCGCTTTTGGGGTAACGCATAGAAGAATCTCAATGAATGCAACCGCCAGACGCCAATCCGAACGTAACATATTGTAAATAATAGCTTTACTGGTCTTCTAGGCATCTTCGGCCGACAGAATCTTGGTTTTCAGTCGACCTAGCGCTCGGTCAGTACGAAGTTGCCCACTTTGGATAATTAGTTGCCACCGACACCCTAGAATCATGGCGACTCCCGTCCGGGGAATGGTCATCAGGGTTGATCCACTGGGATCCATAATTGCACTAACACGCTTATTTATAACAACTTACAGTACGAGCGAGGGAGGGCTCGAGCGATAGAGGCGTCATCGCTCGCGGATCTAGTTTGGTATAGCCTTTGCATCCGTCTCAATGGGTACCCCTCTGCACTCTGACGTCATTGGAGACGATTATGGCCACGTTAGCTATGCCCAACCAGGCTTCTGACCACTCACATATCGAGGCACTAGCCGCCGAGTTTCAGGAGCGGTTTAACCAAAAGAGTTTCGAGCTTACGCATCACCTGGCGAATCATCCTTTGTTCAAGCTTGAGCGGCTGATGCAGCTGACGAAGTCGATTAGAGAGACCCACCCGAACGATGCCTATTACGACGCTGGGGACATTGGAATCAGCACACGGTGGGATCAGGCACCCAAGGGAGTTTTCTCCATTGATGAAGCCATCGAACGCATCGGCTCGGCCGGCGCTTGGGTCCTTTTAAAGAAGGCGCAATACGACCCGGATTACAAAGTTCTGCTGGACGAAACGATGGCGGAGCTCAAAGCGTTCGTCGGCAAAGATCTGACTCCTTATATCAAGCGCGACGAAATGATTATTTTTATCACTTCGCCTAAGCGAATCAGCAGCTACCACATTGATCGCGAGTGCAATTTTCTGCTCCAGATTCACGGTGAAAAGACGATCCATGTGTTCGATCAAAAAGACCGCGAAGTTCTGCCGGAGACCGAAATCGAAACTTTCTGGGCGAGTGACAACAACGCTCCGATTTACAAACCGCAATACCAGAACCGTGCGAACACCTACCTGTTGCGGCCTGGCACCGGCGTTCACATTCCGGTGAATGCCCCTCACTGGCTCCAGAACGGAGACGACATCTCCATTTCGCTTAGCGTGAGCTTCCAGTTCAGAGACTCGGTGCTCGCCAACATTTATCGCGCGAACTTCTTCCTCCGAAAAATGGGCATCCATCCTTCGCCCCCGGGAAGCGGCGCCGTGCGAGACACGTTTAAGAAGGTCACATTCGGCGGCCTCGTGAAGATGCGGCAGCTCCTCGACAAGAATTGCCCCTGGTAACGCTTAGCCCTGAGTGACTCAGTGGATCATCCGTTGGCTGATTGAGCCCGGCCAGACCGTTTGGTCGAACTCGATGCATCTCTTTCGAAAGTAAAAGCCCGAATATCGGAACGCAGAGGACTCCGGATAGAGCGGAACCAATTGCCTCATCTCGTTCGCTTCCCAGTTCTCCACGAGCCCGTATCCGATTCTTGCCAAGCCGCTCACCAGGGCATCGACGTTTTGAATCTTGCAAGGCACGAGATACGTCCATCCATCCTGAACCGTACAGATTTCCTTCCCGTTAGATACGGGTACGCGGTTTACGATAACGTGCGACGGCAGTTGTTTTAGTTGAAGTAGCAGATCGGGCAGCGATTCGTCGAAGTATTGCAGACTACCAGACGACAGAAAGACATCGACTTCTTCTGCGCAGCGAATCGCATCGACGTACCGTATACGGTTCTCTTTTCTTTCGATTGCAAGGCGCTCCCCGGCCTCGCGGACGCGAGGCAATTCGACGATGTCCCACTTCAGATCACAAGGAAAGTGGAGGTGCCGGTGGTAGGCATAGAATAGGTTTCCGACGTTTCCACCGAGATCGAGCACACGGCGAGGCACGGGCCGAATTTGCAGCCAGTAATAAAGGACTGGGTAGTCGCTCTCCCGAAGGCTCTCCAATGCCTCCAGGTGTCGTGCAATATTTGTGGGGTGTTCGTGGCCCGACATCGCGAATTTAGCCGCCGCGCGGCGAGCTTCAGATAGAGAATCGAACTTACGGCGAAACCCTAGCGCGAGCTCCAGCAAGGGGCGAGTGATGAAATTACTCCGTAACATCCGCAAAAAAGCCTCATAACGCGGCTTCATTCCCATTGTCTCGAGGGTTTTCGAAACAAATCGAATTTGACGAAGCCGCACACGTCCCAAGACGCTGCTTCGCTGATTATCCATCGTCGACAGCCTAGCTGTCGCCAAGACCTGGAGTCTTGCGGCGCTGACGAGTCGTTCGCTTTAAAGGGGCCCAGGACCTAGACCGCTCTGCCGAAGAGCTTTGCGCGACTTGCTTACAATTTCGCGTAATTTAAGCACAGCGTGGGAGCGCTTGCAAATACGGTCAAGACCCCAAACGGGCTCGGTTTCGGGCGTTTCCTATGGGGGTTCGCTTGCCTTTTCTTACTGTCCGGTCTGTGTCGACCGGTGCAAACAGGTGCGGAGTTCTTCAACAAGATCCCAAACAAACGGTTCTTCTAGAATCGTCATGTGATCACCGGGAACGTTAATGACGCGAACTCCGCCACTGACAATTTCATTCCATCCCAGGCTCAAATTGCTCCCATACTCCGCTGTCCGCCCCTTCGCCCGAAACAGCGTCAGCTCACCAGAATAAGGCTTCGGAGTGAACGCTTGGCCGACGGCGCTGAACATCTTGACGTTGTCACGAAGCGCGTTGGGCAAAGGCTTTTGCGACCAGCCGTAAAATCTCTGAGCGACTCGAAAGAAAATGTAACTCGCGCGAGATCTAATTGAGCGACCTAGATCGCGGAGCAGCTGCCAGGTCTCGCCCTTGAAGAGCCGTCGCGCGTAGAGACGGATTCGATCGATTACATATAGCGCCTGAAACTGGAACGACTGTCCAAAGGAAAGGTCACGGTAGTAGGCGGGATTGCCCGTATCGAATAAGCCGAGCAGACCGACTTTTTCTCCGGCAGCCGCCAGTTGCGTGGCCATCTCGTACGCAACCAGTCCGCCAAAAGATGCGCCGGCCAGAGAATATGGTCCTTTGGGTTGCACCGCCCGAATATCGCGAATATATTTCGTCGCTAAATCTTCAACTGTGAGGCGCGCCACCGCGCCATCGGCTTCGGGCGACCGCAGCCCGTAAAAAGGCTGATCCGCATCAAGTCTTGCCGCCATCGCGCGGAATCGCAGCACGTGCCCGCCACCGCCATGCACGCAAAACAGGGGTGCCTTACTGCCTGTCGCCCGAATCGGAACAAGAGAGGACTGATTGCCCGACTCTTCGCTCTGCAGCCGCTGTGCGAGTGCTTCGACCGTAGATGCCGTCAGCAACGTCGAAAGATCAATTTTTCTGCCAAATTCCTTCTCGATTTCAGTAACCATCTGCGCTGCAAGGAGCGACTGTCCGCCAATTTCAAAAAAATCGTCATGCACTCCAATCGGTTGTCGCCCAATCAATCTTTCCCACATCAACGCTAGCTGGAGTTCGACCGAGTCGCGCGGCGCGACAAATTTGCGGGCCTGCGGCTGCGCACTTAGTGTCGCCGCAGAGGTCACACTCGGCTTCTGTGGAGCCGGCAGTCCACTGACCCGGGTACTCGCATCTCTAAGCATTGCGCTCAGAATCTTGCCGTAATAATCCAGAATCGTCCGGATCGTCGTTGCATCAAAAAGATCCGGGTTGTACTCCAATTGCGCGCGAATTCCCTCTTGGCGCTCAACAAATCCCAGCTGAAGCTCAAAAGGCGTACCGACGCTGAACGTTGGCATCGGTGAAACTGTAAGGTCACCGATTTTGCGGGGCTGCAAGAAAGCCGTCTGATAAAAGAAATAAAACTGAAACAGCGGATTCCGGCGCTGGACGGCAAGTGGCCGGATTTTGTCGAGGAGCACTTCGAATGGCAAGTCCGAGTGCGATAGCGCATCAAGCGTGAAGTCGCGGACGCGCATCAACAGCTCTTCTAACGTGGGATTCCCGGCCAGATTCAGACGAAGCGCAATCGGGCCAGCGAAGGGGCCGATCAGCGGCTCCGTTTCGGTCCTTCGATTGGCCACCGGCGAACCTACCACAGCATCTTCCTGGCCCGAATATTTCGCCAGCAACGCTCCAAAGCACGCCAGCATGAGCGTGAACATAGTCGCGTGGTTTTTCTGCGCGAACGCCTTGAGCGACGCGGCGAGTTCTGGCGGCAACAGGTATGTCTCAATCGCACCATGTGAGGCAGGACGATTCTGCGGCGGCCGGTCCGTTGGAAAATCCAGCACGGGCAGGGGGGGCTTCAATGCATTGAGCCAGAACTCTCGGTGTTCTTTCGAGTCCTCGGAGGTCAACCACTCCTTTTGCCATGCTGCAAAGTCGCTGTATTGAATATTCAGAGGAGGAAGACCTGCATCGCCGCTTTGATCTTCCGCCGCGTACGCGGTCCACAATTCTTTTTGCAAAATGCTCTGCGACCATCCGTCGGCAAGTATGTGATGCAGGGTAAGCAGCAAAACGTGGTCATCCGGCGAAAGCTCAAATAACCGCGCCCGCAACAGTGGTCCTTTGGCAAGGTCGAACGGCATTTGTGACTCGTCGCGCACGAGTTGCGGCAGCTTTTCTTCTTTTTCGGCCGGATCTTTGCCGCCGACCTTGGTTTTTTCCAGTCGAAACGGCCAAGCCGGCGAAATAATTTGCAGCAGTTCGCCGTTCGAATCTTCGAACGTCGTTCGTAGAATCTCGTGCCGGCCAATCACAACTCGAAACGCCGTTTCCAGTCGCTCCGCCGAAATCTTGCCCGCCAGTCGCACGCCGGCTGGCATGTGGAAAGCGGCGTTGCCGTGGCTTAATTTTTCCAAAAGCCAAAAACGCTGTTGTGCCACGCTGGCGGGTAATGCATAAACCTCTGGCTCTTCGTCGCCGCTTTTTAAGGCCGCTTCGGCGCTCGTCGCCGTCGCGGGCTCCGCCACTGAATCAGCCGGGAGCTTACGCAGTCCGGCGATCTCCGACAACTTGCGATTAGGATTCTCGGCAATCGCCTCGAGGAGCCTAAAAAACTTGCCGTGAACGGCCTTGGCAAACCCTTCCGAATACTTGGCCACCCGATACTCGAGGGACAATCGCCAGCCTACTTCGCGCTCCACCATAAAGAAATTCAAATCGTACAGAGCACCCTGAGACTTCGATGGCATCGTCGACATCCGCAAACCGGCAAATTCAAAAACGAAGGTCGAGGCGCGCGCGTATTCCCGTTGGCAAACGTAGTTGATCACATAGAATGCGTCTGCCGCTGGGCCGTTCTTGCCCGCAACTTCTTTTGCCACCTCTTCGAAAGGCACATCCTGATTCGCAAATGCGTCCCAAACTGTGTCCCTCACGCGCGTCGCCAGGTCTTGAAAGGTCGGATCACCGCCTGCATTCACGCGGAAAACGACATGATTTATGAACACGCCGATGAGGCTTTCCAGATCCGATCGATTCCGGCCAGCCAGCGGCGATCCGACGACGATATCTGTTTTTCCGGTTTCGGCGTGCAGCAACGCGATACTCGCGGCGAGCGTTGTGATGAACAGCGTTCCGCCCTGCTGATTGCTGAACTCCTTCAGTTTTTCACTCAATTCGCGCGGGAGCAGAACCGATACAATCGCGCTGCGACGGTCGGCATCATCGGAATCGGGCAAGTCTCCTGGTACTTCCAGCCGCTGGTAGCCATTCAATTTTTTCTTCCAGAAAGCCAACTGCTGTCGAATCTCTTCGCGCTGGAGGAAATCTTTTTGCCAAATCACGAAATCGCCGTACTGGATCGGCAGCTCCGGCAAAGGCGAAGGTTGGCCTTCGGCCAGCGCCGCATAGATCTTCTGCAGTTCCTCCATGATGATTCCGATGGACCATCCATCGCAGATGATGTGATGGAGCGTCAGCGTCAGTACATGACGCTTCGCCTCCATCCGAATTAGCCCGAGCCGCAAGAGTGGACCGGTCTTCAGGTCGAAACACGTTTGTGCCTCGACCGCACTCATTCGATCGAGTTCTGCGTCACGTTCCACCGCGGGCATCCCGCTCAAATCACTGCGCGCGATTGTTATCTTCATCTCCTGCACGATCAGTTGGCGCGCCTGTCCGTCCACGACACCAAAATGCGCGCGAAGGACTTCGTGTCGCCGGATAATTTCTTGGAACGAAAGGTCGATCAGACGCGGATCAAGCTGGCCTTCGAGCTGCCAGCGGAAGGATGCGTTGAAAATCGGAGATTCCGGATTCCGCAGGAAGGCATGCCACATCCGCTCCTGAACAGGAGAGAGCGGGAACGCATACAACTCCGCGTCGCTGTCGCCGCGCAGGGCCGATTGCTCTGGCGCATCCTGTTCCTGGTCAGGCGCCGGAATCTCCGGCTGAATGGAATCCGTCATTCCGTACTTTCTTTTTACGTATCGCGGGTTACGCGAAACTTCTTTCGTTCGACTCTCGTAATCGCCGGCGCGGGGGCTCGCACCGGTGTTTTCGACTCTCCCATTTCTGCAACGACACCAGCGATCGTTCTCTGCTGCAGCAACATGCGGGGCGTGACGCCGAGCCCTTGCTTTGCAGCACGGGACGTAATCTGAAATACGTGCAGCGAATCCGCGCCTAATTCGAACAAGTTGTCCGTGATTCCCACGCGTTCCAGTTTCAACACTTCCGCAAGAATTCCTGCCAACGCGGTTTCTTCCGGTGTGCGCGGCGCCACGTACTCCCGATTCCGTATGGATGCACTCAGGTCAGGCGCGGGGAGTTTATCTCTGTCTACTTTTCCATTCAATGTTAACGGCAAGGCGGACAATCGCACATAAGCATACGGCACCATGTGCGCGGGCAGCTTCGCCTGCAGGAACTCCCGTAGCTCCGCACCCGACGGCGTTGCCCCGGCCTTTGGCACGAAGTAGGCCACCAGCTTTTTCTCGCCTGGTCCATCCTTCCGCGCCGCAACCGTGTTCTGTTGCAATCCAGAATGTTGCGCAAGGAGAGCTTCGATTTCTCCCAATTCGATGCGGAAACCGTGGACCTTTACTTGTGTGTCGCCGCGGCCGATGTAGTCCAAATCGTTGCCGTTTACAAATCGTGCCAGGTCGCCGGACTTATACATCCGGGAACCCGACCCCGCCTCAAACGGATCCGGCACAAATCGCTCAGCGCTGAGCTCGGGCCTATTCAGGTACCCGCGAGCCACGCCAGCCCCACCGACATAGATCTCACCCACAACTCCCGGCGGTACGGGCCGCTTTTTTCCGTCTAACAGGTACACGCGCAAATCTGGAATGGGCACACCGATCAAACTCCTCGTATCACCCTTTGCATCTGCGGCAACCAGTGGCCGGTACGTCACGTGGACGGTGGTCTCAGTAATTCCGTACATGTTCACAAGTTGCGGCTTCGCATCACCGTGACGCTCAAACCACGGCTTAAGGTTCGTGAAGTTCAGCGCTTCCCCGCCAAAGATCACATAACGCAGCGCCAGCGGCTTTTCGTACCCAGACTCCTCTACCTGAATCAACTGATAGAACGCAGCCGGAGTCTGGTTCAGAACGCTAACGTTCTCCTGAGCCAGCAAGTTGTAAAAATCTTGCGGAGAGCGTGTCGTCAGGTAGGGCACAATCACCAACCGGCCGCCTGTCAGTAACGCGCCCCACATTTCCCATACGGAGAAATCGAAGGCGTAAGAATGAAACAGTGTCCAGACATCGCGCTCGTTGAAGTGGAACCATGCCTCCGTCGCGGTCAGCAAACGCACGACGTTCGAGTGGGTGACCATTACGCCCTTGGGTTTGCCAGTCGAGCCCGACGTGTAGATTACGTACGCCAGATGTTCGGGCTGCGATGCCGGTGCGAGATTGTCCTTTTCTTCCCGGTCAACCACCGGCCAATCGCGGTCCACGCAGATCGCCTTGGCATTATGCCGTGGCAAATTCTTGATTAGCCGCTCCTGAGTCACCAACACGGTCGGTTGGGCATCACCGAGGATCATCTCGAGTCGTTCTTTCGGGTAGGACGAATCGATCGGCAGATAGGCGCCGCCTGACTTCACGACGGCAAGAAACGAAACCATCATTTCCAGCGACCGCTCGAAGCAAACCGCCACCAGGGAATCCGGCCTCACTCCTTCCTTTCGCAGAACCCGCGCAAGTTGGTTCGATCGCTCGTTCAGTTCGCGGTAAGTCATCTTCTCCGCGCCCATCGTCAGCGCGACCGCATCCGGCGTCCGCGCAGCCTGCTGTTCGAACATCTGATGGATTGTTGTCGTCACCGCTGAGGTCTTCGGCGCTGGATTCCACGCCGCCAGCAATGAGGAAAGTTCCGCTGGGGCCATCATCGGCAAATCGTCCACCGGCTTTTCCGGATCCGGAACCGCGCCGAGCAGTATTGTCTCGTAGTGACTCAACCAGCGCGCGATTGTCGATTCATCGAACAGGTCTGTGTTGTAGTCGCAATCGATTTTCAACCCTTGATCCGATTCGACGATGTTGAAGAACAGATCGAAGTTCACGGCGCTCTTGGGATTCGGATCCACTTCAGCGTCTAATCCCGCAAGATCCGAACTGCCACCGATTCTCTCCAGATTGAATTGCACTTCCATCAACGGCAGTCGGCTCGGGTCTCGTGGAATTCCAAGTTTGCGCACCAATGTGCCGTAGGTGTAGGTCTGGTGCTCGTACGCGTCGAGAAGGGTCTTCTTGGCCTGACCGAGCAAGCTGGAAAACGTCAGGTCATCACTGAATCGCGCGCGCAGCGGCAGAAAGTTCACACAATGCCCGACAAGGTTGCCGTCTTCAATCAACGATTGCCCGGCCGCGGGAATTCCCACGACGATGTCCCGCTGGTTTGACAAGCGATGCAGCACTGCGTTAAACCCCGCGAGCAGCGTGACGAACAACGTGCAGCCCTTTTTCGAACCGAGTTGCTTGATCTTCCGGTACGCCTCTGCGTCTATCTTTGTGCGATACGTCGCTCCGGCATAGCCCTTGACCATCGGACGCGGCCGATCCAGCGGCAAATCTAACGGCGCCGGAATATCCGTAAACTGCGCGAGCCAGTATTTTTCAACGTCGGCGCCTTCCGCGGAATTCTTGCGCGCTGCTTCCGCGGCCGCGTATTCGCTGAAGTGCACTACCTTCGGCAATTCCTCACTCTTGCCGACTGCCTTTTCGTTATACACCTTCGACAGCTCGTCGAGTAGGACGTTGGTGGACCAGCCATCACAAACAATATGGTGCGAAGTGAACAGCAACATGTGGCGCTGCGATTCGAGCCTGTACAACTCGCCGCGCACCAGCGGCCCTTTCGTCAGATCGAACGACTTGCGCGAATCCGCTGCGAGGATCCTTTTTATCTCAGCTTCCTTCTTCGCCAAATCCATGCCGCACAAGTCTTTAAGCGGCAATTCCAGCTTCAGCTCCGGCGCAAAGTGCAGAAGTTCTCCTTCAGTATCCACAGTGGCCCGCAACGCTTCGTGCCGCGCAATCACGGCGTTCAATGCGTCGCGCAGCGCGTCCACTTTCAATTCGCCGCGCAAGTACACGCTGAATGACTCGTTAAACGCGCAAGACGCGTCCTCGCCAAGTTTCGCTGCGAGAAAAATTTCCTTCTGCGGCTCTGTCATCCGCGTTTCCCCGGGTTTCGCAACTGCCCGCACAGAAACGCCCTCTCCCGGCAGAGGCAGAATCTCTCCTTCTTGCATTTCGCGAATCGTTTCTTCGAACGCACGGACAATCTTCTCGATGTCCGCGTCGCTGTGTTCCGTCGTCAGAAAGCACGGGAAGTTCTCCAACAGGTGAACACCTTTCTCGCGAAGGCTGTAGTAGAAGAGGCTTCCGAACCGGAAGTCGATTGGGAAACTAAAGTAGAAGAAACTCGCAAAGTTCTCGATATGTGTCGGAACCTGGTTCTTCTCGAGCAGCGCATTCAGGCGCTTGATCATGTCTCCTGTGCGCGCCGAGAGTCCCTTTTGCAGCTCCGGGCCTTGTGCTTTCAAGTGCTTCAGGACTGCGAGGCACGCCGCCATCGTCAAGGGATGCCGCACGAAGGTTCCGGCGAAAAACGTCACGCCCACAGTCGGGTAGGAATCATCTCCAAACTGCCACATGCCGCCGTCCAGCGCGTCCATGTACTCGGCTTTACCGGCCAGTACACCGATCGGCATTCCACCCGCCAGAACTTTTCCGTACGTGGCCAAATCCGCCCGAATGCCAAAAAGTTCCTGACAGCCGCCTGGATGCACGCGGAAGCCGGTCACCACTTCATCGAAAATCAGACAGGTGCCGGAATCCTTCGTAATTTGCCGCAGATGTTTGAGAAAGCTCACAGGCTGAAGATTCGGATGGCGGCTCTGCACAGGTTCAACCATTACTGCTGCCAGGTCATTCGCGTTCTTGCGGATCCATTCCAGAGAATCCTCTGCCCCATACTCCAGCACGATGACGTTTGCCGCCTTTTCGCGCGGAATTCCGGGCGCCACCGGGACCGCGTACGGCTCGCCTGCTTTCTTCAATCCTTTCACGAGCACTTCGTCAAACATCCCGTGATAGTCCCCGGCAAAGAACACGATCTTGTTCCTGCCCGTTACGGTTCGCGCAACGCGCATCGCCGCCGTCACTGCTTCCGACCCCGTATTGCAGAATGTTGCGCGCTCGTTGCCCGTCAGCTCGCAAATCAGTTTCGCCGCTTCGCCCGCCAGCAAAGTCTGGGGCCCAATCTCAAATCCTTCGTGCAGTTGCTGCTCGATCGCTTTCTCAACAAAGTCCGGGCGATGCCCCAGCATGATCGGTCCGAAGCCATTCAGAATGTCGACGTACTCGTTGCCGTCTATATCCCAAAGACGCGAACCCTTGGACTTGTTTGTGATGACCGGGTAGACCATCTCTTTCCATTGCGCGCGGAAGCCGGTCACGACACGCGGATCGGCCAATACACCGCGATATTCCTGCGTCATCTTCTTCGACGTCGGCGTCTTCGTGGTATAACGCGCAATCAAGTCAGCGATGTACTTTTCTTGCCGCGCCGTTAAGTCACCCGAGATGCTCTTTTGCAATGGTTTGAACGGTGTGTAGCCCTTCAGCTCTTTGGTTGCATCAACTTCCGCCTGTGGTGCGAGAGTAGGCGTTGGCTTCAGAGTTGCTGCCGGTGCGCCTGCGCCAGGATTCGCCGCGGCCTGTGTTGGAATCGGCATCCCGCCGTGCAATGCCGCCAGCTGCTGCGCAAAAAGCTGATTCATCGCTTGCAATTGATCGCGCAGCAATTGCTCAACGGCGCTCGCAGCAGGCGCTCCCCGTCCGTTTGGCACCGCCGGCGCAAAATTCACTGGAGCAGCGGCGACACTCGCGGCAGCCGCGGGAACTTGCGCAGCAGCCGGTGCTGCTTCTTCATAGAGTCCCGCCGGAAGTTTTTCGTCGACATAAGCGGCAAGCGCATCAAGTGACGATTGCGCATCCAGCAACTGGCGGAACGTAACTTTCAAATTGAATTTGCTCTGCAGGGCTTGCGTCACCTGCGTCAAGAACAGTGAATCAAACCCCATCTCGAGAAACGTCGTTGCACCACCGGCCGCAAGTACATCGACGCCTGAAAGGTCCTGAAAAACCTCCGCCAGCATGGCGCGAATTTTCTCTTTTCGCACAGCTTTCGGAGCTGGTGTCTCCTGTGCCTTGCTCATTGCGATCTCCTCCGGCGCGGCGGCTACGATGGGAGCCGATGCCGGCATTGGATTCAAAGTCATCGTCATCGAAAACGGTTGCGTGCCCACCTTCGGCATCGCTTCCGTCACATCGGCTGTCTCTTCCAGCCAGAATCTTTGCCTTTCAAAGGGGTATGTCGGCAGAGAAACGCGAATCCGCCCTTCGCCGTGGTACGCCTTCCAGCCGGGATTGACGCCACCGAGCCACAAGGAGCCCAGTGCGAGATGGATGGCTGTTCCTTCCGTGCAGTTCGGCGTGCCGTCAGTCAGTGAGGACACCACTATCTGGTCGGCCGCCCTTGGCGCGTGTTGCCGCGCGAGCGTCGCGAGCACGTTCCCCGGACCCACTTCCAGCAAAATGCAGTCCTCGCGGTCGCGGAATTTCGTAACGCCGCGAGAGAATTGCACGGCCTCGCGGAAATGCTTCGCCCAATATTCCGCGCTTGTGGCTTGCTCGGCAGTTATCCATTCGCCTGTCACGCTAGAAACGTATTGCAGCTTCGGAGCGGACAGCTTCGCCTTTTTCACTTCCGCCGTGAATGGTTCCAGGATCGGATCCATCATGGCGGAATGGAATGCGTGCGAAGTGTGTAGTCGGCGATGAACAACATCTTTCCTCGCCAGTTGTTTCTCGAGCTCGGCAACTTTCTCGGTTGGCCCCGAAATCACCGAAAGCGCTGGCCCATTTACCGCGGCGAGCGACAAATCCTTTGTCAGCCACGTGCGCGCATCGGCTTCGCTCAATCGAACAGACAGCATCGCGCCGTGAGGAAGCTCCTGCATCAAACGTCCTCGCGCGGCGATCAACCGCAGTCCATCCTCGAGCGAAAAGACGCCAGCCAGGCAAGCCGCAACAAATTCGCCAACGCTGTGTCCGATCATAAAGTCCGGCTGAATGCCCCAGCTCATCCACAGTTTCGCGAGCGCATATTCGATCGTGAAAATCGCCGGCTGCGCCAGGATGGTCTGTGTCACCTTGTCCCGCAGTTCGTCCGTGATTGCCTCGGCTGGATAAAGCAGCTTGCGCAAATCCAATCCGAGGTGTGGCTCGAGCAAGTTCGCGCAGCGATCGATTTCCTGCCGAAATACTTTCTCGGTCTCGTATAACTCACGCCCCATGTTTGGTTGCTGCGAGCCTTGGCCCGGGAATAGAAAGCACAGTTTGGGGTCCGCGTTGCGCGATTTCCGGCTGATTACACGCTTTGTTTCGCCGCTTTCCAATGCCGCCACCGCGTCTGCCACACTTGACGCCGCCACAATCCGCCGGTGCTCAAACTTTCGCCGGCCTGTCTGCAACGTATACGCCGCATCGGCCAAATTCGTTTCCGGATGTTCCCGCAGTCTCACCGCCAAGCACTTCGCTGCCTCGGCAAGGGCTGCTTCGGACCGCGCGGAAATCATCAGCACTTGAGTAGGCCGTCCTGGCTTCTCTGACACCCGCTCCGGCGCCTGCTCCAGAACAACGTGCGCATTCGTGCCGCCAACGCCGAACGAGCTCACTCCCGCGCGCCGTGGTCCGTCCGCTTGCTTCCAATCGCGCAGCGATGTATTCACAAAAAACGGACTGTTCGCAAAATCGATTTTGGGGTTCGGTTTCTTGAAGTGCAGGGTCGGTGTGAGCTTGGCGTCGCGAATGCAAAGCGCGGCGTGAATCAGTCCGGTGGCGCCTGCCGCCACATCGACGTGGCCAACATTGGCCTTTGCCGTCCCAATCGCGCAGAAACCTTTGTCTTTCGTGCGCGTTCCAAACGCTTGTGTCAACGCGGCTAGTTCGATCGGATCGCCCAGGGGCGTTGCCGTTCCGTGCGCTTCCAGGTAACCGATGGTCCGCGGATCGATCCCCGATGATTCCTGCGCCAGCACAATTGCTCGTGCCTGGCCTTCGATGCTCGGGGCGGTGTAGCCCACTTTCGCCGACCCGTCGTTGTTCATGCCGTATCCGCGAATCACGGCATAGATTTGATCGCCATCTTTGATCGCATCGTCCAACCGCTTCAGCAACACCGCCGCAGAACCGCTGCCGAAGACCGTCCCGCTCGCGTCCGCGTCGAAGGGCCGGCAGTGGCCGTCCGACGAAACCATTCCGCCTTCTTGATACAAATAACCCCGTCGCTGCGGAAACGTTATCGACGCCCCACCCGCAACCGCCATGTCCGCCTGGTACGTCAACAAGCTCTGGCAGGCCTGACAAATCGCCAGCAGCGAAGTCGAGCATGCCGCCACCATTGAGAATGACGGCCCGCGCAAATTGAATTTGTAAGACACGCGCGTCGCCAGAAAATCCAGCCCGTTGCCCATCATCGCGGGATAGTTACCCACTTGGTAGCAACCCGTGTAGTCGTTTCGGAATTGTGCGTTGGAACAAAGCTGCGAAATGAAATACGTGCTCATACTGCAGCCGGCATAGACGGCCACAGCACCCGGAATTTCCAGCGGGTCGTACCCCGCATCTTCGAAGGCTTCCCAGCAGCATTCGAGGAACACGCGATGCTGGGGGTCCATCAATTCCGCTTCGCGCGGGTAAATCCCGAAAAATCCCGCATCAAACATCTCGGCGTCCTGCACGATCGAACGCGCTCGAATGTAGTCCGGCCGTTTTGCAAGAGTTGCCTTGTCTGGAACTTCGAGCTCATCTTCACGGAAGTGGGAAATCGATTCGACGCCGTTTTTCTGATTTTCCCAGAACTCGGCGGCATTACTTGCGCCGGGTAGCCGCGCTGCCACGCCGACAATCGCGATTCCTTCTAGATTCGGATTCCACTTGCTCATGCAGGTTTCCCCACTCTCAGCGCTCTCTGCTTGGCAAACGCCGCGCGTTGCCTTGCCGCTCGCTCTTGCGCGGCATCGAACGATTTCACTTCGCCGCCCGCTGTGCCCAGGTGCTTTGCCAGCGCCCGCACAGTCGTATGGTCGAACAGATCCATCACCTGAATCTCGCGATTCAGACGTTTCTTGAGTTGAGAGTGAACCGCTACCAGCAGCAAGGAGTCTCCGCCCAAATCGAAGAAATTGTCGTCGAGCCCCATAAAATCGGTTCGCAGCACTTTCTTCCAGACGTCGGCGATCGCTGCTTCAAGCTCGTTGCCCGATGGCTGCACTTGCGTCGCACTCGTTTCGGCAACGGGATCTGGTAGCGCGCCTCGGTCTATCTTTCCATTAGGATTTAAAGGAAAGCTCGCCATCGGTACATAGTGCACGGGTACCATATAAGCGGGTAACTTTGCGGCTAGGAAGGCCTTCAACTCGCGCCAGGACTCCGATTCACCGCCGCTTCGCACGTAGTACGCAACCAGCCTCTTTGTCCCCGCCTCGTCAACTTTTACTGTCACGCAAGCCTGTTTAATATTCGCGTGTTGCGCCAACGCGTTTTCGATCTCGCCTAGCTCAATCCGATGTCCCAAAATCTTGATTTGCCCGTCTTTGCGGCCCAGGAATTCAACCGAGCCGTCTTCGCGCCACCGCGCGAAATCCCCGATGCGGTACATACGCGCGTCCGGTGCATCCACGAAAGGATCCCGCGAGAATTTTTCAGCCGTGACTTCCGGCGCGTTCAGATATCCCCGCGCAACGCCGTCGCCTCCCGCAAAAAGTTCTCCGACTTGTCCGGCTTTCACTGGCGTTAAGTCATCGTTCAGGATGTACACCCGCGTATTGGAGACTGGCTTTCCAATGGGCACTGAATCCGGCACGACATCGCCCGTTCGCATCGCGTGGCAGCAAGTGAATGTCGTGCCTTCCGTCGGGCCGTAACCGTTGATTACAGTCATTTCGGGAAACGCTTCTAGAACGCGCCGCACGTGCTTCGCGGAAAGCGTGTCCCCGCCAGCCAGCAATTGCTTGAGCTGTCGCAAATCTTCCAGGCGCTCGTCTACAAACAAGTGAAACAATCCCGCCGTGAACCAAGCCGTCGTAACACCTTCTTCACAAATCGCTTTGCCGATTTCTTCCAGCGATGACGCTTGCTGCGGCATCACTACAAGCTTCCCGCCGTGCAACAACGCGCCCCAAATCTCCAGCGTGGAGGCGTCAAAGGAAATCGGCGCAAATTGAAGAAACGTCTGATCGGCGCCAAACTTGCAATAGTTCGTGTTGAAGACCAATCGAACCACGGCGCGATTTTCGACCAACACGCCTTTCGGCCGGCCCGTCGATCCGGACGTGTACATCACATAAGCCAGATTCCTGGGGCCGCCCGTCGGCGCGGGATTGTCTTCCGATCCCTCAATCACGTCGTCGACCAGGATCGTCGTTACGGGCCTGCCGGTCGCCACAGTCATCAGCGATTTTTGTGTCACCATCAACTGCGTCTTGGTGTCCCCAATCATGAACTCCAATCGTTCGCGCGGATAGGACGCGTCAAACGGGACATACGCTCCGCCAGCCTTCAATATCGCTAAAAGCGCGACGACCATCTCGACTGACCGTTCAACACATAGCCCGACCATCGTTTCTGAGCCAACTCCGTAACCCCGGAGACGGCTGGCCAGGCGGTTTGCTTTCCGGTTCAACTCTCGGTAGGTGATCCTGCTGCCGCCGCATACAACCGCCGTGCGGTCTGCATATTTCAATGCCGCCATCTCGAAAAGCCGCGCAATTGTCGCGTCTCGTGGATAAGGCGTCGCCTCGCCGGCCCACAAATCAGTCGGCGCTGGCAACGCGATTTCAGGGTTCGGCGCAGTCTCTAGTTCGAAGGTCATTTGCTCAGACAGAAACGACACACTCCGATGCTGGTCTAATGTGCAATCAACCGACCAATCTATCCCGTACTTAACATGCTTATTTTCAATAGCTTGAGTCGATCCCGCCCGGTGCTTAGGGAAATCTTTTTCTGCCCGCATGTGGAAACAAAATACCTTCTTTTCCCCTATGCAGTGGCCCTGCCGATAGAAGGCCCGGGTAGCGCGGAACTCCTTATTTTTCAACAGTTAAGCCAAGTTGAGGCATAATCTTCTCAAGCGGCCATTCGCGCGTCCAGCGCTTCTGAGGCACACGTTTCCTATGCTCTCGGTCCCTTGGCAGACAGTGACGATCGCCCCCCCCCTCGCGCCAGGCGAAATACATATTTGGCGCTACAGCTTGGAACTCTCCTCAGCACACGCTCGGGACGCCGGCCCCCTCCTTAGTCCCGATGAATTGGAACGAGCCGCCCGCTTCCACTTCCCCGTCCATCGCAACCGCTACATCGCTGGCCGATCTCAATTACGCAAAACGCTCGGCAGCTACCTGCAGGTTGCCCCTGCGTCCGTCGATTTCGCCTATTCGGAATTTGGTAAGCCCGCCATTCCGATGGCCCAAAATCCGGAGGCGATTGCGTTCAACGTGTCGCACTCCGAGGATCTGTGGGTCCTGGCTGTCTCGCGGGTCCAGCCACTCGGCATCGACGTCGAACGCATTCGCAGCGATTTTGGCGGCGAGGAGGTGGCCCAAGCCAATTTCGCGCCGGGCGAGTTCCACGAACTGCTCTCTCTCCCCGCCGACATCCGTCCGCAAGCCTTCTTCAATTGCTGGACGCGTAAAGAGGCTTACGTCAAGGCACTCGGCGCCGGCCTGCAAATTCCTCTCGACAGTTTTGAAGTTTCGCTGCGGCCCGGAGACGCACCCAGATTCCTCCGAGGCGCAGGCACCGGTTGGAACCTGCTTTCCTTTGTCGCAGCAGAGGGTTTTCAGGGAGCTGTGGCCTACCACGGTGTCGAGGTGTGCGGGAACTTCTACGAAACCCCAAGAAACGGCTTTACCTAGAACGCAGGAAGCTAAGTTCAATTTTTCAATTGATGGTTGGTGGCGTCGAAGTTTTCAAGCTGGCAAGTGCGCTTGCCGCCAAATCACGCCGGCGTGGTAATCCCGCCTGTTTAATTTTACTTAGTAGCGTCCGATAGCTGATTTTCAGCGCGGCAGCCGCTTTTCTTCGGTTCCAGCGGTTCGCCGCGAGAGCCTGCAAAATAATCTTTCGCTCGACATCGCGCACCGCTATCGAAGTCTGGGCGAATAATCGCCTGTTTCCGTTCGGCCTTACCTGAACCGACAAGCTCTCCGTGCCGCCTGTACCTTCGAGCGACTGGATCGCCGCTTCCGGTCCAAGCAGCACGTACCGGGCAATCGTGTTCTGCAGTTCCCTAATATTCCCCGGCCACTCGTATTCTTTCAGCCACTCGCAGGAGGAGCTTGAAAGTGGCGGTGCATCGCACTGATGTTTCTGCAACAGGTCTTGCCGGAAATAATTCGCCAAAGCCAAAATATCTTCTCGCCGGTCTCGCAGCGGCACCAAATTCACCTTGATTACGTTAATGCGGTAATACAAATCCACTCGGAACCTTCCCGCGTCGATCTCTTCCGTTAACGGTCGGCAACTCGTCGATATCACACTGGAAGTCAGGCTCTTTTCTTCCAACCCGCCAATCCGGAAGAATTTCCCGTCCTGCAGCACTTGCAACAATTTCGCTTGCAAATCTCCGTTCAAGTCGCTTACTTCATCCAGCAAGATCGTGCCAGGCGTTTCCGATTCCAATCGTCCCGGTTTCGAATTCACCGCGCCCGTGAAGGCTCCCCGCTCGTAGCCGAACAGCTCGCTCTCCATAAGCGGTCCCGGCAAGGCCGCACAATTCACCTTTGCAAAATTTCCGCTGCCCCGGGGCGAAATCGCATGCGCATACCGCGCGATAACCTCTTTGCCGCAGCCATTCGGTCCTTCAATCAGGATCGGAACTCCCGTTGCCGCAGACTTTTCCACTTTTCGACGCACCAGGTTCATCACTTCGGTCTGGCCAAAAATAACCTCGACCGGCGGCAGGCCGTTTCCCGCTCCCGAAGTTGTCGAAGCTTCGGTCAGTATCGCTTTGGCTGGTATAGCGCCCATTTTTTGTCGACGTGATGAACTGCACATTGTTGTCCAAACAGGTTTCGCGTGGCCGCCGACTGAAAACAGGCGTTGGCTCGCTTTGCAGGAGGAAAATGGGGAAAAAGGGATAAAGACTTATCCCGACTTGCTAAACCATGTGGATTGGTTTTAGTACCATCGACGAATTCGTCGTGCGCAAGGCTGGCAGGAAATTTCCCTTGAAAAGAAAGCCTTTGCTATCACTTACGAGTATTCCGGATTTTCTGATTGAGAAACAGGCGATCGACGAAAGTACCGGAACTAACCCAAACCTCTTGAGCCCGACCCTAATCTTCACTACTTCTAAGCGCGTGCGGCCTCGCCACGAATAATGTCATACCGCTCTATGACCGCGGCAACGCCCATACGCAATTCACCGTCTTCGCCGCGACGCTCGACTCGAACCACTTTGCCCAAAGCACGCACAAACACCTCCGTGCTGTGCGTGATTTCAGCAGGCAATGTCAGCGTTATATCGAGCTCAGAGCCCGCTTCCAAATCCTGGTCAATCACAAAATACAGCCCGCGCGTCGAAATGTCGCGCGTCTTGCCGTTCTGGTTTCCATTTGGACGTTCCTTTGGAATTCTAACGATCACTGGCAAGGACAAATCGTACCGTCGAGCGTTGCGCCGTTCCGACATCAAGCTCATCCCTCACCCTATTCGCGGCCAAGACTTTCTGGCCGGCCCTCTTTTATCATTTCGGCACTATTATCTCAAGGGCGAAACATGCGGTCGATTCCCCAATGAACCTCTCGACCCCGAATTCACTTGTGGTGACGTTCTAACCCGGACCAGTGTCCCTGCAAACAATATCGTGCAGCATTTGCTGCACAAAGCTACTTTCGCGCCATTGTGACGTGAAAGAAATCCCTGCCCATACCTTCGCTTAGTCGTTTCTTCCCGCCGCTATGGGAGCGGGGTCGGCGGCCACCGTCGCCGCGGACCTCCTGCTGCGAGGCGTATCCAGGTTGAATTGTCGCATTTTGTAGAGCAGCGCCTTGTAGCTGATCCCCAGCATCTTCGCTGCGTCTTTGCGGCACCAACGTGTCTTTTCCAGCGCGTCCGCGATCGCTTCCATTTCCGCTTCGTCTTTCAGTCCGCGAACGAGCGCTTTCAATCCTTGTTCCTTCGGAGCGGCTACTTCTTCGCGCGGCGATGTCCGTTGTCGCGTGGACGACATCTCAACCAATTCGCGCAGGCTGCCTTCGTCATCCTCCAGAATCACATACCGCTTCACGAAGTTCTCGAGCTCGCGCAGATTGCCGGGCCATGGATAATTTGCCGCTGCGTCCAGCAAGTGCTTGGACGGGTCAACCGCTGGCTTGCCGAATTTCTCCGAATATTTCGTCAAAAAGTGCCGGAAAAGCAACGGAATTTCCGCCGTCCGCTCGCGCAGAGGCGGTACGAGAATCGAGAGCACGTTCAAGCGGTAATAAAGGTCCTCGCGAAATCTACCTGTTTTCATCGCTTCATGGACGTCAACGTTCGTCGCCGCCAGCACGCGCACATCGGTTTCAATCATGCTTCGGCCACCGAGCCGCGAATATTGGTGGTCTTGCAACACATGCAGCAATTTCGCCTGCAGGTGTGGGCTCATCTCCGCGATTTCGTCGAGGAAAATCGTTCCCTTGTTCGCCAGTTCAAATTTCCCGGGCTTCGCCCTCACCGCTCCCGTAAACGCGCCCTGTTCGAATCCGAAAAGCTCTGATTCCAGCAGTTCACCGGGTAGCGCCGCGCAATTCACCTTTATGAATGGCTGCGTCCGGCGCTTCGAACGCAGGTGAATCATGCGCGATACAACCTCCTTGCCAACTCCGCTTTCTCCGCAAATAAACACCGGAACATCGACCGGAGCAATCTGCAGGATCTGCTGCCGGATTCTCACCATCTGCGGGCTCGCCGCCAGAAAACTCAAATCCTCCGTCACTTGATCGCAGTAGTCGCGGAGCGCTTGATTTTCCGTCGTGAGCTGTTTCTTTTGCCGCGACTTCAACATCGCTGCATCAAGTTCCGATTTCTCGAACGGCTTCGTCAGGTAGTCATGCGCGCCCAGGCGAATCGCCTCCACAACCACCCCTACTTCATTCGAACACGACAGCATGATCACGTTCAGGGTGCGATCAATCTGCAGAAGCTCTTTCAGCGTGTCGATACCGCTCATCTCCGGCATCAGCACATCCAGAATGATAAAGTCCGGCCGGTCACCCTTGTTGATTTTCGCGATCGCATCCGGCCCGCTGCTCACCGCTTCGACATCAAAGCCTTCCACTTCCAGTAGCGTTTGCAAATACTTCCGGATGCTCGGCTCGTCGTCCACCACAAGAATTTTTTCTTTTACGGCCATCGCAAGTCCCTCACTCTCATCTCACTTCGACTAACCGGCCTCTTACTGCTCGATCGGCAGCAGAAAATGAAACGTGCTGCCTTTCTTCGATTCGCTCTCCACCCAAATCTTGCCGCGGTGTGCCTGCACTAGCCTTTTCGCAATCGCCAGTCCGAGTCCCATACCCGATGTGTTGCGATCCACCCGCACAAAATCTTCGAAAATTTCCTGATGATGTTCCGGCGCAATTCCAGACCCTGAATCTGAAACACTCACTTCCACACTGTTCGGGCGCGGCAACCGAAACCGGCGGCGTTCTTGGTTTGGCGCCGCCACCTCCGCAACGCGCCGCTCCCAAAAATGTGGTTTTGCAACAAGCGTTACAGTCCCACCCGACGGCGTGTGCTTGAGCGAGTTATCCAGCAGATTCGCCGCGGCTTGTTGCACTTTCTGGTAGTCAAAACGGAAACTCGGAATGGAAGGATCCAGGTTCACATCCAGCCGTACACCTTTGCGCTGGAACGCCTCTGACCACCGTTTCGCCATTTCGTCCAGACAGTCGCGCAAATCGTTTTCCCTCAGCTGTAAAACCAGCTTCCCGCTTTCGAGCGCCGAATAGTTCAGGAACATGGATACGAGCCGCACCAGCCGCTCGCAGCTCTCTTTCGATTCTTCCAGAATGTCCCGCTGCTTCTCGCTCAATCGGCCCAACGATCCTGTCAATAGCAGGTCGTAGTAGCCCTTGATCACCGCAAGCGGCGTCTTCAATTCGTGTGCCGCTGATGCCAGGAACACCGTCTTCTGCCGGTTCACTTCCTGCAACTTCAGGTACGCCGCCAGCAGGTTGCGATAGGTGATTTCTCTTTCTTGCAGAAGTTCCTGCACTGTCAGCTGTGTCGCAGCATCGGGTGCCGTACTTGCCGCAGCTGGTTCGAACTGCAACACGAGCCACTCTGGCTCGGCCATCCATTGCACGGACGCAAAGTATTTGCTTGCGCCCGAAATGATCTCCAGTTGAAGTTCCCTGCGCCCCGCCTCTAATTTTTGTACAAACGATTCAGGCGACACTTTCAGCACATCGCTGATGAGGTTCGCTTCTCGAAAATCCCCGTGTCCTAGTGCCGCCAGGGTCTCTCGGCCGCGTAGATTTGCTAAGACAATCCGCCCGCTTCGCTCTGCGACCAGCAAACCCTTTTCGACGCAATCCAATAGACTCTTGACGACTCCGAACGCTACGGTTCCCGGCGTCCTCACGTCATTTGAGACCGCAGTGCTCTGCAACTCCATTAGTTTGTATAAGCTCCCTCAGAGTGGCAAAAATTTTCCCGTTGCTTGGCATGCTCGCAGGTGAGTCTAGACGTGTCAATGGTAAATCCGATCCACTTGCACATAATGGGAAGTGCGGTATCCCTTTCCTCACCTCGCCGAGGGTACTCGATCTTCTGGCTCCCCGGACGCCTGGCTAATATACTGATTTGGTGAGATTTAGTACCCGAACCCGCTGCGCAACTGTGGCATCTAAGATGCATGAGTCCGTACTAGTTCTGTGGTACCAAAAGGGCTAATTGTGGAAACCCAGGTTGCAAAGACCAACCCAGCCGTGGACACCTCTAAACAGCGTCGGTTTCCAAGGATTCGCCTCCAAATTCCGGTGTTTCTCCGCGCGCAAGATGCTTCCGGCGTCGACTTCGTCGAACTCACCAAAACCCTGAATATTAGTGCTTCTGGCGCCTGTATCGCTTCAACCCATGTCCTTCGCCCTGATCAGGTGGTCCATCTGACCATCCCGACGCCTTCTCCCGCGTCGTCCGGACTGGTTCCAAACGAAACGCCTCCCATCACCGCGAAGGTGCTGCGCCAGCAAGCGGCGGGGGACCTTCGGCTATTCGGCATTGAGTTCTTCAAGCACCTCGACTGAACCCCAAGATCCGGGATAACAAACTTCCACTTCTTTCCCCAGCCGACCTCGAGTATTTCCGTCCGCTCAAAACAAGCCCGAGCTCCCCTTTATTCGACCAGGTCTCCCACTTGACACAAGGGCACCTTTTTCAATACTTTACAGCCCAACAACGGATCGGTCCTTTGGTTCGTCGGCAGCGGACGCTCTACCACTTTGGTACCCCGTTTGCTCCCAGTTGGTTATCTAAATCGGATTAAGTTGACTTTCCCCAACCCCCGCGGGGACAGGCAGAGGTGAACGCACATAAACCACCCGCCCAGCCCTGGCGTGAATTTTCCGGCGCGCGCATCGATTGCCGCGAACTTTCTCGAAATTCTCGTTGAAACGCTGCAATCACTCGACGTTTCTGTGCGCGGCCAATTCCTGCGCGGATTTTTCCGCACGTTCACTCGTCTGGAACTCTCCGAAGAACGCTCTTCTCAGCTGTGGGATGAAATTCTTGTCCGTCAGCAAACACTCTCCGCGGCGTCCGGCACTTCTGTTTCTCTGCTCAGCTCCATGGTAGACGTCTTCGCTTCGTCAAATCTTTTTCAATTCCCTCTTCTCATCGAACGCGAAGATCTAAAAACGCTTGAACGCAATGCGGTCACCGACGCGCTTACCGGCCTGAACAATCGCCGCTTGTTCGGTGAAACTTTTGAAAAAGAATTGAATCGCGCAAAGCGCTACACGCAGCCTCTGACCCTCGTCACGCTGGATCTCCACCGCTTCAAAGAAGTGAATGATCAACTCGGTCATCTTCGGGGGGATGACGTCTTGCGGGCCGTCGCATCTACTTTGCGAAAATCTTTGCGCACCTCGGACTCCGCTTTTCGCCTCGGTGGCGACGAATTCGCTCTCCTGCTTCCGCAAACCGACGCGCCTCAGGCGTTCGCCCTGAGCAAACGCATCGGCATTATTTTTGCCGACGTCCTGCGTTCCATCGCAATCTCGATCGACGTCAGAATAGATCATGGCATCTCCACATTCCCATCAGACGCCGAAGCGATGGATCAGTTGGTCCGTATTGCTGACGAACGTCTCTACCGGCTCAAGCACGCGAATCATGACCGGGCTGCATCAAACGCTGGAGCTCAGCCGCAATCTCAGTCAACGCCGCCACCCCCATCCATAGTCGCTCCGGAAATCTCTGAAGCGGCCGGCGCAGTTTCTATGCCCGTCTCCGCTCCGGTTTCACTGCCACCTGATTTGCCGGCGCGTGTGGCTGCTCCCGCCGCCCCAATAGAGACGCCTCGTCCAGTTCAATCGGCCGAGAGCTCCCTCGCTGCGGCCATTTCAGCTTCGTCGCTCAGAGTTCAAACCGCCGTCACGGTTGCTTCGCCGGCCATCGAGTCCCGCCCAAACTACGCTGTGCAACGCAAAGCAGAACGCGTCTCCATGACCGGCACGAACGCCTACGCTGTCCTTGGCGAAGCGGCTTCGCGTCGTGCCAAAGTACTCGACCTCGGTTTCGGCGGTGTTGCCCTCGAACTTGATACAACACAATTGCTTCCCGAGAATTTCCTCGCCATCCTTCATGTGCCGATTCTTCCGCCGGTTCGCGTCAATCTAAAGCCGGTCTGGTCCCGCGCCTCGTCCGAAGGTACGCTCCGCGTCGGCTGCTGCTTCATTTCCTGAGTCAGCGCAAAGCAGGCCGTTTTGACGTTTTTCCCTCTTATCGTATAATTATGGTTTGCCTTGCGACCTAGCGACGTGGCTTTGGCACCCCACCCCGGGTAGCCGCGCAGACCGGCCGCATCAGAATGGAGAATCATGAAACCCGGAATTCACCCCGACTACCACGCGGTCACCGTACACTGTGCTTGCGGTCATACGTTTCCCACCCGCTCCACCGTCAAGGGCGACATGCTGCGCGTCGAAATTTGCTCCAACTGCCACCCGTTCTTCACCGGCAAGCAGAAACTTGTCGATACCGCTGGCCGCGTCGAACGCTTCACGAAGAAATACGCTGACGCTGCCGCAAAGACGAGCGCCGCAAAAAAGTAAATTCCAGTTTTGCCAGGATTCGCGTCGGGAGAAGCGTTTTGACCATCGCTTCTCCCGTCTGTGTCTTTGTTCGACGACCGTGTAGAATAACCTTCCATCGTGGCCACACAATCGCGCATGTTCGATGGCGCTCCCCCCGCCGAATCCGTTGAATCCTCCTCGCCTCGCGTTACCCTGCGCAACTTTTTCAACCATCCTTTCGATTCCGCCATCGCCGCTGCCCGCACCTGCTACGCCGACCATCTCATCACTCCTGAAGAAGTCACCGACAAGCAGCGCCTTAACATCGGCGCCGCCACCTTCAATAGCGGACACCATACCGTCTTCCAGCACGCCACGTTCGAATTCGGCCTCGAAAACGTCAGCCGCCAGTTCGTCTGGTCGTTTCTCCACGCACACCCTTTCTACAACTCCGAACAGCAAAGTCAGCGCTACGTCCGCATGGATCGCGTGCAGGCTTACGTTCCCCCCGTTGATCTTTATTTCAACGAGTCCGCCAAGGATATCTACGAACAAGCCATCGCCCGCGCCTGGAATTACTACCGCGAACTCTCGGCAATTCTCGTCTCCGATACCCGCGCCATCCTCGGAGATATTTGGCGCGTCGGCCCCAATTCGAATCCCAAGCACGTCCAAAAAATCGAGCGCTCCGCCGAAAAACGCGCCATCGAAATCGCGCGCTACGTTCTTCCGGTCGCCGCCTTCACCACAATGGTCCACACGGTCTCCGGCATCGTTCTCCATCGCCTCTGGCGGATGGCCGCCGCGTCCGACACGCCCAGCGAGACTCGCGCCATCGTCGGTGCAATGGTTTCACTTGTTAAGGACATCGACCCGCAATTTTTCGATCGTTTCGGCACGACGCCACTCGAAGAACTGCCCGAATTCACCGCTTCGACAAAATTCCAGCCGAATGGCGAAGCATTTGCTCGCGAATTCGATTCCAAGCTCGCCGGAAGAACCTCCAAACTTGTCGACTACTCCCCCAACGCGGCTCGGGTCATAGCCGAATCGTTCCGCGCCGTCCTCGGCCTCGCTGAGTCTCAGTGCTCCGACGCCGACGCCATCGATCGCCTTCTCAATCCCGCAAAGAATCTCTATCGCCTCGAAACGCTCAACGTCGGCGTCCACGCACCGATCATGCGCGCGCTCCAACACGCCAACTATACCTTCGCCAAAAAAATCTCCCACACCGCCGACTCACAAGACCAGCGCCATCGCATGGTCCCGGGATCCCGCCCGCTCCTCACACTCGCCGACACGCGCGAACCCGACTTCGTTACGCCGCAACTTCTCAGAGAAAATCCTCGCGCCCGTGAAGTCTATGAACGCGCCATGCGCGAAGCTTGGTCCGCGAAAAACGAACTCCTCGACCGCGGCGTCTCGCCCGAAATCGCTCTCTACCTTCTTCCCAACGCCAAATCTATCCGCCTCATTGAAACCGGTTCGCTCCTCCATCTCCTCCACAAATGGACCATGCGCACCTGCTTCAACGCGCAGGAAGAAATCTACGCCGCCTCCATGGACGAAGTCGCCGAACTTCGCCGCGTCCATCCCGAACTTGCGAAATACGTCGGCCCGCCCTGCCATCTCCGCGCCGGCATTACCACTCCGATCTGCACCGAAGGCTCGCATTTCTGCGGCATCAAAGTCTGGCTCGATTTTCCCAACGTCATCCGCCGCATCTGATTCTCGTTGCTTTCCGCACCCTCTTCCCGCAAACTCTCGCCGACCCCATCCATGCGCGAATCGAAAGCTCCCTCGCAAGGTCTCGGCCCGCTCCTGTTTCCCGTAATCCTTCTTCACGTCGCCATTCTCATCAACTACATAGACCGCACCAATCTCTCGGTCGCCGCACCAACCATCCGCGTCGAACTCAGTCTTTCGCCCGCGCAACTCGGCATGCTCTTCTCCGCTTTTTTTTACACGTATTCCGCTTGCCTTTTTTTCATCGGCTGGTTCACTGACCGTTTCAACGTCAACTACGTACTCGGGCTCGGCTTTCTTCTTTGGTCCGCCGCCACCGCCGCCACCGGCCTCGTTCGCGGTTTTGCACTTTTATTCGCAATGCGACTCCTTCTCGGCGTAGGCGAATCGGTCGCGTTCCCGTCCTTTTCTAAAGTGCTCTCCAATTACGTCCCCGAACACGCGCGCGGATTCGCCAACGGCATCATCATCGCCGGAATGCGCACTGGCCCTGCTATCGGCACCCTCGGCGCCGGACTTCTCATGGCCAAATACGGTTGGCGCCCTGTTTTCATTGGCATTGGGCTCGTCAGTCTGCTCTGGCTTCCGCTCTGGTTTCTCTTCACGCCTCGCGGGCCGGGCTTCACTCACGCATCATCGCCACAATCCGTGCAGCCCTCAACGCTCGACATCTTCGCCCAACGCTCCTTCTGGGGCGTCACCCTCGGCCACTTCGCCGCAAACTATTACATCTATTTCATGCTCACCTGGCTTCCCATCTATCTCGTGCAAGAACGCCACCTTTCTTTGGAAGCCATGCCGAAAATCGGCGCCCTCTATTATCTCTGCGACGCCGTCAGCACAGTTCTCTGCGGATGGGTTAGCGACCGTTTCATTCGAGCAGGAAAGTCCGTTACGCTTGTCCGGAAATCGGCCATGATCATCGGCTATTCGATTCTCACGATCGCACTCGTTGGATCGCTCTTTGCGAGTCAGCGCACTTATCTGCCTTGGTTACTGCTCCTCGGCCTCGGTTCCGGCATAGGCGGCATGGGCATCTTCGCATTCTGCCAGACCCTCGCGGGACCGCGGGCCACCGGCCGCTGGGCTGGCCTGCAAAACGGTTTCGCGAACTTTGCAGGGATTATCTGCCCGGCCGTCACCGGCATCCTCGTTGGAAAAACCGGCGGCTTCACGTGGCCGTTGATTATCGTCGGCATCGTGATCCTCATCGGCATGGCTTCCTGGGCACTCGTCGTTGGTCCAGTCCGGGAGATCGATTGGAATCGCCCCACTCGCACCTCCCCCGAAACCGCGCTGCCATTGCCGCAGTCTAATCGGTAATGACACACGCGACGCCTATTTCGCGATCCATCCTCGCAACAGTCACCGGAGCGTTCCTGGCAGCTGCCCCTCTTTCCGCGTTGCAGTTCCCATTGTCAGAGACGGCTTCGCGCTCTGCCTATTTCCTCGGCCAGCGCCACGACGAGACCGTCGGCGAATTTTTCGCCAACTACTCAAAGCACCTGTCGCCGCCTAAATCGGGCCTCTACGTGTCCGACATTTCGTTCCTCACTCCCTTTGCACAACTCGTCGAATACTCCGGCCACCAGGGCATTTACTCTGCGCAACAAGCTGAACTTGATGGCACAAGGAAGTTCCCAAACGTCGAAATCGCCGTGTACATCTACTTCAGCAATCCCGGCGTCTTTCCGATTGCAGTGAAGCATTCGTCCAGCTCAACCGGCGCGGCACTTCCGGCCGACCTGGGCAGTTCTTGGCGTGAATACACGGTTCGCGTTTTCGACGGCGAAGAACTTCGCGAGCCGGCCTCCGTTTCTGGCCAATCTCAGCTCCGCTGCTCGAACCACGGCGGCTGCATCCGCGTCGGTGTAGCAATCTATCTAAGCCTGCCAGCCGAAGTGTTCATTTCCGATTCTGCGTCCGTCCAAGTCACCACCCCAGACAACCAACTCATCTCCGTCCGCTTCAACCTCAACTCGTTGCGCTAAAATTGAGACCGCCGTGACTACCTCGACCAAGCGCGCTCTCGCGACCATCGCTCCGTTGGTTTTGCTCTCTTCCCAATGCTTCGCTTTTGAGGCTCCCCTCTCGGACAAAACAGTGCGCGAAGCCTATTTCCTCGGCCAGCATCACGACGCGTCCACACAGTCCGCGCTGAAGGCTTATCAACACCATCTTCCTGCGCCGAAATCAGGCCCTTACATCTCCGAAATTCGCGTAATGACTCCGTTCGCGCAAGTCGTCGAAGCTTCCAACGCGCTATCCGCTGGCTACAGTGCCCAACAAGCCGCCGCTGACTATCATTCCCACGCCGACACCATCGTCGTCCGCTTCCACATCGAATTTACCGCATCCTACGGTTACATCGAATCCGACAGGGATCGCGCCGACCTCGCCGCGGAGAAAGGCATCTCGTTGCGTTCAGAAGATTTTTGGCAAGCGTTCAACACTGGCCTCTCTCAGAACGACCAGTGGATCGAACCGCTTTCGCGCGAAGGCGAACCGATCTACTCTCACTCGGAAGACAGCGGCCAAATGGTCGGCGCATACATTTGGGTCACTTATGACGCACACGACGTCGCCTCCGCCGCCGCGACAGCCGAAATGTTCACTCCCGACGGTCAGCACGTCACATCAACGTTTGACCTTGCCACACTCCGGTAAGCAAATGCTCAGTCGGGCAATTTCTCCAACGTGATCGTCCTGCCGGTCGCCACAGACCGCCGTGCTGCGTCCATGATTTGGACCACGACGACATTTGTCTCCAGTGAAGACGGATCTCCGTCCGGTTTGATTTCGCCGCGCAAGACTGCGGCCAGATAGTCCAGCGAATTCGATTCCGCTTTCGGAGCGGGAGGCGCTTCGACGACCGACTCCGCCTTTTCTCCGTGATAACGCACGCGCACTTTATCCGCGCCGACCGTGGCTGCAAATCCTGTCGCGCCGTAGAGTTCCACATCATTCCGCGAAAACGGCCAGTTCCAGGACGGCATCAATACTGCCTGCGCTTTCGGGTATCGCAACATCACCGTCGCTTCATCATCCACTTTTGGATAAACGTCGGGTTTTTCCGTTTGCGCGATGGCGCTAACACTGATCGGCGCCTGGCCATGCATCAACACAGTCGCAAAGTCTGCGCCGTAGCAACCGAAGTCAAACAAAGCTCCTGCGCCGTTTTGCACCGGGTCGGTTAGCCAAGGCAACCACTCCGGACCAACACCAATCTCCTTCGGGCCTTGGTGGCCTGCATGCGCCACAATTCGCCGCGGGTCGCCCAATTTCCCTTTCGCCGCTTCGTCATACATCTGCCGCCAGCTTGCCTGCCACGTCGTGAAGTAGTTGACGAGCACATGCACGTGATGTTCGCGCCCAGCTTTTCTAATCGCCACGGCGTCTTCGACCGTCGTGGCCAACGGCTTTTCCACCATCGAATTGATTCCGTGCTTCGCCGCAGCTTCAATGAATTTTCGATGGTCGGCAATCGTGCTGTAAATCAGCACAGCGTCCGGCTTCTGCTCCGCCAGCATCTTTTCCAGGTCGTTGTAAGCCGGCACCGCTTCCAGGTGGTACTGCTTCACGTACTGCTCCACCAACTCTTTCTGCGGCTCGTAAATCGCCACCAGCTTCGCGCTCGTAATCGACGGCATCATCTGCAAGAGGCCATGCGCATGTCCGTGCACCAATGCCACAATCGCGACGCGTATCGGCGGTTTCTCCTGCGCCGAAACACGTCCGCTCGAACCAAGCACCGCCGCGGAAATCATCGCAAACGCCAACGCCCAATGCTTTCTCATCCTGACACCTCCAAAAGGTCGCAAGCATATTAATCCACGTTGGGATTTTCCGGGGACGACTTCTTGTGCGGCTCTTCCCGTCATCTCTGCCCGGGCACCTGCGCTAAACTCTTCCCATGGCAAAAAATTGGAAAACAAAACTCATCCATCCCGGCGCGCACGCCCCGGACGGGTTTTCCTCGCTCGCTCCGGCAACCTATCGCGGCTCAACAGTTCTTTTCCCCAACGCCGCCGCTGTCCAGGACACCTGGGACCAGCACGCCGTCGGCTACACGTACGGTCTCTATGGCACGCCTACCACGCTCGAACTTGCCGCGCGCATCTGCGAATTGGAAAACGGCTACCGAACGTTCATCACTCCCGGCGGCCAGGCGGCGATTTCGCTGATTAGTTTTGCGTTCCTGAAAATGGGCGATCACATTCTCGTTCCAGAAAGCATTTACTATCCCAATCGCAAATTCTCTGTCGAACTCTTGCAGCGGTTCGGCATCGAAGCCAGTTTCTATCCGCCGACGGTCGGCGCGCAGATAGGTTCGCTTTTACAAGAAAACACGCGGCTCGTCTGGTGCGAAAGCCCCGGCTCCATCAGCATGGAAGTCCAGGACGTTCCGGCCATCGCTGCTGCTGCGCATAAACACGGCGCACTCGTCGTTCTCGACAACACTTGGGCAGCCGGAGTTTATTTCGACGCCTTCGCGCATGGCGTTGACATCACGATGCAAGCCCTTACCAAATACGTCGGCGGCCACAGCGACTTCCTTCTCGGCTCCATCACAACGCGCGACGACGCGGCGTATCAAAAAATCGGGCTTGCGCATCAACTGCTTGGCTGCGCTGCTTCACCGGACGATTGCACCCTCGCTCTCCGCGGGTTGAAGACTCTGGCAGTCCGCCTCGCCGCGATCGAAAAATCCGCGTTTGCTCTCGCACAATGGCTCGCGGCTCGACCGGAGATCGACCTCGTCCTTCATCCTGCGATGCCGTCCTGCCCAGGCCACGAATTTTTCAAGCGCGACTTCACCGGATCGACGGGCGTCTTCTCCATCGTTTTCAAGAGCCACCTCACCAAAAAACAAGTCCACGCCTTTGTGAACAATCTCACCCTTTTCAAAATCGGCTACAGTTGGGCCGGCGTAACAAGTCTCGCTGTCGCTTATGACTTCGGTTCTCGCCCAAGCCGCCCGGATTACGGCCATCGCATCGTCCGCCTCAACATCGGCCTTGAAGACGCCTCCGACCTCCAGGCCGATTTGGCGCAATCTCTGGAAAAAATGAAGTGACGAAAGATTCAGGGAAACGGCACGCTCTAGCTATGACTTCCAATGGAGCGTGACCGGCCCCTGCATCGGATGCGGCTTGGACTGGCCCGTGCGCCGTTCTTCCATCAGGTTCGCTTTGAGCGCGAAATACCACTTCGCGGGGCGGTCCGCGTCGTCAATCAACATCAACCGCGGATTGTGCTTCAATCCCTCCGATTGTTGAATCATCGTCTCTTGATCCTGGCGCAAAAAAGTCTTGGCAAAGCTGCGGAACACAAAAACGGGCAGCGGCACGTTCCATGCCGCGACAAAATCAATCCGGCAAAGATCGCGCCGTACCGGTGTGACCGTCGCGCGAGAGGAAAACCAAAGCTTCCCGGTCTGAATTATTTCCGTGCGCATGTTCGGCAACACGAAATCGATGGTCGTCGTGACTGGAGCGCCCGTCATTTTCTTCAACATTTTGTACGGCGCGCTGTTCGTGCTCGGCGAATGGGGACTCATGCGAAAGCCGTTCGGAATCGGCTCGAATTTCTTCTCCTTTTCGTGAATGCTGCGGCGGCTGCGCCAAAACCAGGATTGGTGAACAAACGGCCCGTGCGCCGGGTCCATCAAGCCGATAATTCCGTGGTCGACATGCGAAGGCAAGTCGCAAAAAAGTTGCGTGCTCTTGTAGCGCGCGCCAAATTTAACAAGCTCCGGCGCGGCGCAGGGTTTTTCCGGCACTCGCTCGCCGGGCGCCGTCATGTAAACCCAGACGTAATCGTCGCGCTCCTCACACGGATAGTGGCCGGCAAAAACACGATCGACTTTCAACTTGTCCTGGCTCGTCAACGACGGAATTTCCATGCACTGACCGCTGCACGCGTCGAATCGCCAGCCGTGATAGCTGCACTCGACGACTTTGCCGTCAAATCGCCCGTAAGAAAGCGGAATTCCCCGATGAGGGCAAGCATCCCGCATCGCAAACGCCCGGCCATCGCTTGTGCGCCCCAACACAAGCGGCACCTCGAGCAACATCGCCGTCGCCAATTTCGCCCCGCGAATCTCTTCGCTTCGCAGTGCCGGATACCAGCAATCCCACAAAAATCCCGCATCCGCCGCAGCGTTCGGCTGCTGCTGCGCTTCGCCGTCCGCCAGATTCACCATTCTCGCCGCTTCGGTCATCGTTCGTGCATCGTAGTACACCGCATACCGCTCCAGCAACCAAGCCCAGCGTACAATTGCCTAACATTCCGTTCGGCGCTATTCTGTTTAGGCAATGTACGCCGCCTTTTATTAGCGCTCCCTCCGTTTGCCTGGCTATCCGGCAGGCCGTTCTCATTCCTCGACGCACAAATTCGCAGTTGTCTTGCCACTCCGCGCCGATGCGCCGCGAGTGCTTAACGAAAGGGATTTAGAAATGCCAGTTCTCTCGCTCACGGAAAAACTCGATCAGCTCGACGCCCGCTACGAAGAAATGACGCAACAACTCTCTTCGGCCGAAGTCGTTAACGATTCCGCGCGCCTGCAAAAGCTCGCCAAGCAGCATTCCGAACTCGAGGAAATCGTCAGCAAGCATCGCCAGTTCAAGCAAATCGAAAAAGACCTCGCGGGCGCCCACGAAATGGTCGTCGAATCCGAAGACGCCGACATGAGGCACATGGCGCAGGAAGAAGAAAAGCAGCTCACCGAGCGGCGCAACACCATCGAACGTGAGTTGAAGCTTCTGCTGCTGCCGAAAGATCCGAACGACGACAAGAGCGTCATCGTGGAAATTCGCGCCGGAACCGGCGGCGACGAAGCCGCGCTTTTCGCCGGCGAACTTTTTCGCATGTATTCCCGCTACGCGGAAACACAAAACTGGAAAGTGGAAATCCTCGAAAGCTCACCGTCTTCGCTCGGTGGTCTCAAAGAAGTCGTGGCCGCAATTCAAGGCAACAAGGTCTACTCGAAACTAAAATACGAAAGCGGTGTGCATAGAGTGCAGCGCGTGCCTGCAACGGAAACGCAAGGCCGCATTCACACCAGCGCCGCGACGGTGGCGGTCCTCCCCGAAGCCGACGATATCGACATCAAAATCGAAGCCAAAGACTTGCGCATCGATACTTTTTGTTCGTCCGGGCCTGGCGGGCAGTCCGTGAACACAACTTACTCGGCTGTTCGCATCACGCATTTGCCTTCCGGCCTCGTCGTTTCCCAGCAGGACGAAAAATCGCAGATCAAAAATCGCGCGAAGGCCATGCGCGTTCTCCGCGCCCGCCTCTACGAGATGGAACTTGAGAAGCAGCAAGCCGCGCTCGGAGCGGAACGCCGTGGCCAGATTAAGACTGGCGATCGCAGCGAAAAAATTCGCACCTACAATTTCCCGCAAAACCGCGTCACCGATCACCGCATCGGCCTGACGCTTCACCAGCTCACCGATGTCATGGAAGGAAAGCTTGCGGCGCTCGTAGACGGTCTTTCCGGCCACTACGAATCCGAGCGTCTAAATCAGGAACTCGCAGGTTAATCCGACGCGCAGAGTTGTCAGTCCCAACGAGGTGAGGAATCCGCTTTTTCTCCGCGACGCAACGACCATGGACTTCCGCTCCGCCCTCAAACACGGCATCGCCCAACTTCGCGCGGCGCACATCGCCTCCGACAGTCTCGCCGCAGAACTCCTCCTCCTTCACGCCACGCAGCGTGAGCGTACTTATCTCTATTCGCACCCCGAAGCAGAATTGACCAGCGAGGAAGAACGCGCCTACCAGTCTCTGCTCGATCGCCGCACCTCCGGCGTCCCCGTCCAGCATCTCACTGGCAAACAGGAATTCTGGGGCCTCTCCTTCGAAGTCACACCCGACGTCCTGATCCCCCGCCCCGAAACCGAGCACCTCATCGAAGTCGCACTTGACCGCCTTGCTCTCCGCGAACTTCGGGCCGGCCGCCCCAACAAAAACGACGGCGCCGGCCTCCTCATAGCCGACGTCGGCACCGGTTCCGGCTGCATCGCCATCGCTCTCGCGAAGGAGTTACCGCAAGCGCAGATTTTGGCTTCAGATATTTCCACCAAAGCGCTGGCGGTCGCACAACGCAACGCCGCCAGGTACTCCGTCTCCAGTCAAATCCACTTCCTCGAATCGAATCTGTTCGATCGACTCTCCGCATTGGGTGTGCGATGGGTTGCTCCTCCTGAAGGGCTGGCATCAAAGTTCAGGATTCCGCAAGAACCGACTCTGTTCGATCTGATTGTTGCCAACCCTCCCTATATCGGCCGCCGCGAATCGCCGTCTCTCGCTCGCGAAGTCCGCGATCACGAACCGCCTCTCGCTCTCTACGGTGGCGAAGAGGGCTACGAGTTTTATGCTGGCCTCATCGCGCAATCGGCCACGCATCTCAAACCCGGAGGCCTCCTCGTCATCGAACTCGGCCACAATTCTCTCGCCGCCGTCCAGCCGCTTCTCGAACCGCCTCTATGGATCAACGTCGGCGTCACCAACGACCTCGGCGGCATCCCGCGCGTCATCTCCGCCGAACACGCCTCTGTTGTCGATGGAAAGCATGAGGCGTAGGCTGACTTCATGCCGGACCTGGCTCGCTTCCGTGCGATACACGCAAACGCCGAAGATCTCTCCGCGCCATCGGTCGCGAACATCCTCCACGTCGACATGGACGCCTTCTTCGTCTCCGTCGAACTGCTCGACCGCCCCGATTTGCGCGGCAAACCAGTTGTCGTCGGCGGCCGTCCCGATCAGCGCGGCGTAGTTTCCGCCGCGAGCTACGAAGCGCGCAAATACGGTATTCATTCCGCCATGCCGCTGCGCACCGCTGGCAAGCTTTGCCCACACGCGGTTTTTCTCGACGGCCATCATGCAAAGTATGCCGAATGGAGCGACCGCATCGCCTCCATCCTCGTCCGCTTTTCCCCCATCGTGGAAATGGTATCCGTCGACGAAGCCTATCTCGATCTGTCCGGCACCGAGCGCATGCATGGCCCGCCGCTCGCCGCCACGGACAAACTGCTCCGCACCATCACCCGCGAAACCGACCTCCCCTGTTCCGGCGGCCTTGCCACGACTCGCCTGACCGCAAAAGTTGCAAGCGATCAGGCCAAACCGCGAGGCCTCGTGTGGGTTGCACCCGGCCAGGAAGGAAAATTCCTCGCACCCCTGCCGGTGCGAAAAATTCCCGGTATCGGCGAAGTCACCGAACGTGCCCTCCGCGCACTCGGCATTGAAACCGTCGCGCAACTTGCCGAACACTCCTCGGGAAAACTCGAAAAAATTTTCGGCGAATGGGGAACGGCGCTTTATCGCAAGGCGCGCGGCGGCGATTCCTACGAATTCATCATCGACGCAGAACCAAAATCCATCTCCCACAATCACACGTTCGGCGAAGATACGAACGATCTTCTGGCGCTCCACTCCATGCTCAGCCTGCTATCGCAGAAAACTTGCAAACGCCTTCGCGAAGCGGGCCTTGCCGCCCGCACGCTCACTCTCACCATTCGCTACACGGGATTCGATACCTATACGCGGTCCCGCACCATGCCCGGGCCGGTGCATCTCGACGCAGACATTCAACGTGTCTTTCTCGCTCTCTTTGACGAGCATCGCGACAAAAAACGAAAAATTCGGCTGCTTGGCACAGCTCTGAGCAATTTCACTCACGGCGGAGAACAGCTCGACCTCCTCGATGCCCCGCGCCGCGAGAAACTCGAAAAGCTCACCGCTGCAACCGATAAATTGCGCGATCGTTTTGGTTTCGGAAAGATTCAATTCGGCGGCTCACTAAAACGCGAAGAGTAGTTTGCTTCGCGCCCTCGCGTTTCTTCCCGAATGTCCTATACTTTTGCCATGCCGCCTCGTGAATCGACTTCAAATCCAGCATCCTCCAACCGTCCCGCGCAACAACAAAGTCTTTGGGGTCGCCTGAGCGAAGGCCGACGACTTGACGAACTCTGGTCCCAATTTACCGCCGACGCGCGAGCGAGCTACGGGTTCTACAAAAAAGACGTAGATTTCGACGAAATCGATAAGCTGCCGAGGTGGCACCGGCCGCTGCACATCGCACGCGCCATGTTTACGGCAATGCTCTACAAATTGAGCGCCGTGCGTCGGGTGCTCCTCATTATTGCCTTCGTTTTGCTGGTATCTTCGGGTTTCAAGTTTGAATTTGCCAACCAGTCCCGGCTCGAAGTCAGATTTGAACTGTTCGCCGCGCTAATTTTCCTTTTCTTGCTTTCCCTCGAGCTCGCGGACAAAGTCGTCATGAAGCGCGACCTCGAAATCGCGCGCGAAATCCAGTCGTGGCTCGTTCCCTCGCAGCCCCCGCTCGTAACGAACGCAGATGTTGCCTTCGCCACAAGGCCCCAAAACTCTGTCGCGGGTGATTATTACGACGCGTTTTTCCCGCTGGGCAATCCCGGCGGAAATGAAAGACTTTTTCTGGTCATCGCCGACGTCGCTGGAAAAAGTATCCCTGCCGCGCTGCTCATGGCCACGTTTCAGGCGAGCCTTCGTACCATCACCGGCGAAGGCGTTTCTCTCGCCGAACTTGTCACGCGCCTCAATCGCTACGCCACGGCGCACAGCCTCGATGGCCGCCGTTTTACCACCGCCCTTCTCGCTGAATACGATCCAGCTACTCGCCATCTCGAATACATCAACGCTGGCCACAATAACCCGATTGTTCGCCGCAAAGACGGTGGCATCGTGCGGCTCGAAACCGGCGGCGTCCCACTCGGCATCGACCTCGACTCCAAATTTGAAGTAGGCTCCGTCGACCTCGCCTCCGGCGATTTATTGCTCCTGTTCACGGACGGAATGGTCGACGCCTTCAATCACACCGGCGAAGAGTTCGGCGACCCGCGCCTCGTGTCCTATGTGAAGTCTCTGCAAGGACAAAGCGCCCAGCAGTCCATGCAATTCCTCATGCAACAGGTCGACTCCTTCGTCGGCGCCACCCATCAGTTCGACGACATCACCTGTCTCGTTCTCCGCTGCCAGTAATCCCGCACCTTCCAGGCCGAAATCTCCCGCATTCCCGGGGCGCCGGTGCATAATCGGCTTGTGACGTCGCGGGAACTCGCCAATTCGATTTGCGATCAGCTCATTCGCTCTGGCTTCCAGGCCCTGCTCGCCGGAGGCTGCGTGCGTGACTTGCTCCTCGGCCGCGAGCCCGCCGACTTCGACGTTGCTACCGACGCTACCCCCGATCAAGTGATGGCGCTTTTTCCGGAAAGTGTCGCCGTCGGTGCGAAGTTTGGCGTGATTCTAATTCCGCGCGATGGCCACAAAGTCGAAGTCGCAACATTCCGCTCCGATGGCAACTACTCGGACGGACGCCGCCCCGACGCTGTGGTTTACGCTAAATCTGCCGAAGAAGACGTCCACCGCCGCGATTTCACCATCAACGGCCTGCTGATGCGCCACAACACTGGAGAAATTCTCGATTTTGTTGGTGGCCGAAGTGACTTAAAAGCGGGAATCATCCACGCCATCGGCGACCCAGACAAGCGTTTCGCGGAAGACAAGCTCCGCTTGCTGCGCGCCGTCCGCTTCGCCGCACGATTCGGGTTCGACATCGAAGCGGAAACGTTTCGCGCGATCCGCAAGCACGCAAGAGACATCACGCAGGTCTCCCCGGAGAGAATTCGCGACGAACTGACGAAAATGCTCACGGAAGGCGCAGCCGGAAACGCCTTTCGCTTGCTCGACCAAACCTGGCTTCTGCAAAACGTCCTGCCCGAAATTTCCGCCATGAAAGGTGTCGAGCAGCCGCCGCAGTATCATCCCGAAGGCGACGTCTGGGTCCACACCCGCATGATGCTCGACGGAATTCCCGCGACTAGCGCGATGACCTTAGCCTGGGGCGTCCTCTTGCACGATGTTGGCAAACCGCCTACATTCCGTTCCGCTGCGGAAACCGGCGACCGCATTCGTTTCGATGGTCACGTTGAAGTTGGCGTTCGCATGGGCAAGGAAATTTGCCGCCGCCTGAAAATGTCGAACGACGACACCGAGCAAATTCTCTCCCTCATTGCGAACCACATGAAATTCAAAGACGCTAGGCAGATGCGCGCCGCCACGCTCAAGCGTTTCGTTCGCACGCCAAAATTCGAAGAGCATATGGCGCTGCACCGCCTCGACTGCCTTTCGAGCCACCGCCATCTGGACACCTTCGAGTTCGTACGCGAATTTCTGGCGCAAACGCCCCCTGAGCAAGTCCGGCCAGCCAAACTTTTGACCGGCGACGATCTTATCCACCTGGGCTTCTCGCCAGGACCCGAGTTCAAGGAGATTTTGCGAAACATCGAAGACGCACAACTTGAGGGCGCCATCCACACGCGCGAACAAGCTTTGGACCTCGCATCCAAAGCTCTTAAGGAGGCTAGTCGAAAGTGAAGCCTGCGGACTTGAACTGCCGATTACACCAAGGAGGTAGCAGGGGGCAGACCGAATCGACTCATTTACGTTTTAAGTTGTTGATAATTATAGCTTTAGGCAGATTGATCCAAGAATCTTGCAACTTGTGTTAGAATCTGAGTGCTGTGAACTAAGATTTTCTGTAATCATGATGCGTAGCTGTGTACCCTTCCGGGGCACTCCGCATCTAACGTTTCACGACCCGCTGGTTTCTTCTCTCCGGGCCGCACTGAGGACCCCATGGCAGACAAACGGAGTGTTGTGCCAGAGACTTTGCCGATCCTTCCGGTCCGGGACACCGTCCTGTTTCCGGGAGCCATTCTCCCCCTGACGGTCGGGCGGGAGAGTTCGCTGGCTCTGGTTAATTCCCTTTCGGACGACGAAAAATATCTTGGTGTAGTTGCGCAGCTCGATCCCCGTATCGAGGATCCTGCCGCTGCCGACCTCCACAAAGTTGGTACGTTTGCGAAAGTTCATAAGACCGTGAAAATGCCCAACGGCAACGTCGTCATCTTTCTCGAAGGCATTCAGCGCATCCAGGTAATGGACTTGATCGGCTTGCGCCCCTTCCTGCAAGCGCAGGTGGAAGCTCTTCCTGACGTTCAAGGCGAGCAGGACACGGAATTGGAAGCGCTTCAACGCAACGCGCAAGAGCTGTTCCGCGAAGTGGTCAGCCGATCGCCGCAACTTTCCGACGATCTGCAGACGGCTGCTTCCAACATCGACGACGCCGGCCGCCTGACGGACTTCGTCTCCGGAAACTTGCCGTCGCTTTCCACTCTCGTGCGCCAAGAACTGCTCGAAACTTCCAACGTGCGCAAGCGGCTGGAAACCTTGATCCGCGAACTTTCCAAAGAACTGGAAGTTCTCGAACTCCGTTCCAAGATCCACGAGCAGGTTCAGGAGCAAGTCAGCCAGAATCAGCGCGAATATTTGCTGCGCGAGCAGATGAAAGCCATTCAAAAAGAACTTGGCGAAGTCGACGATTCCCAGCAGGAAATCGATGAGCTGCGCAAGAAGGTCGAAGAAGCGCAAATGACCGCCGAAGCAAAGAAAGAGTGCGACCGCGAACTGAAGCGCCTGTCCAAAATGACGCCGGCTTCCGCGGAGTACATGGTCTCGCGCACCTATCTCGAATGGATGACTTCGCTGCCCTGGAGCAAATCTTCTGGTTCGGCGGAAATCGACATTCCCAAAGCGCAGGCGATCCTCAATGAGGATCACTACGACCTCGAAAAGGTCAAAGAGCGCATTCTCGATTACCTGGCCGTGAAAAAACTGCAACCTGGGATGAAAGGTCCTATTCTCTGCTTCGTCGGACCTCCTGGCGTCGGCAAAACGTCGCTTGGCAAATCCATTGCTCGTGCACTCGGACGCAAGTTCGTCCGCATCTCGCTCGGCGGCATGCACGACGAAGCGGAAATCCGCGGCCATCGCCGTACGTACATCGGCGCTTTGCCCGGTCAGATCATTCAAGGCATCAAACGCGCCGAGACGAACGACCCCGTCCTGATGCTCGACGAAGTCGACAAACTCGGCCGCGACTTCCGCGGCGATCCGTCAGCAGCCTTGATGGAAGTGCTCGATCCAGAGCAGAACGGAACGTTCCGCGATCACTATCTGGACGTGCCCTTCGATCTCTCGAAAGTAACGTTCATCGCTACGGCTAACTGGATGGATCCCATCCCCGAGCCGCTGCGCGACCGCATGGAAATAATCGAGCTTCCCGGCTACACGGGAGAAGAAAAACTCCAAATCGCGCACAAATACCTGATCCCCAAACAAGCCACCGAACACGGGCTAAAAGTCGGCGAGAACATTGAGTTCACCAATCCCGGCTTGCAGGAGATCATTCACAGCTTCACGCGCGAAGCGGGTGTTCGCAATCTCGAACGCGAAATCGGCACCATCACACGCAAGCAGGCGCGGCGTATGGCCGAAGGCAAGACGGAAAAGATGATCGTCACTCCAGAGGTCGTCCGCGAGTTCCTCGGCGTGCCGAAATTCCGTACCGAGCGCGAAATCGACGAACGCGTCAAACAACCCGGCGTTTCCGTCGGCCTCGTCTGGACGCCCGTCGGCGGCGACATCGTCTTCATCGAAGCCAGCCGCATGCGCGGTGGCAAACAGTTCACCACCACCGGCCATCTCGGCGAAGTGATGCAGGAATCAATGACGGCCGCCCTCACGTGGGTTCGCTCGAATGCCGAAAAGTACGCAATCGATCCGGACTTCTTCCGCAAGCACGATATTCACATTCACGTGCCTTCGGGAGCGGTTCCCAAAGACGGCCCATCCGCCGGCGCAGCCATGGTCACGGCACTGGTCAGCTTGCTCACCGGCCGACCGATTCGCAATCGTCTCGCCATGACCGGCGAAATGACGCTGTCTGGCGTGGTCCTTCCGGTAGGCGGCATCAAGGAAAAAGTTCTCGGCGCAAAGCGCGCCGGCGTGAAGGAAGTTCTCCTTCCCGCGGACAACGAGCCAAACGCGACGGCGGATCTTCCCCCCGAACTTCTCGGCGATCTGAAAATCACCTACGTCCACACGCTGGACGAAGTACTGGAACACGCTCTCGAAAAGGGGGGCGTTGCTCCGCCGATCGTTCCGCAAGCCGCACCGAAACAAAAGCGGCCAGACTCTCCGCGCGCAATTCACTAAGCAAATCGAAACTGATCTATTCGAACAAGGCCGGGTACCGTCCCGGCCTTTTCGTTTCTGTTCGCTGCCCGACTACGCACACTATCCTTTCCCGAGGCGCCGATTCGTCCCCACTCTTCTAAACTAGATTCATGCAGCGCAAAGTATTTTGGCTGTCCTTCACAGCCCTCGGCCTCATTGCCGACGTCGCTCTGCCCTTTTGGTGGGCCGTCGCCGCAACAGTCCCTTGTGGCATGGCCGCCTGGTGGATTGCCTACCGCTCCGACTGGTTCTAACCGGCCAATCCGCGTCTCATCGCTACCCATTCACCGAAATTGTCGGCTATACTCCGCGCCATTGTCTCCTGCATTTCGCTCAACGGAGGCCCAATGCGCGCTCGTCTGCTCGCCCTATCGCTTTTCTGCCTATTTGCAGTCCCCGGGCGCGCCGCGCAATCGCCGCAGAAGCCGCCGGCCGCGCCGCCTCAGACCGCTGCCCCCGCAGCCGTTCCCATCGTCGAAAAATTGCGAACGCCTCCCGCGAAAAAATACACTGGCTATTCCCTGTCGCCCGAACTTTACAAAAAAGCTAAAACGCTTGCTCGCATCCGCTTCTCATTCCGTATTTTCAGTTTCGCCTTTTCCCTTTTCACGCTCTGGCTCATCCTGCGCGCCAAATGGTCCGCAAACTTTCGTGATTGGGCCGAACGCATCACCGACAACCGCACGCTGCAAGCGCTTATCTATGCACCGCTCCTTGCCATCACCTTCAGCTTCCTGCAATTGCCCCTCGATCTTTTCGACGAATCCCTTCGCAAGCATTACGGCATTTCCGTTCAGCCCTGGGGCTCCTGGACCGGCGACTGGTTCAAGAGCCTGCTTCTCACCTTGATTATCGGCGCCATCCTCGCCCGCATTCTGCTCGCTGTAGTTCGCCGGAGTCAGAAAAGTTGGTGGTTTCATTTTTGGATCATCTCGAATGTAATCTTCCTTTTCATCTTCTTCATCCAGCCGCTCGCAATCGATCCGATGTTCAATCAATACGCTCCGCTCTCCACCAAAGCGCCGCAACTCATCCCGCAACTCGAACGCATCACCATCCGCGGCGGTATGCCCATCCCACCTGAAAGAATGTTCTGGATGCTTGCCAGCGACAAAACCATCTATACAAACGCTTCCGTCAACGGCTTTGGCGCAACGAAACGCGTAGTCGTCTGGGACACCAGCATCGCCAAGGAAACAACCGACGGCATCCTCCTTATGTTCGGCCACGAAATGGGCCATTACGCGCTCAACCATATTCCAAAAGGCCTCGCATTTGCCTCCCTTCTCAGTCTCGTTTTGCTCTACACCACGTATCGCGCAATTGGTCCGCTGCTTTCCCGCAATGCCACAAACTGGCGCGTCCGCGGCCTCGACGATTGGGCCGCCCTCCCCGCGATTCTCTTCGTCGTGACCCTGTTTGGATTTATCGCCAGCGTTATCGGAAACAACCTCAGCCGCTACCAGGAAAATCAAGCAGACATCTACTCACTCGAAGTCACTCGCGGTCTTGTGCTCGATCCCGGCCAGGCCTGCGCCGCTTCGTATCAAATGTACGGCGAACAAGTCTTCGTCGAACCCGATCCCAATCTGGTCAACGTGATCCTCTTCTACGATCACCCGCCGGTCGCGCACCGCGTGAACCTCTGCCTCACCTACGACCCGTGGTCCAATGGGCAATCGCCACAATTTGTGAAATAGACTCACCGAAAGCGAAACGTTCACCCGTCCTGCTAACATGAAATGCGACGATGGCCCGCATTTCTCCAACTCCGCCCCCGGACGCAAGCGTTCTCGCGGCGGACCTCACGCAAGCGCTTTTGCAGGAGCGCGTCGTACAGCGATTCGTGGATTCCTACGTCGTTGAAAACGGCCGCCATGCTCTGCAGGTCCATGCGTCGCTCTATCGCGATTTGTTGACGCTGCTGCAACGCGAAGCATTGCTGGCCGCGACGGTCAGCTTGCTTGAACAAGTCGCTGCCGGTCCCGTGACCGGCAAAAAGCCCTTGCCTCTCACGCGAAAGGACGCGGCGCTCTTCCGCCGTAAGTTTCTTCTCGCGTTGACTCGCGAAAAGAAATGGAACGCTGGCGATGCGCTCGATTTTCAAAACGACTTGCAGATTTACGAAGACGTTCTCGCGCGCAACTCTGGCCCTCGTCGGGGCCGCAAGCATTCCGAATCAGCGCATCATCCCTTCGTGGATCGCTGTGGGTTTGTGCTGGACTCGTCTTTCATGGAGCGCGCCCGCGTGGCGGCGGCGCGTGCGCTCGCGGAAATCGATGACCTGGCAACGCACGTCATCGAACACGCCGCGGCGCCAACCGTCTCAAAAAAAGCGTGAACGAAGGTTCACTCTTCCAGAATATTCTTGCCAAAGATAGACTTGCCTGCCAGCGAGGTATATACGCCCCAAACGCCGATCGCAACAAAGATCAGTGCGATAAAAAAGCATTGCGTCGCGTACCAGTAGGAAAAGTCGAGTGTGTAGGGCAGATTCAAGAGCACGTTGGCCATCAAGCTGGCGATTCCCAGCACGACCAGACCAAAACGCACGACGGCCACCGCGGCGATCGCGTAGATCGTTGCCCAGACGACCGTGTCGATGACCACCTGGTCGCTGCCCAGAACTCTGGGAATCGTGAAGAGTGCGACGAACAGCGCTGCTGCGAGCCAGGCATTGCGCACCAGCATCCGCAGCAACACCAGCGTGAAAAAGAAAAACAGAGTACCCAGGATCGAAATCACCAGCGTGCTGAGCCACGCCCCCGCCGCCTCGCGCAGGCCCATCAAATACTCTTGTGTAGGAAATTGTGGCGCTCCCCCGGCGCGCACGCGGAACAGCGTTCCGATTTCGAAGACCAATATCCACGACAAGCCCATCACGACTCCGGAAACCAGATCGCGGCCCACCAAGGGGTCGCGGAACCGGCCCGACATCAAGCGCGTCCACGAAATAATCGTTTGCGGCCAAAGCCGGCGCACATAAGGCTCAAGGGCTATGTAAAGCACCCACAGCGTACCCGCGACAAACAAGCTCGTGCTGATCGCCAAAATCGCGAGCAGAACCATACTGAAGGATTGGACGAAGTGTACGTGGAACAAGAACGTAGCCATGCCGACCGCGAAGGCGATGCAAGCGAGCCGCCAGGCGGTCTGGCGATCCCCTCGACCACGCGCGAGGTTTCCAACCGCAAACCACATACCGGCAGCGGTGGTGAGAAACGCCACAATCAAGGCCATGATGGCGCCGGCCCTGCCCTTGTTTTCCACCGTGGGCGTCCGATTCGGTCTGGTCCACGGACTCACGAGCGAGAAATATACCGGCTTGCCGTGCCAGGCCGCCGCCTCGACGTGCAAAGGCCGCTCGCTCCCGGGCCACTTGCCATCCCACGCGGCGCGTGAATCGGCAGCGGCAAGGGAAATCCATTTCGGGGAAGATGGTTGCAGCGATGCGAGATCAATTCCAGACGCGGCAAACAACGCGCTCCAATCGGGGCTGTTTGCCTTCGTTGTACTTGACGCTGATTCCGGCGAGATCTGCGCCGCTGACGTATTCGGCGTCGCAGGTTCCACCTCCGGTGGAATCGCCTGCAGCCATTGCAAGCGGCCTTCTGCGTCCATCCACAGGGTGATCATTCCTGGCTGCGTTGGCGCGGGATCGTCCGATGTCACGACTCCCGGCGTCAACAAAACACTCCATGAACCCTGCGGAACCATCTCGCTTGGACTCTGGCGATACCAGTATTCGAGCATTAAGGGACGCTGGACAAGGATGCGTTTCCAGTCTGGCGGCGGACTGCCCGGTTTCGTGAGGTACGAAAGAAACCAGTAGTTGTAACCAAATTTGCCCGCCCAATCGCCTGGCCGCTCCGGATAGCCAATCCTGGCCAGGATTTCTCTTGCTTGTTGGGCGAGGACCTCGGGCGGCTTGTCCGGATGCAGAGTTTCGAGCCCATCTTCCTTCACACCCATGTAAATGAGGAGCAGCGTGCCCAACAGCACTGCGACGAGCGCCGCAAGTCCGCCGCGTGGAGACAGTCCGGTATTCTCGCCCGCTGCCGCGACCATCTGCGGCGAAGGCGTTTCTCCTGCCGCAAGCGCTGCCGCGAGCGGATCGCCGCCCGGCAGCGCTGCCGCAACTTGCAACGCAGATGCCGGCCGCTGCGCGGGATCCTTTTCCAGACAGCGCAAGATGACGCGTTCAAGAAGCGGGTCCAGATCGCGCACGAGACTCGACGGCTTTGTCACTTCCGTTTCGTTGCGGAGCCGGATCAACTCCTCTAGCGTTGCCGCTTCAAACGCCCGCTTACCGGTCAGAATTTCGTAGAGCACCAAACCGAGCGCGTAGATGTCGCTCTTCGCTGTGACTTCTTTTCCCGAAAGCTGTTCCGGCGCCATGTATGCCGGCGTTCCCGCGCGTGCTTCCGCGCCCTGAAGATTCGCCGCGATGCCCGCAAGCCCAAAATCGTTCAAACGCACTTTTCCGAGCCCGTCGAGCATGATGTTGGCCGGTTTCAGATCCCGGTGAATCACGCCTTTGTCATGCGCCGCCGCAAGGCCCGCGCAAATCTGCCGCGCCACTTCAATCGCTTTGTCCTGCGGCAAACGGCCAATGCGCCGCAATAGCGAGGCAAGATCCTCGCCGTCCACAAACTCCATCGTCAAAAACGTGACGCCTTCGACCTCGCCGACATCGAACATCCGGCAAACGTTTGGATGGGAAACCTGTCGTGCGATACGCACTTCGGAATGAAAACGTTGCAGCGCTGCCGCATCCCGCGAAAGGCTCTCGGGCAAAAATTTAATCGCAACAGTCTGCGTAAGTTTTAAGTCTTCGGCGCGGTAGACTTCCCCCATCCCGCCGCGGCCCGCCAAAGCTACAATTCGGTAACGCCCCTCAAGCACCGTGCCCGGTGCAAAGCGTCCGCCGCCGATCGCATCGGAACTGGATGACACTCCGCTTGGATTCGAGGTCGCCTTTGGCATACGCGGCGTAGGCGTCCCGCCTCTGCTGCGCCCAGCGGCAGCCGTTTGTGGCGCGATTGTCTCGCCGTCGGTTCCCGCAAACGTCGCGCCGCCGCTCGTCGGGCTTACGCCGGAGCCGCACGCCGCGCAAAACTTCGCCGTTTCGGGAACCGCCGAACCGCACTGTGAACAGTACATGGGAGCCGAAATTCTACCACTGCTCGCGGCGGCTCGTAATTCTCCACTCCTAACGCGGCAGAGGCTCCACTTGCACCGCCGTGCCATACGCCAGCACTTCCGTAACCCCGTTCATCACTTCCGTCGCGTCATACCGAAATGCCAGTACCGCGTTCGCTCCGTGTGCGGCGGCGTGCTGCAAAAGCAGCTCATACGCCTCGCTCCGCGTCCTTTCGCACAGATCCGTCAGAATCGTTATGTTCCCGCCCACGATCGTCTGCAACGCCGCGCCCAAATTCCCAATTACGCTGCGCGAGCGCACGATAATCCCTCGCACCACGCCGAAGTTTTTTACAATCCGGTACCCCGGCAATTCCATTGCCGTCGTCACCATCGAAGAATCGACTCGCCCTTGCATCTGCTCTCTCCTTTGCGCTGCGAGCGCCCACCTGTTTCTCAGACGTTAACCGCTGCGATTCTACCTGTTTACATGCTCGATGCGCGAGCCGCCTTGCTTTGCTATGCTCGCCTTGCGTGGAAACCCTTTTCGAGATTCTTGCCGTCCTTCAGATTCTGCTTGGGCTCTATCTGGCCGTGCAGGGCGTGCTGTGGCTTGCTTACGCCAAGCGCCGCACTATGGTGGACCCCGGTTTTTACGCGCCACGCACTGCCGTCATCTGTCCCTGCCGCGGTTCCGAGCCTGGCCTCGAGCAAAATCTCGTGGCCCTCTGCGAATTTGATCACCAAAACTACGAAGTTTTTTTCGTGCTTGCCTCGGAGTCCGATTCCGCCACTCCAACCGTCAAACGCGTCGCTGCGCAATCGCGCGTCAAAGCAACCGTCCTGTTCGCCGGAAGGCCGGATGGCCGAGGTGAAAAGGTCAACAACCTCATTCACGCGGTAACGCAGTTGCCCAAGGACGTCGAAGCAATCGTCTTCGTTGATTCGGACGGACGCCCGGGAAAATCCTGGCTGCGCCGCATGGTCGGGTCGCTTCACGACGCCCGCTACGGCGCCACCACCACCATGCGCTGGCTCATTCCGAACGCCGCCAATTTTCCGACCTTTTTGTTGACCGCCTGGAACGCGCCCATCGTCACCATGCTCGGCGAAAAATCCGGCAACTTCTGCTGGGGCGGCGGCACTGCCATTCGCAAATCTGAATTTGATCAGTGTGGCGTGCTCGAACAATGGCAGCGCTCCGTCAGCGACGACTACTCGATGACCAACGCCCTCGCGCGCCGCGGCAAACCAATTCAATTTTTGCCCGAATGCCTCGTCGTTTCCTTCGCAAACACTTCCTTCGAAGGACTCCTCGAATTCACGAATCGCCAGATTCTTATCACTCGCGTCTATGCCCACAAAATGTGGGCCATCGCGTTTGCGACTCATTCTCTCTTCTGCCTCACCTTTATCCTCGGCCTAGTCCTCACCCTTGGTGACATTTTCTCCGCCCGCCCTTCTCTCCACCTCGCGGCGCTCACCTTTCTTCCCCTGCTACTCGCTTCTCTCCGCAGCGCCCTCCGCGTCATCGCTGTCGCCGACCTCCTGCCTCCTTATCGCGTGCAGATTAACGCACAGTCCTGGATTTACATCACCATCGGCATCTTCATTCCGTTTCTGTATCTTGTAAACTTCACTGCGTCGCTGCTCTCGCGCCGCATCCGCTGGCGCGGCATCCGCTATGAACTCATTTCGCAAAATGAAACGCGCGTTTTAACCCCTCAGTAGGTCCTGTAGAAAATTCGTCTCTTCACGCATTTTTTTCCACCCGCTGGCAATTCCTACCTTTATATGCACCCTCCCTTCCGCTCCTGCTCGCGCAAATGTTCCATTTTGAAAGACTTGCGCACGCCCGTTTTGGCATCCGACGTGCAGCCGGGGTACTAGTTCGGTGGAACGTTTACAGGCGTATTCCTCCTTCTCGCGCCTAGCTCGTTCCTGGGGACCCAAGCTTCGACCAAGCCCTCGGTCGCGGCATAAGTTTGTACAAATCATTCATAGTGTGAGCCGCGTTCTGTTCCCTGCCAGACGCGTTTCGCTCGCTTTATTCGCAGGCTTCGGACCCTTGTCGAAGCTGGATTGGGAGGATTCCAGGTGAAATTTGTCCGCAGATCGCACTCTTTGCCGTCTATTGTTTCCGCATTACCTGCTTCGGGTCATCGCACGTTCCTTTTTTACGAAAAAAACTCGGGCGTCACTCACTTTCAAATAACCGCCGAGTCAGACGGCTCCCTGCCGCTTGACCAGGCCGCTTGCCTGCTTGCCATGCACTGCATGGTCCGAGGCCAGTCGCCCGAAGACTACGTCGTCATGGTCGAAGCCGAACAGGGCCATACCCTCGGCCTTGTGGAAAGAGCCAATAAGCTCCTCGAAGCAGGGCAGTCCGTAAAAAGCGAAGTAAAGGTAACTCGTCGCGAAGAAGAAGTTCTCCGTGGAATATTGCGTGGATTTGCCAACAAGGAAATCGCCGGCGATCTGAATCTGTCCGAGCGTACCGTAAAATTCCACGTCTCTTCCCTGCTTTCCAAGTTCCGCGTTCGCGGCCGCATGGAGCTTGTCCGTGAAGCGTCGCGCTTCGCAAACTGGGCCATGACCAAGCCCCCGCTTGCTACGGCTCGCGAGGCGCGCCCGCCTGCAGCTCGCGTGCCGGGCGTCGCTCGTCCTCAACGGCAACCCGCAGTATTCCCCGTTTCGAATTTGGAAATGACGGTTTAGCGCTTCCCTCAACCAAAAGAAAAGGCCCGGAGAAAAATCTCCGGGCCTTTTCTTTTCCAGCTCCGTTCGAATTACTTCGCCGCGGCGTAGAGTTCCGCCGCCTTTTCCCAATTCACCACGTTCCACCACGCCTTGATGTAATCTCCGCGCACGTTCTGATACTTCAAATAGTACGCGTGCTCCCAGACGTCGAGCCCAAGTACCGCCTTGCCGCCGAGCGAGTATGGCGTGTCCTGATTCGGCGTTGAATCAACCGCCAGCTTGCCGTCTTTCACCAGCAGCCACGCCCATCCCGAACCAAACCGTCCGAGCCCCGCCGCTGCAAACTTCTCCTGGAACGCGCTGAACGATCCGAACGCAGCAGTAATCGCCGCACCGAGGTCGCCCTTCGGCTCGCCTCCTCCGCCCTTCTTCATCAATGTCCAGAACAGCGTGTGATTCCAATGCCCGCCGCCATTGTTTCGAACGGCATTCCGGATGTTGTCCGGTACCGAATCAAGCCCCTTCAACAGGTCGTCAATCGATTTCGCTTGCAGATCTGCATGACCTTCCAGCGCTTTGTTCACGTTCGTCACATAAGCGCCGTGATGTTTGTCGTGATGGATCTCCATCGTTTTCGCGTCAATGTAAGGTTCAAGTGCGTCGAATGCATACGTCAGGGGGGGAACAGAAAAAGCCACTGGTTTTTCCTCCGAATTTAAATTTGAATCTAAATCCTTTGCCTCAGTCGCTCGCAAAACGCCGGGAGCCAGACTCGCCACTCCCCAAAGGCCGGCGCCGGCCATACTGCCGCTTACCACGAACTCTCTTCGTTTCACGCGAAGCTCCCAACAGGAGGGCTAGGTGCAGGGTCGCCAACGAGTATAACGCCGTCCGCCAAACTGGCTCAACCAAACGCCTCTCGCCAGCTTGGGTCAGCCCTGTCGCTCTATTTGATGCGCGAAAACGCCCATTGGGCAGATTCAGAAATTGTTTCATCGTCGCTCGCGGCGAGTCGCGCTAGCGTAGCCAGAATACGCTCACCGCCCTCTGTGCCGCGCCGCAACCCTGCATTGCCCAGCGCATTGCACGCATTGCGCAAAATTCCCCGCCATTTCGCCCGCTTCATCGCGCTGCCCCGAAAAACTTCGCGATATTCCTCTTCACTTAGATTAGCCAACCACTCGAGATCCGGCCGGTACAGGGATTTTCTCTCATCGTTCGCTCCGCGCGGCTGAAACTCCTTCGCGTCCGTCCGCGGCGACTTCCGATTCCACGGACAAACATCCTGGCAAATATCACAGCCGAAAACGTGATTTCCCGTCCGCTCGCGAAACTCCGTCGGAATCGGCCCGCGCAACTCAATCGTCAAATAGGCAATGCACCGTCGCGCATCCATCACATAGGGATCCACCAGCGCATCCGTTGGACAAGCCTCAATACACCGCGTGCAAGTCCCGCACAAATCCGCGGGCAACGAATCCCTGCTCTCCACCGTAGGAGTAAGTTCCAGGTCCGTCAGAATCGTTCCCAGAAAAAGCCACGAACCCATTTTCTGATTCAGCAGCAGCGTATTTTTCCCGACCCAACCCAGCCCCGCATGCTTGGCCAGCACGCGCTCCTGCACCGGCCCCGTGTCCGCCGAAGCCCGTGCCTCAAACGGCTCTGGAAATCTCTTCCGCGTCTCCGCAACCAGCGTATTCAATTTCTCCCACAACACTTCGTGGTAGTCGCTGCCCCACGCGTAACGAGAAATCCATCCTCGCGGCGTTTCTTCTTGCGTGGCCTCGCTCACAACTTCCGTCGAATATTTCTCCCGCGCGTTGTAGTTCACTGCGCAGACAATCACGCTGCGCACGCCGCCCATCGCGGCCCGCACGTCTGCGCGGCGTGGGTCATAGAGATATTTCATCTCTCCGGCGTAACCGCGCTCCAGCCAGTCGCGCATGTTCAGAAGTTCGGGAAAGTCCTGCGCCGCCGCCACGCCGCACAAATCAAATCCAAGCGACTGCGCCGTCTCCGCAATCCACGCCGTGTCCGCCGCCGATTTTTTTATGCGCGCCATCTTCTCTTCTAAAATAAAAAAGCCCCTCGATTGCTCGAGGGGCTTGAAAAGAGTCCACGTTCATCCCAGAGGAGACACGTTTTCTGCTTGCAGGCCCTTCGGCCCCTGCTTCACTTCGAATTCAACACTCTGTCCTTCATTCAATGATTTATATCCGTCGGATTGAATGGCGGAGAAATGTACGAACACGTCTTCGCCGGATTGCCGCTGGATAAAACCGTATCCTTTTGATGCGTTAAACCATTTCACTACACCTTGCTCTTTGCTCAACTTCGGTACTCCTCTGCCGTGGATTTAGCGTCGGGCTGGGTCTGACGCCTGCCACCGGGAGACCGCCAAAGCAGCTCTGCGTGCCGGCATCGAACCTGGAACTTCAACGCGGGCGTATGCTGGCACAAATTCCGTTTGGAGTCCAGATGATTGAAAGCCAGGCACGACCGGGGATTCGGCGCGTTATTTAAAACTGCCGAGGGCCGAAGGCTCGTCGGAGAAAACCTCGAAGACGGTGAACAGCTTCGTGATCTGCAAAAGGTCGTGCACTTTTTTTGTCAGATGCAGAAGTTTCAGCTCGCCGCCCTTGCTCCGTACCGCGGTATACGCGCTCACGAGCTCGCCGATGCCGGAGCTGTCGATGTAATCCACGTCGGCCAGATTCAGCAGGATGTTCGTGTGGGCTTCGTCCACGAGTTGCCGAATCGTTTTGCGCAGCATCGCGCTCCCGTCGCCAAGCGTAATTCGCCCGCTCGCATCCACAACTGTAATTAGACCGGAATCTCTGGGTGTCAGGTGAAGTGCCATCGATTTCTCAAGCTCCCTGGTGGGGTCCGGCGTGGTGCCCGCCCGATCCGCTTCCGTTAGACGGCGCGCTGCCTGCGCCGGGCAATCGTTTCGACATTACAATTTCCGCGCCGCCCGTTTGCGCTTTCACGACGTCGAATTCGTCCATGAACGCCCGCATCAGAAAAATTCCGCGGCCGGAAGTGCTCAAAAGATTCTCTTCCGCCAGCGGATCGGGAACGTCCTTGAGGATAAAGCCGGCCCCTTCGTCGGTAACGTGAATGATCATTTTTTCCGGCGTGAGGTCGATGGCGAGGTGAATTTTCTTTTCGGGCTTTTCTTTGTTGCCGTAGTGGAACGCGTTAATCACGCCTTCACGGACGCTCATACCAATGCGATAGCACTCGTCTTCCCCGAAACCGGCCGCTTCGGCCAGGCGCAGGCACATTTCTTCCGCCAGGTTCACACTTTCCACCTGGGTTTCGAGCGTGACTTCGAGGTGCTTGGTATCTTCCGCCATCCGGCCCGTAAGCGCTCCAAAATGCCCAATTTCTGCGGCGTTGTATGGGTAACATACCGCCCGCGCCCCCGTCAATGGCGCGCAAGACAGTCTAACCGCGGCACCTCCAAAATCATTCCGGCGGCATTGGTCTTTCTCATTCCCTAAATTGCTGGTTCAGTCCTAGGACTACACCTTTAGCCTGTTCCGGGTCAACTGTACTTCTTTACTTTTGTGTTTATTAACGCATCTTGTACTATAATCATGCGAATGTCGCAGCGCGCCTTCTAAGGCCGGGAATCCATCCTTCCCCTAAGTCCCTGGGATTCCATACTTAGGAATTCGCCCGGCGCTAAGCCGCCTGGAATCAATACTTACGAAATTTAAGGGGAGGGGGGCCCCTTCCCCAACTGGGAGCGTCCTGCTGTCAGATTCCGCCCGAAGCCCGCTGCACCCACCTCCGCGCAGACGGCAAACGCAAGTCACCGGCCGCCTCTCGCGCTAGGACGCTGTCGCGCTCTGCTACAACTGCCAACTCCTGCTCCAGTCCATTCCGGCTGTAAAACAGGAGCTCAAGGATGGCGGATTACGATAGTTACTCGAAGAAGGAAACTCAGCGCACCCTTTTCCGGGGATTTCCGATCTATGCAATCGCAGGTTCACTTCCCGCTTGCCGGCGGGTCAAGGCCCGCTTCGACCAACTTCCGCGCCGCAATCCGATCCGTCACCGGCTGCCGAGGCCGCGCTGTAACATGCGAATTGACGGGGCGAATCATACGGCGTGAGGAGAAGTGAAAAGAGAGGAACAGGAATGAAACCGACCTTGCTCGACAAGCTGTCCAAAGCTTGCACTGGCCCAACGTACAGTGGGGTTACATGTTCCGGCACTGAGCCGCCGAGCGTCTCGGCATCAGACACCACGGCTCGCTAGAATTAACACCGTGCCGAAACGAAATTGCCTAAGCCGCGCGGAGTGGCGACTCCAGACTGGAAAACCTGCGGAAGCTTTGTCCGCAAATTACCGGCTTGAGTGCGACTACGGAACGCCAGTCATCCTTTGCTGGGAAAAGGGCGGCAACGAACCCATTTATGTTTGCGAGAGTCACGCGAAAGAGCTGGGGCCTTCGCGCGAGCATGGCCAGGAAGCGCGCGTCATCGGCGCCGAATCGGAACAGAATGACAATCCGATCCAAGCCAAAGTGCGAAACCGGGCGAACGAGGTCGCTGCCGCAAAAACGAACGGCTCTGCTCTGCCGGAAGTTCGCGTCATCAGCACCGCATCGAAACAGAATGACAAGCCGATCCAGCGTAAGGTTCGGAGCCAGACGGAAGAGATTGCTGTCACAAAATCGAACGGCCCTGCTTTGCCGGAGCCGCCGCGCAAATTAGACGAGCCGAAGGCCGAACGAAAAGCGGCCGAGGCATCCACCAGAGCGCGCGTCCGCGACCTGACGTTTGGAAATTCAGCGAAGGCGATGGTGGATGAGGCTATCTGGAATTTGGCAAAGGGAGATTACGCGGTCTATCGAACAGCGCTGCAGCAAGGGAAGACACCCAGCGAGGCAGCGCAAGCCGCCGGTGGACAGCTCGCCGTAATCCACCAAAAAATTCGCGATTATGCGCTCAAACTGGACGCTGTCCTGACCGAATCGAAAGCGACGATCAGCGCCGTGGAAACGATCGATAAACCGCTCGAAAAAGCGGTGCTCGAAATCATCGGCAATGGCGCAATGAGCGACTCGGAAAAAGACGCAGGCATTCAGCAACTTGGCGCAGTGCAGGAATCGGTCAAACAAGGCTTGCAGGGAGACATGACGCCGCTCCAGGCGAACCAAATCATGCTGGCAATTGGTGAGCGGCTAAACTGGGGCGGAAGTAGCGAAGTTTCGGAGGAATGCAAACCGGTTTGTCGGGCGGTTTACCTCAACTTGAAAACTGCGGTTCTCGCTGCCGTTCCCGAGGCAAAAAATCTCGTCGATCGGCTGACCAACCTGTACGCCGCCAAATCGGAAGTCAATCCAGAGCTGCCGAGCGCAAAAGAGCTGACCTCGGCCTCACGCTAAGCGCCACGAAGTTTCAGCCGCCGTCATCGAGTCCGAAGCCAGCGAATGGCGCTCTCGAATAGTTTGTTTTGAACGGGGCTGCTGAAAATTTTGTCGCCGTGGCCCATGTTCATGTACAGCATGCGGTAGCGGGTATTGGTCCAGACAACGGGAAGGTCGCCGCCGGTGATTGTGTCTTTTAGGCCGATCGGATAGTTCGACTTATCGAGAGTGAGAAGGACTTTTACGTCCTTGTTGAGGCGGGGGCTGGGCTTCCAGATGTACCACTCGTTAACCGGTGCCATGAATGTAGCGGGAAGATCGCGCGTGACCGGGTGGCCGCGGTCGTCCACAACGAGTTTGGCGGGAAGCGGAGGCCAATTGTTGCCGTAGAAAATGGCGCCGCCGAGAAAATCCACAAACCATGGCCAGTGCGTGCTTTCATCGTTGTAAGCGGAGACATGAAAGCCGAGCCAGGCGCCGCCGTGCGTCATGTAATTCTCGAACGCAGTGCGCTCTTCCGTCGTTTTTGGAAACTCGTTGAGCCAGATGACGAGCTGGATATTTTTCAGCTTTTGGGTGTTTAAGTCTTCCCAATGAACGGTCGCCTCAAACTGAAAATCGTTTTTCTTCGCGAGGTCGGCAAAAAAAGACAAGGCTTGTTTTGCGAAATCGATGTGGTCCGGCTCGCCCTTGTCGGTATAGAACGCCAGAACTTGAAACGGATTTGCCTGTGCGGCAGAGACGGAAGGAGAAAGGGAAGCCAACGCAACGAGTGGAAAAGCGAGGAGAGAGCGAATCATTGATTGGCCGCCCAGAAGATGGAGTTGCGAAAGAGCGTCGTGAAAGCCTGATTTTGAAAATGTTCGCCGCGATGTCCCATGAAGATGTAGACATTTCGGGCTTTGACATGCTCGTTGGTCCAAACAACCGGATGGTCGCCCATTTTCAGCGGGCTGTCGGGCACGTACGTCTTTTCGTCAACGCGGGCCAGAACTCGCACGTTTGGGCGAGGCGATTTGTCGTAGGTGTACCACTCTTCGCGTTCGATCTCGAAAGACGCACCGAGGCCCCGCATTGCGGGATGCGCTTGATCTTCGACGTTAACCTTTGCGGTGGCGAACGAGGCGATGTAGTCCTTGAAGCGGATGCCGCCCATAAAATCGGAGAACCAGTTCCACATGGGATAGCCGTCAAATTCGCCGAGCAGGGTCGCGTGATGAAATCCGATCCAGCCGCCGCGCCCTTCTTCAATGTATTTCCGGAAAGCGGACACCGCAGCGGGTGTCCAGCCGTACGGCGGATAGTCCAGCTGGATAAAGAGCTGGCAGCGGGAAAGAAAAGCGGCGTCTATTTTTTCCGTGTTCTGGATGTAGTCGATCGAAAAATTTCCGGCGATGGCCTCTTTTGCGAGCCAGACTTTGGCTGCATCCACAAAAGGCTTGTGAATGCTGTTCGCTTCGGCGAGGGCTATGACTTTAAATTTTGCTTGCTGCGTTTGGGCGAATGCCGCGGTTGCACAAAGCAGCAGAAACGTGGCAACGACGGGCCGGTATGATCTTCGGAGAAGACTGTTCAAGCAGAGCAATCGCATCGTCCTCGCAGGGATTGATTGTCTCGTACTTCGGATTTTCCCCGCCAAGAAAGTTTTTTTGGCGGAAAGACACGGGAATCGGGAATATCGTACAGTGTCTCCGGAGGATTTGGGTTGCCGTGAATTGGACCGACAGAGGGAGACGGGTGGCCGCAAGAACGATGCGGGTAATGGTTGGGCTTTTAGTTTTCCCCGGCGCAACGACCGTAGCGAACGCGCAGAACGCCGAACCCTCGACTGCGCTGATCGGGAGCAGAGCGGTTGCGTTGAATTCGCGGACGGGAAAAGTTTATGCGGTCGATTCGCGGCGAGGTAGCGTTTCGGTTTTCGATCCACTGGCGAAGTCGACCACAAGTGTCCGCGTGGGAGCGGAACCCGTTGCCATCGCCGTGAACGAAGCGACGAACAGGATTTACGTGGCGAATAACGAGGGTGGTTCGCTGAGCGTGATCGACGGGACGAGCGATTCGGTGCTGGCGACGCTGCAAGTCGGTTCACTGCCCTATGTTGTGGCGGCCAATCCGGCCACGAACAAGATTTATGTGTCAAACACGTTCAGCGACGTGATTACCGTGATCGACGGCGCGACAAATGCGATCACGCTTGTGCAGGCGGGTTCTGCGGACGCGATCGCGGTGGATGCAAAACTGGACAAACTATATTTGCTGGGATACGAGAACGCGAATTTGACCGTCATGGACAAGACGGCAAATATTATCGGCAAAAAACAAGTGGGGATGCATCCGTGGGCAATGGCAGTGAACGAAGCGACGAGCAAGCTGTACGTGACCCGAGTTGGAAATGGCCAGCTGCTCGAATTAGATGAGCAATCCGGCGTTACGACGACGATTGCGACCGGCGCGGCGTTTCCGTGCGCGGTTGCCGTGAATCCTGTAGCGAATATGGTCTACGTCGTAAATCATGGCGACGACACCGTAACCGTGGTGGATGGAACAAAACGTGAAGTGGTGGCGACTGTGAAGGTCGGGCAGTTTCCGCAGGCGGTGACGGTGGACACCAGGAAAAATAGAGTGTATGTCGCCAACTCGCACAGCGGCACGATTTCAGTGCTCGACGGCAATCGAAACAGCGTTTTGAAAACGATCCACACCCGGAAGAATCCGTTTGCCGTTGCGGTTGATGCGAATAACGGGCGGCTCTACGTGGTGTCTCACGGTGAACCATCGCTCAGCGTGATCAACCTTGACTGATCAAAACGCGCGTCGCTGCGCTGCCAGCGCGCAGACCGGCCGTTTTGTACCATTGACCGGAACGGATAAGTAGCGCAGACTCAGAGACGGATCAAGGCTGCCTTCAGGTCTTTCAGACCGGTAGCGGACCCACCCTGAAATACTCCCTTGGCCAAGTCAGATTTGTTTTGGGCGCGCAAGCGCGCGCCGCCGCCTCTTTCTCCGCGTTGAACGAAAAGCGGCCGAAGACAAGTAGTGGTGTCGAGAACAAAGACAGTAATCAAGGGGAAACGGATGACAAAGCTGTATGTCGGGCAGCTCTCAGCGGAAATAACGAACGAGGAGCTACACCAGCTGTTTACAGCGCGGGGATTTCTGGTGACGTCGGCGCGAGTGATTTGCGACCGCGAGGGAGGGCGTTCGCGAGGGTTCGGGTTTGTGGAATTCGGATCGGGCGACGATGCGGAACGAGCGATCGACGAGCTGAACGGAATGGATGTTCGGGGCCGCAAGATTCTGGTGAAGGAAGCGGGCGGCGACCGCGCCACGACGACGACGGGTGCGAAATGAACGGCAAAATTACCGTGAAGTATATGGGATTCAAGCCGATGTCGCTGATGCGCGAATATACGTTTCAAGTAAACGAAGACGGCGCGGACCGTGAGTTCAGGCTGAATATCTCGAACGACGCGTTCGTATCGCATCGCGCGCGCTACCAGGATGCGCCGGCGATCTGCTCGGAGCGGTTGCAAGCGGAGTTGGCGGCTCATTCGAATCATCCGCCGGCGTCGGACTATGAGATCACGGCAGTGGAACTGGCAAGCTATATGGAGCGCCGCAATCCAAAGATTGCGCGCAGCGCGTTTGGATGGAAAAAGGCCCAGCAAGACTTCTAGCAAGACCGCAGCAAAAGGGTAAGACCCAAGTCCGAAATCTGGCCTTGGGTTTTTTTTTGTGGGTTGAACTAAGGCGGTCTGATTGCGGAGGCCGAAACTTTTACGGGGGCTTTGTGCGATTCAACTGCCGAACAAAGCCAGCCTTGCGTAATCGTTTTCGTCGCAATTACTGGCCAAGGCCGGAGTCGTCACTACCGCAAGCGGCGATCTCATCCGGAGGGACGGCAGGGCCGGTGGTGGACGGATTTGGTTTGTGCAATTGGATGTTGCCGCCCGCCAGGTAGCGAGTTGAAATTACGACGGCGCTTTGGCCGGTGCGCGGATTCGTCAGCTTCAGGCCGAATCTATCAACGCCGATTCCGGGTTCACCGTTGTCTTGCGTCCTGGCACGAAACTTAATCCCGGTATCGTTGGGAGGAGGCAGGTTGGTGTTTGCCGTTCCGCAGATGTCGCGGACAGTCGAGCCAGGAGCTGGCTCGAAGTAGCCGTCGATGCTGGTGCTGCCAACGTGCAGGCCGGCGAAAAATCCTTCCGTATCATGGTCGACAAAATTGACATGACCGAAGTAACCGCCATTCTTGCAGCCGCCGACGAGACCGAAGTTGGCGTGGTTGCCGGCGTCCGTCAGAACGAATCCGCCACCAGTGGTGAAGTCGCACGGGGCCGGCATTACGTGGGCTTTTGCAGGGGCGGTGCGGAGAGTAAGGAGAACCGCTAAAACGCCTCCGATCAAAAATCCGAATACGAACAAGTGACCAATTCTTTTTTCAAATTTGCTCATCGCTATTTCTCCATGTGCGCTGAAGCCACCGGAAGGTGGGTTAAGAGATACCTGCCGTGGCGGAAGCGACGACGAGGTTGGCAACGCCGACGACGGCAACATGCAAGGCGTTCACAACGACCGCTCCGGTGGAGGAAATCGTTTGTTCGTTGATCGTGACGATGCCGCCGGGAATGGCTACGACTTGATTCGGGGCGCCAGTAACGTTGATGGGAACGCCGGCGATCGAAAGATTGCTAAAGGATGAGCTGCCGGAACCGGCGCTGCCGGCAATTTGCGAGGCTTGCGCCATAACCGAATCGGCGGTAATGCCAACGCCAGCAAGGGTCATGTTCAAGTTCGTAAGAGAAGCCGTGGAGTAAACCTGGTTTGGCCAGGCAATGGTGGCTGCACTTAGGGTTTCTCCTGTAAGAATCGAGGGAAGACTCCCGGCGGTCATGGAAGCATCGCGAGCATCGTTCACGCCGGAGAGAGTGCCGGTAGAGCCGAGGACGGTGGTGAAGCCAAAAACCGTAGAGCCAACGGCGCTCGCTTCTCCCATGACCGACGATGTGGCGGCCGGAGTGGGCGCCGGGATTGGAACAGGACTTGGAAGACCAGTGCCCAACTGCGCGAAGCCGACTGCGGGCGAGAGCAGGACGGCAAAGGCAAGAGCAACCGCCAGTAGACAACGCTTACTCGAAACAGACTGATGCATGCATACCTCCTTGAACGATTAAGAAACGGACACACTCGTAAATGTGCCGGGCGCTAGGAAGGAGCAACGCGAGGAGAGTCAAGGACTCAAGGACACCGCGAGGCGCAATTCCGTGCGTCGCGAAAAGATTATTGGGCACAGCTTGCGACAGCAATCGAGCGAATTTTGTAATTCGCTATCGGGGAAAAAATGGAATGGCAAGCGATGAAGGAAATCGAAAGGAGCTTTTAGAGGGAACACCTGAAAACATTCGAAAAAAAGTCAGGCCCAGTAAGAACGATCGAGTGTGCGGTGCTGGACAGCTTCGCTGAAGCGCTTGGGTTGGATGGAGTCGGAAGCATCGAGGTCGGATACGGCACGGAGAGTTTAAAGAGGATGAATGAGGGAAACGGCCGTTCCGAAGGCGCAAGCATAAAGCAAAAAAACGCGGTTATACCAATGATTAACTTACATTGCGAAGAACGAGTAGCGCGCACAGCTCGTGTTTGGCGATGTAAGTTGGTACATTGATTTTCATGACCTGGTTCCGTTCCCGTTTGCTATTTTTCCTGCCCTTGTTTTTCTTCCCGTGTGCCGTGAATGCGCAAAACCCTCAAATGCGGGAGTCCAGCCGCCTGACGGACGAAGGCGTCAGACTTTATAACGACGGAAACTTGGACGGCGCAATCGCGGCGCTTAAAAAGGCAGTTGCGGCGTGGCCGCAAAATAACATCGCATATTTCAACTTGGGGCTGGCGCTGGCGGACAAAGGAGATTTCGGCGCGGCCGCGACGGCATATGAGCAAGGAATTGTATTGATGGAAGCGCCCCCTCCACTCGGGACACCCGTGGTGGCAAATCGAAAACCGAGTATTGCGCTGATCGAATCGCTGAACAATCTGGCGCTGGTTTACTACCAACAAAATCGGCTCGACGATGCCCTGACGAAAGCGAACGCGTGCGTTGCGAAGATGCCCGAGCATGCGGAATGTTCATTGACGCAAGGAGTTGTGCTGCAGGCTCAGGGCAAATTGGACGAGGCGATCGCGTCTTACCGAAAAGCGTACGCACTGGCACCAAAGCTCGCAGCGGCAAGCCAGGACCTGGGAAGCGCCCTAGAGCGAAAAGGAGCGCTGGACGATGCTGTGCAGGTGCTCAAGCAGGGCGCGGCGTTCAATCCCAAAGATGCGGATTTGCAACTGGCACTGGGCAGTGCTCTGTCGGCGAAAGAGACTTTTTTGGAGGCGCAGATCGCTTTTGAAACGAGTTTGCAACTGCGGCCGGACAATGCGACTGCGTTGTACGGATTGGGCGAAGTGTACCGCCGCGAAGGAAAGTATGAGGAATCACTGAAGAGTTTGCAGCGAGCGCATGAGCTGGCGCCGAGTGATATGGATACTTCGCTGGCGCTGGCGAATGTGCTGGTGGAAATGGATCGCGTGGACGATGCAGCACCGTTTGTAAATAGCCTGAATGTGGCGACGCCGAGCGATCCGCTGTTGCTTTTGGTTAGAGCGAAGACGCTGATCGACCGGAACCAGGCTGCGGCTGCCTTGCCTCTGTTGCAGCAGGCGCTTACGGCAAAGCCGGACTTTCCGGAGGCAACGGCGGCGCTCGCTTCTGTGCAGATTAACCTGGGGAAATTTGCGGACGGAATTGCGCTGGTACAGAAGGAGCTGGCGGTTCATCCGAATTCGGCGGAGCTTCATAACGCCTATGGATTGCTGCTGGCGGCGCAGGACAAGGTTTCCGCCGCTTTGGAAGAGACGGACAAGGCGCTGGCAATTCGGCCGGGATTTACGGACGCGCGGGTAAATCGTGCGATATTGCTGAAGCGGGAGGACAAATTTGGGGACGCGATTGCCGGGTTTCAGCAAGTGCTGGCTTCCAATCCAATGAATCTGAAGGCGCAGGTGAACTTTGGCGGGGCACTGTTACAGGCGAAACGGTACGACGAAGCGGCGGCGGCCTTCCGGGAAGCGCTGAAGCTGCTCCCCGGCGAGGCGGACTTGCACGGCAACCTTGGGCTGGCCCTGCAAAAAGCGGGCCATGCCACCGAGGCGCAGAAAGAATTTGCGCTTGCGGAGAAACTGCGCGGCGACAAAAAGAAATAACAGCCGGCAAGATTAGATATGGACACCGGGCACTGCTTTACAGTCGAGCAATCGCCACGTATATTCGATTCATCCGAAGTCGGAATTTAGCGGCGTGAGGTCACTATGATCAGTTGGGTCATTCTGGGTTTGCTCGTCCTGGTCGTGGTTGTGTTGATCGGGATGTACAACACTCTGGTGCGGCTGAAGGTACAGGCGGACAACGCTTGGGCCGACATCGATGTGCAATTGAAGCGGCGCTACGACTTGATTCCGAACCTTGTGGAGACGGTGAAGGGATACGCCGGGCATGAAAAAGGCACGCTGGAAGCGGTGATTAATGCGCGGAACCGCGCGATGAGCGCGACTTCTCCGGGCGCGAAAGCAGAAGCGGAAAACATGCTATCCGGCACGCTCAAGAGTTTGTTTGCGCTGTCGGAAGCTTATCCGCAATTGCGCGCAATTGAAAGTTTTACTTCGTTGCAAAATTCGCTGAGCCAGATTGAAGATACGGTGCAGAACGCGCGGCGGTATTACAACGCGGTGGTGCGCGACCTGAACACCAAGATTCAAGTGTTTCCGACAAATTTGTTTGCCGGGATGCTGGGATTCAAGACAAGGGAATTTTTTGAAGTTTCAGCGACGGCGGAACGTGAAGCGCCGAAGGTGAGTTTTAATACGCCAGCGACGCCGACGGCCTGAGCGCCAGCATGGGAATGTTCAGCCCGGCAAAAACAATCTCGATCCGCAAGAACCTTTTCACCTACGCAGGGCGTTTGGCGGTTTTATTTGTAGCGCTGATTTGGCTTGCTACTTCCCTTTCCGCGCGCGAACTACGCATTGAAAAATTCGACGAACAGGTGACCGTTTCGGCGGACGGAACGGTCGGTGTGACGGAGAACATCACTTTTCGTTTTATCGGCCATTGGAATGGTGTTTATCGAGAGATTCCGGTCGAATACACCACGCCACAAGGAATGAACTATTCGCTGTTTCTGAACGTTAAGCGGATCACGGACAGCAACGGCGAACAACTGAAATATGAGTCGAGCCGCGTAAGGCACTACCGAAAGCTGAAGATTTACATTCCGGGAGCGGAAGACACAACGAAAACGATCGCGATCGAATACACGGTTTTGGATGCGGTGCGTTTTTTTGACGACCATGACGAATTTTATTGGAACGTGACCGGCGACGAGTGGGATATGCCGATTGCAAACGCAACGGCGAACATTACGCTGCCGGTGGGTGCGACGGGGATTCGCACGAATGTTTTTACGGGAGCGTATCACTCGACGGCAAAACAGGGTGAGGCGGAAGTTGTAGGAAATGGCGTTGAAGTGCACACGACGGCGGCGCTTGGCTATCATGAGGGCCTGACGATCGCGGTGGCGTTCGACAAGGGAATTGTCCACGAACCGACCACGATTGAACGGGCGGTGCTTTTTGTGCGCAGCAATTGGCCGCTGATCATTCCTGTTTTTGCGTTTTTCGGGATGTTCTGGCTTTGGTGGACGCGGGGTCGGGATCCGCGGCTTCGACCCATCGCGGCGCAGTACGAGCCGCCGGACAAACTGACGCCGAGCGAAGTGGGGACGCTGATTGACAATTCGGTGGACATGCGGGACATCACGGCGGCAATTGTGGATTTGGCTGTGCGGGGATTCATCACCATCGAAGAAAAAGACGCGAGCAGTATGATGGGGCTGATACACAACAAGGACTATGTTTTCCACCTGAAGAAATCGGCGGCGGAATGGACGACGCTGAAGGCACATGAACAAGAATTGCTGAATGGATTTTTTTCGGGTGGGGCCGCAGCGGGTGAAACAGTATCACTATCGGATCTACACAATCAGTTCTACCGGTATCTTCCTTCCATCAAAAACCGGATATTCGAATCGCTGGTCGGAAACGGATATTACCGGCGCAGGCCGGACAGCGTACGGGCTACGTATATCGCAGGTGGCGTAGTGGTGGGGTTTCTGAGCATCTGGGGCGCGATGCCACTGGCCACAATGCTGGGGATGGCGCCCCTGCCCTTTATTATGGCGGGCATATTAACAGCCGCAATCATCTGCGTTTTCGGATGGTTCATGCCGGCGCGGACGATTGCCGGCTCGCGCACACTCGAAAATGTGCTGGGATTTGAAGATTTTCTTGCACACGTGGAGTCAGATCGTTTTAACCGGATGATCAAAACTCCGGAAATGTTTGAAAAGTTTTTGCCATTTGCGATGGCGCTTGGCGTAGAGAAAAACTGGAGCAAGGCATTCCAAAATATTTATACGCAGCCGCCTTCGTGGTATCAGGGCGGGTACGGACCGAGTTTTTATCCGTACATGTTCGTGAATAACTTAAATACGATGTCGTCGCAAGCGAGCAGCATCATGGCGTCGGCGCCACGGAGTTCGGGCGGATCGGGTTTCAGCAGCGGCGGCGGGGGTGGTGGCGGTTTCTCGGGCGGCGGATTTGGCGGCGGTGGTGGCGGCGGTTTCTAGAGCCCGCTTCAACGAAGTAAGGCCAGCGCCACAAAGGCTCAGATCGCGCGAATGAAGACGCCGAGCAACGAAATAGCAACAACGCGCAGCGCAGTGGCGAAATCGCCAAGCTCGGTTTGTTCGTTTTTGCCGTTCAATTCGGTTTCCTTTTTTTCTTTGGGCGGGACTTGCCGTTTCCGCGCTCAAGCAACGCTTCGATCGTGCGGACCAGTGCATCGCCGGTGGCGCGCAGCTCACTGATTCTCTCTTTGACAACGCTCGCAAGGGCCTTTTCACCGCGCAAAAGAAGAATCACCTGAACCTGGCGCCGATCGCCCCGGTTGCGAAGACGTTTGACGAAGCCCTTCTTTTCGAGGCGATCAATCAACTCCACGGCGCTGTGATGCTTGACGGCCAGACGTTCCGCGAGCACGCCGACCGTGGCGGATTCACCGTCTTTAAGGCCGCGGATGGCGAGAAGCATCTGGTATTGTTGCGGCTCAAGACCTTCCGAGAGGGCGGTAGCGTCGCCTTCACGGAGAAAAAGCCGAATCCGGTAGCGCAATTCGGCCAGGGCACGATACTCCGAAGCGGTAATCTTTTCCGACATTCCAGTATTATATCGTGGAGCGATATATTTCGCAGCGGTGATTGTAGCGTTGTTACGCAAACATGAATTGATTCGGCTCAAAAAGGGGAACGAATCCCGGCTAAAGAGACTTGCGGAACGCTTTTTGCGTTTTGCAGTGAGTGTAGCCCTGACGCTCGTAGAAGGCGTGAGCGCGGTCGCGGATGACGTTGGAACGGACGGACATGCCTTGGCATTCTTTGTCTCGTGCCCAAACTTCTGCGGCATCGAGAAGTTTTGCGCCGGCGCCGAGGCTGCGGTGGTGCTCCGCAACGACGAGGCCATTTACTTCGGCGCGACGCGCCACTTCGAGAAGCGGCGTGATACTGACGTGGATCCAGCCGACGACCGTTTTTTCAAATTCAGCCACAAAGACAGCGTGCCTGCCGGCAGGCTTGATCTCACCAAAACGCTGCCGCATTTCTTGCACCGAGGTGGGGTAGCCGAGCTCGCCGCTTAGCTCCGCGATGTGCGAAACGTCGGCGGCTCTGGCGCGTCTGATTTTGACCGGATGCTTTCTGGAATCCACCGATTCAAACCTTTTTCCGCCGCAGGCGCGATTGCACGGCGTCACACTTCAGCTCGCGAAGCGCGTCGGCAGCGATCCAGCGGGCGGAGCGGGAATTGAGCGTGCGCATTTTTTCAGCCGTCCGGATGGCGGCTCGATTGAGGTTTGGATTTCGCTTGCCGATGTTTCGCAAAGCCCAGTTGACAGCCTTACGGACAAAATTGCGATCATCGCTGGCTTCGCGCAATAACAGGGACAGTGTCTTTGTGTACTGCGAGTCTTTTGCCATTTTGTCGCGATAAGCCAGATAGGCGATCAGCGCAAAACCAGCGCGTTTCTCGAATTCTTTTGTTCGCGTCGCCCAGGCGATCGCACGATTCCATGCGGGTGCGGCGAATGCGAGCAAATGGCAGCAGGTGCCGTCAGAAACGTCCCAATTGTCGAAATCGCGGACCCACCGATTCATTTGCGCGGTTGTCACTTGTTCTGGGGGGTCGATCATGCCTGCGAGAATTCGGGCATCGTGTACGCCTGTTTCCCAAAGTTCAAGAGCCAGACGATGGTCTTTTCCTATTTTTCGCGCGAGTTCATCCATTTTTGGTTTTGCTACGCCGAGGACGTTTTTGGCGACGATGCCGAAGCGCCCCATGCCTTCTACGTTTCGCCGCTCACCGAGGCGGCGCAGAACGGCCAGCGCGCGATTGCTGGTCCAAGATCCTTGCGAGGGTTCAGAACGTTTTTTCGGAGTCGAGTAGGATTGTGACCGGACCTTCATTGACGAGCTCCACGGACATCATAGCCTGAAAAATACCGGTTGCGACGGTGACGCCGAGGCGGCGGAGGCCTTCGCAAAATTCTTCGTAGAGCTGCTTACCCAGTTCAGGCGGGGCGGCGGAGATAAAACTGGGGCGGCGCTGGCCGCGCGCATCGCCGTAGAGTGTAAATTGGGAAACGACGAGTGCGGCACCTTTCACGTCCAGAAGCGAAAGGTTCATTTTTTGTTGCGAATCTTCGAACATCCGCAGGTTCGCGACTTTTTCCGCAAGCGCGGCAGCGACGGCACTGGAATCCTGTTTGCCAACGCCGAGCAGGATCATCAAACCAGCTGCAATTTCGCCGGTGACTTTTTCTTCTACGGTTACACGCGCGCGGCTGACTCGCTGGAGGACGGCTCTCATCGACCTGTTTTACATTCCGTCTTTATGAATCGCGCTAGCCGGTTTGCGCGGCAACAGATCGGGCAACTGCGCGACGTTGTAGGCAAAGACGGCGAGAACTTGTGCGCCCTCGGCAAGGTCGTCCCAGCGAACGCGCTCGATTGTGTCCGCTTGCGAATGATGCGTGCGGTCGTAGTCAACTGGATCCTGCACGCACCAGAATCCGGGGACGCCTTCCGCGTCGAACGGGACATGGTCGGTGCCGCCCATTTCACGGAGAGTGGGTTCGGCGAGGCCAATCTCCTTTGTGCGGGCCAGGGGATTGAGAACGTAGGAAAGAGTTTCACGTGCCGGATAGTTTCCCATCAAGCCGACGGTGAGCGTTTTTCCGGTGCCGGTGTCATGAACCAGCACGGCAGAAATTTTGCCGAGTTCGGATTTGTGCTGTTTGACGTATTCTTTCGAGCCGTTCAAGCCTTGCTCTTCGCCGGTAAATAAAATGAAGCGGATGGTGCGCCTGGGTTTTACCTCGGATTTCATCAGGGCCCGCGCCGCTTCCAGCACAGCCATCGAGCCTGTGCCGTTATCCGTGGCGCCGGTGCCGAGATCCCAGGAATCAAGATGCGCGCCGATGATGACGACTTCATCGGGTTTTTCGGTGCCGGGAATTTCGGCAACGGTGTTGTACACCTCTACGGAATCTTTGCTGAAACTGGTTTCGATTTTGACCTCGGCTTCGACGCTACCCGCGTCAACAAGGCGCCAGAGCTGGCGGAAACTTTCTCCGGTAGCATAAGCCGCGGCGAACGAAGCGGGTTTGTACTCGCGAGAGACGGTCGACATGTTCTCCAGGCCGTAGAGTTTTTCCGAGCCGAAAAGAACCGCTCCAGGTTTTTCTTCGTTAAAGAATGCCATTTCGGCGCGAATGGTTTTCATGTAGGCGCGAAAATCGAACGGCTTGTCGCTCTTGGGTCGAGAGATTGGAATGGCGTCATCGTTCCACGGCGTGAGCAGCGGATTCATGGGCGGTTCCGTATCGCGCGGACGTCCGAGGAGAACGATACTGCCCTTCAATTTGCCCTTGTACTGCTGGAGTTGATCGGCATTCTCGACTGCTACGCCAACCACTTTTGCTCGAAGCGCGCCTTTGGTGCCAGGCGACCATGCAGCGGCGGCCAGCGTCAATTCGTGCGGGGTGGGTGAAATGATTCTGCCGGCGGCGCCGGTGCCGGATCCGCGCGTCCAGGCTGTGGCGATTTTCCACGGTTCCTGATGTACGTTCGAGAGGCCAAGCGCTTTGAACTGTTGGGCTGCCCAGTCGTTGGCCTGCTTGAGCTGGGGCGTGCCCGTCACGCGCGGGCCGATGTCGTCGGTCAAGTGAGTGAGGTCGGCTTTGAGCTGCGGCTGATCTTTTTTCACCTGCTCGATTATTTTTTTGTCCACATCCGAAATAGGATCGGGAATGGATCCAGCGGCTTTGCGCGCTTCGGCGTCCGGCTGATAGGGCAACGGACGGCGCGGCAACATTTCCGGGAGTTGCGCGGTGTTGTACGCCCACGCCGCGAGAACTTGCGCACCCTGATTCAGGTCATCTTTCCAGACTTTGTCGAAGGTGTCGGACTGGCTGTGATGCGTCTTTGTATACTCGGCACCGTCTTGAACACACCAGAAGCCGGGGACGCCAGCGTCGTCGAAGGAAGCATGATCGGTACCGAAAGTGCGAATCATCGTTGGCTCGAGCAATTTCAGGTCGCCGAGCGGGGCTAGCACTTTGTCTACGATTTCGCGGTCTTGATAGTTGTCATGGAGGCCGAGAGTGAGGACTTTGCCCGTGCCCGTATCGTGGACCAAAACGCCGGAAATTTTGTCGAGGTCGTCCTTGTGCGACTCGACGTAACGCTTGGACCCGACGAGTCCTTCTTCTTCGCCACTAAACAGCACGAAGCGAATTGTGCGCTTGGGCTTCAGATCCAGCTTCGTGAGCGCGCGGGCGGCTTCGAGGACAGCCGCGCTGCCGGTGCCATTATCGGTCGAGCCAGTGCCGAGGTCCCAGGAATCTAGATGCGCGCCGAGAATGACAACTTCATCCGGCTTTTCAGTACCACGGATTTCCGCGACGGTGTTGTACACATCGACCGGACCGTCGCTAATCGAATTGGTGATATCCAATTCGACTTCGACGGGGCCATGTTGCAAGAGGCGATAAATCATGCGGTAACCCTCACCGGTGATGAATGCATTGGGAATCGGGCCGATATCGAATTTTTCGCCGCCGACGCCGGTCATGTTCAGGAGAGCGTGTGGTTTGTTGGAATCGCGCAGAATCGCGGAGACGCCTTCTTGCTTGAAAAAATCGTTCCGTTCACGGGCGGCCGCGGCGAAATTTGCGAAGGGTGAGGGCGGAATCGGATCACCTTTGCGCGGCAGCGGGGCTTGCATGGGGCGAGCGACGTCGGCGAAAGGTGTTTCTTTTTGCGGCGGCGAAAGCGATTCGGGCTTTTGCGTGATAACGATAGCGCCTTTCAATTTGCCGCGAAATTTCTCGAAGTCTTCCTTTGTCTGCGCGTCAAAGAAAACGACGGCGCCACGCACCGGGCCGTTGGTGCCCGGCGCCCAACCGGCGGATGCGATCGTTAGAGGATGCTCTGCCGGCGCGATAATGCGGGCTTTCGCGGTGCCGCGAGTCCAGGTGTGGGCAATCTTCCAGGACTCGAGATGCACGTTCGTGAGGCCGTACTTACGGAACTGCTCGGCGGTCCAATCGTTCGCCGCTTTGAGTTGCGGGGAACCGGTAAGGCGCGGGCCAATGTTGTCGGAAATGTATTCGAGATTTTGCGCGGCTTCGCTGTGATCGCGGATCTCAGCTAGAATTTTGGCGTCAGCAGCCGCGAAGGGAGAAGTATCATCTGCCATCGACGATAACGATGCCCTCGACAAAAAACCCGCAAGCAACACTGCGCACAACACGACCACCCGTTTTGCGTTCATTCCCGCCTCGTTTGCGTTTCTTCTGAAAGAAGATTCTACATTTGTGAAACGAACCGACCGAACCTTTGCCCTGGGTCTAAGACGCACGCTTGCCGTGTTGCGTTACAGCCTTGCGCCGGCTTGATGGCTTGTGGGCCGCTCGGGATGCAAGCTGGCATTTCGGGCAGAAATAGCTGCTGCGGCCCGCTACAATGACGCGACGAATCGGGGTTTTGCAGCGGTAACACGGCTTCCCCTCCCGTCCATACGCCCGATGGCGGCGCTGATATTCCCCCGGCTCGCCTTCGGCGTCAAGAAAATCGATGATGGAGGAGCCTCGCAAAGCGATGGCCCGACGGAGGATTTCCTGAAGAACTTTTCGCAGGTGGCGTGCTTCACTGTCCGATATTTTTGCTGCGACCCGCGTGGGATGAATTCGTGCGCGCCACAAGCTCTCGTCCGCATAGATGTTCCCGACTCCGCGCAATGCACTTTGATCGAGGAGAAGGGCCTTGACTTTGGATTTGTGTGATTTCAGAAGATGAAGAAATTCTGGTTCCGATATTTCCAGCGGGTCCGCGCCGAATCGCCCAAGCTCCGCGGCCAAATGCGCCGCGGAGAAATAAGCCATGCGGCCGAAGCGGCGCGCGTCGGTATACCGCAGCTCGCGCCCGTCATCGAGGAGGAAGCGGACGTGGGTATGCTTTGGGAAGGGTTCGGCGGCGGCATGAGGCGAGAGGTGACCGGTCATGCCGAGATGAACGAGGAGTGAGTCACCCGAAACCGAAGCCGACGCATCATCCCCATTTGCTTCCTTGCTGAGGCGCATCAACATGAATTTTCCGAAACGCTCGATGCGCGCAATGCGTTGACCGGGCAAGTGCTGCTCCAGTTCGGCAGGATTATCGATGAAATCCGTTTTGCCAAGCGTGACGGAGACGATTCGCCTTCCGGCGACTGCGATCTGGAGGCCGCGCGCGACGGTCTCGACTTCAGGAAGTTCGGGCATAACGTGCGGCAACCACGCTAGCACATCGAACCAGGAGTATTCACTCTGCTCCGAGTTGCAAAGAGTTTCGTTACATCTTCTGGTGATAATTCGGATAGGGCGGATGATCCGGAATCACCACGGGATTTTTCTTGAGCGCATCGAGCGTGACCTGAACGGCTTTTTCCAGCTGTGCGTCGTGGCCAGCAGCGACGGAAGCTGGATCGTTCTCGATTTCGATATCCGGCGCGATGCCGTGATTTTCGACTTCCCATTCGCCGTGTAATCCGTAAATTGCCGCGCGTGGCGCCGTGACGCCGCCGCCATCAAGAAGAGGCGGATAGCCGCTGATTCCGACGAGTCCGCCCCAGGTTCGCGTGCCGACGAGCGGACCGAGCTTGTCCTGACGAAACATCCAGGGAAGAGCGTCGCCCCCGGACCCGGACATTTCGTTGATGATCATTGTTTTGGGGCCATAAATTTGCTGAAGGGGCGAACACCATTTCTCGCCCTCGCGGGTGATGGCACAATTGCGCAGGGGGCGGCCGAGCAAATCGATGATGTAATCCGCGATGGCGCCGCCGTGGTTGTAGCGTTCATCGACGATTGCGGCTTGCTTGTCGGTCTGCGCAAAGTAGAAGCGGTTGAAATTCAGGTAGCCGCCGTTGGCGGTGTCCGGCACGTGAACGTAAGCCAGCTTGCCGCCGCTGAGTTCGTCGACTTTGCGGCGATTGTCTTCTTCCCAGGCGCGATTGCGAAGATTGCTTTCGTCATCGACGGGAACAACCGTAACTTCCCGCGCGTCTTTGCCTTCGGCGTTTGCGGAGACTCTGATGCGAATCTGTTTGCCAGCGGTGTTTTCAAAGAAGCGGTACACTTCGGCCGTTGCTTTGACGTCGACGCCATTCACCTGGATGAGGTAGTCGCCGGATTTAACGTCGACTCCCGGTTGCGTGAGCGGCGCGCGCAAATCGGGATTCCAATTTTCGCCATTGAAAATTCGAGCGAACCGGAAGCGCCCGTTTTCGATTTTGTAATCGGCGCCGAGCAGACCGACTTTTACTTCAGGCGCTTTTGGCACATCACCACCGAAAATGAACATATGGCCGATCGTGACTTCGCCTAGCATTTCAACGAAAAGGTGATTGAGGTCATTGCGCCCCCCGGCGGCCTTGACGTAAGGAGCGTACTTTTTCTCTGCCGCAGCAATATCCAGGCCGTGGGCGTGGGGATCGTAAAGGAAGTCGCGTTCGATGCGCCACACCTCGTGATACATCTGCGCCCATTCAGCGCGCGGATCGGAATAGACCTGCATGTCGTCGAGTTTGAGTGCACCGTCTCCCGGCTTTGGGGCCGCAACGGTTGCGGCAATAAACCATGACGCAGGGCCCATGCGATACAGAATTTTTTCGCCGTTCGCGGAAACACCGTAACCGCTTGTGCCGCTGAGGAAAGGCTCGGTCTTGCGAGTGGTGAGGTCGAACTTGCTCACCGTAAGTTGCGGGAATGGCGGGCCGTCTAGCGGTTGAACGATCGGTGTTTCCGCGACGAAAAGCGTTCCCGCTTTGCCTGCGTCGAGCTGCGCATAGTTTGCGGCTTTAATGGGCAGCGAAATAATGCGCTGGCCGATGCCGTCGAAATCGATGGTGACGGTTACAGCCTCTTCTTTTTTGTCATCTTTCTTTTCATCTTTCTTATCGTCTTTCTTCTCGTCCTTTTTATCCGCGTCTTTGCCCTTTTCCTCGGCCTTGGCGATCTTTTCATCGTCGCTTTGCGGCTCCACCGGATTCGGATCGCCCTTCTTCAGCACTACGGCATAGATGCTGCGGGTGACGGGGCGCTGGAAGCCGGACAGATCGAGCCACGTTCCCGAGAGAGCTACGTCCGTGCTTGCGGCGAAGAAAAGGTATTTGCCGCCCTTATCGAAGACTGGATAGCGCGCGTCGCTTAAGCCATCCGTTATTTGAGTGCTTTTGCTCGATTCAAGCGAATAGACCAATACTGCACGCTGATGATTCGGAAGAAATTTTGAGAATGTGATCCACTTGCTGTCGGGCGACCACGCGGGAGTAAACAAGACACCCCAGGCGTCGTAAATATCGGTGACGACTTTCACCGGTGTGCCTTTATCAATGTCCACGTACCAAAGATTGAGGCGTTTGTCGGTGAAAGCAATCTTCTTGCTGTCGGGTGACCACGTGGGCGAATAGAAAAACGCCGGAGGATTGCCGAGATTGATTTTTTTCACCTCGGCGAGGCCGGATTGATCGCGCAGATGCAGAGCGTATTCGCCGGACTCATCCGAGAAATAGGCAATCCATTTTCCGTCGGGAGACCACGCCGGGTCGCGTTCGGCAACGGCCGTCGTGCGCGTCAAATTACGGATATCGCCCTTTTCTGCAGGCACGGTGAGAATTTCGCCGCGCGCCTCAAAAACCGCGCGTGCTCCCGTCGGAGAGATTCCGGCGTTTTGGATCTTGTCGCCGATTTTGACCCAATGCGGCCGAGTCGCGGGCAGGTCCCCGTTGATCCGAATATCCACATGCGTGGAATTTCCGGTTTTCGGATCGAAGAGATAAATTCCGCCGAATTGCTCGTAGACGAGTGTGTCGGGTCCGCCGCTTACGGACTTCAAGTCAAGACCGTGATTTTCGACAACCTGCTTGACGGTTTTGCTGGTGGTGTCGTAGGCGAAAAGAGTTACCGGCCCGTTGCGATCGGAGAGGAAATAGATGGTATTGCCCATCCACACGGGCTGATCGTCATTGGAATTTTCGCGAGGCAATTTTTCGACTTGAAGGTCACTCAGGCGAAGGACGTAGATGGGCGTCGTTTGGCCGCCGCGGTAGCGTTTCCAGGAATCCTGCCACTTCAAATTAGGAACGTAGGCAATTCGCGCGCCGTCCGAAGAGAAAGAAGCGGCTTCACCGCGCCACATGGGCAGAACTTCCGGCACACCGCCCTCGACCGGCACTGTGTAGAGCCGCTCAAAGTCGGCGTAGGCCTGCCGCCCAGACGTGAACAGAACTTTCTTTCCGTCCGGTGTCCAGCCGACGACGGTGTCGGTTTGTGGATGCCAGGTGAGGCGCTTCGGCTCGCCGCCGCCAGCGGGGATAACGTAGACGTCGGCATTGCCGTCATACTGGCCAGTGAAGGCGATCCATTTCCCGTCGGGGGAATAAAACGGCGTGGTTTCATGGCCGCCCGTCGTCAATTGACGCGCTTCCCCACCGCCGCGCGGCACGGTCCACAAATAGCCGCCGTATGAAAACGTGATGCTCGTTTGGTTCACGGTGGGCCAGGTGGCGAGCAACGGCGTTCCTTCCGCCGCGGAAATGCCGGCCGTCACCAAAAGCAGCAACGACAGAATCACGAGAAGGCGAGCACGCATAATTCCTCCATTCAATGCGAAACTTCTGCAAGAAACGATAAACCGTTATTTCGCGGGTGGCCAAAAACCGGGTTCAGAAATCTTCCGTTCGTCCATTGCTTCGGCGTATTTCTTGACAGCCGGCCGAATCTCGGCGGCCTTGCCGATCAGCACGAATACGAGATTTTCCTTCGGAAAGTGTTTCGCGATGATCTGTTTTGCCGATTCGAGAGTGACGGCATCTATGCGCGCTTCGAGCTGATTGATTTCGTTGTCGTCGAGACCGTAGAACTCGCTGGTGGCAATGCGGCTGGCGAGCTGCGCAGAGGTTTCAATTCTCGGAGGGAACTGACCTTTCAGATACTTCTTTGCAGTATCGAGTTGCGCGGCCGTCAGACCGCTCTTGTGCAAGTCGTCCAGCACTTTCAAAGCGAGATCGATCGCCGGAACCGTCGTTTCATTTTTCGTGAAGCTGGCAATTGCGAACGGGCCGGCAACTTTTTGCGGCTGAAAAAAGGACTGAGCGCCGTAGGTGTAGCCAGAATCGATTCGCAAAGCAGTGTTGAGAATGGACGCAAAGGTCCCGCCGAAGGCCGTATTGACGACGCGAATCGCGACACGGTCGGGGTCAGTGACGCTCACGCCGACGTTGCCTATCTCGAAATAAGTCTGCGTCGCGTCGCTCTTGTCCACCAGTAGCAGGTGCTTACCTTTGACTGGAGTCGCGGGCGGGATGGCAACAGCCGGCGCGGATTTCGCCGGCCAAGTGCCGAAAGAGTCTTCCAGCTTTTTCTTCAGTTCGGCGGGACTAAATTCTCCAGCGACGGCGAGAATCGTATTCGAGGGAACGTAGTTCGTGCCGTAAAACTTCACAATTGCGTCTCGTTGAATCCGTTTGAGCGTCAGTTCGTCGCCGCCGCCCGGCCGGCCATAAGCATGCCCTCCATAGAGATAGCCGGCGTAATACGTGCCAAGCACCGCTTCGGCTTCGTCTTTGGATGCCTTTACGCCGTCGATGCTCTGCGCGAGGAGCTTGTCCACTTCGGCTTGCGGAAATGATGCGTGTACAACGGCATCGGTAAATAGATCGATGCCACGGTCGAGATCTTTGGTCAGGAATTCGGCCGAGATAGTGGTGTAGTCGGTGTCAGCGCCGGCGTCAAAAGAGCCACCGATAAAGTCGAGGTCGCCCGCAAACTGTTGTGCCGTGCGTTTTTGCGTGCCTTTGCGGAGAAGGCCAGCAGTAATGGTGGCGAGACCATCCTGGCCCGCTGGGTCAGCGGCCGAGCCGGTCTTCACGATCGCCGAAAAACTGACAATCGGAACACCATGCTTCTCCATTACGAGCAGGGTGAGGCCGTTCTTCAAAACGACTCTTTCGTGCGGAGGCAGCTTAAGGGTTTGCGCCGGGCTGGCACCGCAGAAGACGAGCATCAGAAAGGAGGCGAGAAGCGTTTTGCCAAAATGGGTGGCGGTTCTCATTGCTTGGCTTTCTCCTCATTCTCCGGAAGCAACGTCGCCACCGTGCGATTGTTTGCTGCAAAATATTGTTTCGCGACACGCTGGACGTCTTCCTTCGTGACCGCGCTGTAGTTCTTGGCCGCGTCAAAAAGCCGGTTATAGTCACCGAAAAACACTTCGTACGTGCCAATGGTGTTCGCGCGGCCGTTGATCGTGCGCATCTGGTGATAAAACTCCACGAGGCGAATGTTCTTTGCTTTCTCCAGTTCCTGATCGGAGATCAGCGCGGACTTCGCTTTGTCAAATTCTTCGTAAATCGCAGTCTCACACTTCGCAGGATCAATTCCCTGCTTCGGCTGCGCGACGACAATTGCCAGTGTTGGATCGAACGAAGGCTGCACAAACGCGGAGACGTCCAACGCAATTTGATCCTTGTCTACGAGCCGCTGGTACATTCTTGAACTCTCACCCTGGAATAAAACCGTCCGCAATATGTTGAGGGCATAGAAGTCCGGGTTGTTGGTTTGCGGGACATGATAGCCAATCATGAGCAAGGGCAGTTCGGCAGTTTTGTGAACCACCAACCGGCGCTCGCCGAGCTGCTCCGGTTCGATTGTCGTCACCGGAGGCGGCGGCGCATGCGTCGGGATTGGTTCAATAACTTTTTCGCAGAGTTGAAAGATTTCATCCGGCGTGACATCGCCGACTACAACCATCGTGGCGTTGTTCGGCGAATAGCCCATTTCAAAATGGTGCTTCAAGTCTTCCATAGTCCAATGCTCGATGTCGCTCATCCAGCCAACAACGGGCCACTGATACGGATGGGCGATAAACGCCGTCGCCCAGAGCTGCTCATCGAGCAAGCCGCCATTGTCGTTATCCGTACGCAAGCGCCGTTCGCTCGCAACAACTTCACGTTCGGACGCGATTTTCTTGGGGTCGAATTGCAGGTATTGAATGCGGTCGGCTTCGATGTCGAAAATCAGCGGAAGCGCTGAACGCGGGAACCAGTCCTGGTAGACGGTTGTGTTTTGCGTGGTGTATGCGTTGTTTTCGCCGCCGTTCGCTTCCATGACTTTGTCGAGTTCACCCGGGCCGTATTTCTTGGCGCCGTTGAACATCATGTGCTCGAAAAAGTGAGAAAGACCGGTCGTGCCGGGATGCTCGTTGCGCGAACCGATTCGGTAGAAAACGTAAAGCGCCACGTTGGGAATGCTGTGGTCGCTCTGCACGAGGACTTTCATTCCGTTCTTCAGGGTCTTGGTGGCAACCGGAAACTGCTTCGCTTCATTCTGGGCGCTTGCCACGGCGGCAAGTCCCAGCGCGCAAACCAATCCCCCGATAACAGCCAGACGCTTTCGTATTCTCATGGAGACACCCTCAGGGCGAACCTTCCCTTTCTCAGACGTATGAACCCCTGAAAAAGTTCTGTTGAATTACTGCGAAACCAGAGCAAAAACCCGTACCGCACCGCCCGAGCCGCCATCCAGCTTGATCGGTGCAACGATGAGTGACGCTCCCGTCTCCGGAAGCGAACTCAAATCCCGCAAATTCTCCAACTGGTAGACTTCCGCACCGAGGACGAGATGGTGTACGGGAAAATCCTTCGAGTTACCGGGATCGATGCTGAGCGTATCGCAACCGAGCCCGCTGATCTTTCGTTCCAGCAAGATTTTGGCGGCTTCCACGGAGAATCCCGGGAAGTGCATCTCGCCCTTGGTATCAGTATTGCGGTAGCGCTGCACGTCAGGCCAGCGCGAAGCCCAGCCCGTACGCAATAAGACGATTGCCCCCGCCGGAATCTTGCCGTTCCTCTTTTCCCAGGCCTCAATCACCGCCGGCGACAACTGAAAGTCCGGGTTCTTTTCGCTTTCCGGGCGCACGTCCAGCACAACGGCTGGTCCGAAAAATTTCTCTGGCGCGATTTTCTCGACGGTACTTTTCCCCGGCGGAAAATGCGCCGGCGCATCGAGATGGGTGCCGTAATGTTCCAACATCCAGAAGCTGCGCGTGAAGTAACCGTCTTTTTCGACGGTGCCATTCGGAGTTGCTTCAAACACTTTCGGGTCACCGGGCCACGCGACGAGTTTGTCGTTGATGGCGTAGCTCAAATCAACAACGCGTGTTTTTCCGGAAGCAATTCCTTCCAGAACGCCTGCGGACTGCTGCTTGGTCTGCGCGTGCGCCGACGGCAAACATACGCAAGCCAGCACAAGCATAGAGAAAGCGCGACGCATGGTTGCCATGATGCCCTCAGCTTCAATTGCCGCAAGGACTGGTGCCGAAATCCGCTCGCTTGCGCTTACGGAAGCGGAATGCCGGGCTGCGGCACGATCCCGGCCATTCGCAGAATTTCCTGATATTCGACGTCCGTAATTAGAGAAACGATGAGGCGAATATTCTTCAGAAACTTTACTTTACGAAGAGCGGAGTTTGCGCGCATTTCAGTCAACGTCACCTGTCGAGGCAATTTTTCAAATGCCCGCAAATCCGCCACAAGGTTCTTTTCCTTGCGATCGTGCGGATCGGGATAGGGATCGCGCGTTACTTCCGCGATGGAATAAAACGAGCGGTCCGGCGCGGAGTGATAGCAAAGCACGCGGTCGCCCTTGCGCACCTGTTTGAGCGCGCGGATGGCGTCGGGCTTGGAACCCGCCCCGTGCCACATTTCCTTGCCTTTAACGAAGAGCGTATCCCAATGGTAGTGATGTGGGTCGGCGGTAAAGATCCAGTAGTGTCTAGTCGGTGTCGCGGTTGCAGTCGCCATCGAGTAAAAAGTTCCGCGGTACTATACACGCCATAACCAGCAAAGCCAAACAAAATATGAGGGTTAGCCAAGCCGGGAGCACGGCTGGAAGCGACTCTGCAGGGCCCCAGACACTATTATGTCTTTTATATTCAATAAGTTGAGGCGGGTTAACCCACGTCAACAAACACTTCGTCGCCGCGGACTTCGGTCGGGTAGCAGGCCACCCCGGTGTTCGGATTCATGCTGGCTTTGCCGGTGATCACGTCAAATTGCCACCCGTGCCAGGGGCAGGTGACGGTTTTCCCCTCGAGTGTTCCTTGCCCAAGCGGACCACCTCGGTGCAGGCAGGTGTTATTGATGGCGTAGAACGAGCCCGCAACGTTCGCCAAAGCTACCGTCGTGCTTCCCACTTGGACTTCTCGAATCCTGCCTGTTGCTACGTCTGCTGCTTTCGCCGCGCGTACAAACGCCATACTGTCTCCTCGCTGGGAACGACGCGCCACGAGTATAGGGGAAATTTCGCGTGAAAGAAAAGCGGCAGACCCGGACTACACGACGCGCCCGCAAGCACTGCAGTAGTGGGCCCCGCCAACGCCCAGGGAGCCGCACTGGCTGCAGAAACGCCCGGAACTGGCGACCGGGACAAACCGCACCGGCACGGGCCGCGTATCGGCCGCGCAAGCCCAAAAAAACGCCACGATCCAGCCGATCACGGTCCAGCCAAGCAATAGATTCACAAGGAAGATAAGGCCGGCGTCGGACTTGCCGCGCCCGATAATCGTGGGGAGGAAGTACAGCAAACCTAGGAATAGCAGAAAAAGCATGGCGAGCCTCTTTCTACAAAGCGGGACAATGGCCGGAATCGAACTACCGGCTTTCTGTAGAAATATACGCCAAAACGGTTGAATTTGTTCCAGGGTCAATCGCAGGCGAGTTCGATGCGATTTCGCCCGGCGCGTTTGGCGGCATAGAGGGCCGTGTCGGCACGCCGCAGCAATTGGAAAAATTCGTGGCACCCATTTGCGTCAAAACCGGCGACGCCAAAACTTGACGTCACGGAAGCGGTGTTCGTTCCGAATCGAAAAATCATGGACGCGAATTGTTCGCGTATCCGGTCAACCGTGGGCACAATGTCTTTAGGTTCCACATGGGTCATAACCATGACGAACTCTTCGCCGCCCATCCGCCCGCAAATGTCCGAGGCCCGCGTCGTGCCTCGCAAGACCTCGGAGAACTTTTGCAGGACCAAATCGCCCGCATCGTGCCCGTAGGTGTCGTTCACATTCTTGAAGGAATCGAGGTCGGCCAGCACGACCCACAACGGATAGCCATGCCGCTTGGCGCCCCGGATTTGGCGCTCCGCCCATTCTTCGATGGCCCGCCGGTTCGGCAACCCGGTCAGAGAGTCCGTGCGTGCGGCTTCTTGCAGCAAGACATTTTTCGCCTCGATATCCCGCTGCAAACAGATGATGCGCCGCCCGACTCCGATTCGCGCGTTCAATTCGCCGGGATCGAAGGGCTTGGTCAGGTAATCGTCGGCACCGGCAGCCAATCCTTTGACGACCATGTCTTTTTCGGAAATCGAAGTAAGAAGAATGACGTATGTATACGCGAGTTCGGTGCGGCGAATCCGTTCGCAGAGTTCCACGCCAGACACGTCGGGCATCATCCAATCCGTGATGACGATGTCCGGAGCGGTCTGCGCGAACAGATCGAGCGCTTCGCGTCCGCTCTTTGCAAACGTGACGCAATACTCCCGCCCTTCCAAGGCTTGTTCCACCAGCTTGCGATGCACCGGTGAATCATCCACCACCAATACGGACAAAGACGGGCCAGACTGATTCATGCTGCGCGCGAAGCGCGACATCCTCTCTGAGACTGGTATCTGCAAGGGAACAGGGCTCGCTGTGTTTACAAGCGTATCAAGGAAAGCCGGAACTTTAACGTTGAAGTTGACGACTCCGCCAAAAAGTAACGGCAAATGGCGTTGAAGAACTTGCTTGAGTGCTTACCTCGCCGACAATGCGGCGATGTGTTGTTTCAATGCGGGCTTCACCCGAAACTGGCCCGTTTGCGCGGCTTGGATCAATGCCCCAACAGTGATCTCGTTTTGACCGGGCCGCCGCATTAATGCGGCCCAACCAAAAAGACCCGCAAAACTCATTACCACCCCGATAAGCAGGTCGAACCAGGCCGGCCACCTGGGGAAGAGTTCCGAAAGGATTATCGCCAGAAGAATGATGGGTGCACCGAACATGATCGCCATTCCGAACGATACTCCCTCGGGTGCAAAGTAGGAATTCCAATAAAGGTGGAGTTCACTGATATCAACGTCAAATTCACGCTTAAACTCATCGAAGAGTTCCCGGGCGTCATCGCCCTCGATACCAAGGTCAAAAGACAGGCGAGTTTTGAGATTTGGTTCATCCCCGGGGACACACCATCGCTTGGTTACAAAAGCAAAGACGCGATCTGGCAATACGTCTGACGGCGTGGACTCCTATGCTCCTTGAACCTTTACAAGGAGTTCCGCAAATTTTTGTTTGCGTTCGGCTTGATCCTGGCCAGACTCAGCTTCCGCGAGCTGCGTGATGTTCATTGAACAGAACTTCGGCCCGCACATCGAGCAGAATTTCGCTTCCTTGTAAAAATCGTCGGGCAACGATTCATCGTGCATCGCACGGGCCGTTTCCGGGTCGAGCGAAAGTTCAAACTGCTTGTTCCAGTCGAAAAGGAAGCGCGCATAGCTCAGCGCGTCGTCGCGATCGCGGGCACCGGGCCGGTGACGTGCCACATCCGCCGCATGCGCTGCAATTTTGTAGGCAATCACGCCCTGCTTCACGTCTTCCGGATTCGGCAGGCCGAGATGCTCTTTCGGCGTAACGTAGCAAAGCATCGAAGCGCCGTGCCAACCGATCATCGCTGCGCCAATCGCGCTCGTGATGTGGTCGTAGCCCGGCGCGATGTCCGTGACGAGCGGGCCCAGCGTGTAGAATGGCGCTTCGTGGCACCACTCGACTTCCTTGTCGACCTGCTCCTTAATCTTGTCCATCGGAACGTGGCCGGGGCCTTCGATCATCACTTGAACGTCGTGTTCCCAGGCTTTTTTGGTCAGTTCGCCAAGCACTTTCAATTCGGCGAATTGCGCTTCGTCGCTCGCGTCCGCGATACAACCCGGCCGTAGTCCGTCGCCAAGGGAAAAACTCACATCGTGCTTCTTGAAAATCTTGCAAATGTCGTCGAAGCGTTCGTATAGAAAATTCTGCTGCTTGTGATGCTCCATCCAGTGCGCCATAAGCGAACCGCCGCGGCTCACGATTCCTGTAATCCGCTTGCGCACGAGCCCTACATGCTGCCTGAGCACACCGGCGTGAATCGTCATGTAGTCCACGCCCTGCTCGGCTTGCTCTTCGATGACTTCGAGCATGAGATCCATCGTCAAATCTTCCGGCCGGCGCACGCGCGAGATTGCTTCATACACCGGCACCGTTCCGACAGGTACTGGCGACGCGTTGATGATCGCTTTGCGAATCGTCGGAATATCTCCGCCGGTGGAAAGGTCCATCACAGTGTCGGCCCCGTAATGCACGGAGTGATGAAGCTTTTTCAGCTCTTCGTCGATATTGGAAGTTGTCGCAGAGTTCCCGATGTTCGCGTTGATTTTGCAGAACAACGCCACGCCAATGCCCATCGGCTCCAGATTCCGGTGATGAATATTCGCGGGAATAATCGCGCGACCGCGGGCAATTTCGCCGCGCACCAGTTCGGGCTCGAGCTTTTCGCGCTTGGCGACGTACTGCATCTCCTCGGAGATGACGCCTTGCCGCGCCAGATGCATCTGCGACATGTTGCGGCTGCCGTTCTTCCCCGCCGCTTCGGCTTCTCTCTTCTCCACCCAACTGTCGCGCATCGCCATAGTTCCCCCAACACCGCAGCAGCGTGCAGCCGCGATGAACTCAAATTATGGCACCGCGTAAGACGCCCAGCAACCCGGCGCGACAGACGAGAGATGCGTCTAAGCGAGCTTCAATTTGCTTGTAACGTTTTGGACGATTTGATCTGCGCTGAAGCTGACCGGCGCGACAATGGCATCAGTGGGTTCTTCGAGGTCGCGGAATTGTCCGGCCAGAATTCCCTCGCCTGCAAAGTGTCCGTGCCGTGCCAGGATGTGGGCGCGCATTTCCTCGTAGGAGCCTTTCAAGTAGACGATCTTCATGGGCAGGCCCGTACCGATTGTTTTCCGGTAGCTTTCCTTCAGCGCCGAGCAAGCAAGCACGCAGCTTTTTCCGATTGCGTTCTGCCTCACTAGCTCCTCATGCATAGCCACGAGCCACGGCACTCGGTCCGCGTCGTCGAGCGGAATTCCCTGCCTCATTTTTTCGATGTTTGCCGCGGGATGGAAGTCATCCGCGTCGAGAAGGATCCAACCGAGCTTTTCCGCGAGGAGCTTACCGACGGTTGTCTTGCCAGCTCCGGTCGTCCCCATCACGAGCACGATCATACGGCGCGCAACCTTGGCCTACGCCTTGCGCAGCGTAATCAAAGTGATTTCCGGTGGCACGCCGAGGCGGACCGGCGCACCAACCGTGCCCAGGCCGCGATTCACGTACAGATGCGATCTCGCAATCGGCGTGGCGCCAGTTGTCGCGGCGACGCCCATCGGCCGCGCATAAAGCCCCGCGATGTAATCCGTAATAAAACGCGCGGGACTCAACCGGTGATCCAGAATTTCCACTTGCACTTGACCACCGTGCGTGTGACCGGCGAGTGAGAGTTCGATACCTAATTCCGCGGCGCGATTGAACGAATTTGGATTGTGCGACAGCAAAATGTTTGGCATGTCCCGCCGCACCAGCTGATCTACACCAGCCAATGTCTGGATTCTCCGCCCCCCTGGCCCGCGTTCGCGCTGATAGTCCACGCCAATCAGGTTTAATTGCGCACCCCGAAAATTCAGCGTGGCATTCTCGCTTCGCAGGAGTTTCATTCCGGCCTGAGTGAACAGCCTTTCGGCTGCATCTTCAGCCTTCGCGTAAATTTCATGATTCCCGTTGCAGCCGTAAATACCCAGTGGCGCGGCGAGCTTCTGAATCTCCGCAATACAATCCTCGAGCGGATCGCTCGCGCCCGTAATAAAGTCGCCGGTTACAACGGCCAGATCCGGCGACAAATCGTTGGCCATGTCCACCGCACGCCGCACGTCCTCGCGCGAAATGTATCCGCTCAAATGAATGTCGCTGAGTTGCGCGATCTTCATTCCATCGAGCGCTTGCGGCAAATTCGGCATTGGAATTTCCACCCGCCGGATCTGGTAGTTCAATCGCTCCGCGGCGAAGCCATACACAGCACCGAGAAACGGTGCCGCACCGGCCGCTGCCGTCGCCACTTTAAAGAAATGCCGCCGCCCCGGATCGGCCACAAGCTCCGCTGTTTCTCGCACCGTTCTAGCCGGGTCCGCCGTTTGCCGGTTTTTGCGCCGTGCCACGGCCAATCGCCAAAGGCGTTCGATCCCGCGCACCAACTGCACGGCAAGAAATCCAAAAAACGCGCACGTAAACCACATGCCCACAAACGACGGGAATATATTCCCGCGCGGAATCCAGTGGCTGCGGCCCATGCGCATCCCGTCCACAATCGCGATAGCTGAGACCGTCACCAGCGCCAAACACAACAACCGCGCCGCCACGCGCAGCGCTGCACTGCCCCAATTTGCGCTGAGCCGCCAAAGCCCGCGGTACCAAAAATATTGGGAATAAACGATCAGGGATAACAGTCCGATGCCGATTACGAGCCGGGCCAACAGCCATCCAACATTCACGCCAAATGCCTCCCTGCTTGCAACTTTTAGCTTATCATGCGCGGCGGAAGAGACAATTTGGCAGGGATTGCCCTGTTTCCGAAACGGCGCGGCTATCCGGCCAACCGTTTCGGGGAGTAGAATCTCCCGTACCGCGAAAACACTTCTCGCATCGCAATACGTCTCAAACATAGTCCGCGCCGTTGACGGCGCGACGGAGGATGAAATGAAGAAACTGTGGTGGATGGCAGGAATCGCGTTGACGGTAGCGTTCATGGCGCTGCCCGTTCTCGCGCAAGACGCAGCAAAGAAGACGCCGCCGAAACCGGCTCCGAGCCCCTCGCAAGCCTTGCTCGAGTCCTGGAATGACATCGGCCGCAAATTGATCGCAATCGCGGAAGATTTGCCAGAAGACAAGTACGGTTATAAACCTCATCCCGATTCGCGGACGTTTGTCGGCAACCTGCTCCACGCGTCGGCGGCCATGTACTACTTCACGGACACGGCGGACGGCAAGAAGGCCCGGTTCGGCGACGATCCCAAGGCCGACGACTACAAAACCAAGGCCCAGGTTGTCGCGTTCGTGAAAAAGTGCGTGCAGGATGGCGCGGACTTGATCAAGGCGAAGGGTGACAAGGGCATAAACGTGGAAATCGAGGCCGGCTTTCCAACCAAAACTCGCTTTTCCGAGTTGGCCAACGGACTCATTGAACACTCCGGCGAGCACTACGGCCAGCTCGTTGTCTACTACCGCATCAACGGAATGGTGCCGCCCGAATCCCGGCCGAAGAAGTAATCACCAACTGGACCTTGTTTCAACCGTTGTAGGGGCCGCCTTCCGAGGCGGCCCTTCTCGTTGAAGCGCTAACTGCCCGCCGCCCCAGCCGCACCGTTTTCCAGAATTGCCTTCAAACGTTCCGGCTCATTCGTTGGCGGCGTGCATGTATTTCCAAAACAAACGAGCGCCATCGCTTTGTCCGCCGGCAAATGTGGCAACGTCTCGCGCAAGGCGAGGGGCAGATATTCGGCGCCAATGCCGGGTTTCACTCGCAACACTACTTTGCCAAATCGAAATAGAGAATTTGCTGCCGCCTCCAACTCTTTCACAGTGTCGTCTTCTTCCGTGCCGGTGATCACCACCTGAATCGGGTGATTCGCAAAGAGCGTAGCCGCCAGTCCGTACGTCGCCGCGAACATCCCAAACTGCGGTGCAATTCCCGCAAACGCTTCCAGTGTTCTCTTTGCCCAGTCGTAATATTTCTGATCTCCGGTGTAATTGTGGAGCCGCGTAAGAGCCATTGCCGCCACGGAATTGGCACCCGGTGTCGGTGAATCTTGAAATGGCTTGCGGCGCACATCCAGACCGCCCATAGGCGGCGCGTCGCTTGCGCGGTCAAAGAATCCTCCGCCGTCGACATCGCCGTATTTTCCAATTGCAACGTCCATCGTCCGCGCAGCCGCTTGAAAGTATTTCGCATCCAGCGTTGCTTCATACGCATCCAGCAGCGCCATCACGCCAAACACCTGGTCATCCAGCGACCCGCGGAGCGCCGGCCCGCCAATTCGGTGAGAAAATCCCTGCTCCGCTGTCCACGTCTCGCGCAGCATCCGCCCCAATGTCTTAAGAGCAAACGCACGGCACGAATTTCCAATTGCGCCATCGAGCGTCCGCGCAACTTCCAGATAAGCCGAAACAAACATCGCGTTCCAACTCACGTACATCGTCTTGTCTATGTATGGAGTCGAGCGCGGCAGCCTCGTAGCGAGCAGCTTTGCCTTGGCGCTTGCAACGGTCAACCGTACACTCGCCTCGTCTGTCTTGAGTGTCTCGGCAATTTCAGCGGCATCCCGCGCAATCCACAAAACGTTTTTCGCCGGATCGTGATGCATCTCGCCGTGAGCTTCCACGTCGTAGTACAGCTCCATTACGCGCGCTTCATCCTGACTGAGAGCCGCGCGCAACTCTTCGAGCGTCCAGGTAAAAAAATCTCCGTCGTCGTCGAGCGAATAATCGGCGTCCTGGCTGCCATAAAAACCGCCGTTCGCCTGGTCCGACAAATCCTGATTAATCCATCCAACGATGCTCTCCGCGGTATTTCTGAGGAAAACATTTTGCGTTGTCTGCCATCCATGCAAATAATTTTCGAGCAATTCCGAATTGTCGTAACTCATCTTCTCGAAGTGCGGCACGAGCCAACGCTCATCTACCGAGTAGCGATGAAATCCGCCCGCTAACTGGTCATACACACCGCCGCGCGCCATTTTTTCCAGCGTCGTTTCCGCCATTGCCAGCAAATGCCGCTCTTTCGTCTGCTGATATCGCTCTAGAACCAGATCAATCGCCGAACAATGCGGAAACTTCGGCGCTTTCCCGAATCCGCCATTCTTGATGTCAAACAGTTGCGTAATCGCCCGCACTTGCGAATCCACAATTTCCGCGTCAAATTTCCCGTGTGCTCCGGTGAAGACTTCCGCTTGTGCCACGGAATCCGCCAGCGACTCCGCCGCCCGCACCAGATCCGCCTTCTTGTTCTTGTACGATTCCGCCACGGCCAACAGCACGCGCCGGAATCCCGGCCGTCCAAACTGATCCTCCGGCGGATAGTACGTCCCGCCAAAAAAAGGTTTCCCGTCCGGCATCAAAAATCCCGTCAGAGGCCAGCCGCCCTGCCCGGAAATCGTGCTGATCGCCGATTGGTAGCGAGCGTCCACATCCGGACGCTCGTCGCGATCCACTTTCACAGGCACAAAGTTTTCATTGATAATTTTTGCGATAACCGGGTTCTCGTAACTCTCGCGATCGATCACGTGGCACCAGTGGCACCACACCGCGCCGATGTCGAGCAGCATCGGCTTGTCTTCTTTTTGTGCGCGCGCAAACGCTTCCTCGCCCCATTCATGCCAATCAATCGGCTGGTGCGCCGCCGATCGCAAATACGGACTCGCCGAATCCTTCAACCTGTTTTCTGTTTTTTCGCCCAATATTTTTCCCCAGGTGGGATACGCATGCTCGTTCGCAACTCCTGACAGCCATTCTGCCAGAAAGTAGTTCTACTGAATTTTGTCGCCGGAACCCAAATCCCGAGCGTCCAACGGCTTTCTGCCCGCGAAGCCCTCATTTTGCCGGTGATAATAACGAATCCGATCCTCACCCAACTTCCAGCACAGATACACTTCTTCGTTGTCGATCACCGACGGGAAATCAAGCAGGCCGACGTCCAAGTCTTTTATCACACACCCCGTTTCCAGAATCTGGTCCAGCGCCGACTTCAGATTTTGCGCGAGCCGCGTGTGCTCTTTCCTCACCAACGACAATTTCTCGTGTGGCACCAGCACGCCGCCCATCATCATGATCCGCGCCGCCACCGCCGCCAGCTCCGTGTCCAGCCCGGACAACTTCCTGCGGCAGTCCATGGCCTCGATCAGCACGGGCTCCAGCTCGCGCCGCGTGCGCTCCGCCTCGGTCAGCGTAAATAATCTTGGTTCGGGAGTTTCTTCTTGCGGCAGCTCGTCGTCTTCGTCAGCCATTGAGTTTCCGTTGTGCTCGATGTGAGCGCGGGGACGGTCTCCCCTTTGATGCTAACGCAAGGAGAGCATGCGGTCGAGCGCAACGCGGGCAAATTTTCGGGTTCGCTCATCCACGGAAATGCGATTCACAATTTTGCCGGCCGCAAGATTTTCCAGCGCCCAAAGCAAATGCACCGGCGTAATGCGGAACATCGTCGTGCAAACGCACACGCTGCGATCGAGCGACATCACTCTGCGGTCTGTCAATTCTTTCGTCAACCGGTTCACCAGGTGAATTTCCGTTCCCACCGCCCACTGCGAGCCCGGCTCCGCCGCCTTGATAATCTTGATGATTCCTTCCGTCGAGCCAATCTGATCCGCCGCCTGCGCCACCTCAAACCGGCACTCAGGGTGCACAATCACGCGAATACCCGGATTTTCCTTGCGCACGCGCGTTACGTGTTCCACCGTAAATCGCTGATGCACCGAGCAGTAGCCCTTCCACAAAATCACTTTCGCCGCGCGAATCTGCTCTTCTGAATTTCCGCCAAGTTCTTGAAATGGATCCCAGACAATCATCTCGTCCAGCGGAATTCCCATCCGGTATCCCGTGTTGCGGCCCAAGTGCTCGTCTGGCAGGAACAGAATCTTTTCGCCGCGTTCAAACGCCCACTTCATCACCGCGGGCGCATTCGTACTCGTACACACCGAGCCGCCTTGCTCGCCCGTGAAGGACTTAATCGCCGCCGTCGAATTCATGTACGTCACGGGAATGATCTTGCTCGTATCCGTCACGCTGCCCAATTCGCTCCAGCACGCTTCCACCTGCCCGATATCCGCCATGTCCGCCATCGAGCAGCCCGCGCTCAAATCCGGCAGCACTACGACCTGTCGATCGCGGCGCAAAATGTCCGCACTCTCCGCCATAAAATGCACGCCACAAAAAACGATGTATTTTCCGTCCACTTCCGCCGCTTGCTGAGATAATTTCAGCGAATCACCACGATAGTCGGCGAACTTCACCACTTCATCGCGTTGGTAGTGATGCCCAAGAATCACCACGTCTTTTCCGAGCTTCGCCTTTGCCGCTGCTATACGCTCGTCCAGCGTGTTGTCCGGCACCAGCAAATAATTGTCAAAATCACAGCCGACGCCTTTTTCGATCTCTGGCGCGCGCAGCGTCTCCGGCTGCTCGATGCCGATGAGAGTAGTCGTGCTCGAATTGGAAGAAATCTTGTTCATATTTTCGATGGAGTGAAGGCGCCTTCTTGCCTCCCATATTAGATGATTCTCATGGCCGAAAAGTGAGATTTGCGACTACCCGCCAATAAACACCATGGTACGGTTCGGCTGCACGAAGCCCGGGTCGTTGATGTGGTGTCCTTCCTCTTTTTCATCGACCACGGACTTGATAAACGTCCCCAAATCACCGTCCGAGGCGCCGTCTCGCAAATAAGCACGCAGATCGCGATCGTCCTTGCTAAAAAGGCATGTCCGCAGCTTTCCATCCGCCGTCAAGCGAATGCGCGAACAATGTCCGCAAAAAGGCTGCGTCACGGGTGCAATTAAACCGATTTCGCCCGGCGCGCCATCCACAAATCGGTACTTGCGCGCTGTCTCGCTTTTTTCATGCGGAATTTGGACGAGCGGCCATCGCGCATTGATCCGCTCAAACACTTCTGCAGCAGGCACCACCTTCTCGCGCGACCAGTGCCGGTCCGCATCGAGCGGCATGAATTCGATAAACCGCATAATCACGCCGCGGTCCCGCGCAAACTTGGCGAACGCTTCCACTTCATCGTCGTTGATCCCGCGAACCATCACCGCATTGACTTTCGCCGGTCCTAGGTTCGATTTCTGCACCGCTTCAATCCCGTTCATCACCGAATTAAACGATTTTGTCCGCGTAATTTTTTCGAATTTTTCCGGGCTTAGCGAATCCAGAGAGATGTTGATTCGGTGCAGTCCAGCCGCAATCAAGCCTTCGCACCGCTCTGCCAGCAGGTGCCCGTTGGTCGTCATGGACAAGTCGGCAAATCCCAGGCCCGACAAATACTTCACATATTCTTCCGCGCCGCTCCGCACCAGCGGTTCGCCGCCCGTCATCCGCACCTTGCGGATTCCCAGGTCATAAAAAACTTTTGCCAAGCGTTCCAGCTCTTTCCATGAAAGTATCTGGTCATGGTCGCGGTAATTTTCCGGATCAGCCGAACGGCAGTACACACAACGAAAGTTGCACCGGTCCGTCACGGAAATCCGCAAGTCCGTAATCTGTCGCCCGAATTTGTCGTGCAGGCTCATTGCTTAAATTGAAGACGCCTCAAAAAACAAACCCCGATTCGCAGTGCGGAATCGGGTGCTCGTCGAAAATATACGCATTTTCGACGCTGCACTCCTTTCCATACTGCGGGAGGCCCAGCCGTTTCCAGCCAAACCCTCAGCCCAAATCTTCCGGGCATCGCCCTGGCAGCCACGGGATTTCTCTCCCGCCCGGCTCCAAGGTCGGAGTTTCTGATGCCAGTGTACTCTTGGCTTGGCAAGAATCGCAAATTCGGGGGGGTAGTGGGTTGGCGTGAGTCGGTTCCCGGCAACCGCTGTGACTGACCCACTACGAAATTCAGCAGAAGCACTAATCACCAAATTGTGAGCTCGTCGGTGGACCATTTCGTAAGCGGAGGTCAACGTTTTAGAGCAGATTGACGTCCTTGCAAAAAGCGCCGCACGGCGGGGTCACTTTCAAGCCCGATTGCCATCTCGTAGGCTTCTCGAGCTTCGTCAGGGGAACCGGTCTTCGCCAGCAATTCCGCGCGAGCCGCCCAATAAGGCTGATACTCAGCCAACCGCGGATCAGCTGCCAACTGCTGCAAAATCTTAAGACCTGCCTCCGCCCCGGCTAGTTCCGCAATTGCCAGCGCCCGGTTGATCCCAACAACCGGCGATCCCGAGACCGCCAGCAACGCGTCATAGAGTTGCACGACTTCGCGCCAATTCCCGGCGCCTGTCCGGCGCCGATGCACATGCGCCGACTGCAGTGCCCCTTCCAGCTGGAACCGTCCCAGCACGCCCTGTTCGCTTGCCCGCAGTAATAGCGCTTCTGCCTCGTGGATCATTTCAGATTCCCACAGCCGCATATCTTGTTTGCTGAGCGGAACATATTCGCCCGCGCAGGTTCGTCGCGCAAACCGCCGCGCCTCCGCGTGCAGCAGCAACGCCAGCAGTCCCAGCGCTTCGGCTTCATTCGGAAGCAATTCCACGACAAGACGCGCCAGAAACAGCGTCTCTTCCGTCAAATCCCGCCTCGAAATATCCGTCGCCGAAGGGTCGCTCCATCCTTCCGCAAAAGCCGCATAAATCGCCTCGAGTACCGCGTCAAGCCGCGCCGGCAACATGGCGCGTTCCGGTATCGCAAATGGAATTCCCGCCTCGCGGATTTTCTCCTTCGCGCGGACCAGACGCTTCCCCATTGCCGCCGGTGAGGTCAAAAACGCCGACGCGATCGCTTTCGCATCGAGTCCCAGCACCACTTGCAAAATCAGCGGCGAACGGATGCCTGGCTCAATTGCGGGATGCGCGCAGGCAAACATCAAACCCAGCCGCTGGTCCGGAAGCCGCGTATCTGTTTCCGCCATTTCCGCGCCTTCTGCCATCACCCGCAATGCCTCCGCTGCCACTTCATGCCGTTGGCGCCCGCGCATCGCATCGATCAACTTTCTTCGCGCCACCGTCAGCAGCCAGCCTTCCGGATTTGCCGGACAGCCGTTCACCGGCCAATCGCTCAGGGCAGAGGCAAACGCTTCCGAGAGTGCATCTTCGGCGGCCGCCACATCTCGCGTGCGCGCCGCCAAGAACGCCACCAGCTTTCCGTAGCTTCGGCGCGCAGCACTCTCTGCGGCACTGCGCGCCCGCTCGACGTTTTCACTATCTGCCATTCAGAAAGCCCGCCGTAGCGTTGGCTAGGATGCCGCGCTGCGTACGATGCTCCAGATCGGTCGCACCTCGACGGTTCCGTGGCCCACCGTCGGGCATCGCGACGCCCAGGATAAGGCTGCGTCGAGGTCCGCGACATCGATCAGGTAGTACCCTCCGAGCTGCTCCTTTGTATCCGCAAACGGCCCGTCCAGAACCTGCGGCTTGCCATTCGCGCCATTCCGCACCGTCGTCGCGGTGGCGATCGGCTGCAGCCGGTTACTGCCCTTCCATACACCGGCCTTCTTCAACGCTTCCGTATATGCCGTATACGCGGCCATTCCTTGTTCCTGCTCCGTCTTGGACATCTTCGTCCAACCGCCTTCTTCCGCATAAAGCATCAACAGGTATTCCATGACGTATCTCCCTTAAATTGGTCTGTGGGACGTTCATTTTCCGTACCCATTACAATGACGCTTGGGACTGGCCCGTTTGGACACCTCGATTGTAATCCGCCGCGCCGGACTCCTCAGCCCGGCCGGGTCCTGTGATACAGTTTTTCCCACGCCATGCGGATCTTCGTTCTGGGAGCGGGAGCGACCGGCTCTCTCCTCGCACAACTTTTGCAGCGCCAGGGCCACACCGTCTGGTGCGGCGACCGCAACCCGGTTCGCGCTCGGCGCTTTCTGGGCAGGAAGAGTTCCATTCCCATCGCCGAAGTGAACGCCCGCAATCTGCGCGGCATCGTCAAAGCGGCCAAGGGCTGCCAGCTCATCATCAATGCAAGCGCTTCCGTTTTCAACGAAATCGTCCTTCGCGCAGCCCTCCGACTACGCGCGCATTATCTCGACTTGAGCTCGCACCTCACGCGAAACCCTTTTCAATCCGAGCAGTTTCGTTACGTCAAACGCTTCGAGGAAAAAAACCGCTCTGCGGTGATCAACGCCGGCGCAGCACCCGGCCTCACCAACCTTCTCGTCAAACGCGCCGCCGACATGCTCGACGAAGTCCTCTCGGTTCAAATCCGCCTCTACGAAAGCAGCGAAAGCCAGGACCCTATCTCGCAATGGTCGCCGGAAGTCTCTTTCGACGAAGCGGTGTCCCATCCGCGCATCTATCGCGACGGGAGATTCAAACTCGCCAAGCGCTTTTCGGAAATTGAAAAATTCCGCTTCCTGGACCCTGTCGGCACAGCCCGGGTCGTCCTTTGTGCTCAAGACGAAGTCGCCACTCTGCCGCGCTTCATTCCCATGCGCGATCTCGACGTCAAAATTGGCGGAAACGAAATCGACCGCTTTCGCCGCTGGCACAAACAGGGAAAACTCTCCAAGTCGCACGGGCTGCGTAAAAGTCATTTTCCGGATACTTCGTCACCGCGCAAGATTGCCGCTCTTATTCGGCAAGGTATCTTGCAGAACGCGCGATTCGCTGCCGCAATTATCGTCAGCGGCATCAAGCGCAGCGCCAAGGAAGACGTCCACCTTTCCATCCGCTCGGACGTTCTTTTCCCTTCGCTCTATACGATCCGCAAACAGGGACTCTTCACAACGCCCGTGGCTTTCGCCACCGCTCACGTTGCTGCTCAATTTGTGAAGAATTTTCCGCGCGAAGAAGCGGACGTGTTCGCGCCCGAAACTTTGCCCGACGAAATTCGGCGCGCCATTCTTTCAGGCGTCCGCTCGCAGGGCCTCCGCATCGCCCACAAAATCACAATCCTCAAGCAAGTTGCCGACGACGAAGAAGAAATTTGACGCCCGAGCGATTGACTTCCTATTAGTTTCCTGCGGCTGCAGTTTTTGCCATGCCGGAGAAGTGAATCGTAATTAAGAATCCATTCGTTCCGTCGTAAGAGAACTTATGGTCCTTCCCTTCAAATTCCTCGTGTTTGCTCTTCCACATTCTGAAGCCATCGTTGGATTGCGCCTGCCAATACTTCAGGTTCTGCATCACGATCTCGCGGCTGGGATCATCGCCCTTGCTCTTTTCCAAAACGACCTCTGCCTTTCCATTGTTCATTTTGGCTTTGGCGGTCCCTGCCTTTTCATCCACGTCCCAGGTGAAGCCTTGCGTGTCTACGTCGAATTTCTGCCACTGGAACGGATAGAGCTGGCCAATTATGTCGTTTAGCGCAGCCTTCTGCTCGGCAGTCACACTGGGATCGTAGTTGAGCACTGCCCAAGAGTCTTTGCCAGTACTCCACTCGCTGCCTAAATCTGTCGCGATCCAGACCTTCGCGCCGTCAAGCTTGGTATTTTTGTAATGCCCCTTGTCCACTTTGAGAACGAGGTTGGCGCGGCAAAAGTGCTCGTCCTTGTGATTTTCGCCCATGCTCATATGATTCGTGGAATGCGTATTGAAGTAGCAGGGACAAAACATATCGCAACTGCACGCTTCAATATATGAAGCCGTCATTTCAAAATCTGGTTTCGCGCTCTTTTTATCCTGCTGCTTCCCTGAAGAAATCAGCGTCGTTGTTGCGACCAAACACACTAACACCAGTAAGCTAAAAACTCTGCGCATTCGACCTCCTCCTCACTAACTTTGATTAGGGCCCGCCGGGAGAGATACCGCGCATTCTATGCCTGACCAGCGCGCAAGACAAGAGAGCAGTGGCTCTTAGCAGCAGCGGTTCGGCCGGGAGTACCGCCGGTCTAGCTGCTGCAAATAAAACTCTTTGGCCGAAAGCCGCGCGCTCGCGCGCTTCCGCTCCATCGCACACTGATACCGCTCATACGCCGCGTCGCCGCACCATATCCGCAGCCATTGCCAGAACATCCGCGCCACGTCGACAAATTCTCGCCAAACGCTCATCAGTCGCCCTCCGCGCCCGCAACCCACTGCGTCGCCACATACGGCGTCTCGTGCAAGACGGCAGGGCTCCGCTTGGTAAGAATCGCGGTCCACCGCAGAATCGCCTCAACCACCAAAACCAGAATCATCGTCGCCAGCGCCGCCGTCACCATGGCGTCCAGGCGCAAATTGAAAATCGTCCGTTGAATTTCCACGACCTTCGCGGCAGGAATTTTCCCCGCCGCAATCTGTTCCGCCCAGTTGTTCGCTCCCGACAAAAATCCGATCTGGGCATTCCCGCTGAATATTTTCTGCCAGCTCGCCGTCATCGTAACCGTGATCAGCCATACCATCGGCACCAGCGTCACCCAAATCCACTTCAGCCGCCCCATCTTCAACAGAATCGTCGTCGCCACAACCAGCGCGACCGCCGCCAGCAGCTGATTTGCAATTCCAAACAACGGCCACAGCGAATTAATCCCGCCAAACGGATCGATCACGCCCTGATACAGAAAATATCCCCACGCGCCCACGACAAACGCGCTCGAAATCACCACGCTCGGCATCCAACCTGTCTGTCCGAACGGCTTCCAGACTCGCCCGCCCATCTCCTGCACCATAAACCGCCCCACTCGCGTCCCCGCATCGAGCACCGTCAAGATAAACAGCGCCTCGAACATAATCGCGAAGTGATACCAGATGCTCATCAATCGTTCGCCGCCGATCGTGCTCGAAAAAATCTGTGCCATCCCCACTGCCAGCGACGGCGCTCCTCCCGGGCGATTGAAGAGGGTCTGCTCGTGCACCATCTGCGCCATGCGAATCATCGTCTGTGGTTCGAGCGGATATCCCCAACCCGTAATCGTTGCTGCGGCCGCATCGGGCGCCGCACCGACCACTCTCGCCGGCGAATTAATCGCAAAATAAACTCCCGGCTGCATCGCGCACGCCGCTACCATCGCCATCACGCCCACAAACGATTCCAGCAGCATCGCGCCATAACCAATCATCCGCGCGTGCCCCTCGCGCTGAATCATTTTCGGCGTTGTCCCGCTCGAAATCAGCGAATGAAATCCGCTGATCGCGCCGCAAGCAATCGTGATAAAGCAAAACGGAAAGATCTTTCCCGCAAACACCGGCCCCGAGCCGTCAATAAACTTCGTCAGTGCCGGCATCTGAATTTCCGGCCGGACAATCAAGATTCCCGCCGCCAGAGAAAAAATCGCGCCCGCCTTGATGAACGCGCTCAAATAGTCCCGCGGCGCCAGCAACAACCACACCGGCAGCGCCGACGCCGCAAATCCGTACGCGATGATCCAAAACGACAGCGCCACTCCACTCAACGTAAACAAGCGCGCCCAAGACGCCGAATCCGCCACCCACTGCCCGGCCACCACCACGAACATCACCAGCGCCAACCCAATCAGCGATGCCTCAAGCACTCGTCCCGGCCGCAAATATCGCAAATACACACCCATCAACAGCGCAATAGGAATCGTCATCGCCAGCGTGAACGTCGCCCAGGGCGAAGTCTTCAGCGCGTTCACCACGACCAGCGCCACCACACCCAGCAAAATAATCAGAATCGCCAGCACCGCAAGCTGCGCGATAAATCCTCCGCGCTTTCCCACCTCATCCCGCGCCATCTCGCCCAGCGATTTCCCGTTTCGCCGGATCGAGCAAAACAAAATCACAAAATCCTGCACGCATCCTGCGAACGCCGCGCCCGCAATCAACCACAATGTTCCCGGCAAATAACCAAACTGCGCAGCCAGTGTCGGTCCCACCAACGGTCCCGGCCCCGCAATCGCCGCAAAATGGTGTCCAAACAGCACCCACTTGTTCGTTGGAACAAAATCGCGTCCATCGTCATTTCGTTCCGCCGGTGTCGCGCGCGAATCGTCCAGCGCCACCAATTTCGCCGCTAAAAATGCGGAATAAAATCGGTACGCCACCAGGTAAAAACACGCCGCCGCCACCACGAACCACGTCGCGCTGATGCGCTCATTCCGCTGCAGCGCGATCGCTGCCAGCGCGCCCGCGCCGATCACGGCGATGACGATCCACACGAACGCGGAAACAATTTTCCTCATTTCGGCAGGCTCGCCTGAATAAATTGCGCCAAATCCTGCTTCAACTTCATCAGGGAATCGTGATGCACGTACATCATGTGCCCCGCTTCGTAATATCCGCCGCTGATATGCGACCGCAGCGTGGGATCGAGCCCAAGGTGATCAAACGTATAATCCGCGGCGAAAAACGGCGTCGCCAAATCGTAGTAGCCCTTCCCTACGAACACGTGCAGGAACTGATTCTGCGTCATCGCTCGCCGCAACGTTTCCGCAACGTTCACATAGCGATTCTCATACGGCGCGTAATTCCACGGCCGCACTCGTCCCGTCAAAAATTCATAAGGTAAATCGCTCTCAAATTTCAGTTCGCCCCGCACATACTCGTTCAATGTCGCCGTGTACGGCCCAACAATCGCCGCCAGGCTCGGATCGTAGTCCGGCTGTTCTCCCGCCGCATCCGCATCGATTCCCGTGAATCTTCCGTCCAGTCTCCCAACCGTCCGCCGCTCGCTCTTCATCAGCTCTTTGTCGAATCGCTGAATCTCGATCCGCAAATCCGCGCGGTCGATATATTCCGCGGAAACTCCCGTCAGCCGCGATAGCTTTTGTGCAATCTCTGTTCGCTTCGCCGCCGGCAACGCGTCGCCCGCCATTAGTGCGTCCGCATACGCTCCCACCGCAAACGCCTTTGACTCCGCAATCGCCTTCTGCAAATCCGCCTGCAAATCGGTCGGCAATTTCTTGTGATACCACGCAATTGCCGTGTACGTCGGCAAATAAAGGATGTACGGCAAGTCGTTTCCGGTATCGAACTCCGCCGTCTGAAAATTCAATATCGACGAAATCAAAATAATTCCGTTCAAATACATTCCGTACCGCTGCTGCAAGTAACCGCTCAATCCCGCCGCGCGCGTCGTGCCGTAACTCTCTCCCGCCAGAAATTTCGGTGATCCCCATCTCCGGTTCCGCGTCGCCCACAGCCGAATAAAATCTCCCACCGACTGCACATCCTCCTGTACGCCATGAAACTGCTTGTCCGCCTCGCCCGGCACCGGCCGGCTGAAACCCGTGGTCACCGGATCGATAAACACTATGTCCGTCACATCGATAATCGAAGCCTCGTTGTCGACAAATCTGTACGGCGGCGGCAGCAAATTTCCCACGTCGCCCATCTCCACACGCCGCGGCCCCAACGCACCTACGTGCAGCCACAACGATCCCGCTCCCGGCCCGCCGTTGAACGCAAACGTAATCGGCCGCTTCGTCGCGTCCGCCACATCGTCTTTCGTGTATGCCACAAAAAACACGCTTGCCTTCGGTGTGCCATCCTCCAGCTTCAGCACCATCGTTCCCGCCGTCGCCGTGTACTTCACTTCCTGTCCGCCAATCTTTACCGAGTGTTTCGTTTGCACACTTTTGTCTTCCGGCGCTTTTTTGTCCTCTTTCGGTTTTTCTCCAGCCTTGTCGGCGGATTTATCGGCCGCCTTCTCCCCGCCGGGTTGTTGCGCCATCGTGAAACTCGCGCAGAAACAAAAAACCGCCGCCGCAAAAACAAAACGAAGCCGTGTAGGCATAGGTGGAAATCCCTCCCACAAATCAACTCTAGGCGCGATTGCGCCCGCGAAATCGTATGCGACCCCGCTCTACGCGTCAATCAGCGCCGCAGGCGCACCAGCGTTTGGCCCGGCCCGTAGGGGCTCGGGTCGGCGAACCCTTCACTCCAGGCGCCGCAGGTGCGGCACTGGCTTATTTCACGCCCACCGTGAGGCTCCCAATTTTGTTAGACTCTCCCTCCAACTCCGCAGCGATCGAGGCACAATGCGTTTTACCAGCGTCGTCGCACTACTGACACTCTTGGCGTTTTCCCCGCTTCTACGCGGGCAACAACAGTCAGTCAAAAAAGACGAACTCCCGCATCCCAAAACGCTCGAAGAATTCCAGTCCGCCGCAAGAAAGGCTCTCGACGCCGAACACGTTCCCGGCGCCGGCATCGCGCTCGTTTCCAGCGGCCAAATCCTCTGGTGCGGCGGCATTGGCAAAGCCGACCTCGCACAAAATCGCGACATCGCCTGCGACACGGAATTCCGCGTCGGCTCGATTAGTAAAACTTTTGTCTCGCTCGCGCTTCTCAAACTCGAAGAAGAAGGCCGCATCAATCTGCAATCCCGCTTGCAGGACGTCGCGCCAGAGATCCCTCTCAACAATCCGTGGGAGTCCACGAATCCCGTTCGCATTACGAATCTTCTCGAGCACACTGCCGGATTCGACGACATGGCCCTTCGCGAGGTCTACAACACAAAAGACCCGCCCGGCATTTCACTGTTGCAGGTCTTTCAAAGATTTCCCAATCCACAGAACGTTCGCTGGCCGCCTAGCACTCGTTTCGCGTATTCCAATCCTGACTATGGCATCGCCGGTTATCTCGTTGAGAAAATCAGCGGTCAGCCGTGGACCAGCTACATCCGCGCGAATATTTTCTCTCCACTTGAAATCTCCACCGGCGACTTCGACCTGAGTCCGCAAAACCGCCCGTTACTCGCGCTAGGTTATCAACGCCCCGACGGCAAACCCATCCAGCCTGTCGCCTACAAGGAAATCTATCTTCGTCCCGCCGGTGATCTAAAAGCCTCGCCCGCCGAACTCGCTAAACTCGTCCAATTCTTTCTTCGCCGTGGCGCCGCAAACGAAAAACAACTGCTCAAGCCAGAAACCATCGCTCGCATGGAATATCCGCAAACGCCGCTTTCCTCGCGAAACGGCTTGCGCCTCGGCTACGGCCTCGCCAACTACACAGAAGTAAAAGGGGGCGTCGTCACTCACGGCCACGACGGCGGCATCGACGGCTTCATCTCAAGCTATCGCTATATGCCCGAACAGAATTGGGGTTACGTCGTTCTTCTGAACGCCGATTTCTCCGGCAAGGCGCTCGACGAGCTCAACACGCTCGCCATCGATTTTCTCTCGAAGGATTTTGCAAAGCCGCAGCCGCCAGTTCCAACCGTTGTGAAGGCCGAACTTGAGAAATTTACCGGCTTTTATGCTTCCCGCGCTCCACGCAGTCAACTACTCGTCTTTGTCGACGATTTGCTCGACGGCAAGCGCGTTCGCCTTCAGAACAATCAACTCACTATTTCCGGCATGTTCGGCCAGCCAAAACCGATCATCCCCGTCGGCACGAATCTCTTCCGCAATGACAAAGACCCCGAAGCCACGATCTCGTTTTTTCCCAACGCTGCCGGGCAAATGTGCCTCGTCGCATCCGGAGGTGTTCCTTACGCCGAGCGCATCAACGCCATCTGGCCTTATGCGCGTCTGTGCGTGCTCGCGCTGTGTGGAATTGTTCTCGCGAGTTCCCTGCTTTACGCCATCTTCTGGATTCTTCTCTGGCTGCTGCGCCGCCTCAAGGAAGTAAAACATCTCCGCGTCCGTGCGGTTCCTTTTTTCGCCGCGCTCGCGCTCATCGTCGCTTTCTTCTGCGCCGGAAAATCCATCGAGACGCTCGGCGCCCTCGGCCTCTGGTCCGTCCTCTTCTTCCTCGGCACTATCGCCTTCGCCGCGCTCTCGCTAATCGGCCTCTATCTTGCCGTTGCCGTCCCGCGCGACGAAATTCACCCTGCCGTCCGCATCCACTCTCTCCTCGTCTCCCTCGCCTCCTCAATCCTCACCATCTTCCTCGCAAGCTGGCACCTTCTCGCCCTCCGCCTCTGGGCCAGCTAACGACATGCCTCTTTTAGATTAGTCCGGAAGCGATACGAAGCGCAGGAGCGGAAAAACGTCGCGGTAGATTTTTGCCAGTTCGCCCGGAAATCCGCTGCGCGTGGCTGCCGCGGGCGAGAATTTTCGGCGCACGATCCACGCTTGCACCTTTGACCACTCTTCGTTCGTCGGCCATCCATTTCGCTGCGTCCATTTCCCTCTGGTCATGGAATACCAATAACTTTCATATTTTCTGCCGAGACGCTTCTGCTGCTGCGCAAGCCATCGCGGATTTTTCGCGATCCGCGCGTCGGCAATCAGCGCGAGTGGAGATTCTTTTCGTTTCGATCCCCCGTACATGCGAAACCCCGCGGTCGCTACATCCGTGGAAATCCCCGTATAGAGTTGTCCGCTTTCCAGGTCCGCGGAAACTGGAACGGAGAATTTCAAATACATGTGGGTTTTATAAAGGGTTTTGTCTTTTGAGAAACGGATGTCGTTGTTGATCCGCGAAAGATTCGCTCCACGCCTCCCTGTCGTTTCAAACCGCGAATCGAGCTGCAAAACGGCGGGAGCCATTTCTTCCATCAGTTTCCGCAGCGGCTGCACCACCACGGCTTGGTAGCGGTCACGGCTCGCGGCCATCCAATCCTTGTGGTTATTTCTTTTCAGATCGCGAAAGAATTTGAACGCTTCTTTGCTGAAGATTGCCTGTTTAACCGTCATTTTTCACCCCGTGAGTGTAGGTTCTAAAGCCTACACCTTTCCAAAAGGCCGTCAATTCGACTATGCTTTGCGGTCTGCCGAAGGCAGTTTGGCCTGCCACATAATTCTGCGGAAAAGGTGAAGTGAAATGCGAAACAAGCGGCTTGCGAAAGCACTGGTTCTGGGAATTGCGGCAATGTTTTTCGGCGGGCCGCAAATCGCGCGAGGCTCGGACGAACCAAAACCGGCAAAAGACACCCCGAAGAAAATCGAGCCATGGAAAACGGAAGATTTTGTCTACGCGGAATCGGCCGGATTCGTCCGCATTTCGCGCGACGCAAAATGGGTCATCTGGACAAAATCGACGGCCGACAAAGAAAAAGACGGCCGCGTTTCCAACTTGCTTCTGTCGAGCCTCACCGCTTCCACCGAAATCGAATTGACGCGCGGCAGCGACCACAACAACGCTCCGAGTTGGTCTCCCAACGGGGAGCGCATTGCGTTTCTGAGCGATCGCAAACGTCCGAACGGAAAACCCGATTCAGCGGGAACACAGATCTGGCTGATCAATCCACACGGAGGCGAGCCCTGGCCGGTGACGGAATTTGCACGCGCGCCGCATCAAGTAGATTGGCTCGACAACGACACATTGATTTTCAGCGCACAAGAAGATGAATCGCTTTTCGAGCAGCAGGCAAAAAAGAAAAAAGACGATTCGGAAGTAGTAGACGACGAAGCGCACGAACCACCGGTGCGTTTATACAAGCTAAGCGTCAAAGATAAGAAGGTTACGCGGCTCACGACGAACACGGACTGGATTCAGCGCTGGTTTGTTTCCAAAGACGGAAAATATGTCGCGGCGATTCATGGAAAAAGCTTGCGCTATCAATTCGATCAAAAAATTCCGCCCATTTCCGTGCTGCACAATCTCACCGACGGTACCGAGAAAACAATTTTTGCGGAAGGCCGCGTTCGTCCTTACGGATTTGAATGGGCGCCGGACAACTCCGGTTTTTACGCGTGGGCGCCGTATTCGACCGACGCGCGATTTCTTACCGCGAATATTATTCTGCTCTACTTTTTTGACGTGAACGCCGGCAAGGGCGCGCAAGTTCCTCTCGACTGGCCGAACGGAATCGGCTCGGACCTTGCCGCGACAAAGGACGGATTCATTTTGGGGTTAGCGGCGGGCGCGCATTTTGAAATGGCGCGATATTCGCGCGAAAAAACCGGCGACACTTGGACGTGGAAGCGCAGCGCACTCGAGGGCGAGCATGCGAAAAATCTGGAAAGCTTTGAAGTTTCTGCGGACGGAAAAACGATTGTTTATTCTCATTCGACGGCGAGCAAACTTTCGCAACTTTTTCACGCTCAACTCGACGGTGACAAAATTTTGTCTCCGGTGCAACTGACAAAACTGAATCAGGGCCTCGTGAATGGCCGCAACTATGCAAAGAGCGAAGTGATTCACTGGACCGGATCGAATAGCGAAGAAGTCGAAGGAATCTTGTATTATCCGGCGAACTACGAATCCGGAAAAAAATATCCGGTCATCACCGCGATTCATGGCGGCCCCTCCGGCGCGGACAAAGACTTGTGGGGCGAAAGCTGGGCTTATCCAATTCAGTTGTTTACGGATCGTGGCGCTTTCGTTCTGCGGCCGAACTATCATGGCAGCAACGATTACGGATTGAAGTGGGTCGAATCGATCTGCTGCGGAAAATACTATGACCTGGAAACTCCGGATATCAACGCGGGCGTGGATTATTTGATCGCGAAAGGAATGGGCGATCCCGACCGCGTGGGGACGATGGGCTGGTCGAACGGATCGATTCTTTCGACGAGTTTGTTGATTACGTATCCGGATCGCTACAAAGTGGCGAGCGTCGGCGCGGGCGACATCGAATGGTTCAGCGATTGGGCGAACGTGGATTTCGGGGAATCGTTTGACGCGTATTATTTTGGCAAATCTCCGTTCCAGGATCCGGAGCTTTACATCAAGAAATCGCCCGTTTTCAAGATGGATCGGATCAAGGCACCGGTGCTGATTTTCCACGGCAACGCGGATCGCAATGTTCCGTTCGCGCAGAGCTGGACGTATTTCCGGACGTTGCAGTGGCACGGAAAAGTGCCGGTAAAATTTGTAATTTTTCCAAACGAGCCGCACGGTCCGCGCAAGCTGACGCACCAGCTGCGAAAGCTGGACGAAGAGATCGCCTGGTTCAACAAATATTTCTTCAAGACGGAAAAGCCGTCCAACGAAGCGTTGAAAGAAGGCTCACCGCTCGAAACGGCGTTTCGGACAAAGAATATCGCGCGCAGCGGCGCGCGGTATGGCGTGGATTTCGGCGCCAAGCCGGAGCCTGTTTTGACGCCGGAAGTTGTAAAGCGCGGCGACATCGAGATCGGTCGCTTTGAAGTAACGCGCGCGCAATTTGCAGAGTTCGACAAAGGCTACAAGTTCGACGCGGGTACGGACAATTATCCTGCAAACGGAGCCACGCTCGAGCAAGCGAAGGCTTACGTGGCGTGGCTTTCCAAGGCGACAAATCAAACCTGGCGCGTTCCGAACAAAAGCGAAGTCGCCTCCCTGTACGAAAAGAAGGACAACGAAAATACGCTCGACTACTGGGCCGGATACGCGTTGAATCCGGAAGACGCCGCGCTTCTCCGAAAAAAAGCGTCGGAACTGTCCGGCAACGCAGCTTTACTCAAGCAGGTTGGCAGTTTCGCGGGCCAGGGCAAAGAAGAGGAAGAACTCATTTTTGATCTTGGCGGTAACGTCGCCGAGTGGGTTCTCCTGCCGGACGGAAAAGGCGAAGCCATTGGGGGAAGCGCGGACCAACCCGCCGATTCTCGTTCGACGCATGCCCCGAATGTGGCTTACACAGGGTTCCGCGTTGTGCGCGGCGCCGCCAAACCGGAAGCTGCGAAGCCTTGAATCGGCGGCCAGATTGGCACTTGTGGCGTTGACCGTCGGTGTTTAGCTTAAGTACAGGGCTGAGGAACCGGTCTGAAGATCGGCCACTATACGAGAAAGCACGCGAGTCGAGAGCGCGAGACAAACTATGAGCGACTTTGCACCTACGGAACGGACACAAGTTAAACGGCTGCCGAAGCGTGGGAAGTACGATGTCGAGACGGTTCGCAAGATTCTGGATGAAGCGTTTGTGTGCCACGTAGGATTTGTTGTGGACACTCAGCCGTACGTGATTCCGACGAACTTTGGCCGCGTCGGCGACACAGTTTATTTGCATGGCTCCGCGGCGAGCAGGATGTTGCGAACCCTGAGCGGAGGAATTCCCGTTTGCGTGACGGTGACGCTCGTCGATGGCCTGGTGCTGGCGCGTTCGGCGTTCCATCATTCGGTGAATTACCGCAGCGTCGTTATTCTCGGAACGGCAAAACTCGTGGAAGATTCCGCTGAAAAAATGGAAGCGCTGCGACTGTTCACCGAGCACATCATGAAGGGCCGCTGGGACGAAATCCGCTGGCCCAATGAACAGGAGATAAAGGGCACGACGGTGCTGGCGTTGCCGCTGGAAGAGGTTTCGGCCAAAGTGCGCGTTGGCGGTCCGGTGGACGACGAAGAGGACTATTCCCTGCCGGTTTGGGCGGGCGTTCTGCCGCTCTCGCAGACAAAAGGCGCTCCGGTGCCTGATACGCGGCTGAAGGAAGGCACGCCGGTGCCGCAATACATCTCGAACTATTCCCGATAGTGAAAACCTAACCGTGAGAAAACACGATACTTAGTAGAATTGCTTGCATTCCTCCCCCACGCCGGTCTTTTGTGCAAGAGTGCGCAAACCATTGATTCCAAACAAAACCCGCTGCACAGAATGCAAAAGAGCGCAAAGAGTGTGTAAGCGACTGATTACTTGAAACTTAGTTTGCGGGAATGGTCACCCTAGGGAGCCGACAGAATCGCGCCGGTCAAGCCCAAAGTCGGGACGGCGCCCAAATGGGGCGCGGGTCCTACTCATGCTTTTTTGCGCTTAGGCTTTTTCAGCTTTGCTGGCTGGCGACTGGATTTGCTGACCTTGGGGCGGCTGGGCGGGTCTTTTTCAAGGCGGGCGACGAATTTGGCGACGCGGCGTTCGACCGTGGCTTCGGCTTTGGCTGAGGTGAGATAGCGAACGATCTGGCGGCGCAGAGCGGTCGTCATGGCGCGGAATCGCCGCGCGGCTACTTTCGAGAATTTGAGCGCGGCGATGAGAGATGGCGGAAGGACCGGTTCGCGCGACTCTTCGTCGAGTTCCAGCGAGATTTCGACAACAGCGCCGGCGTCAATGCGAAGCTTTCTGTAAATGTCACCGTGAATGGCCAGGCGATGGCGGCTGTTGCCGCTGGGAACGAGCGTAGTGCGCAGCGGAAGGCCTTCGACAGTGCCGCAGACGGGGATTCGCTCTTTGGCGCTGCCAAGAGCGCGGCTGATTTCTTTCGGCACGTCGACAAAACGAATGAGCCAGACTTTGTAAATTCTAGCTGCGAAGACGTGGGGCGCGGGACTCACAGCACTATCACCGGCTTTCGATGTGCGAAATAGGAGCACGAAAAGCGGGCGCAGAATAACACAACGAAGCGGTCATAAGCCGGGGGCTGGTCTGCGCTACTGGGCTTTTGCGCCGGAGAAGGCGGTGGCAATGCCGAGAGCGATGAGCGAGCCGCCGGAGATGTTTTTCTGAATGCGAAGCCAGCGGAGATTGGCGCGCAGCCGGTCGGCGAGCGTACCGGCGAGCATGGCCCAGCAACTGTCACTGAGCAAACCCAACAGAGCGAACGAGCAGCCGAGGAAGAAGATTTGCGCGGAGACGTGTCCGCGCGAAGCGTCCACAAATTGGGGGAGGAAGGCGAGGAAGAAGAGCGCGGTTTTGGGATTGAGAAGGTTGACGAGGACTCCCTGACCGAAAATGCGGGCGAAGCTGTGCGGTACGGCGGAAGAGACGACGTGCGCGTCTGTTCTGCTTATTAGCGTACGCACACCGAGGAAAATCAGATAAAGCGCGCCGGCGAATTGAACGATGTGAAAAGCCCGCGCGGAAGAAACGAGAATCGCCGAGAGGCCGAGCGCCGCGGCGGTGGAATGAACGAGAGTGCCGACGGAGATGCCGGCGGCGGAGACGACGCCTGCTTTGCGGCCCTGGCCGATGGAGCGGCTGAGGATGTAGAAGACGGCGGGCCCGGGGATGAAGAGGAGAATGAGGGCGCCGACGAGAAATAGCGGGAAGGTTGAGGGAATGTGCGGCATGGGAAATTGGATGCTGTCGCGCGAAAAAAGAGCACAGGCTGAAGCCTGCGGCCACACGGAGTGGCAAAATGGCTCGCCCGGGCAACGACAGTGGCATAACGGCAGCAGTGGTCGTCGGTAGCACAAGCAGGAGTGCCTGTGCTGCCGTCAGAGCCGGAGAGATTTCCTCGAATCAGGCAGAAAGCTGGGCGGTCACTCCGGCTTGATCCCAATTTTGCCAGGCTTCGACGAAGCGGCCGTCTTTGATGCGGACGATGGAGATGCCAGTGGCTGTCAGATTCTTTCCAGAGGCTTTGTCGCGGCACTCGACTGTCCAGCGAAGAGAAGCAAGGTCTCCTTCACCTAGCGAGACGCCGGGCGTCACGCGAATGTCCGAGAATTGCTCGCGAAGTGCATCGTGGAACCGTTGAAATTCCCGGGGACCGCGAATTTGAACGGCGCCGTCGTGAAGGATGCATTCCGGGGAAAAAAGCTCGGCAATCACTTCGGGGCGGCTTTGATTCCAGACTTGTTCGAACCAACGATGGACGAGAAGTTTGTTCTGCTCGGAAGACGAAAGCGATTGGGCTTGGGATGACATGGGAATTACCTCGGACGGAACTAGTGCGGCGAGTATACAGCCGGGGAGGCCGAAGGGCTAGTGGCTAAGAATGTAGAACACGGTACGACCGGGGATGAAGAGCAGGATGAGTGCGCCGGCGAAAAACAGCGGATAGGCGGATCGAGTGTGGATCCGTTTGAATTTTGATACTCAGTTCCGCACAAAAGCGACACAGGCGGAAGCCCATGTCGCCAGGCCAAGAGCAAGACATTCAGTGATGCCCGCTGCCCCCGTCGAACCACCCATGGTCGCCAGCACCGGAATCGCTGGAGTAGTGATCGGCAGAGTGGCCATCATGATGAACGGCTTCGTGACCATTTGCCTGATGATGGGGGCCATCAACACTATCGGGCGAGAAGAGGCCAGGGTCTCCGCCTTCTTTACGACCTGCGCGCATCATCTGAAGCGACTTCCAATTGGAGCGTAAACGAACCGGGGCAGATCCCGCCAAAAAAAGGATAAGAACGGCGAACGCGACTTAGAGTATTGCCATGCGCACTCAATGGCAGCCGCAACCACCGCCACAGCAGGAGCCACCTCCTCCGGAGGAGGGAGTGAATGATTTGGATGACCCGCCGGCGATCGTGGAGCTAAAGACAGAAAGCTGGAGCGTGGCTTTTTTGCCAGCGCATTTGGGGCAGGAGATTTCCTGCTGTTTGTTGAGAACGAGTTTTTCGAACTGGGTTTTGCAATCGTCGCAGATGTATTCGTAGATGGGCATTAGATTGGGCCTTCGAGGTTTGTCGACTACGATTATACGCCACGCCGCCTACGTCGATTCGACGATCAAGAACAAGATCATCCTTTCTGCCCGTTTGATCCATAACCAGCGCGACAAGCACCGCGAAATAAGACCGAGTGGCGGACACACAAATGTAGCGACGTACAAAAGGCCTTCTGCAATGGACGTTCTGTTACCGGTCTAACTCCAAACAAAAAGGGCCGCTTTGGAAAGCGGCCCTACAAGAGCTGATAGAAAAAGCCGTAACTAGTCGCCAGCGACTGGTTCAGCGGTTTGTTCGGCGGCCGGGGCGATGTTCACGGGCTTGTTGGCGTTCGTGAAGTTGGCCGGAACGGCTTTGGCGATGTCTGAAACGGTGCCGATCTGGACGACGGTCGGTTGCGGCTTCTTGAGAACGAGTTCTTCGTAGATGGCGCGAACCTTGGCGGCTTCTTCCCATGCCTTCTTGCGGCGGATGCGGTCTTCTTCGGCCGCAGTCTGAGGGATGTCGTGCTCGAGGTGGCGGACGCGGGAAGCGTCTTCCGCGTCAATCACGAGCGAATGTTCGAAGCTCTTCAGATCAACCGCTTTGCCCTTGGCGTAAATCTCGTGCTTGCCATGGGTCTTGTACCATTCGGCGACAGTCGCGTTTTTGTGCATGTTCTCGATAATCTGGCGCCAGCCTACGCCGGTGTTGTAGGCGCAGAAGCTGATTTCACCCTGCTGCGTGGCGTACGGGATGATGCACATTTCGGTGCGGCGGAAATCGTAGTTGAAAAGATCCTGGAACCACATGCCGGCGATGAAGAGGAAGTTCCACGGATCGGTCTGGCGGCGCTTCATGGCGTCGCTGAAATCGCGCTCCGGCGAAGTGCGGCCGTACTTGGTGTCCGACTTCTTGGTGAGCGCCCAGGTCTTATCGAACTTCTTGAAAAGATCCCAAAGCTTCAAGCCCTTGGGCCCCTGGAACGGGTGGTAGTTCTTGAGCAGAGCCATGCCCATCATGAAGTTGGAGAAGCCCTTGCCGCGCGCCGCGTCTGTGATAGCGGTGACGTCTTTCGTCAATTGCTGCGCATCGAGGAAGCGCGGAACGGGAGCCCATTCCTTTGTCTCCTTGTTGATCATGATGGCGGTACCGACGCCGCAATTCGGGTGGCAGCCGCAAGAGAGCGAACCCCACTGGGATTCGTTGCCCTTGACCATGTCCGCGAAGCCCGCGAAGGTGGAGATGAAAGAGATGGGGAACCAGTCGCGCGTCGGTTCGACTTTGCCGACTTGCGCGCTGACGTCCTGCGCGAGGTGCGACAAAGTGTAGCGCTGGCGGAGGCGGCGTTCCGGAGTGATGTCTTCGTCGCGGCCAGTAAAGGAAACCGGCTGGAAGCTGACGAAAGCGATCTTCTTGGGGTTTTCCATCGCGAATTTCACGACAGTGCCGACCTGATCGTTGTTCACATTGTTTACGATGGTGACTACGAGAACGATTTCGATGCCGGCTTCGTGCATGTTTTCGATGGCGCGAAGCTTGACGTCAAAGAGATTGCCGATCTGGCGGTGGCTGTTGGCGTCATTGCCGATGCCGTCGAATTGCAGGTAGGCGTAACGCATGCCCGCTTCGAATGCCTTGCGGGAAAATTCCTTGCTCTTGGCAAACTCGATGCCGTTGGTCGCGGCTTGAACAGAGTTGTAGCCGATCTTGCGGGCGTAGGCGACGGCGTCAAGAAACAGCGGGCTCATGGTGGGCTCGCCGCCGGAGAACTGCACGGACATCTGGCGGCGCGGCTTAATCTTGAGTGCGTTGTCGAGAATTTCTTTGACTTCATCCCAGCCGAGTTCGTGGACATAGCCAACCTGGTTGGCGTCCATGAAGCAGGGGTCGCACATCATGTTGCATCGGTTGGTGAGGTCGACGGTGAGAACGGAGCCGCGGCCATAGCGAACGGTTGAGGAACCATGCTTGTGAAGGTCTTCGTCGTTGTGCGCGGGAATGTCGCGGCCGGGGAATTGCGATTCGATCCACTTGAGGAAGTTGGCGTCGATGGCCATCAGGTCTTCATAGTGGCCGTGAATCGGGCAATCCTTGACCATCCAGACCTGGCCGTCGCGTTCGATAATCTGCGCTTTGATTTCGCCGACTTTTTCGCTCATCAAGTCGCGCCAGTCTTTTTTGCCGGCGATGATTTCGTTGCGGGCTTCCTTGACGCAGCCCGGGCAGAGCGAATCGGTTTGCCGCGGGAAGCCAAGCGTGGGCTTGGTCTTTTCCCAGGACTTCAGCAGCGGCTTGTCCGACCACTGAGGAGTGACGGACGGATTTGGATTGCGCTTGTTGAAATATTGAATGGAGTTAAACGTGACCGCAGCGGCTTTGCAAAGGATGTAATCGAGACTGCGCGCGATCTGAGTACCAATCGTGTTCGGCATGAACCTCTAGCCCTCACTTTCAAAGTGACGAGACAAATTTACCTACAGAATTAATGGCCCACTTGCCCTAATTGGAATAAGCAGGAAAAGCCTCCCAAACAGATCCCCCGAGGCCATTTCCAACGTACCACGCCCAGTGATACGTGCCTAAGTCTTTCGGCATGTATAGTTTGCCCGCTCGTAGGGGGGTAGGCTAGCGAGATACGGCGAATGGGGAAAATCAGGGGTTGGATGGGGTAAATGGGGGGTTATTTGGGTGGTTTTGAGGGGGTTAATGTTCGGGTGCAGGGGGCAAAAAAGCAGGGTCAAAAGGGTTAGGAGAGCGAAGTTTGCGTGGTAACGACGGGGAAAAATCAGGACTGCGAGTTCAGAATCGGCCGGAGGATGGCGATGACGAAGTGGGCGAAGTGTTCGGCACCTTCGTCCAGTTGGAGCCAGCGGACGACGCAATGGTCGCCGAGATATTTGGCAACGCGCGTTTCTGGAATGCCAAGATGATCCGCAAGAAGCGGTTTGATGGAGATGCCGGTGCGGCGATTGCTGCCGCCGCGCGCCATGTTGGCGATGGCGATGCGAAGCGTGTCGCAGGCTTCGACGTAGTAGTAGGTGGTCATATCGTCGTCGGTGAGAACAAAAACGCCGGGACCAGCAGGAGCGCGATCGGCTTGATCGAGCTTCACAGCGGCACACGTTAGCAAACGGCGAAACTGCATTTCGAGAAGAGAGATGCGCGAAGAGAGGCCGGGATCGCCGAAGCGGCCTTTTACACCGGGGCCGGAGATTTCGGCGGCGGGCTCGACGGGGAGACGCGGAATTGAGCGGCTGTCTACGACGCGCGGCGGGGCGATTTCGACGAGAGTAGACGGCGCGGACGAAGTTGGCTGAGCCGGATGCCGAACGGCTGGCGTTGCGGAGGATGGCGCAGGCGCCTTGCGGCGATTACGGCCACCGCGACGTCCGCGACGGCGACCGTGCTTTGGTGCCTCGGCGTCAGCGGACCCTGGCGCGGCTTCTGGGGAGTCTTCGTCGGAAGCAGAAGCGTCAGAAGGTTGCGCGTCAACAGGCGCGCCGCTTGATTCGACGGTCTCGGACGAATCTTCGGCCAGCGAAGATTCCGTGGCGGCCGAACGGGGAACTTCCGGAACTGGCAGCACTTCGCCTTCCGCGGGAAGCGTGCCGCCGAGCCGTGAAATGCATTCTTCCGATTTCGTCTTCCAGTCGCCACGGCGAAAGCGCTGCCAGGAAATTGCGTACCACTTCACTGCGTCATCCGGCAGATTAACTGTTTCAAGATGGCGCGCGAGTTCGAACGCGACCATAGCATCGCGCGTTTTTTGAAAAAGATTGCAAAGCTGGCCGGCGGGATCTTTGCTTCCCTTTGCGCGGCGAATGCGAGCTGTGATTTGTTTCCAGTCAGCCATCGAGAGATTGTGTGGAGGCATTGTAGCAGTGACAGGCGGCACGCTACCAGCGACGCGGAGAAAAAGAGTGGCAAGGCGGATTGCGGCGAGGCGCGGAGAGAAGAGTTCCAGTACTGGTCGGACCTGGAACAGTGCTTCGCGGGCAAAGATCCCTAACAGACGCGTTTACTCATTGACGTTGCCACAGCCAGTGAGTATTCTTTTTTTGGCCCAAAGGGAGGCCTGATGGCGCGCTTGCGTGCATTGTTTTGCGTAGTGCTTTCGGCTCTGTTCGTCGTTTCGACCGCGACGGGATCGTCTTCACCGGCAGTTGGAACCGTGACGTCGGCGTTGGGAGCTCATGTTGGATCGGCTCCCGCAACGACGGGCGCAACCGTGTTCAGCGGCGACAGACTTAGTACCCAGCAAACAGGAACTTTGCAGATTCGCGCAGGGGCGGCCAGATTGATGTTATCAGCTGCCAGCGCGGCCATGGTGTCTGACGCGAACGGAACGCCGGGCGCGACGCTGCTGCAAGGGACAGCGGTATTTTCCACAGCGAACGCGAAGGCATTTGTGCTGCACGCTTCGACGGCGGATATTCGCCCGGGGACGGATGCGCCGACGGTCGCGCAAGTGACATACGTGAATTCGAAAGAACTGGTCGTGCGGAGCACGCGTGGATCGCTCTCGATAACCGTTGACGGCGAAACACAAACGGTGCCAGAAGGCACGGCGTACCGCGTGATTCTCGACCCCGATTCGTATCTGGAAACGACCGTAACTGCGGCACAAGGTCCGGCGGGGGCTGGCGCAGATCGCACGAGAAACCGCCCACTGAAAGCGGGCCGCAGCCGATTCCTGTTGATCGCGATAGTGATTACTGGCGTGGCGACAGGCATCGCGCTATACGAAGCCCTGGAAAGCCCGCACAAGCCGTAAGTGTTCGACCGGCGAAAGCTTCTCCAAAACTTAAAAGAGCGGAAGTGAGACCGTTGCCTAGAGCGTTGCGATGACGTCTATTTCGACGAGCGCATCCTTCGGCAGACGCGCAACTTCCACCGTCGAACGCGCAGGCGGCGCGGCTGGAAAATACTTGGCGTAGACTTCGTTCATCGCGGTGAAGTCGCTCATGTTCTTCAGATAAACGGTTGTTTTCACGACACGATGGAGATGGCAACCGCCAGCTTCCAGAATTGCTTTCACATTTTCAAGGACGCGTGCAGTCTGCTTGGCGATGTCGCCGGTGACGAATTCATTCGTGGCGGGATCGAGCGCTACCTGGCCGGAAGCGAACAACAAACCACCGGCTTTGATTGCCTGCGAGTAAGGACCGATGGGCTTGGGGCCCCGGTCAGTAAGAACAACGTCCTTCATGGGTGAGTCTCCTTGGATGAATTGGTTCCAGAATTCGCGGCCGGCGCGACGGCCATCCTATAACGCGTGCGAAACTCTTCGGGAATGGCCGGGTGCTTGAGCCACTGCCGAATAAACGCGCCTTGCGTTTCGTGGGCTTCCGCGTCGAGCGACGCGACGAGATCCTCCAAGCCGATTTCTCTTCCACGGCGATCCGCGAGCATGGATTTGAGCGCTGCGTGAAATGGCGCGCGGCCGACTTTGTCTTCGAGGGCAAAAAAGAAAAGACCACTTTTGGCCCATGCGGCGGAGTAGGAGCAGTCATCCAAATTCGCAGGACGCGGCAGAATCACTTTTTCCTTGCAGGTTGCTGCGCTGCGATCGAATTCAGCAATCAGGTTGCGAATGCGTTCGGCGCGCGCTTCGCCGCCATCCTCGACGGCCTGAGCTTCCCAGCCTGCGTAGGGCGCCAAGGCGTCCATAGGAAGCGGAGATTGATCGAACGCCACGTGGGCGATGCCGCCGAACCAGGTGTAGGCGAGCTCGAAATTCACGTCTTCGTAAAACTTGCGTCCGGCCAGTCCACGGTCGACCCAGGCTTGTTGCACCAAGATGGTTCCCGGCAGAGCGCCGCAGCCAAAGTTCTGCACGGGAATGACACATTCAAGAAGCCGTATCGAAAGGGCGCGGTTCGCAGGCGTACCGTATTCCGTTTCGTAATAGTGAGCGCGCGTCGAGATGGATGTCGCGGCAGTTTGCGCTACGGCTGCATCGACAGGCTTGCGCATCCAGAAGAGAACATCGCGTCCGCCCGAGTCAATTCTCGATTCCACATAGTTGCCGCCTGCGGCGAAGGGGGCAAAGCCATGCGGCAGTTGCGTGAACGAATAGAGCCACTCGCCTCGCGAACTGGTGCGCCTCCCCGCCGTGCCGCTCGCGTGAGCCAGGTCTCCGGCAGGTACCCGGACCGCGATCGTCCATTTCTTGGGTGGAACTCCGCCAGCGGCGAAAATATTCTTCGGCGGCAACAAGACGGGATTCCAGCTTCCGGGGTAGGCAAAAAACGTGTCCCGACTGACGGCGAGGAAGCTGCCGAGATGAGAGCCAGAACTGAGTTCGTAATCGAGAATGAGAGTGCGCCTTTGTTTCGGCCGCCAAGCTTCCGGCCAGCGGAGCTCGATAGTGTCGCCCTGTTCCGAGAGGTTTGCCGGACTTATTTTCTGAAAAGAGATGGATTGATTGTTCCAGTGAGCGATGGTGCCTTGGCGGTGAAACGCTTCGGACGACGAAAGGGTAATCTGAATAGCTTCGAGGGGTTGATTGCCGGAATTGACGAGTTGATAGGTGGCGCGAACAGCGAGATGAGGTTCCGGTGAAGGGATATAACGCAGTTCGAGGTTTTGTTTTTGAATCGTGTAGCCCGGACCGAGGGCCATCGAACAACCGCCAACGATGAACAGTGCAAACGAAAAAAAGATGGCGAACGAAAGGAATTTGGGGCTCGAATGTTGCAAGGTAAGGCGATTGTAGCGAGAGGCAGTTGCGGAAGCAAAGCACAGTTCAACGGGAGACGATCAGCGCGCTTTACGCCCGCGAATGCTGGTGAAACCCGTGTGGGAGTGAGCGAGCGATTTCTGGCGCCCGGCGGCCTCGGCCTGACCTTGCGCGTCGGTCATGCCGTTCTGAATGCGATAGACGATATCTTTTTCGCTGAGTCCGGTATTTTTTAGAGCCGCGATGGTATTGACCGACATGGTCGGCACGCCCTTCAAGCGCCGATCGAGAAGCCATTGAACGGTTGGATCGGAGAGACCGACGACATGCAGCATGACCGCGTCACCACCGATGGAATCGAGCTTATCGGTCTGCGCGATTTGAAGGATGCGGGCTTCCGAGAAATTTGCGCCGGCAAGGTTGCTGACAGGGTCTGTCGCGGAAAAAGAATGCTGGTGATCGTGCGCGATGCGCACAAGGGCAACAATCGTTTCTTCGCTGATACCGGCTTTTTTGAGGCGGATGAGTTCCGGCAACTCCAGGTCCGTGGTATTCAATTTTTTCAGGTCTTCGATCGTGCCGGAGTAAAAACCGGCTTCTTTCATCGGGCGGTAGTCCGTAAAGGGGTGGCTTTGGCAGCCGCCCAAAAACGTCGCCAACGCGAGGCCGATCAACCTGGGCGAGATTCTCATGAGAACAGTTTATGCAAGATAAGGTGGACGGATGCGCTGTGTGCCGTGGGCGATACCCGTCCGAAGGGGCAGGCCGGTATCAGCTAGCGCCGGCTTGATAGACGCGCTCGACGCCGAGGACGCCGGTGATCTTCCGGATGTTGGCGAGAATGGTTTCGAATTGGCGGCGATCGACGATTTCCAGGCTGGCATCAATTCGCGCGTTGTTGCGATCCGGCCGGCTTTCCAGATTGCGGATATTCGAGCCGGCACCGCTGATGACGGCGGTGATTTCGGCGAGTAGGCCGGCGCGATCTTTGGCGCGAATGGCGAGCTGAATCGGGAACGTCGTGGCGGATTCCCCGCCCCATTCGACGGCGATGCGGCGTTCTGTTTCATACATCAGGTTCTGGACGTTCGGACAGAGTTTGGTGTGAACCGCAACGCCGCGGCCGCGCGTGATGTAACCGGTGATGTCGTCGCCGGGAATCGGATTGCAGCATTTCGCGCGAAACACGAGCAACCCGTCGTGGCCTTTAACGATGAGCGGCGCTTCACCCATGCCGAGCATGCGCTTAACGGTTCTGACGATAGTCGGCTTTGCATCGTCGGCGTCCGCGTCCGACGGCTTCGCGTTTTCGCCAAGCACCTTGGAAATAATCTGACGCGCGGAATATTTGCCGAACCCAACGGCAGTATATAGATCTTCGATCTTGGAAAGGCCGTGATCCTCGGCGACTTTTTCGAGGTCGGCTTCCGGAATCTTCTTGAGGGCCTTGCCGAAGGCGCGCGATTCCTTTTCGAGAAGGCGCTTGCCCATGTCGGTGGCTTCTTCCCGCTCGTGGAGATTGATCCAATGGCGGATTTTGCTGCGTGCGTGGGAAGACTTGGCAAAGCTTAGCCAATCGCGGCTCGGCGTATGGCCTTTTTGCGTCAGAATCTCGACAACGTCGCCATTCACGATTTCATGGCGCAGCGTAACCATCTGACCGTTCACTTTTGCGCCGACGCATTGGTGACCGACTTCCGTGTGAACCGAGTACGCGAAGTCAACCGGCGTCGCGCCGAAAGGGAGTTCGAGCACGCGGCCCTTCGGAGTAAATGCGTAGACTTCCGCGGGCGCAAGATCGACTTTAAGGGTATTGAGGAATTCCCCGGGTTCCTGCAATTCCTGGGACCATTCAATTAGCTGGCGCATCCAGATGATGCGTTGGTCGTCGTCGCCGCTGACGGGTTTGCCATCCTTGTATTTCCAGTGGGCGGCGACGCCTTCTTCGGCGATGCGGTGCATTTCCTGGGTGCGAATCTGCACTTCGAATGGCTGGCCGCCATGGATGACGGTAGTATGCAGCGACTGATAAAGATTCGGCCGCGGCATGGCGATGTAATCCTTAAAGCGGCCGGGAACTGGGCGCCAGATGTGGTGGACGACGCCTAGCGCCGCGTAACAACTGCGTTCGGAGTCCGTGACGACGCGGACGGCGAGTAGATCGTAAATCTGCTCGAGGCCGCGGCCCTGGCGGACGATTTTGCGGTGGAGCGAATAAAGGCTTTTGCGGCGGGCTTCGAGTTCGGCGGGAATGCCATTTTCCACCAGTTTGGTGCGAATGGTGGACTGCACATCATCGAGAAAACGGTTGTGGATCTCGGCCTTGTCGGCGACTTCTTTTTGGAGGGCGAGATAAGCTTCCGGCTCAAGGCAGCGGAAAGAGAGATCTTCCAGTTCGTTGCGGATCACGCCCATGCCGAGTCGGTGCGCGATGGGCGCATAGATATCAAGCGTTTCGCGGGCGATGCGCTGCTGTTTTTCCTGCGAGAGAAATTCAATGGTGCGCATATTGTGCAAGCGATCGGCGAGTTTGACGACGACGACGCGGACGTCGTGCACCATGGCGAGCAGCATCTTGCGAACGTTTTCCGCCTGGCGCGCTTCGGGAGCAAGCATATTGAGGCGGCCGATTTTCGTGACGCCTTCCACGAGACGGGCGGTTTCTTCGCCAAAACGTTCCTGAATGCGTGAGACGGGAAACTCGGTGTCTTCAACGACATCGTGAAGGAGCGCGGCGGTAAGAGTTGTGGCGTCCATGCGCATATCGGCCAGGATGTGCGCGACCTCGAGAAGGTGCGTCATGTACGGGTCGCCGGAGCGGCGAAGCTGGTCGCGGTGACGTTCCGCAGCAATTTCGTAGGCGCGACGGACTACCCAGGGATCTTCGGCGGGACGATTCTTGCGGAGTTTCGTGAGCAATTCTTCCAGACGGGCGTCCAGCTGGCGCTGTGTGCGCTCGCGGTGAAAATGCAGGGGAAGATTACTGGAGCCCGACATTTGCCTAGTTTACGCCTGCAGAGGGAAAACGGCGAACCGCCGCAGCCGGTGTTGCCGAAGCGCGGCACTCACTGCAAAGCGCCGTAAAAGCTTCTGGCAGTCTCACTCATGAAAGAAAAACGGCGCCTTGCGGCGCCGCTTTCCGGAAATATCAAAATGAGGTCAAGGTGCGGGTCAGGAAGCGGCCGGCGCCGGCTGCGATGCGCGCTTCTGCTTAACTTCCTTGACCTTGTCTACGAGGTCGTCGGCTTGTTTCTGGAGCTCGGCGCGCTGGTCCGCGCTATCCACGGCATCGGCCTTGCGGCGATAGAGAAGATTCAGGTAGGCCATGGCGTCGTCATAATCCGGGCGCAAATCGATCGCCTTCTTGAGATTATCGATGCCTTCGTCGATCATGGTGCCGTACTTCGCGACGTAATCCGTGCGGACGGCGCCCGGAAGCGCGTCGGTTTCCTTAACCTGCTTCTTGATGTTCTTTTCGTTGTAGTCCTTGCGAAGCTCGGCGTTGCCGCGGAATGCGAGCGTCCAATCGATAACGCCGATCCAGTAATAGGGCTCAGGGTCTTCGGGCTTAAACTGGATGTGCATCTGATGGTATTTCTTCGATTCTTCGAACATCGCCGGCGTGTAGGGAGTACCGGCCATCTGGAAGAGGATCGAGCCTATACCGTCGATCGCGTTGAGATTCTTGGGATCTTTTTCGAGAACTTCCTTGAATTCCTGAACTGCCTGTTCGCCCAACTTTTTGTTCTGGTCAGAAGGCGCGCCGGGGATGTATTGCGTGGCGTACGCGGTGGCGAGGTAGAGCCGCGCGTTCATGAGATCGGGATCGGCTTCCTTGGCTTTCTGGAATTGGTCGACGGCTTGATCGTACTGGCCGTTCTTGAAAGCGGTCACGCCCTTGTTTAGAAGGTCGCGTGCCTTGAGCTTGTTGCAGCCGGAAAGGCCCGCCGCGAGAATGACGAGCGCTGCCGCAGCTGCCGCGCGACGAGCGATTGAAAGCGATGCGTAAGTCATCGAAGCATCCATCCCTGCGAGAAGTAGGTTCCGCCCTGTGAGGGGCCATTTCATCACAATCAGCGAGATTGTTCCAGCTTCGGGGTCAACAATCCCACGGACAGGTCCAGCTGCCGCATCACATCCAATACGCGTGCAACCGTTGCAAACTCTACAGGAGCTTCGCCTCGAATGAAAGCAATTCTACGAGCGCGCCCCTTGTAAACTTCTTCCAGCCTGGGAGCAAGCCGTCCCCAAGTGACGGACTCCTCGTTAATTTTGAGCGAGTCGTCTGACAGCACCTGGACAACGATGGCGATCTCGGGATGCAGATCGACCGCCGAAGATTCAGAGGGCTGAGGCAACTGCGCATCAAGCCCAGTCTGGTGGTGCGGAATGATCATAAAGATCACCAGCAGCACCAGGAGAATATCAATCAGCGGAACGACATTCGGATCCGCCGCAACACCACGCCTGCCACCAACCTGCATTCCCATGAGTCACCTCGCAAAGATTGCCTGCGAGAGGACTCTCACATCCTGCGAACGAGCAAAACAAAAACTACTGACCTGCCTCGAGCTTGGCGGTGATCAAGCCGATCTTGTCGATACCGGAACCGCGCATGATGTCGATGGCTTTGGCAACGTCCTGGAACATGGCTTCGTTGTCGCCCTTAACGAAGGCGATTTTCTCCGCGCGTTCCTTGAAGATCTGCTCGATACGAGGGCCCAGCTGATCCCAATTGGAGTCTTCCTGGTTAATCTTGACCTTGCCGTCCTTGCTGATCTGGACGACAACGGTCTTGTTTTCCAGTTCCACATCTTGTTTCTGATTGGGATTCGGCTGAGGCACAAGGGTATCAAGCCCCTTGGGAATCAAAGGTGTGATCACCATGAAAATGATGATCAGCACGAGAAGAATATCAATCAGCGGAACTACGTTAGGTGACGAGAGCGAGCCACTCTGTTCACCGACATCCATCCCCATTGTGTTATCTCCTAACCAACTGCAAGCATCCCTGAACTTGCTTTAGCGAGACCGCGCCGGGTGGGAGCCAGCGCGGCATATCTTGCATAAGCGCAAACGAATGTACCGAACCGAGCACGTGGAGCCGTTCAATCTCCTGTGTTGCCTTCCGGAGGCGGAGGCGGAGTCTTGGACTGGGCCTTTTCAGTGAGCAGACCAAGCGAATCCACGCCGGCGGAACGAATCTCGTCCACTACGGCAACCACATCGCCGTACTTGGCGCGAGCATCGCTCTTGACGTAGACCGTTTTGTCGAGACGATTGGTCAGCTTGTCCTTCACCTGACCAGTGATGTCTTCTTTGCCCACCTTGACGTTGTTCAGGAAAATACTGCCGTCGCGGGTAACGGCGACAACAATGGCGTCGTCCTTGTCCGCTTCCTTCATCTCATGGGCGTTGTTGGTCATCGCCAGATCCACCGGAGTGGTCTTCTGCAACATCGGCGTGATCACCATGAAGATGATGAGCAGGACCAACATGATGTCCGCCATCGGAATCACGTTGGGCGCAGCCATCTGAGCACCGGCTTGTGGCTTATAGGCCATAAGGTTCTCTTACTTACTTCTTCGCGCCACGGCGAAGAATGAAGTAGTTGATGAGCTCCATGGAGGAGTTGTCCATCTCGACGTCGAACGCTTCGACGCGATTGGTGAAGTAGTTGTACGCCCACACCGCAGGGACGGCGACGAAGAGGCCGAGCGCGGTGGTGATGAGCGCTTCCGCGATACCGCCGGCGACTGCCGACAGACCGGTTGCCTTGTTCGCCGAAATGCCCCGGAACGCGTTCAAGATGCCGACGACCGTGCCGAACAGACCGACGAACGGCGCGGTGGAACCGATGGTGGCAAGCGCCGAAAGGCCGCGCTTCATTTCCGCGTGCACGATGGCGACCGAGCGCTCGAGACCGCGCTTAGCGGCTTCGATTACTTCGGCGTCGCTCACCTGCTGCGAAGCGGATTGAAACTCGCTGAGGCCCGTGGCAACGACCTTGGCGATGTGGCTCTTCTTGTTGCGCTCGGCGATGGCGATGGCTTCATCGAGCTTGCCATCCTTGAGCGCACCAGCAACCTGCTGCACGAACACGCGCGATTGCTTGCGCGCGGCGCTGTACATCAGGGCGCGGTCAATCATGACGCCGATGGAGTAAATCGAGAGAAGAAAAAGAATAATAACAACAGTGAGGGCGAGCCCTCCCATGTGGCCAAGCATGCTGCGGATGTCCCAACTGACCTCGGTTTGAAACATCATTGCTGCGTACAGAGTGGCTAACATTCGTTTGCTCCTTATTTCATTGCGGCTCCGGCGATGCCGGAAGGCGCGAGAGATAGATGAATCGACTCAGTCCGCCGCGCTTGTCCCACGACCGGCGCGGCGCACCGTTTGCTGCATCCCTACGAAGCCAGAGAGAAAATGACGTCAATAGTGGTGTCGACTTCGACGGGTTCACCATTGAGGAGCGTCGGACGATACCGCCATTGGCGGACGGCGTCCAGCGCGGACTGTACTAATAGTGGATGGCCGGAGAGCACTTCGAGTTGCTGGACAGTGCCTTCTTTGGAAATGATGGCGTGCAAACGAACAGTCCCAGCTACGCGCGTCTGCCGCGCGAGCGGAGGATAGACCGGATTAACTTTGTTGATGAGCGAAGCAGCCGTCACCGCACCACCTTGACGGATGCGCGACTGCGTCGGCTTCGGAGGCGGAGGACCGCCGCCTGCGCCACCAATTACGCCGCCGAGAACACCGGCCATGCTGCCACCAGCAACGCCGCCCGGGACGCCGCCCTGCATACCCATCGCGCTGGGATCGGGTTCGGCTTCTTCCTTAATAATCTTTACTTCCTTGGGGATGACCTTTGGCGCGACCAACTGATTGTTTTGCATCAGATGGACTTGCGGCTTGACCTTAACCACCGTAGCTGGAGGCGGCGGAGGGGGCGGAGGCGGAGGGGGCGGCGCCACGAGCATCGTGGTCAACATACCCTTCGGCAGCGCTTCCGTGTAAATCAACGGGATCAAAACAAGGATGAACAAGAAACCGACCTGCAAGAGCATGGAAATGACGACAGTCCATGGCTTGTTGGTCTTCTTGGACGTTGGGCTCGATACCACCATCTCTTCAAACATGGTCCCTACCTCCTCCCAGCGGGTGCGAGTCGTCCTGCGGCGCTCTCACTCACGCGGGCTTGCGTGCCGGCTGCGATCCGGAGCCTGCGGCCTCACTCTTGTCTCGCCAGTGATGCCAGAAGACAACGAGAGGCGCAGCAATACCGAAACTGGAGTACGTTCCTACCACAATCCCCACCACCAGGGCAAAGGAGAAAGCACGAAGCACCTGGCCGCCCATCAGGAACAAAACGAGCACGGTGAGAAAGGTCAATCCGCTGGTGAGAATCGTCCGCGAAAGTGTCTGGTTGATCGACTTGTTGACCAGCACCGCGAAGTCTTCTTTGCGCAGCAAGCGCCGGTTTTCGCGGATGCGATCGAAGATGACGATCGTGTCGTTCATCGAATAACCGACTAGAGTCAAAAGTGCTGCGATAACCGTCAGCGAAATTTCGAAATGCAGCAACGAGAAAAAGCCGAGCGTAATGAGAACATCGTGAAACACGGCGAGAACCGCGGCTGCCCCGAAAACCCACTCGAATCGGAAGGCAATATATACCAGCATGCCTGCCAGAGCAAAGAGGGTAACCCAAATTGCCTGCCACTTTAGCTCGGCGCCGACTTTCGGTCCCACGATTTCGGTGTTGCGAATCGTAAAGGGGCCAACGGAGAAATTATCCTTCACGACGGAAACGACAGCGGGAGTTGATCCGTCCACGCGCGACAGCTCGGAAAGATCCGTGACCAGGCCGAGGCCGCTAGCCACTTTGTCGCGATAATCGAGAAGCTTCTTTGCGAGCAGCGTGTACCGATCGCCTGCCGATGTTCCCAGATTGAGCGGATCTTTCTGGTTGAGAATCGCCGCAAGAGAATTAAGCGGGGCGAGATTGAAGTCAGCCTTACCGGTATCCGACACGCCGTATATAGCGTTGAGCGCCGAAAGAACCCGCGCTTTGCTGGAATCGATGGCTTGATCGTCTGAGCCTTTCTGCTCGACGAAGATGAGGACTTCATTCGAAGCCTGGCCCGGAAGTCCGCTGTCACTGACGGCTTGAATTTCAGCGCCGCCTAGCCCCTGCACCGTGAGACTCTTGCGGAGCTCGTCGACTGTCGGAGCTTTGGCGAACCGGACGTCCACGTTTGTGCCACCCTTAAAATCGATGCCGTAATAAAGACCGCCCTTTTGCCAGATGGAAAACCAGCCTATGAGCAGAAGAATGGCGCTAAGAGCATAGAAATACTTGGCTTTGCCCATCCAGTCGATATTGGGCTCTTTGAAGAACTCGATCATCCGGTTTTGCTTCCCTTCCTTAGACTCCAAGCGCTTGCCGATTGTTCCCGGTGCGCCGGACGGTCCAGGCGGGTGGTAGCCCGCCATATTGCCGATTCCGGGCCATCGAACCAATCCCCCCGAAGTACAGAAAAAGAGTAGGAGGGCAGGCTTGATAGTCCTGGTACGGCTTAAATGCTCAATTCGGCCTGCCGTTCCATTTTTGACAGGTGGTACTGGAAAATCGTTTTCGAGACAAAGATCGCGGTGAAGACGTTGGCAATCAAACCGACGGTCAGGGTGACCGCGAATCCCTTGATCGGGCCAGTGCCGAACCAGAAGAGGAAGAAGGCAGACACGACCGTCGTCACGTGCGTGTCGATAATCGTGAGGAACGCTTTGTCGAAGCCAGCGTCGACGGAAGCAGCGGCGGATTTGCCGTTACGAAGCTCTTCGCGGACGCGTTCGAATACCAGAACGTTCGAGTCCACGCCCATGCCGATGGTTAAGATGACACCAGCGATGCCGGGCAAAGTGAGCGTGGCGCCAAACAAACTGAGCGCTGCCAGCAACAAGAGCAAGTTCAGGATCAACGCGAGAACTGCGTTTGCGCCAGAGAGCCGATAGTAGAAGACCATGAAGAGCATCACGACGACCAAGCTCAGAATGGAAGCCTGGACACCATGGCGAATGGAATCCTGACCGAGCGACGGTCCAACCGTGCGCTGCTCCAAATACTTGATGTCGGCGGGAAGAGCGCCGGCGCGAAGGACGAGCGCGAGGTCGTGTGCCGATTCCTGGCTGAAGTTCCCTTCGATCATGCCCTGGTCTTCAATCTTGCCGTTGATGTTCGGGGCGGATTCGATTTTGTGTTCGAGAACAATCGCCAACTGATGACCGATGTTCTGTTCGGTAAAAGGGCCAAAGCGCTTGGCAGCTTCCTGCGATAAGGTGAAGTTCACTTGCCACTGGCCAGGATTGTTGGGATTGCTGTGGGTTTCTTGCGCCGTGCGGAGGTCTTTGCCAGTGACGATCGGCGCGCGGTCTACGATGTACCAAAGCTCGGTGGCGGGAACCGCGCCAGGAGTGCTGCGCAATTCATTTTTTCCGGGCATTAGTTCGGCGCCTGGAGGGAGGATACCGCTGGTAGGAGCAAGCGCTTCTGCTTGCGAAGTGAACGGACCGCCCGGATGGACAAGGCGAAGCTCCAATTGGCCGCCAACTTGAATGATTTTCTTGGCGCGCAACGGATCGCCTTCCCCAGGAAGTTGAATAAGGATTTCGTTGTCTTTGCGGCCGTGAAATTGAACAATCGGCTCGGTCAAACCGAGTTGATTAATACGGCGCTCAATTGTTTCCTTGGACTGATTCATTGTGGATTCTTGAATGCTGGCGATGGCGGATTGCCGCAGTGTCAGCATGTAGCCGCTCGGCTCGCCCGTGGCGCTCGAAGCATCCCAATAGTTTCCATACTGCTGCGTAATAAAATCGCGAAACGCCGCGCTCTGCGTCGAATCGATATTCCGCACCAGAATATGCGTGTCATCAACGCGCCGAATCTCTTCGAACGGAATACTTTTGTCGCGCAGCTGCTTGTTGAGCCGGTCCACCATCTGGTCCGTTTCTTGCGCGATGGCGTCCTGTACTTGTACCTGGATGATCAAGTGCGTGCCGCCCTGCAGGTCTAGGCCGAGCTTGATCTGATGGTTGAAGTTGTCCTTGATCTGCGCGACGGACGTCGGAAACGTCGGCCACCCGATCAACAAATAGATCGAGAACAAAATAACGAACACTATGAATACAGCTTTCCACTTCAGATTAGGATTCATGATTGGAGAGTTGCGCGCAGAATCCGGCGGCAGGAGGTCTTATTTGGCATCTTCCGACGCCTCCACCTGCGCAATGGCCGAACGCGCGATGCGGATTTTAACCTGATCGGCGATTTTTAAAATAATGGTATCGCCGTCAATTCCATTCACCGTGCCGTAGATGCCGCTCGAGGTGACGACTTTATCTCCGCTCTTGAGCGCCTGCAGCATGGCCTGAACCTTTTTACGCTGCCGTTGCTGCGGCAGAATGAGCATCACATAAAAGATGCCCATGACGATGACCATCATCGTGAGTGGATTGCCGAGAATCCCCGCGGCACCACCTGTTGCTTGCATTAGGAACGCTGCCATCATCTTCCCGGTTGCCCCAATTCCTGCATTTCGCAAATTTGTTAAGACTTCGCTCAACCGGATATAGGTTCAGCGGCGCAGGCTGGCGCACTGCCCGCTTCCACTGCCCGCCCGATTACGGTTCATGTGCCGTACGGGGAGCGCGCTCGTTGGGCCGCCTTCAGGCCGGCCCGGATGCATACTTCGCGCGCATCTCGGATGAGAATTTTGCTAGGTTCCCAAACTCGATAGCCTCGCGGATTTGCCGCATTATGTCAAGGTAAAAGTGGACATTGTGGTGGGTCGCAAGAATTGCGGCTGTGAATTCTCCGGCGGCGAAGAGATGCCGAAGATAGGCACGCGTGTAACGACGGCAGACGCTGCAGCTGCACTTCGGATCGATGGGATTTTGATCTTCCGCGTAACGCGCATTCTTAATTAGGACGCGTCCCTGCGATGTGTAAAGGCATGCATGACGCGCCGCGCGAGTCGGCAGCACGCAATCCATCATGTCAATTCCGAGTGCGACGTATTCCGCAATCTGTTCCGGTTTGCCAACGCCCATCAAATATCGCGGGCGATCCTGCGGCAAGAATGCAGTGACTTCGTTCGTCATTTCGCACGTAACTTCATGCGGTTCGCCAACCGCGAGTCCGCCGACCGCGTAACCGGGAAAATCCATCTCCAACAATTGCTGTGCGCTTTCACGGCGAAGATCCGCGAACGTCGCGCCCTGCACAATACCGAACTGCCATTGCTTTAAATCGCCGCCGGGAGAGCGCCGCTGCTGTTCGAGGAAATAGTTTCGTGCGCGCCGCGCCCATTGCGTGGTGCGTTTGAGCGCAGACTCTGTCTTGTCGCGAGGCGCCGGCGTTTCGATACATTCGTCGAGCACCATCGCAATGTCCGAACCGAGCGCTAGCTGTATCTCGGCGGCTTTTTCCGGCGTGAGCAAATGCTCCGAGCCGTCCAGGTGCGATCGAAAACGCACGCCTTCGTCCGTAATTTTCCGCAACGCGGAGAGGCTGAAGACCTGGAAGCCTCCGGAATCGGTAAGAATGGCGCGATTCCACGACATGAATTTGTGGAGGCCTCCCATCCGCCGGACCAGTTCGTGGCCCGGACGCAAATAAAGATGGTAGGTATTGCCAAGAATAATTTCGGCGCCAAGTGCCTCAAGCGCTTCGTTGCGCAGACCCTTTACGGTGGCTTGCGTTCCAACCGGCATGAAAAACGGCGTTTCCACCGCGCCATGCGGCGTGGTGAGTCGGCCGCGCCGGGCCCGCTGGTCGGTCCGCGAAATGGAGAAGTGAAAACCCACGTTGCGAGTCTAGCAGGGCGGGGCAAAAGCCGGAAAAGACGTAGTAACAAGCCGCAAAAGTAACTCGATTTAATATTTGCAGTACCAGGACGTATTCAACGACACGCATGGGCAGGCCGCTGCAGTAAAGTGGAAGAGGTTTTCACACTCCCGTAACGTGGACCCGGTTGGGCCTGGCCCTTGCCTCAGGTAAATACCCTATCTTCATACAGTTGCAGCTATCCGAAAACAGTCGCTCGTGCGCGACGGTTGGCCTTTTGCTTGCACTCTCTACCCCGACGGAAGAGTGGAGTGTTCTCTCACCACACTCTAGAAACGAGACGACCAAAACTCATGAAGTCATTTTTGAAGCCCACACTTATCGCGGCGGTGATGCTCCTGGGGTTTGCCGGGGTGGCGACCGCGGATCAGATCTTTACCACGCCGACTGGAGCTGTTAACCCACTGACCGGACAAGCGGTTTCTGCGACGGCAGATTTCAGTCAGTCCGGTAGCACTTTGACGCTTACGCTCACGAACACTCTTTTGGGGATCAAGAGCGCCGGTCAATTGCTGACGGGCATTACTTTTACGCTGAGCGACGGCTCTGGCGTCTCTCTAAATTCTCAGACAGGCGACTTGATCAGTATAGCGTCCAACGGAACGGTGACCGACCTGGGAACGTTAACGCTGGGCTGGGGTTTCGGCTCGACAGGCGGTAACACTTTCGAAGCATGCGTAATCTGCACGGGGGGCGTAACCGCTACCGCTACCCCGGAGCAAGGAATCATCGGTCCTGGTCCCTACACGAGTGCGAACTCCTCGATTCTAGGCAATGGACCGCACAACCCGTTCGTGAACCAGAGTGCGGTTTTCACGTTCAACGTGCCGTCGAATGAGACCGTCAGCGATGTCGCGTTTTCTTTTGGTACACAGCCGGGCGCGAGCGTTCCGACACCGGAGCCGTCAACGCTGCTGCTCCTTGGTGCCGGCCTTTGCGCGCTTGCATGGCTGGTGTCCCGCCGCTCACACGCTTAAATCAAACCAAGATTACAAAAGCGCCGGCGACTCTCGCCGGCGCTTTTTCTTTTCAGATTGCCCTACGCCGGCGAGCCGCTGATCAACTCCACCGACGAGAGTTCTTGGTCCAGCCTAGCTTAGCCAACATCCAGCCCGCTTCAGGAGAAAACCCACACTAGCCCCGTGAAGAATAGGAGAATCGAGAACCAGACCGAAAGGACGATTCCAAATGACTTGCCCAAAGGAATTTTTTTGGGGTCGGCTGCCGAAAAACCGATGGCGAGTAGAATCACACACCATATCCCAAATATGTCGAGTGCTGTCAGCGGCACAACTTGCCAACCTGAAAGATCGGGCAGCATTGCAGCAGGGTTAGAAGCCAGAAAATTCTCGGGATCAATAGAAGCTGGGTCTTTTAGAAAAGTGACAGGAATCGCGAGCAGCTCGCGTAAAGCTGCAGGGAGATGCGCAAAGGTTGCGATGGCAAAGGCGGTTTTGAAGTTAGTACGGATACCTCCTAAGAGTTTGAATGCGCCAAAATAAATGCCAGTCACAATGACAAGAAGAAGAGGCCAACCGATGAACCCGCGTACTTCGCGGATTATTTTCGACCTCTGCGCCGATTGCTCGTAAGCACGCGCCTTTTGATCGTCCGGAAGTTGATCTATTTGTCTTGAAGCGAATTTATTCTTCGCAATCTGATCTTTTGATACCTGAACCCAATCCGCGCGTTGAGCCAACGAGAAACCGAGGCCGACGGCAATCAAGATCATCAGAATCATCGGTGCAATCCAACTCGGGCGCCGGGCAATGTCTTCAAATGTGGATTTGGGGGAAAAGAGAACGCCAACGATTCGACCGAGATTGCTGATCTTCTGCGGTAGCTGCGGAGCAGGGTCCGGCACGCCGACTGTTGTTGTAGCCATGAAAATGCCTCCACCACGAGTTTGAGATAGGGCAAGCTTGCCCAGTATTACGCTTCGACCGGGGAAAAATATCAAGAGAAACCAAGACAAGGCGACAAGTCGGCTCACGACCGCTGCCGCGGGCAGCCCGAGAATTCGTGAGGATATTTGCGCAGCGCGTTCTCTTTAAGTCCGACGCGTTGCAGTATCTCCGTAGCCTTCTGCCGCCGAATATCGGCACCGAGCACCGGTTCGTGGACTCGCAGCGGCTCTTCGACGCTTCTCGTGAGAGAAGCGACTCAACACTGGATTCCAAAGAAAAAATCGAGATACCTGAACATAAATCCTGGAACCTGCATAAAGAGCATCTTTCTTCGCAACGCAAACCCTTTTGAATCTGCAAGAAACAATCGGCAACGTGCTTGCTTTAAATGAGGCCATTCAGCCCAGGCTTCGTTCGGGTTTGTTGGACCAGGTGAATCCTTTCCAGTCGAATTCCCCTCTCCGATTGACCTGCCTGGGGCTGAGTGCCAGGCGCAAGACCATGGCAGATATCTCGGAGGTGAATGGTGAGATTGGGTTTCTTCAAAAAGAGTTTTTTCGCGATGATCGCGATACTCCTCGTTGCAGCAGCCGGCTATACGCAAGATTCAGGCTCCCTGCATGGAACAGTCACGGATCCGAACGGGGCTGTTATCGGCAAAGCGAACGTGCAAATGACCGAACGAAGTACCGGTGCTGTGCGCAATGCGGAGACTGACAACAATGGCAGCTTCAGTTTCACGCAGGTCAAGCCCGGAAACTATTCCGTGGTCATCACTCACGACGGGTTTCGCAAATATCAACGGGACAATGTCACGATTCTAGTCGCTTCTCCAACTACAGTGGACGCGCAGCTCGTCCTCGGCGACATAAAGGAGACCATCACCGTCGAAGCCGGGGCCATGCCCACATTAAATACGCTCGACGCGACCGTCGGAAACCCATTCGACGAGAAAGAAGTTAAGGGTCTGCCCTTTGCCGCACGCAATCCCGTGAATTTGTTGACGCTACAACCCGGCGTCACCGTTACCGGTCAGTCCGATACGGACAAAACTTTTCTCGGTTCGCCGCTCCGGCTGGACGAAAAAGACGGTGTGGTCAACGGCGTCCGCAGCAACCAGAGCAACATTACGCTAGACGGGGTGGACGCGAACAACTGGGAGACGCAAGCTGCGTTCACCAGCGCGATCCCTCTAACGCTCGATTCCCTTCAAGAGTTCCGCGTGACCACTACGAACGCCAATGCGACCGACGGCGACGCGGGCGGCGCGCAAGTCGCGCTCGTGACCAAAAGCGGGACGAACAACTATCACGGAAACGCGCGCTGGCTCTATCGCACCAGCGGCACTTCCGCCAACGACTTCTTCAACGCGCAAACGGGCCTGCCTGTAACCAAGCTGGTAAGAAATATCGGCGGCGCGTCCTTTGGCGGGCCTGTAAAGAAGAACCGTCTTTTCTTTTTTCTCGACTACGAATTGCGGCGCGAAGCCAGCGGCGAACAAGTCTCGCAACCGGTCCCGAGTGACGATTTGAAGCAGGGCATTCTCAAGTATGTATCCACGACCGGCCAGACCATTACGCTGAACCCGTCCGACATTCAAAACCTGGACCCCGCGCACATCGGCGTAAATCAGGCGATGCTCGCCTACTTAAGCCTTTTCCCAACGGGCAATGACGCCTCGCAGTCATCGGACGGCGGCCTGACCAACTCGGCGTTCCGCTTCAACGCGCCAGTGGCCCAGGACAACAACATCTACACGGCGCGCGTCGACTACAATCTCACCGCCAGCGGCTCGCAATCCATTTTCTTCCGCGGCTCTCTCGGCGACATCAAGGCAGATTTGATTCCCGCGCAGTTTCCGGGGCTGGCGCCGGACTCCACGCTTTTGAACAACAGCCGCGGCTTCGTCGTGGCCTACAACGCACAAATCAAGCCGACGGTGATCAACACGTTTCGGTACGGACTGACGCGCCTCGGAATCGATCAGTCGGGCGCCAAGGGGGCGGGATTTGCGTTGCGCAACCTCAATGCTACCGCGAACTTCCAGTTTGACAACTTCAACCGCGCGGTTAGCCGGCAGATTCCGACGCACGAGCTCAAAGATGACTTGAGCTGGATACGCGGCAAACATACTTTCCAGATGGGCGGCTCCGTTCGCTTCACGCGGTCGCACCGGTTAGATGACACGCTGACTTTTCCGTTTTTCCAAGTGAATACGGGGACCTGCGTGAATTTGTGCCGCGACGCGTTCAACACTCTGAACAACGACGGCAACCCGAATAATGATCCAAGCGACCCAGACACATTCAATCAATCTTTTCTCTATCTGCTCGGGTCCGTCACGCAGGCCAACGCAACATTCTTCGTGGATGCAAAGAACGGCACGTTCCTTCCGGCCGGCTCCGCGCCAAAACGCGTGTTTGCGGAAAACGGATACGAGGGATATTTCCAGGATAGCTGGAAGGTGAAGAGCAACGTCACGTTGACCCTGGGTTTGCGCTACAGCTATGACACGCCGGTCTGGGAAGCCAACGGTAACATGGTGAGTCCGACTGTCGACATCCAAACCTGGTGGAATCAGCGGCTAAGAGATATGGCGGCAGGCGTCCCATCCGATGCTTCTCCGGACCTGTCTTTCGCGCTTTCTGGCAGGGCAAACGGCAAAGACGCGTGGTGGCAGCCGGATCGCAATAATTTCGCGCCCCGCATCGCAGTCGCGTGGAGTCCAAACTTCAACAACGGTCTGCTCCACGCTCTCTTCGGTGGCGCAGGAAAAAGCTCCATTCGCGCAGGCGCGGGAATTTACTACTCACGCATGGGCGGCGCCATTGCAGCCGATACCGATGTAAATGGCTCCTTCGGCCTCGCCGACAGCCTGGTCAACGGTGCCGGACAATTCACCATGAAGACAGCGCCGAGATTTTCCGGGTCGTGTGACTCGACCACTTGTTCCGGATTCCCGGACCTTAGCCTCTTCTTTGACGCTCCGACGTCGGCAACGTTCCCGGCCGTGCCGGTCGGAAATTTCAAGAACTTGGGCTTTCTCGTGGACAACCGTCTGCGCACTCCGTACTCCACGAATGTTAACTTCGGTGTCCAACGAGAATTGGGGAAGGGCTTTGTTTTAGACGTCGGTTACGTGGGCACTTTCGGGCGCAAGCTCACCATCAAGACGGACCTCTCCCAGATGTACGGCAACTTCAAGGACCCCGCTTCCGGACAAACCTTGTGGGGAGCCTACAATCAGATCGTCGACTTGATTGGCAAAGATCCCTTTAATCCGCAGACGCCGGTGTCCGCGGTTCCGAACATCGCTTTCTTCGACAACCTGCTGCCGAATCTCCCGGGATTTCTCGGTGTGCCGGGAGATACACCGACCCAGGCATTCTATGAACTGGCTTCCAGCTTCGCGCCGGATTGGGGTGATGCGCTTGCCTTCGGCATCGATACCGTTGCCGGAGGCGGAGCCGGCAGCCCGTGGAACACGACCGTCGATCCCCAGCAGGATGGATTCGTGCTCTACCAGCGTCAGTATCAGTCGCTGCCCGCCTGGGTCAACTGGGGCTCCTCGACCTATCACAGCTTGCAGCTTGGGCTTCGTAAGAACAGCCGCAACGTAACCTTTGGCGCGAACTACGTCTACTCAAAGTCCATTGACAACGGTTCCGCACCGGAAAATGCTGACCTGTTTTCGCAATCCGGCCTTTTTGCCCTCAACGGCCAGATTGCCAATCCGCTGGACCCACGGGGCAGCCGCTCGCGATCAGACTTTGACCTCCGTCACAACTTCAACGCTTACTGGCTCACGGCCTTGCCCTTCGGACATGGCCAGCATTTCCTGACAAACGCCGGCAGAGCGCTTCAAGCAGCGGTTGGTGACTGGCAATTTGCGGGTTCGTTGCGCGCGCGCTCGGGCTTCCCGATCACGCCCGGCAACGGCTTTAACTTCCCGACCAACTTCGAACTCACGCCTCCAGGAACGTTGCTGGGTGCTATCCATACGCACGTCACCAAGACCGACAAGAATGGCTTTCCAAATCTTTTCGGCAATGATCCGGATGCGGTCGCCGCCCTCCTCGACTTTACCCGTCCGGGTGGCTCGGGAACTCGGAACGGTTTGAACGGTCCCGGATATTTTTCGGCGGACATGACGGTCACCAAAGGCTTCCGCCTGCCCTGGAACGAAAATCAGAAACTGATCTTCAGCGCCGCGGCCTACAATGTGTTCAATAACGTGAACTTCAGCGAACTGTTCGTGCAGGGTTTGCAGCCGCAACCCGACACGACGTTCGGCCGGTTCAATGGAACCACCAACAGCCTCCGTGGAGGCAATAACCGTGACATGGAATTCGGTCTTCGCTTCGAATTCTAGTTATCCACCAACTTCAAAGCAGGCCCCCGCTTCCGGGTGGGGGCCTTTTCTTTTTTCTGCGTTCGGAACTAAAGCAGGACGCAGCGCCTAGCGCAGCTCGAACGCGCAGCCGGGCGGCAATGCTGTTAGGTGCGCTACGTTCCTGGAATCGGCACCAGAAGCAAGCAGCGGCTCGGCCGTCATCGCTTCTCCACCGGCAGAACAAATTTTAACGCGGTATGCGTGGGCGAAAAACCGACGACCTTCACATCTTTCAAGCCGGCCTTTCTGCCTACGCTCAGCACGGCATTTTCCGTAATGTCCTTTTGACCCTTCGGATAGACAATCCAGAGCGCCGTTCCGCCGCCGATCGCCTTGGCGATATTCGTCGCGCGAGCGAGTTCCTTCTCTGTTTCCGCCGTCAGAAAAATAAACTCCGTATCTTTCGCAATTGTGCCTCGCACAAAGTCCGGCGTAACTTTCTCCAACTCCGCCTCAAACTCCGCTTCCAATTTCCCGATTACAGTGACCGTCGCGCCCTCCTTCACCCCCAGCTTTTCCATGCGCGACTTCGGATTCAAAATCTTGTGCGCCCACTTCTCCGCCTGCGGCCCCACTTCAAATACGACCGCTCCGTCCGGCGACTGAACGCGCAACTCACCGTCCACGGCTTTTACCGATTTCATTTGCGCGAAAGGAATCTTCAATCGCAGGGCGTCACTTCGAAAAATAATCTCCGTCGTCTCGAGCAGTGCCTTGCCCTCCGCCCGCTTTCGATTCGCGCGAACCACGCATTTCACTTCGCTTCCCAAAGCTTCACCTCGAAGCTGCTAACTCATTCTCTCTCGCTGTCGCGAGACTTGGCCCCACGGCAGACAAATCCCCGGTAAAATAAACCGCTTCGCCCTATGTCCTCCGCCGCCACATCTACCGCTCCGATGCGTACCGACTGGTCGCAAATCTGGGCGCAACGCGGTTTCCGCTATTTCTTCTTCGCGATGTTCATTTCGCTTTTCGGCAGCGGCATGAACTTCGCCGGCGTCAGTTGGTACATCCTCGCCGCCACGCATTCTACCGTGAAGGTCAGCTGGCAGGTCATCGTCGCCATGGCACCGGGCCTCCTGGTGCCGTTCGTCGGCGGCGTGCTTATTGATCGCTTCGACCGCCGCTACCTCGGCGTCATTCTTGATTTTGTTCGCGGCATCGCCGTCCTTGGCACAGCGTATATCGCCTGGCACGGCCACCTCCAACTCTGGCACCTCTTCGCGATTACGCTCGTCACCGGCATCGGCTCCGCCATGTACTGGGCAAACGTAAATTCGCTCGTGCAGGAAGTAATTCCCGCCAGCCAATACACCGGTGCGAACGCCGCCGTCCTTATAGGCGTGCAAAGCGGCATGCTTTTCGCCGGTGCCTTCGTCGGCTTCGTCTACAATCGCGCCGGAATCGCCGGCATTCTCGGCATCGATGGCCTCACCTATTTCGTCTCCGCCTGGTGCCTCTTCCATATGCGCCGCGGCTATATCTCGCCGCGCGACCATCTCGCAAAGTATCCCCACGAATTTTCCGAAGCCACCGAAGTCACCTCCGCCGCACTCGAATCCGGCGAAATCCCCGAAGTTGCCGAAGCCGGTCTTTCGCTCGCTGTCTATTCAGACATCAAAGACGGCTTCGCGTACCTGAAAGCCCAGCCAATCGTCCGCGCTCTCGGCGTCACTCATTCCATCCTTATGGGCGGCATCGTCAGCGCAAACGTCCTGATCGTCGCCCTCGCAAGCTACATTCTCCACTCAGGCCCGCGCGCCTTCGGTTTCCTCGAAGCCGGTTGGGGACTCGGCGCGATTCTCGGCGGCGTGCTCGCAAGCCAATTGCCACAGCGCCTCCGCCTCACTCTCTATGGCCTTTCCCTCGCCGGGCTCGCCATCGGCCACGTCGCTATGCCTTTCTTTACCTTCGTGGTCGCCGCCGTTTTCTTCCAAATACTTTTCGGATTCTTCCGCGCCCTTTCCGGTGTCGTGGCGCAAGCAACGCTGATGTCCATCGTTCCGCGCCACTTCATGGGCCGCACCCAGTCCGCCATCGCCATCCTCACCACGATCTTCCAAATCCTCATGAGCTTCGCGCTCGGCTGGATCTCTCAAAGATTTTCATTAGTCGCGGGCTTCTGCCTGATCGCACTTTTCTATGTCGGCGGCACCATCTCCGCGTTTCGTGCGCGTTATCTCATCCAAGCCAGCCCGCCGCCCGAGGCCTGACTCCGCTGAATTCGCAGCTTGAACATTTCCCTGTTTCAACATGCGACATGTTAGTACCGCGGTTCTATGTCTCGTTACGCGCAAAACCCTGATTCTGGACCCTGGTCCGCGCTTTTCCACTGGGCGCGGGTTAGGGATCGTTCCCTCTGGAGGCTTCTATGCGCCGGTCATTAGTAGTGTTATTTGCGGCCAGCTTGCTTTCCGCTCTCCCGCTCTGCGCACAGGATCCAGAACAACAATCTCTCGGAGACATCGCGCGCCAGGCCCGTAAAGCCAAGGAAGACCGCGACAAGACTGCCGCCACGCCCGCCAAGGTTTTCACGGATGAAAATTTTCAGTCCGGCTCAACCGGCAAAGCTGACCTTGCTCAATTAGCAAGCCCTTCCGCATCTCCGACTGAGCGCATGGTCGCCGCACGCCGCGCCATCGCTCGCGGTGAGCAGCTGCTCGACACGTTGGACCCCATGAATCGCACGACCCTGGCCGAACTTGCCTTGCAGGGGCAAAACAACGACTTTCCGGGTCGCCGCGCGTGGGAAGAAAAACTCTTCGCAGCCAAGCAACACTACGTCTCGCACGGCCGCGATCTTTTCCGCGAGACGAAGGCCCTTCTCAACAATATGGAAGCCTCGACTTCAAGCGGCAAGGCCAATCCGTCCGACCCGCGAACGACGGAGATCTCCCATCGCGCTCTTCAGCTCATGCAAGACGCGAACAAGACCGATGCGGATTTTCAGGCCATCGTCCTCGAAGGGCAGGATCTCGCGAAACGTTCAGCGAACCATTAATTGGCTCGTTATCCGCAACCCGGGCTCAGCCAAACTGATTCGTATTCGTTTTCAGGCAGGTTTTACTTCGGTTTCAGCCGAAGAAGAGATTTGCACGCCATGTCCGCCGAGCAGTTCCACGGCAGACTGGTAAAGCTTGTTGCGCAGCTGATAGCGCTCGTTGGCCCGCGTTACGTAGCGCACTTGCACGTCAATTCCGCCTGCGCCCGGCCGAACGCTAATCGCCGGTGTCGCGCTGATCGACGCCATGTCCCGCGAACCGGCCGCACGCTGCCACTCGAGTTCCGCCTGTTTGGCGCTTTCTTCCGTAGCTTCAAGCACGATCTTTCGAATCGCGGCCACCAGGGGAAACGGATCGCGCCCGGCCGGAATCGTGATTTGCAATTCGTCCCACAACCATTGCCCGGAAGTTGAAAAATTAAAATAGTGCCCTTCGATCGCAAAACTGTTCGTGAACGTTACGCGCCGTCCTGTCGGATGGCCGGAGTCGGTCCAATTCCCCGTTTCCAGCAGCACCGTGTGGAACATTCCAGTCTCCACGACTTCGCCGGTCACTCCGTTAATTTCCACCCAGTCGCCCAATCGAATTCCGTTTCTGCCCATTAGCACGAACCATCCGATAAATCCGACGATGAAATCCTTCAGCGCGACCGTGAGACCTGCGGTGGCAAGACCGATGAACGTGCCTAACTGCGTTGGAGGGCCAAAAATTACAAGCAGGATGAAGAGCATTGCCAGAATTTGAAGGGTTACGCGAGTTACGGCTTGCAGCGTCTGCAATTGACGGCGATCCATGGTCAAACGGCCAACCAGTTTTGCCATCCATGAGTTAAAGAACAGCCCGACGAGCACGATGGACAGAATCAAAAAAACGCCGATAAGCGCGCGATGCACCACGGCCCGCTGCCTGCCGCCGACTGCCTCAATCCAGCTACCGTAGATGGCGGAAAGTTGCTTGCTCGTATCTGCACGCTTGTCGTAAGCGGCGAGCAATTGCTGATCGTAGGCAAGCTTCCAGGTTTTGTCGGCAACAGCGAGGATGCTATCGAGATTCTTTTGCGCCGCATCCGGCTGATCTTCTTTGCTCGCAGCGCTTCGCGTGTGGTGCGCCAGCTCTGGCGACTTCTTCTTTTCCGCCTCGAGTTTTGCCTCAAGCGCGTCATGTTTTGCGACCATTGAAGTGGCGGCCGTTTCCGCATCCTGTTTAGCCTGCCACAGCTTCATTTGCCTCGAATGAAGAACGCTCCATTGCTGGAAGCGATGAACCAGGCCTCGCTCATCGGAAAGTGCGACGACATTTGTTGGCGGCGCCGTTCCAGCGCGCTGCGCCGCTTTTAGCTCCTTTTGCGCCTCCTGGATGCGCGCTTCGATATCTCCGCCCGACCGTTCAAAGTCCTGCTGCGCGTCGTCGGCTTCATCTTCGGCAAGGTTACGGTCCGCTTCGACCCCGTCTAACCGCTCGGCGAGTTTGTCTTTCTTGTCTGGAGGCGGAGTCTTCGCAATCTCGGCGTTCAGCTGGGCGATTAACGCGTCATCCTGCGCGAGGATTTTCTGCGCGCTGGCGAGACGATCCTTGGCGTCCTTGGCGTCCGCACTAAGAGGCGGAGGATTTTCCTTGGCTTCGTGCAAGGCGGCGGAATACGCCAGATCTACGTCGAAATCCGCCAAGCGAAGGGCTTCCTTGGCCAGAGCTTGTTCATCTTCCGTATCGCCAAGCTGCGCCAGATCCCGTGCAGTCTTAAGCGGCGTGGTGTCCACAATGATGGGCTGCACCGTGGTCTGCGCCGCGCCTTTTCCCTTTTTGGGCACGGCTACGTGGTCGATGGGACGCGAGGTTTGATAGAGACCGTAGCCAGCCAGACCCAACAGCCCGACCAACAGAAATGCAGAAACTTTTTGAAGTATTTTCATGTTGTTTTCGCTGGTGCTTTTATTCTAATACGCCTTGGAGGAACTACTGCAGCATGAAAAATCCTGTCCACAGGGCAAAAACAAAAACGCCCTGAGATTCTCAGGGCGTTCCCGTCTCCGCTCGGATTTTTCTACAGGTAATCGCGCGATGGGCCTTCTAGGAAGGCCCGCAACTTCCGCGACCGCGAAGGATGCCGCAACTTGCGCAGCGCCTTCGCTTCAATTTGCCGGATGCGCTCGCGCGTAACGGCAAACGATTGTCCGACTTCTTCCAGCGTGTGTTCGCTGCCGTCGTCAAGGCCAAACCGCATCTTGATAACCTTTTCTTCGCGCGGCGTCAGGGTCTTCAGCACCGAAGAAGTTTGTTCCTTCAAGTTGAGGTTGATGACTGCGTCCGACGGCGAAACCACTGCCTTGTCTTCGATAAAGTCGCCAAGATGCGAATCTTCCTCTTCACCGATCGGAGTTTCCAGCGAAATCGGCTCCTGCGCGATCTTCAAAATCTTGCGTACCTTGGACACTGGAATGTCCATGCGCTTGGCGATCTCTTCGCTGGTAGGTTCACGGCCGAGCTCCTGCACGAGCTGCCGGCTGGTGCGCACCAGTTTGTTGATCGTTTCGATCATGTGCACCGGAATACGGATCGTGCGCGCCTGGTCGGCAATCGCGCGGGTGATGGCTTGCCTAATCCACCACGTCGCATATGTGGAAAACTTATATCCGCGGCGCCATTCGAACTTGTCCACGGCCTTCATCAAACCGATGTTTCCTTCCTGGATCAGGTCCAGGAACTGCAATCCGCGGTTCGTATATTTCTTCGCAATGGAAACGACCAAGCGAAGGTTCGCTTCGATCAATTCCTTCTTCGCTTGTTCCGCTTCCGCTTCGCCGCGGTGAATGAACGTCAGCGTACGCTTCAGTTCCGTCAGTCCAACTTCGCTGGCATCCTCGATGTCCTTCAGCTCCGAACGGCGCGTGCGCAATTCCTTCCGCGCGTCCGCCGCCACGTCGCCTTTGGCCATGTCCACCCGGCGTTCGAGCCGGCCCGCTTCGCGTTCAAGCGACTGCAAACGCTCGACCGTGCCGCGCATCTTGTCGATCAGCCGCTTCTTCTCGAACGGGTTGAAATCGAGATCGCGGATCTCCAGTGAAATTCCCACGCGAGTCCGCGCAACCGCCCACTTCGCGCGAATGTAAGGCTTTTTCTTCGACTTCAGCGTCTTGTCGAGCTTTACTGCCTGCTTCAGCGCCGTCTCGTAAAGTTTGGCAATCTTTTCGATGTGCTTCAGCGTCTGCTTCGTCTTGTTTGCGATTTTTTCTTCGGTCAGTTCTTCGTCGTCAAACTGGACGATTTCCTTGATCGACCGCGCGCCCTTGCGCAAATCGTCGCCGACCGCTATCAATTCCTTGATCACGATGGGCGACCGCGTGATGGACTTCATCACGACGAGTTGTCCGCGCTCGATGCGCTTCGCGATGGCCACTTCGCCTTCGCGCGTCAACAGAGGCACAGTGCCCATTTCGCGCAGGTACATGCGAACGGGGTCGTTGGTTTTTTCCAGAGAACCCGGCGTCAAATCCAGGTCGCTGCTTCCCTCATCGGAATGAGCGTCGTCCTTTACGTGCGCGTCGCGCTCGGCGCCTTCCACCGAAAGTTCCACCGCGCGCGCCGCTTTCGCCGACGCCTGGTCTTCGTAAATTTCTATGCCGTTGCGTTCAAACGTAGTGAGTAAATCGTCGATTTCTTCCGACGAATGTACTTCCGCCGGAAGCGAATCGTTCACTTCGTCATAGAGCAAGTAACCGCGCTCTTTGCCTAGCACGATCAGCGCTTTTACTGCCTCGTATTTTTCTTCCAGAACCTGCTGCGCCACTAATTCCTCCCGCTCTCAGAAACCGCCATCAAAACACACTTCGGCTGCAACGGGACTAAAATCCGCTTTTGATACACGTTCAGAGGGACGCGCGCTCGCACGTTTGGGGAGGTTCCCCGGCTCACTCAAAATTTTGTGTGAAGCTTTCTGCGCTGCGCCCGCTGCTCTTCGCTTTACCCTGCGCCGCCCGTAATCGCGCGCCGGTGGCCGATCCCTGCCGCTAACTACATTTATATAGATGCAGTTAGGGGCACTCTCGTTACCCGCGAAACCTTAATACGCTACACGGATAAGTCCTCTGTAGTCAACGTTTTAATTGGTGGAAAACTGTGGGAAACGGGACAGGGCTAGGCGCTCGCGGCCAGCCGCCGCATAAGCTCCTGTTTCTTGGTCAATAGCTCTCTCATGGCGGGGCCTGTCGGATTCGCCTCAATCCCGCGCTGCACCTCGGCCAGCTCTCGTTCAACTTGCTTGCGGGAAAGGGCTTCCAGGCAACTTTGCGCCTCTTCCCAAGAGCCTTCCTGTTCTTGTTCGAACAGGATCTCGAACAGAACGCGCCTGTCCTTTTCCTCCAGCATCGCGCCGATTTCGGACGGTTCGACTGGCTCGCCGGCGAAGCTCGCGACGATCAGCGCCGCGAAAATCTTCTCCGTTTCGAGGCCGTGGTAGAGCTGCCCGCTCTGCAGTTGTTGCGCCAACTCCCGCCGAAAACCTTCCGCTTCGGCTAGCATTCGGATCAAACGCCGCTCGGCCTTCCTCGCATTGCTGTTGACAAGCTGTGCCTGTGTTTTCACTTCACCGTGGCGGTCGGCGGCGGCTTTGCTGAATGCTGCTCTCAGGACGGGCTCATCGATCCTGAGCTGGGCGGCCGCTTTCGTCGCCCACTCGGTTCGTATCATTTTGTTCGGAATCTTCTGCAGATAGGGCAGAAGGTAGTTCAACGCTTTCAATTTTCCCTCTGCGGTCGTCAAATCCATGTTCCGCGTTCGATTCGCGAGGTAGTTTATGTACGGCAGGGCCTCGCGCAACTGTTTCTCGTAAGCGTCCTTTCCCTTTTCGCGAATATATAGGTCCGGATCGGCCTTCTTGTCTCCAACGGGCGGAAGCGACAACACACGCACTTCAAAGTCTTGCTCCAACAATGTGGAAAGCGAACGCTCTGTCGCGGCTTGCCCGGCAACATCCGGGTCATAATTCACAATCACGCGTTTTGTAAACCGGCCGAGCAGCTTGATCTGCGATTCGGCCAGTGCCGTACCGCAGCTGGCAACCACATTACCGAATCCCGCCCGCGCGACGGCAATCGCGTCCATGTAGCCTTCGACCAAAATCGCGAAATCCTGTCTCCGCAGCGAATCTTTCGCGCGGTCCAGGTGATAGAGCACGTTGCTCTTTGAATAGATCGGTGTTTCCGGCGAATTTAGATATTTCGGCTGGTCGTCGCCAAGAGCGCGCGCTCCAAATGCGACGATCTTTGCCGATTCATTCGCAATCGGAAATGTAATGCGCCGCCGGAAGCGGTCAAATAAACGTCCGCTTTGATCGCGCGAAACCAGGCCGGACTCCACGAGAAGTTTTTCCGGGTATTTGATCTTCAGATGGCGCAGCAGCAAGTCGCCGCCGCTTGGCGCATAGCCGATGCCAAATCGTGAGATCGTATCTTTGTCCAATCCGCGATCTTCAAGGTAAGCGCGCGCTGCCTTTCCTTCGAGCGTGCCTTCGAGTTGCTTCACAAAATACGATTGCGCCTCGCGGTGCATCTCCACGAGCACAGCGCGTTGCTGATTTTCCTTCCGTTCTTCCGGCGAGCGCTCCTTCGGCCTTGGAATCGCAATGCCGCACTTCTCTGCAACGATGCGAATCGCCTCCGGAAATGCGCACTTCTCCATCTCCATCACAAACTTGAAAACGTCGCCGCCCACGCCGCAGCCGAAGCAATGATAAATCTGCTTCGTTGGGTGCACGGCAAAGGAAGGCGACTTCTCCGCATGAAACGGGCACAAACCCGTAAAGTTGGCGCCGCTCTTCTTCAAACGCACATATTCGCCGACAACCCGCACAATGTCGGCTTGCTGCTTGACCTTGTCCGCGAATGATCCGGCCTCTGCCATTTCCGTCTGAGCGGCTCAACGCAAGTATATATGAGCCTGCAAAGCAGGGTCGCGCTGCGGCTTCCCGAAGACGGATTCGCCTGGTAAGAGCTTTAGTATGTAAATGCAGGCCAGGGAGACAACAATGATGAAAAACCAATCGAGGGCGAAACTCAGGTAAATGTGCCTGACGATGGGCGTCGTGATTCGAACTACGGAAGAGTCGCCGCCAGCATCAGCGAAGTTCCTACGGCTTAAGCTCGACCAGAGTGATCGCTTTACCGCCTCGATCCTCGGCTTCGAACGAGCTTCGCGCTACAAGTGGCTGCGTCTTAAGGTATTCCGCGAGACCTTTGCGAAGCGCGCCTGTCCCATGCCCATGAATGATGCGGACTTGTGGCAGGTGCGCCAACACGGCGTCGTCGAGGAACTTGTCTACAAGCCGGGTGGCTTGCTCAACCGTCATGCCAATCACGTTGATTTCACTCGTCGCCGAGATCTCTCGCGGAGCCATTCTCACGGATACTCCCGAAGGCGAGCTCTGTTTAACAGAGGACGCTCCCTCAATCCCGGTGATTTCGTCGAGGGCAACTTTCATGCGCAGCGGTCCTGCTTCGACTTCTGCGGAATTGCCATCAAGCCGCCGGAAAATGAGCGGTTTCGCAAATCCGCGCACACGAATCTTCGCTCCCGGTTGCAACTGGTCCGCTGCAACGGGCTGAAATTCAGCCCGACTGATGCCGAGATCTAGCTGTGATTCCGAAATCGTCTGCACAATCGCTGAGTTCAACTCTTCCTTCGCGCCGCTGCGGACCTCTTGCAGTTTGCGGCGCGACGTTTTCTCAAGTTGCACCTGCAGCTCGCGGTCTTTCACTGCCTCGATCACACCCGCCACGTTCTGCTCGAAGCGCTTTTGCATCTCCGCAAATTGCGCTTCGAGACCGTCGATTCGCTTCTGCTGCCGCCCGAGCCACTCCGTCCTCAATTTCTTTCGTTCTTCTTCGAGCGCGTGTCGCTCTTGCGTCATTTGCGCCTGCAAGCGGTTCAACTCATCGCGCGTCCGGTGGAGGTACGCAATCAAGTCCGCCGCTTCGAGCGACTCCGGCGCCATCAATTCCCGCGCCCGCTCGATAATGCGCGGTGTCAATCCCAGCCGCTGCGCAATGGCGATTCCGCTCGATCCTCCGGGAACACCAACCGTCAGCCGGTAGGTCGGCCTCAGATTCACTTCATCGAATTCCACAGCCGCATTCACTACGCCGGGCGAAGCCGCGGCATACGTCTTTAACCGGTCGTGATGAGTCGTCGCCAGCACAAAGCAATTCTTCGCCTTCAATTCGTCCAGCAGCGCCACGGCAAGCGCCGCGCCTTCTTCTGGCGCAGTGCCCGTGCCCATCTCGTCCACCAGAACAAGCGAATTCTGCGTCGCCGATTCCAGAATCGACTTCAAATTCAGCATGTGCGAAGAGAACGTGGAGAGGTCCGCCGCGATCGATTGTTCGTCGCCGATATCGACCAACACACGATCGAACACCGGTAGCACGATCTTCTGTGCCGCCACCGGTATCCCGCATTGTGCGGACAACGCGGCCATACCCGTCGATTTGAGTGCAACCGTCTTTCCGCCTGTATTCGGTCCGCTGATCACAAGCAATTTCTGATCGCCGCCGAGCGCCAGTGTCATCGGCACAATCGGACGATTCTCCTTGCGAAGCTTGTCTTCCAGGACCGGATGCCGCAACGCTATGAAATTTAATTCGGCGCCATCGGAAAAATCGGGAATCGCCGCATCGAAATCCCGCGCGAATCGCGCCCGCGCAAACGCGCTGTCCAATTCCGCAATCGTTTCCACGGCGGAAACCAGCGGCCCGCGAACCATCCGCAATCGCTCAGTCAATCCCCTCAGAATGCGGAAAATTTCCGCCGCTTCCTCTTCTGAAAACTGCACCAGTTGATTGTTCGCATCAACCGTTTCAAACGGCTCGACGAACACCGTCTGCCCCGTGCCGCTCGCTCCGTGCACGATTCCCTGCACACCCCGCTGCTGCTCTGCCCGCACCGGAATCACGAAACGCTCGTTCCGCAGGGTCACATAGTCTTCGCCCGCTCCCGCATTTCGCGCGCGCAGGATCTGTTTCAGCGATTTCTGGATCGAATCGCGAGTCTGCAGAATGTTCGCGCGAATCTTGCGCAGCTCCGGTGAAGCATCGTCGCTGATCTCGCCCGTCGGCAGAATCGCTCGGCGAATCAGCCCAAGCGCGTCGCGAAAATCGATTACCGATTCCGCGCGCGCCGCCAGCAACGGAAATTTGTCTTCGTCCTCTTCAAATTGTTGTCGCAGCCACGACGCCGTCTCCAGCAGCGACGCGACGTCGAGGAATTCCCCTGCTTCCAAAACGGTGCCAGGCCCCTCGATCTTTGCCAGCCAGACCTCCGCATCGGCTAGCGCTCCAAACCCCAGCTCTTTTCCCGCGCGAAGCCATTCCCGCGCTTCGCGGATCAGCGCAAATCCTTTTTCCAACTGCGCCCGGTCTCGCGAAAACTGCAGCGCATCGAGCGCTCGCTTGCCCGGCGCACACGTCGACCGCCCGCGCAGCAATTCGCGCAGCTTTTCGAATTCCAGAATCTCTTCCGCCGTCCGCGACATAATTCTATCTTCCGAGTCTTTCCAACAAATGGGACACCGCGTCTGCGCCCGACGCAGCGACGTGTACGATTCGTCCGTTCGCTTCACCCCACGGCGCTGAATGTCCCAACTCTACTTCCCGCACGCGATCCAGCACCGGCACCCAAAAATCACCGAGCACCGCAAACGGTTTCCCGGCGATCACCGCTTTGTTCACCATCTCCCACACGACCGCCAGTTCCACGAGCGTTCCTGTGCCGCCTTTGCAAGCGACGAAGCCGTCAGCCAGCCTTATCAGTTCAAACAGCCGCTCCTGCCAGGTCTTCATCCGCACTTCGACATCAATCCACGCGTTCGTCTTCGCCTTGAAAAATTCCGCCGTTACGCCATAAGTCTTTCCGCCGGCTTCTTTCGCGCCGCGTGAGACCGCTTCCATCACGCCGCCATACGCGCCGCTGCACACCGCGAATCCCGCCCGAGCCAGTTCCCCGCCCAACAAGCGCGCTTCTGAATAGTCGGTTTCACCGTCCCGCGGCCGCGAACTTCCAAAGACCGTGATGATTTGCTCGCTTTTCAATTCATTCGACCTGCTCACTTACGCCTGCAACATCCCTTCGGTTCGCCGGCAAACTCTTCCACCATAGCCGAGCTTAGCGCGTCCAGCGCGTCGGTGGCGTCGTGTCCCTTGCTCCCCATGTTGTTGCTCATGAACGAGAAAATCAGTCGTCGCCCATTCGTTAGTTCGGCGTAACCCGAACGCGTGCGCACATGCTCGACCGAACCTGACTTCGCGTGAATGCGCATCGTCGCGCTCGAATTCTTCAAACGATCCTCAAGCGTTCCATCCAGACCGGCGACCGGCAAAGATTCATAGAATGCCGCAAACCAGCTCTGCTTCGCCGCGTATTGCAACAGCGCCACAAACGCGCGCGGTGTTACAAGGTCGTGACGCGATAGGCCCGATCCGTCGGTTTGCACGACGTCGCCCGCAGTGACGCCCGCGTCCGCATAAAACTTCGCCGCTATTGCCGCGTAGTCCTCGCTTGTAAGCGCCGAACAATCCTTCGTTTCCGTTTCCGGCCTCGTCTGCAAACAAATCTGCCTCGCTGAAGTTCGCAGCAAACTCTCAGTGTGCAGATTCTGGCTGATTTTGTTCACCAGTTTCACCGCGTCGGCGAGGGGCACGGAATTGTGCGACGCAAGCACCACGCGTTCGGGAGCAGCCTTGCTGTCCCGCGAAGTCGACTGCGTGCGCGCAACGCCGTCCACCTTTACACCACGCTCTTCCAGCAAACGCTTCAGCATCGCCGCCGCGTGCAGCGCAGGCTCCTGCACCGCAAGCAGAAGTTTCCGCGGCTTGCTTTGTGCGGGAAGCGTCCCGCTCACCGTCACCGTGTTCGAACCCGGTTCGCGTTTCAGCGTCAAATCCGATTTCACTCCGCTCGCCGAAGTCATCACGAGGTTGGTCACGGCAAAATCCGTCGTTGCGGGAGAAATTTCCGCCCGAACCGCTTCCCCGCTTACGTCACCGGGTGTGAGCGTGAGCGCCACAGTATTGTCATCGACGATGATGGCGGAGACCGCCGCGCCGTACTCCCACACCATATCGTCAATTTCCCAGCCGTTTGGGTAGCGTTCGCGCGGAAAATACGAATCGTCGCCGACAATATCTCCGCTGATTTCTTTCACCCCAGCCACAACAAGCTGGTCCGCCAGCTCGGCGACTGCTTTTTCCGGTGGCCCGTCAAATTCTTCTTTTGTGTCAAATGGAAATTTCCGGTTGGAGAGGTTTGGATCGCCGCGCCCGACAAAATACACAGGCCCGCTGATTTTGCCTTCCGGAGAAACACCCGTTTGCGCCTCTAGCGTCGTTCGAAACCGGTAGTCGGGTCCCAGCGCCGCCAGCGCCAGCGCCGTCGTTAGCAATTTCATGTTCGAAGCCGGAACAAAATAACGATCCGCGTTTTGTTCGAACATAACCTGCCCGCTCTTCGCGTCAACGATCAGAACTCCCCATTCGCCTTTTGCCGGTTGTTCCGCCGACAGTATCGCAACTGCCCGTGTCGCGAACTTCAGCTTCTCGTCCTCTAACAAGGACGGCGATGGTTTTGCAATTTCTGTTTCGTGTTTCGCGTGATTTTGAGCGCTTAAGGGCGAAGCCCAGACCACGAATATGGCCAGCGCCAACACGAGCGCAGGGTTCCATCGCCACAGCCGCTTTTTCTCCACGACCAGCCCCCTCTGGAAAATCGTCACAGCGACAAGTATAGTCGATACGTTGCGCAACACTTCCTCCAGACAAGCGCCGGCAATTCTGCGCTCATCGGCGGAGACTGGATTCGAAGGTTTGCAGGCGCCCAGCCCAGGCCCATTCAATCGGAAATCATTCCCATGGAGGAGAGCATCATGAAGAAATTCGCAGCACTTTTGGCCGCGGCCGTTATCCTTGCTGGACCGCTCGCCGCTGCAAGCAAAGATGAAAAAGAAACCGATCGCCTGGAAAATTGCGGCATGGTCCTCAAGGAAATTATGGACATTCCGGACGACATTCCGCAGGACCTGATCGACAAGGCCGAATGCATCATCGTTTATCCATCGGTTCTGAAAGCCGCGTTTGTCATTGGTGGCAGCTACGGCCGCGGTGCCATGACTTGCCGCACCGGTGAGCATTTCACCGGCCCGTGGAGCGCACCGACGATGATGGCCCTTGAAGGCGCAAGCGTTGGCTTCCAACTTGGCGGCCAGGCAACCGACTTCGTCCTGCTCGTCATGAATACCCGCGGAGCGCGCGCCATTCTCAGCAGCAAAGTGAAGCTTGGCGCCGATGCTTCCGCCGCCGCCGGTCCCAAAGGCCGGTCCGCCACGGCGGATACCGACGTCACGTTGCGTGCCGAGGTGCTCAGCTACTCCCGCAACCGCGGCCTCTTTGCAGGTATTTCGCTTGCCGGATCCACCGTGCGTCCCGACAACAACGCCAACGAAAAAGTCTATGGCAAAAAAGTCGAAGCGACAGACATCATCTTCGAGGGTAAGGTCGCCGTTCCAGGCCCTGCGCAAAAACTCATCGCGTACCTCAATCAAAAGTCGCCAAAAAACTTGTCGGATCCGCAGTCGCTTAAGTAGGCTCGCATCCGGCCGGCATTTCACTAGACCCCTTCGTACACCCGGAGGGGTCTTTTTTGTTGGGGCAATTGACGATTCACAATAAATGACCTATAGTCATACTTGACTGCAGGCCACTGTGACCACTCCTTCCATTCCCGTCGCCGCTTCCTCCGAACCGCTTGTCCCTTCCCGCCGCGAACGCCGCAGCGCCGACATCCGCGAACGCCTCTTCCGATCTGCCCTCCATCTTTTCGCGCAAAAAGGCTTTGCCGAGACAACGGTCGAGGACATCACCGAAGCCGCCGACGTCGGCAAAGGCACCTTCTTCAACTATTTTCCCAGCAAGGACCACATCCTTCTCGCTTTCTCCGACATGCAATTGGCAAAACTCGAGCAATCCATCAACGGCCTGGTCGCTTCGCAACAGCCGCTGCGTGAATTTATGCGCAGCCTGGTGTTGCGCATGACCGAGGAGCCGCTGCGCAATCCGGGAATGATTCGCGCACTTTTGCTGGGCTATCTATCCTCCAATCCCGTCCGCGAAGCGATGATCAACAAGCAGAATCGCGCGCACGCATTACATAAACAGATGGTGGAGATCGGACAGGAACGCGGCGAAATCCGCAAGGACTTGCCGGCCGCGGAAATCGCCCACGTTTTTCGCCAGACGATTTTGGGCACGCTGCTGATCTGGTCCGTGACGGGCGACGCCTCTCTTCGCGATCGCATCGATTCCGCGTTGCAAATGATCTGGACCGGCATCGCGCCGAAAGATTCCGCAGTCAATTCCGGAGTTCCGCCCTCTGAAGGAAGTGAAGCCAAATGAAACGCAGACTTCTTATCCTCGCTGTGGTGGTGATCGCGGCTCTGGCTGTTGCAGCCGTATATGGCGGCTGGTTTCGCAAAGACTCCGGCCTCGAAGGGTCCGGCACCGTCGAAGCGCGGAACATTCGCGTGGGCTCGAAAGTAGGTGGCCGGATTCTCGAAGTGCTTGTCCGCGAAGGCGATCACGTCCAGGCCGGCCAGACACTAGTCAGGTTTGACGAGAAGGAATTGGAAGCATCCCTGGCGCAAGCGCGCGCCAACGCGCAAAAGTCCGCGCGCGGTTTCCGGCCTGAAGAAATTCAGGAAGCGGCGGCTGCCGCCAAGCAGGCCAAAGCCGATTACGACATGCATGTGGCGGGCTACCGTAAAGAAGACATCGACGCCGCACAATCCGACCTCGACCGCGCGACAGCCGACGAGACACGCGCACACCTGGATTTTCAGCGCTACGACGCGCTCGCTCAAAAGGATCTTGTCTCCAAGCAGCAGCGCGACACTGCCGAAGCAAATTGGAAAATAGCGCTAGCAGCGAAGCAAAATGCACAACACAAGCTGGACGAACTGCAGCGCGGCTTCCGCCCGGAAGAAATAGCGATGGCGCAAGCGCGCTACCAGCAGGCGCAGGCAACGCTGGATAAAATGCAGCACGGCAACCGGCGGGAAGACGTGCAAGCCACGAGCGCGGAACTCGCGTACGAAGAAGCACGCTTTCGTGAACGGCAAGTGCTGGCACCGGCGGCGGCAACGGTCGAGGTGCTCGATGTTCGTCCGGGCGACCTCATCGCGCCCAACACGCCCGTCGCGACGTTGCTTGAGAGCGATCAGATTTACGTTCGCATTTACGTCCCGGAAACGGAGCTGAACAAAGTCTCCGTCGGCCAGAAAGCGGAAATCCACGTCGACCCGTTTCAGAAGCAATCCTTCAATGGCGTTGTCGAGCAGATCAATCAGCAAGCGGAATTTCTTCCACGCAACGTACAGACACGCGAGGAGCGCGTTCACCAGGTGTTCGGCGTAAAGGTTAGAATTGACGATCCTTCGCACCGCGTCTTGCCAGGAATGTCGGCCGACGTCAGGCTCTTGCCATGAGCGGACCGCCATCCCCGGCGAACGGTTCAGCCATCGTCGCGGAAAATCTCTCACGCAAGTTTGGAACGTTTGTCGCCGTAAATGACGTCAGCTTTCGCGTCGAGAAAGGCGAAATCTTTGGCTTTCTCGGCCCGAACGGAAGCGGCAAAACCACCGTCATCAAAATGTTGACTGGCTTGCTTCCTCTAAGCGGCGGCAGCGCAAACGTGGAAGGGCTCAACGTTCGGACAAATGCCGAAGAAGTTCGCGAGGCAATCGGCTACATGTCGCAGAATTTCAGTCTCTATAACGACCTGACCGTTCTCGAAAATCTCACCTTCTATGGCCGGATTTACAGCCTTCCCGCCGACAAGCTAAAGCGCCGCATCAACGAAATTGTGGAAGTCAACGGCCTCGGTCCCTATGTCACTCGCCTTGCCGGAAAGCTCTCCGGAGGATGGAAGCAGCGCCTCGCCCTCGGCTGCGCCATGCTTCACGAGCCGAAGCTCCTTTTTCTCGATGAACCAACAGCCGGCATCGATCCCGTCGCGCGCCGCCAGTTATGGGATCTTCTTTTCGAACTTTCCGCGCAGGGCATTACTTTTTTCGTCACCACGCATTACATGGACGAAGCCGAGCGCTGCAGCCATGTCGCCTACATCTACTACGGCAAGCTGATCGCCGATGGCACGCCCAATTCGCTCCGCGAACTGCCCGATGTCAACCCGCAAGGTACCATACGCGTTGAAATCACTACGCCAGAAGTCACTCGCGCTTTGCGCTCCGCTCGTGAAATTCCGGGCATTCGCAGCGCCACAATTTTCGGCCAATCGATTCACGCCCTCATTGACGACAATGTTTCGCTCGATACCCTGCGCCATCGTCTGGAAGACAAGAGCGTTTCCGTCGCCGAAATTCGCCCGCTCGCGCCCAGCCTGGAAGATGTGTTCGTCGAGCTGACGTACAAGCATCAAGCGGCGGTGGAGGCCAAACGTGAATAACATCTTTCGCGGCTTCGGCGCGGTTTTCTACAAAGAGGCGCTGCATGTGCGTCGCGACGCGGGCACCTTGTTTTTTTCGCTCACCATGCCGCTGCTGCAAATGTTTCTTCTCGGCTTCGCCATTGACACGAACATTCGCCAGATCAACACCGTCGTGTACAACGCCGACGGCCATCGTGAAAGCCGCGAACTCCTGGACCGTTTCCGCAACTCCGACACCTTTCACGTCATTCAGTACGTCGACAACGACCATGACCTCAATGACTTGATCATCGCCGGCAAAGCGCGCGTCGGCATCAAAATTCCCGTCGACTATTCCGATCACCTTCTGCACCAGATGAGCGCGAAAGTTCTGGTGCTCATCGACGGCTCCGATTCTTCCGTCGCGGGCCAGGCCATCAACGTCAGTACCGCTATCGGCCTCGACGAATCCCTTCGCCGCGTCGTAGGGGATCGCGCCGCATTTGCCGTTGACATGCGCCCCAAGCTTCTGTTCAACCCTGATTCGCGCTCGCCCAATTTCTTCCTGCCGGGACTCACCGCGATCATGCTCCTCAACGTCACCACGTTTCTCACCGCGTTCTCGATCGTCCGCGAAAAAGAGCGCGGAACTCTCGAACAGCTCTTTGTGACCCCAGTCCGTCCGTTTGGCCTTCTCCTCGGCAAATTGCTTCCGTACCTGTTCATCGGCTTCTTCGAGCTTTGCCTCATCTTGACGTGTATGCGCTTTGTTTTTCTCGTGCCGATTCACGGCAACGTGTTCTTGCTCGCTCTGCTTTCGCTTCCCTATCTCTTCGCCGCGCTCTCGCTTGGCATCCTAATCTCCAGCAAGGCTTCGTCGCAGGCGGAAGCGATGCAGCTCGCTTTTCTTCCCATCCTGCCCAGCGTCTTTTTCTCCGGCTATATCTTCCCGCGCGAAACCATCCCGACACTCCTGTATCCACTCAGCTATCTGATTCCCGCTACGTATTACATCAACATCACGCGCGGAATCATTCTTCGTGGCGCCGGCATCACTCACCTTTGGAAGGATGGCCTCGCGCTCTGCATCCTGGGTAGTCTGCTCTTGACCATCGCGGCTCGCCGCTTCCACAACAAAGTCATCATGGCGTAATCGCTCACCTTTATTTTGCATTTCTGATTGCGCACGGTATTCTTCTCACCGGTTCGCGCGAGGAAAATTCTTTGTCTTGTCCAATTTGCGAGAAGCGAAAAGCGGGCCGTTTCTGCCCGGCCAAGGGCGAACAGATTTGCGCCGTCTGCTGCGGCACCGAGCGCGAAGTCACGATCGCGTGCCCGCCCGATTGTCCGTATCTGGCCGCTGCTCACCGCTACGAGGATCAGCACAAACGTGAAATCCCGGCAGACACGCCGTTCCTCGAAGAACGCCTTCCACCCGGAACGCTGCACACGCATCAGCCGTTAATGGCCGCGCTTGCCTTTACCACCGCGAAAGTTTGTACGGCACAGCCATCTGCAACCGATCCGGACACCCTCGCCGCCTTGCGCGCCCTCGCGGAAACCTATAAAACGCTCATCTCGGGGATTTACTACGAAAAAGTTCCGGACATTCCCGTCCAGCGCGAAATCTATACCGCGCTAACGGCGCTGCTCGACGATCTCAAGCAAAAACAAGCCGCCGCCGGCACTTCTGACACTCTCAAAAGCCAGGACATTCTTTACGTCGTTATTTTTCTCTTCCGTATGGGTCTCTTGCGCGGCAACGGCCGTCCTCGTTCACGCCGCTTTATCGAATTCCTTCGCGGCCAATTCCCCCAAGCCGAAGAACTCAACCGCGAACAACCTCGCATCATTATGCCCTAGCGGCCCGCCCGGCTCACGCTAAGTCCAGCCTGAGCTGCGCAACTGGCGCGACCGGCCGCTTCATCTCATCCCACGGCCGCACATCGAATCCGTACTTCTGCCGCAGCCGCAGCACGCGTTCCGCGATCTTGTTCCGGTACTCTTCCGGCGCATACGTATTCCGCGCGTACCACTGCCTGTATTTCCCCACGAGCCGTGGAAATTTCTCCTGCAAAAACGGCATAAACACTTTTGAAGACGATGGCGTCAAAAACAGAACTCCGGAAGTGAACCACTGCGCCCCTGCTTCATGCGCGGCTGCTCCCACCGCTTCCAAATCTCCTTCTCGGTCCGTAATTCCCGGCAGCAGCGGCGAAGCAAACACGCCGCCCGAAATCCCCGCTTCTCGCAATTGTTTCAGCGCCGCCAAACGCAGCGCTGGCTGCGGCGCCCGCGGCTCCAGCAACCGCGCCAACCGGCTCCGCGTCGTCGAAACGGTCATATTGATGAACAGCGCCGACTTTTCCGCTATCCGCCTCAACAATTCCAGATCCCGCAAAATCTGGTTCGACTTTGTCGTAATCGAAATACTCAAACCTTCGCGCTTTGCCAGTTCCTCCAGGCACGCCCGCGTCACGCCATATTCCTTCTCCGCCGGCTGATACGGATCGGTTGCCGTTCCAATCGCAATGTGCTCGGGCGCCACTCCGCCCGACGACGCCGACTCATACGAATACTTGCGCGCAATCTCCTGCGGCAGATACGCTTCCGCTCCCTGCTTCACGTAAATCTTCTTCTCAAACTCCGTCGCATCGAGCTCCATGTACTCGTGCGTGTACCGCGCAAAACAATACTTGCAGCCAAACTCGCACCCTCTATAGGGATTAATCGTCCATTCAAACGGCACCCGGTTTGAATCGCACCGGTTCAGAATTGACCGCACAGGCAGCAAAAAATACTCTGGCCGCGCTGGTGAAGCCCGCCGCGAATCCGCGGGCGCAGACGATGCAGCGAGGCGGGCTATGCCAACCAGCTTCGTGGCGTTCACGCGAGGCGCTTGGTGTTCCTGCGGAGGGCAATCCGCCGGAACGCGCCCCGGCAATTCACCACGAGGGCCGTCAGAAAGCTGGGCAAGCTCTGGGGCCCTTGCGTTTGGGCTATGTTCAGGGCATTCAGGAAAGAGAGACAGCGTAGGAGTTGTTGCGGGGGGTAGTGCGGAGAATGCCGGAGACATGGCCCACCTCGAAGATCCCGCAGAGTATTTCGCCTTTTGTTCGCCATGTCAAGGCTTATTTCGCTTTTTCTTTGCCCCGAGACCGTCTCGCCACGCTTCCACGCCAAACGCCTTTACTCACCTTTCCATCCAGCTTAAGCTTTCCCCTGCTCGTGCCCCGGAGCGCCAATGAACTGCATGAAAAGAGCCCTCGCCGCCTGTCCCTTGGCTTTCGCCTTGCTCCTCGGCCAAACGCTAGCTCCTGCCGCGAACAAGGCTCAGGCTCCCACATCGAAGCCCCCCGCCTCCAAACCATCTATGGGACCGCCTGTCTCCCAATCGCGCCACTACCCGATCCTTCTCATCGCGCAAAGCACCGACCCCACCTGGAATCTCCGTCTCGGCATGAAAGGCCCGGAACGCCTCGAACGCGCCGGCTACCCGCCCATTCCGCTCGAACCATCAGAGGTCGAACAAGAGACGACCGGCTTGTCCTGGATCTACCACGCAAAGGATTTGCAAACGAACGCCGTCGTCGCGGTGCACGTTTCGCGCGAAATGTGCACCGACGGCACCTCCGACATAAAATATACGTTCCGCGTTTCGCTCGACCACGCCCAGATCGGCACGCTCAAAGGCTGCGCCAAGGTCGCACCCGAGCAATTCCCAGAATTCAAACAAAAGAATCTCGACGACGACGATCCGGAAAAACAGAAGCCCACACCACCCACCGTCACCAATTTCAAACCGCCCGTCGCGGTCGCCTATCTCGACCCCACTGGCAGGGTCATGTTGGCCAGGAACGACGTCCCCAAGCCCATCGTTCCGAAAGGCTTTGGCCCGTCTGTCTCGCACGACGGCAAGCGCCTGATGTATCTGCGCGAAGAGAACGGCCCGGAAACCAGCATTCAGATCGCGGATCCGCTCACTGGAAAATCTTCCGAACTCATCCGCGGTCTCGTCAATTACGCGTTTTGGTCGCCCGACGATTCCCACATCGCCTTCGTAAAATCGGACGCGTCCGTTTGGCACATCTGGACAATGCCCGTAACAGCGGGCGCGCAGCCCACTCAGCTTTCGCCGACGCCCGTCAATTTTCTGAACGGTTGGGCAGACACCCACTCCCTTGTCGGCGCAAACTCCAGCTCGTTCTTCTGGATCACTGACGACGGCGGCACCTTGCAGGTACTCACCGCTCTCGATCTCTGTGGTCCGGATTTTGAATCCAATTCCGCATCCACCCTCCGCGTCAATCCCGCCAATTCAGACTTGCTGCTGGTTTCCGGATCTCTTTTGAAAACACCCTCCGCCTCTCCCAAGGATCCCAAGTCCGGATTCGGCGCCGATCTTTTTCTCTACGAAATGCGCTCCAAGCGCCGCGTCCCCCTCAATGTTTCCAATCTTTTCCCAACCAAGGGCGAATGGTCCCGCGACGGTCTGCAAATTTTCTTCACCAGCCGCGACTCCACCGGCAAGAACTTCATCTATCGCATCTTCTGGGACGGCACCGGCCTCAAGAAAATCCGCCCCGGTTCCGACCTCGTCGTCGGCCAGTAGATCCCGCAAACACGCGAAACCTGTCGTCCTTGGGCGAAGCGAAGGACCTCAACGGCAAGATCCTGCCAAAACTCGATCGCGGAACCCCCTGCGCGAAGCGCCAAGATCTGACTCCTTTTCTTTTCTCCTACCCTTTCGTACAGGTGCAGCTTAAGTGCCCGTTTTCCCCCTTTTCACACAGCACCGCGCTCCCGGGCGCTATACTCCCAAAATGGCGACCCCTCCCCAACCGCTTCCACCGCGTCCCGTCAGTATTCTCGTTCTCGACGGTGACCCCGCCGGTGGCAACGCCGTTCGCCAAATTCTCGACTCCGAAGGTTGGCGCGTCCGCGTCATTCCGGACACAAAACTCCTTCTCAGCGAACTAAAATCCGCCGAGTGGTCGTTGGTCATCGCCAACATTGCGCAAGTCCCGCTCGACGGCCCCATCTTCGCCATCCTTCGCGAACTCGCCAGCGTCCCCATCGACGAAGGCGGCCGCCTACGCGTCTTGTACATGGTTCCTTCCCTAAGCGGCGCTCAATACGTTCAGGCCCTCGAAGCCGCCCGGCTTCCTTACGTCCTTCGCCCCTACCACCTTCACGATTTCTTGGAAAAAGTCAGCGACCTGCTCGTCGAAGTGAAAGCCATTGACGTCGCGCTGCGCCAGGTTCGCCACGAATTTGGCGGCTTGCGCAAAAAGAAGAAAGAAGCCGGACGTACCAACTCCATGTTCGCTTCCCGCGATGCCTACTCCTCTTACACCGAAGAAGAGCTCGCCGATTACGAGCGTCAGGAATCCGAATTCAATAAGACGCGCCGCCGTGGCCCCAACACCAATCTCGGCGGCAAATAACCGCCAACTGTTACAAGAAATCGCCTGCGAAAAATTTTCCGCTCTACTTGCCCGGATGCGCCGCACGGTACGGCGCAAAATCGTCCCAAACCCTTCTCACCAGCGCTGGCTCTAACACTTTCGTCAAAGCCATCCCCGGGTCTTTCTCCGAAAAAATATCCAACGACATTTGCGCGCAGCCCGGCGAAAACGCTTCCGGCGCATACTCGTAGAGTCCTTCAAACGTCGTATCCACTTCCCTGCCTCTCGCCATCAGTCCAAATTCATGACGGCCCGGCTCAATCGGCGCCACCGGAGCGCCATTGCAGCGCAAAATCATGCTCTGGAATCCATTCTTGAATTTGATCTTCAGAAACATTCCGAATTTCGGCCGCACCCGCACGTGTACCACCGACTCGTAGTCCTGCGCTTCCGTCAGCGCGCTCTCCGGCGGCTTCGCGTCGGATGCATCGCCTCCGGTCCGCTTCGCCGACTTTCTCGCCGCGTACATCTCTTGGTCATGCCGCAAGAAATAATTCAGCGGCGGCGTGTACACCGCGATTTCAAATTCACCCGCGTCGAAAAAATACGGTTTCGTATCCATCTTCGTTTGGGAAAGCAGCGCCTTCAACGCATCCGCCGGAAATCGGTCCTCCGGTTCCACCGGCAGCAATTCCTTTGACGGCGGCGCGCTCCCGGTCATGCTCTTTTTGGCCTGCTCGATCAGCGGTCGCGCTTCTGCAATCGGAACAATGTAAGCCAGCGTCCGCTGCTCCGCCCTGGCTATTCCCGCCGCTTCCCCGGAAAGCGTAAACAGCGGCCCGCCCGAATTTCCCGGATTGATCGTGATGTCACTCACGATCGAATCTTTTTCCACCTTGCTGATCACGCCCGTCGTCAGAACTTTTTCCCGCCCGAACGGATTTCCGATCGTAAACACCCGCTGTCCCACTTCAATGTGCGTGCCTTCCATCGGAGCTAGCGGCGCCACGTGCGCTTCCGGAAACGCCGCCGGATTGACCCACAATACCGCCACGTCCTTGTCCGCGTTATCGGCCAGCAATCTCGCCGGCACCTTTCGCATCTTGTCGAATTGCAGCGCCAGATAGTTCGACTTTCCCACGACGTGATGATTCGTCACCACCAGTCCCGAAGAGTCCACCAGAAATCCCGATCCCATGCCAAATTCCGACCGCACCGTAAAAATCGAGCCTTTCAGTTTTTCAAACAACGCCGTCAAATCACCCGGTACATTTCCGCTTGCGCCGGTCGGCTCCGGCGTCCCCGCTTCCACCTTCGCATTGTCATTTGTCAGCGTAACTTCTTGCTCGCCGCTGTTTCCGCCTTTTACTGTCGCCTCAACGCTCCACAAATATTTCTTCCCGCTAAACTCAATTGCCTTCGTCGTCGAAAAAACGTACTTCCCTTCGGCAAGGTCTGCCTGCACTGCGCCATCGAGACCTGTTTTCATTTCTATTTGCGCGCCAGTCGCCACATTCTTCGTCTTCACGACGAGAAACGGTACAGGCTTCTGATTCAGATCCTTATCCACCAGAATCGCGCGGAGCTTCACGTGGACCGGAGGGGCTTGCGGCCGCGCTACCGCCATAACCACTACCGGCACAGCTAAAATTGTCGCGAGAATTCGTACGATAGGCCTGGGCATGGGCACTCCTTACTGCTGCTTCTCTGCCGCCATCCTCTCACTTGCCATTGCATTTGCATAGCCAGCCATTGCTTAATCCTCACTCTCCGCACTTCGCCACAATCAGCGTGATGTCATCCTGCTGCTCGCCCGCCCTGAACTTCCGCACTTCCTCCACAACCGCTTCGAGCATCGCGCCAGGCGGTTTCTCCCGGTTCCGCGTCAGCACTTTCGTCGCGCGCTCTTCTCCAAACTCTTCTCCCGCACCATTCGAAGATTCCGTCACGCCGTCCGTGTACAACACCAACAAATCTCCGGCAAGCATTTGCCGCTCTTCCACAACGCATTCCCACTCCGCAAACAATCCCAGCACCGTCGCCGTCGACATCAGCCGTTCAACACTGCCATCGCCCCGCAATAAAAGCCCCGCCAAATGTCCGCAATTCGCGTAGCGCAACTTCCGCGTTGTATCGTCGTATTCCGCATAGAAAAACGTCGCATAATCCCCATCCGCCGTATTCTCATAAAACATCTGGTTCACCGACCGCAAAAATTGTCGCGGTTCATCCGCCGCAATCGCGCACTGGCTTCGAAAATTCGCCTGCAAATTCGCCATCAAAAGTGCCGCAGGCATTCCCTTTCCCGCAATGTCTCCAATCACCAGCCCCAGCCGCCCCCGTCCCAAATCCAGAAAATCGTAATAGTCCCCGCCAACATGCCTCGCCTGCGAACAAGCGCCCGCATACTCCAGACTCTTCGCCGTCGGCATCCTCTGCGGAAAAAGCCTCGCCTGCACTTGCCGCGCAATCTCCTGTTCTTGCGCCGCGCGTCGCTCCGCTTCCAGAATCTCTTCCGCCCTCCGCCGCTGCTCTTCGACCAGCCGGGTCGCCTGATTGAATTCAATCAGCGAGAACCGGTTTCCATCCACGTCCTCAAAATTCACCAAAACGCTTCCATAGAGTGCCGTCGCCGGCGCGCGATCGAACCGCACTCCTCGCTCGTTCCATTCGCGGTATTTCGCTTCCACGTTTTCCGTCAGGAATACAATCTGTCGGGCTTTACCAATCAGCGCGTGCTCGTCGGAGCCCGGCAATGGCGCAACCAGCGCAATTCTTGCCGTCCCGTCCGGCGGCGCAACCATTACCCACCGGCCATGCTCGGGATCCGTGTGGTCCAGCGCCACGTTGAAACCAAGTCCATCCCTAAAAAACCGCAAGCTCCGTTCTTGATCCCGCACGAATAGCGTCACTTGTTGCAGCAGAAGATACGGATCAGTCCGATCCAGCCGGGTCGCCGGCTTGATGTTCCAAAGCGGTGAACTTGTCTCGCTCATCGCGCGATTATAAAGCCAATCCGCGCGACGCCGCGCACAGCGCCGCCTACTCGCTATCTTTGACCACCCTGTCAACAGAGCCCGCTTTAAGCCCTTTAGAATCTGCAGTTACGAAAAAAGGGGCACTGTGCGAACCGGATATCCGTCGAAGGATATTTTCCCCGCTCGCCAATAGCCACTTCTTTTCCCTGCAAGCGTTCTCGTCACCCCCGTTCTACCTCCAGTCGCGCTGCAAGCCCCGGCTTCGCAAACCGCGACTCTGGAGGCACTTCATGGATCGTTCCGTTCTCTCTGCACTCTTCGGCAGTCTCATCGGCATTTCGACTCTCGGCCTGCTCGGCTTTGTCTCAGCCAATCCTTCGCCGACGCCCGAACCGCCCAAAGGTGACGGCAACTGGCACCTGCTCAACCCCATCACCTACGAAAACATCAGCGTCTTCCCCGTCGTCGCCAGTTCCACGTATGACACGGGACATTTCCTCACTCTCGAGGAAGGTCTCGCTTCCGGCGAGGTTATCGTCAGCGAACAAGGCAGCGTCGGCATCGTGCGCAACCGCGGTGACCGAGTTACGCCAAACTATTCGAGCGGCGCCAGCGTCAATCACCTCGTTCTCGTCAACCGCGGCAAACGGCCCCTCCTTCTTCTCGCCGGCGAACTCGTCAGCGGCGGCAAGCAGGACCGCATCATCGGCAAGGACCGCATCGTGCCCGCCGGCGCCGACCCCCTCCCGCTCGATGTGTTTTGCGTCGAGCACGGCCGCTGGTCTTCCGGCGCGAATTTTTCCGCTGCGAAAACCATCGTTCATCCCAGCGTCCGCGAACAAGCCGCCGTCAATCAGGAGCAAGCCGCCGTTTGGAACGCCGTTCGCTCGGGAACGACGAAGTCGGTTGACGTTTCAGGAATGGGCACCGGTGCGGGAAACGCTGCAGCCGCGCCCCGCGTTTCCGGCGAAGCGCTGTCCTCCACGATTGCAAACGAAGCGCCGACGGAGTCCTACGACAACCTCTACAACAAATCGCGCAGCATCGGCGGTTCGGTCGATTCCTTTGTGGAAGAGGTCGAGCGCCGCTTTGCCAAAGAAACCGGCGGCCTCAAGAACGAACGCGTGGTCGGCGTGGTCGTTGCGTACGGCGGCGAAGTTGCCTGGAGCGACATTTTCGCCTCGGAGGATCTTTTCTATAAATATTGGACGAAGCTTCTTCGCAGTTATGCCGTCGAAGCCCTCGCGCGCCCGAACTACCGCGAAGCCGCCGATCGTGACGATGCCGAGCAATTCCTCGTTTCCCTGCACGGAGTCATCAAGGAGGAAACCGAACCCGGCGTCTATCGTTGGCGCGAAATCAATCACGGCCGCTTGTCGCAAATCGAACTCGACGCGCTCGAGCCAAAGGCAATCACGCTTCACCGCCTGCTGCTGCGGCGCACAAGCTGAGAAGGAAGTTTCTGGCAAAATCGCCGGAGGAATTTCTCTCAGGACGCAGCGAACCGCTTCACCTGGCTCGCATCGGCGGACGCCGCAAGAAATCCCGCGACGTTCGTCGTCCAGCTTGGATGCATCAGAGCCGGCGCAATTTCCGCGAGCGGCGCCAGCACAAAATTCCGCCGCAACATGCCCGGATGCGGAATTTGCAATTCCGGCAACTCAATCGTCTCGTCGCCGTAAAGCAGAATGTCCATATCCAGAAGCCGCGGCCCTTTCGCAAACTCTTTCTGGCTTCCGAGTTGCGTTTCAATTCCGCGAAGCGCGTGCAACAGATCGAGCGGCGCAAGCGCAGTCTCCGCTTCCACCGCACAGTTGAGAAACCACGGCTGCTCAAGATAATCGACCGGCTCGGTTTCATACAACGAAGACACTTTCACAACGCGCACGCCGCCGGCCGGAAGCGCGGCAATCGCCGCGCGCAGATTCCCCGCGCGGTTGCCGAGATTCGAGCCAAGCGAAAGATAGACCGTACGATTCGCCATCAGTTCTCCGCATGCCGCGCCGGCAGCGCTAGCACGCTGCGCTCAATGATGATCCCAGTAATCTGTCGGACGATCATCGCTGAGCAGCGCGGGAGGAAACACCCAGTAGTCTTCGCCGAACGGAATATTCTTCGGCCAGAGTTGATCGAGGGTTTCACCGTCGTAGAGCACGCCGCCCTTAACGACGTACGCGATGTCGGCGCTGTTGTGAATGTCGTCGAGCGGATTTTTGTTGAGTACGTCCAGGTCGGCTAGTTTGCCAACGGCAATGGAGCCGAGGTCTTTGTCCATGCCGAGATAGTGCGCGCCATCGTTAGTCGCCATTTCGAGCGCGCCCATCGGGCCCATCGCGGAGGAGTACATCCAAAGCTCCCATTGCGAATCGATGCCCTGCTGCTGCCCGTGGCCGCCGAGCGACCCGAAACCGCCGGCCGCGCGAATATCGGCCACTGCCTGCGCGATGAGCGGAAAACTGTAATCCGTTTCCGGGCGCATCATCCGCCGGCGGGCATGTGGAAGAATTTCTCGCCACGGCGTCCACCGCAGGAGTTTGGAATCTTTGAACCATTCAAACGCCTGAAAGAAATATTCTTCGTTCCACGGTCCCGGCCCCGCAACGATCGCCGTCGGCGAGTACGTGACGTGCGCCATGCCGAAAAACTTTGTCGCGTCGCCATAAAGCGGGGCGTACGAAAGCGGATGTTCAAATCCGGTCTGGCCGTCCATTGCCATCCCGAGATCGTATTCAAGGCTGCCGCCTTCGGCGGTGACGTTGAGGCCGTATTTGCGCGCGATCTCGCTGATCCATTGATGCTGCTCGCGCTTCGTTTGCATGTATTGCTTCAAGGTGATGACACCGTAGCTGGCGAGCCGTTTGATGTTTTGTTCGGCGATTTCGTAGCTGGTGAGGTCGTTGTTGCGGAATCCATCACCCGCGTAGAGCGGATCGCCGGAAGAAAATGTCCGCGGGCCGATCATTTCGCCGGCATCCACCAATTCTGCGGGAGGGAAAGCATTTTGCGACCAAGCCGCGGGATCGAAGGTCGTCGTGATTCCGTACGCGAGATTGCTGGCGATTTCGTAGTCGTGAGGCGGAGTGATCCCTGTGTATTCGCTGTAGTGATGCGCGTGCATGTCGATGAGGCCGGGAATGATTGTTTTTCCTTTGGCGTCGATGACGCGATCGATTCCAGCGGTGGAACATTCGCCGGCGCATGCGATGCGCGCGCCGCGAATAACGATGGTGCCGTTTTCGATGACTTTGCGATTGTCGAGGGTGAGAATTCTCGCGCCGGTCAGCGCGAGAGAGCCGGACGGAATATCGCGTGGGACGGACAATTTGATTTCCGTGGTGTCGGTTTTCGTGGAGTCGAGATGGTAGATGAAGTAGCGGTTGGCGCTGCCGAATTCGAGCGTTTGCGCGTCTCGGAAATGCGGGAAGTTTCCGCCTTCCTTGCTGATTTGCTTCAAGGGCAAAACGGAATTTTGTTTGTCGATTAGTGGCGGCTTCGCGCCAGTTCCTGCGGCCGGAAACGCGAGGGTATAAACATTGTCGCCTTCCTGGAATGCGGCGGTCTTGAGATCGGGCGAAACGGTAGCTTCGTCGGCGTAGGGAAACACAAGATGGACGCGGCGGTCAGTGCCGTCAAGTTTTACGGAGACGAAATTGACAATGAGAGGGCGGCGAGCTTCCGGTTCTTTGTTTGGAAAATATTCCGGATAGTAGACGCGGCCATCGCTTCCGAATGTTGGAGCGACGATTTGATTGCGTTCCAAATAGCCGGACGGGCGAGGCGTGCGGACGATTTGCTTTGTGTCGCCGCCGGAAGCGGGAACGGAGACGAGGTCGTACCAGGTATTGGAAATCCAGGATTGGCCGCGGAAGAATGCGCCGGAGCTGCGCGCGACGACAATCGTGGAACCGTCCGGCGACCATGCGGGATGAATGTATTCGCCGGGTTCCTTGGTGAGCTGCTGAGGCAAAGAACCGTCGCCAGCGATTTTCCAGACGGCGCCGCCGAGTTTCTCGTCCCACGAAGTGAATACGATGAATTTTCCGTCGGGGGACCATGCGGGAGAATATTCCATCGGCGAAAAATCTTTTGCGGTTAAACGGTGCGGCGTGCCGTTCGGCAAATCCATGATCCAGATGCGGCCGATGGCCTGGAACGCAAGTTTTTTGCCGTCGGGCGACGCGGTGTGCCAGCGGGCGAAACGCATCGGGAATGCATCGTCGGTGAGGCGGCGCTCGGTTTTTGCCATTTCTGAAATCGTGCGATGGACGTGCGCGGTGAACGGAATCGTTTCGACTTTTCCGGAGTCGACCCATAGGCGGTGGATTTTGCCACCCTGCGAAATGACGATGGATTTTCCATCGTGCGCCCACGCGTATCCGGGAAGCATGCGCCAAACGCCCCACGGTTCAGCGGAGTCCACTTCGATCGGGTCCATCGCGACGCGTTCGGCGCCGGTTTGTAAATCGCGCAGCCAGAGCGCGGTGCGGGGACCAAATTTGTGTCCTTTATAAGAGAGAGTTCCGTTCGGAATCCGGCGAGCGAAGGCGAGCCACCGGCCGTCGGGCGAAATTTCCGGAGCGATCGCGCCGCCGTTTGAAATGCGGTATTGCTGCTCGCCGACGCCGGAGGTGACTTCTTCTTTTTCTCCGGTGCGAAGGGCGATGCGTTTTATTTGATAGAAACCTTGCATCACGTCATCGTGACCGGCGTAAGAAGAGGGCTCGCCTGCAGCGTACTGAAAATAGACGTAGCGGCCATCGGGCGAAACGCTGGGCCACGCGGCGGCTTTGTCTTCCTTGGCGCTGACGATTTCTAGGCCTTTGCCACCTTCGCGGTGATAGAGCCAGATGCCGGGAGGAGCAGGAGTTTCGAGTCCAGTGGCGACAGAGCGGCGGCGCACGAGAATGTTTTGGCTGTCGGGAGTCCAGACGGGTTCGTAGGCGCGAACTTCCTTGTCCTCGAAAACGGCGTGAGGATTGGAACCGTCGGCGTTCACGACCCAGAGGTTGTCCTGGCCGTTGCGATCGGAGATGAAGGCGATGAATTTTCCGTCCGGAGAAAAACGCGGATGGGCGTTGAGGGCGACGCCACTCGATTGTGTGAGACATTCGGCTTTTCCGCCCGAGACGGGCATGCGATAGATGTGTGCGAGAAGATCGAAGACGATCCATTTGTTGTCGGGAGAAATGTCTACGGACATCCAGGTGCCTTCGGAAGTGTCGAAATCGATGTCGCGCGTTTTGCCGCGTGCGAGCGTGGTGTCCCATTTCGCGGCGGGCTTGTCTTTTTCCTTATCTTTGTCTTTCTCTTCGCCATGAGAGGAAGGAGGGCTGACAAGGGATGCCGCAAAAAAAGTGAAAAGAAAAATTGCGCGAAGGGCTGGTGAACTCATACTTTTGCTCCATGGATGCGTCGTAGGCGGCCGGAGACGATGGGCCAAACGAGAAGCACTGTAGCAGAACAGCGCCACCCATGAGGGATTTCCTCAACAGCCTCCGCGAGGGTCAATCGGGAGTGGCCGAGTGGAGGGGCTGCGACATTTCGTATTCGAAAATATTGGCGTCGTTGGGATAGGGTTCGGTGCGGCCGGTTTTTGTGAAGCCGAGATGTTCGTAGAAACGGATGGCGGAGCGGTTGTTGCTGGTGACCATCAAGAGCAGGGCGTGGAGGTTGCGAGAGCGAGCCCAATCGAGAACGGCGTCCACCAATAGACGGCCGACTCCGAGCTGGCGATGAGTAGGCGCGGTCCACATGGACACGAGCTGAGCGTGCGTCGGATCCTTGTCGTCGAGTAAAGAGCCGGCGATGCCGCAGGCGGCGGCGCCGTGCATCGCAACAAAGCCAACGCCGCGTTCGCCATTCCAGCGTTCGACGCGCCGAGCCCACTCGGCATCGTCAAACTGAACTTCTCGCGCATAGGTCGAGCCGAAGGCGTAGGGAGCTTCTTGTAAAGCGCGGAGACGAACGTCTTTGAAGACGCCGATGTTCAGCGGGGTGATACGCTCGATTGGAATCGGTGACATAAGTGCAATTTTATCGCACAAGAGGATGCTGATCGAGCGGACACGCGAAAATTCGAGCGGTCGCGTCGCATCTAGACGGCGCCCGCGACCAGTTGAGAACAACCCCATGGCCGGAACAAAGAGCGGCTAGCAACAGAGTCGGCTAGTAGTTTTCGCGCTTGGCGTGGGCGGATTGCTTTTCGCCTTTGTAGAGTTTCCAGGCGCCGTCGATGACGTAGGCGTGGATGGCGTCGGCGTCCTGCACGGTCATTTTCATGTTGGGGAAAGCGAATTTCGGCGGATCGGAAAAGCCGGGCATGCCTTTGCTCCAGTGCGTACCGCCGAGGACTGTCGTATACCAGTCCTTGTGGGCTTCGGCGGGCATATAACGCAAATCGGGGATGACACCATTTTCGACCCAGGCACCGGTGCCGTCGAGCCCGGGCGAATGGCAGCCATCGCAGACGAACGTTCCGTAAAGCACCGCGCCTTTTTTGACGATTTCCGGCGTGCCGGTTTGCGGCGGCGGCATGGGAACGGATGGAATCACAATTCTTGGCGTGGGAAAGGGAGTCTTTCCATTCAGTTTGAATGCGTAGAGACGGACGGGGCCACGCTTTGATTCCGGCGTGGCCATGGTGCGAGCAGGGGCGAAGAGTCGCGAGCCGGAGCCCCAGCCAACCGGCGTCAAGATATATTGGTCGTTGTTGACGGAATAGGTGACGGGAATCGCGTCGATGGCGGATTTGGTTTCGATGGACCAGAGTTTTTTTCCCGAGTCGGCACCGTAAGCGGAAAATTCACCGGTTCCCTGCCCTTGAAAAACAAGATTGCCCGCAGTCGAGAGGACGCCGCTGTTGACGGCGATTTTTTCTTCGACGGTCCAGCGTGCTTGTTGCTTGACGGGATCCCAGGCAATCAAGCGGCCTAGGAGGCCTTCGCCGCTTTCTCCGGATTCGACTTCGGCTTTCGAACCGGCGACGCGATCTGTTGCGGGAATATAAACGAGGCCGGTGGATTCGCTGTAGCTCATGGGCCACCAGTTGTGAACAGTCCACTGCTTACCGCCGCCTTGATCGGGCGGGACTTCGACGGCGCGTCCGGTGGCGAGATCGTAGGAATGCGCCCAGGTGGTGTTGACGAGCGGATTGGCGGAAATTAGCTTTCCGGTTTTTGCATCGAGGACGTAAAAGAAACCGTTTTTCGGCGCGGTCATGGCAACGTGGCGTTTTTCGCCGTTGACGGCTAAATCGGCGATCAGGATGTGATTGTTTTCGGTTTGCATGCCGGGCGCGCTGGTTTGGAAGTGCCAAGCGTACTCGCCGGTTTCGGCATCCACGGCGATGAGGCAGCCGGAAAAAAGTCTGTCGCCAGTGGCTTTGATGTTCGAAAGTTCGCCGTAATCCACACCGGTTCCGGCGGTACCGAAAATGACAAGGCCGGTTGCGTCGTCGTATGTGATGGCGTTCCAAACGTCGCCGCCGCCGACCCGCCACCATTCGTTGCCGTGCCAGGTTTGTGCGGCCATTTCGAGGGCTTTGGTTTCGAATTTCTTCGCGGGATTGCCAGGGACGGTCCAAAAGCGCCAGATTTGATCGCCAGTCTCGGCGTCATAAGCGATAAGGGCGCCGCGGACACCGTCGTCGGAACCGTTGTAGCCAATCAAGATGCGGCCTTTGGCGATGTGCGGCGCGCCCGTGATTCCGGTTTGCATGGGATTGCAGACGGTCGCTTCCCAAACTTCTTTTCCGGTGGCGGCATTTACGGCTACGAGGCGGCAATCGCCGGTGCCGACAAAAACTTTTCCGTTCCAGACGGCAACGCCACCGTTTGTGCGGGCGGAGTAAGAGCCGTTGATGGCCATGTCCAGACGAACGCGGGGATCGAATTTCCAGAGCAGCTTCCCTGTTGCGGCATTGACTGCGTAAATTTTAGACTGCGGAGCGCTGACGTAAGCGACGCCGTCGACGACGACCGGTTCGGAAACTACGCCCATGGCGCTGTCAATGTCCAGATACCAGGCAAGGCTCAGCTGCGAAACATTTTTGTCGTTGATTTGCGTGAGCGGGCTGAAGTGCTTTGCGTCAAAGGTGCGGCCGTTGAGGAGCCAATTGGCGCCAGCCGCAGCGTCGGCAGCGATTCTTGCTTCGGTGACGTCGCCGGACTTGGGCGAATCGCCGGCGGATGAATGCATCGCAACGGCAAGGCTTGCGGCGCAGACGGCGAGGACGAGCGGAATCGGCTTTGGCGAGTTCATTGGCGTCACCTGTTTTCGACCGAGGAATGCACGAACGAAGATTGCGTGCGTCATGTTAGGCGTGCGGAAAAGGGAAAGTCAACGCACGGGGGCTTCGAGCGAGCCGAGATGACTGGGATATTTGGCTTGCAACGAGGCGATGAGCGATTCGAATTGCGAGAGAGGACGCAGATTGGCGAGACAAGAATCCTTGAGGAAAAAGGGCCAGCAGGCAAAACCGGTGTCTACGGTTCGCTGGAGCCATTCGAAGGCGGGGTCGAGGCGGCCGAGGAGAGCGTGAATGCACGCTACTTGATAGTAGGTGTGATGAGCGTGGCCAAAGGTTTTGGGATTGGCACAGGCGCGCGTCATGCAGCGGAGAGCTTGCTGCGAATTCCCGGTAAGAGCGTGAAAAACACCTTGCATGCTGACGATCATCGGGTCATCCGGAACGAGCGAGGCCGCTTCATCGAGCAAGACTTTTGCGCGCTTATAATCGCCCATGAACATGGCGGGCTGAGGCGCGAAGTAGACGGCGTATTTGTTGGAGGGATTTTCGGCACGCCAAAGAGCGATTTGACCGCGAGCGAGATTGTATTCGCCCTTCCACATGTACGCTTGCACGACGCTGTGGCTGACGGATTTGCGTGGATCGAAGGCACGGCCGCGCTGGTACATCGCGAGGGCGTCATCGAGCAGACCGATGTGCGCGAGGATGGTGCCGAGACGATTGTAAGCGTGCGGTAAATTGCTCTGCAGAGTGAGAGCGCGCTTGAGTTCAGCGATGGCTTCGAGATGCTGAAAATTCCTGGACGGACCCCAAAGCAGAAATGCGTTGGCAACATGGGCTTCGGCGAGATTCGCGTCGAGTTCCAGCGAGCGGCGGCAATGGAATTCGGCTTTTTCGAGCCAGGTCCAACTCGGGGCGAATTCGAAATGGAGGACGGCGCACACACAAGAGAGAACGGCGTGAGCGAGGGCGAAAGACGGATCGCGGGTAACGGCGTTCGACAAGTGCCGGGCGGATTCTTCTAGCGATTTGAGTTCGCCGGAAGAGCTCCGGCGAAACCCCTGCATGAACTCGCTGTACGCCATGGGATCGCGGCTGTAGCGCGGAAGGGCTTGAAGCATTTTCGCGGGGAGCGGGCGATTGAGGGCGCGCGCGATTTGCGAAGCGAAGACATTCTTGAGGTCAAAAAAATCCGCGGTGTCGACGATGTATTTCCGCGAAAAGGAAATGCGGCGTGCGTTGGCGTCAAAAAGTTCGAGAGAAACGCGGGATTTGTTTTTAACGGTTTGAATCGTGCCGCGGACGACGAAGCGGACACCGAGGCGCGATGCAATGTCCACTGGAGATGCGTTCGGCGAAATGTTCAAGACAGAAGAAGTAGGCAGGACGTCGATGCCCGGGAGATTGCCGAGGCGGTTGACAAGGGCGTCGGCAAAACCGAGGGAAAGACCGCGATCGTCATCCGCACTGCCAAGAGCGACGAGAGGCAACGCGGCGAGCGCAGCTCTTTGCGAAAGATGCTGCATCGGAGCCGATATTGATTCAGGCGGAGACGGCGGCGCGGGCACTTCGGCAGATTGAAATTGGGCGTGAACGACGCGAAGCGGCCCGATAAAACGATAGCCCTTGCCGACGATAGTTTCGAGGAAGACCGGTTTTTCGGGATTGTCGGAAAGTGCGGAGCGGATTTTGCGGACGATGTTATTTACATTCCGCTCGGTATCCACGTGAAGATCGGATCGCCAGAGTTTTGTGACGATGTCCTGACGCGAGACGAGCTGGTCGCGGCGGCTGACGAGGAAGATGAGAAGCTCCATGGGCTTTTTTTCGAGTTTGATGCGAAAGCTGGAGCGGCGGAGCTCATAGCGGCCGAGGTCGAGCTCGAATTGAGGGGCGAGGGCTTTTGCGCGAGGCATGAGAAGGCGACTTTTTGGAATGATGCCATATTTATCAGCAACTTGCGACGATATATAAAAAATACAAAAAGAGTATGCGATCAGGATTGAAGGAGGAGGCGAACGGGTGGATTCTCACGTCGTTGGCAGCCTTTCAAATTGAGGAGAAAAGAGATGCAGCTGAAATATTTTGGAGCATTGCTCGCGGTGGTGCTGGCAGGATTCGCCGGGCGCGAGTGGATGGAAGCTTCGGCGGCAGCGGAGGCGAAACACGCTTTTACGCCGGATGGTGTGCCATACGGGCCAGCCCCGGCGTTTGTGGAACCAGGTGCACAACTGGCGGTGCTTGAGGGGAATCCGATGGCGGAGAGCGGCGACTACACGATTCGCCTGAAGTTGCCGGCGGGCTACAAGATTGCGCCGCACTGGCATCCGAAGCGGGAAAACGTGACAGTTATTTCGGGCACGCTGAAATTCGGCATGGGAGACAAATTTGACGAAGGGAGCATGACGGGATTTCCAGCGGGGAGTTTTGCGTACCTCGATCCTGAGATGCATCACTATGTGAAGGCTGACGGTGAAACCGTGGTGCAGGTGCATGGGCAGGCGCCGGTACAGTTCAACTACATCAATCCGAAGGATGATCCAAGCAAGCGATAGAAGAGTGTTTGGAATTTAGCGCGGCGAAGATTTCCGGTGCAGATGGAAGAAACACTCTCCAAATGCGCCGGAATTTTCTTTAGCGGAAAGAGTTCGTCGACTCAGTGGGGGCGACCGCCGCCAGACGAACTGCTCGAACTCCCGGAAGAAGATGATCCGGACGAACTGGAACTCGTGGAGCTCGACCCTCCGCCGGAATAATGCGAACTGCCGCCGCAACCACCGCCGGAATTGGCGCCATTTGAATCCCCGCCGTAAGAATGCGACGAGCCAGGAGAGCCAGAGCCGAGTCGCGATTACAAAGAGCTAGAAGAGGCGGGGCTGGCGTTTGGGGAGGTCGCGGCCGAAGTATTGGTAGGCGCGCGGCGTGGCGACGCGGCCGCGGGGCGTACGGTCAATCATGCCGATTTGCATGAGGTAGGGCTCGTACATTTCTTCGATGGCGTCTTCTTCTTCAGAGAGCGCCGCAGCGAGCGTGCCGAGGCCGACCGGTCCGCCGGAATATTTATCAAGCAGCGCGATCATGAGGTTGCGGTCGACTTCGTCGAGACCGCTGTCGTCGACGCCGAGCATGGCGAGCGCTTCCTGTGCGACACCGCGCGTGATTCGGCCGGCGGCGCGGACTTCCGCAAAATCGCGCGCACGACGCAACAGGCGATTGGCGATGCGGGGTGTTCCACGGCAGCGGCGAGCAATTTCTTCCCCGCCGCCCTCATCCATTTCAATGGACAGGATTTTGGCGGAGCGGTGAAGGATGATGAGGAGGTCTTCCGGTTCGTAAAAATCGAGACGATGAACGATGCCAAAGCGTGAGCGCAGCGGCGCTGTGATGAGTCCGGCGCGCGTGGTAGCGCCGATTAAAGTGAAATGATTGAGATGAAAAGGATGGATGCGCGCGCCGGGCCCCTGGCCGATGACGAGGTCAACGCGAAAATCTTCCATCGCGGGATACAGAACCTCTTCGACAGCGGGCTGGAGACGGTGAATTTCGTCGAGGAAGAAAACTTCGCGCGGTTCGAGTGAGGTGAGAATGGCGGTGAGGTCGCCTTTGCGTTCGAGCATCGGCCCCGCACTTGTTTTGATCGGGGCATGCAATTCGTTCGCAATGATCTGCGCGAGCGTGGTTTTCCCGAGCCCTGGCGGGCCATAGAGTAAAACATGGTCGAGGGCTTCGCCGCGATTCCGTGCGGCTTCGAGCGCGATCGAGATATTTTCTTTGACGCGCTTCTGGCCAATATATTCGGCGAGGGTTTTTGGGCGAACGCTGGCGTCAAGGCGAGCATCGTCTTCGTACGGAGCGCCGGAAACGATGCGTTGCGGCTGGCGATCGGGACTCATTCGTTTTGCGGTTCCATCGGCCATTTGTCGGCGAGGTCAAAAGTTCAGGGAACTCCTGCCGCTTTTCCTTTCGGACCCGTGAGGGCTTGCAGCGACGCTTTCAATAGTTTCTCGAAATTCGAAACGCCGGCTTCGCTCTTACCTTCGGCAACGGCAGATTCGGCTGTGCGGCCGTCGTAGCCGAGATTGGTGAGCGCTGAAACGACGTCGGCTTCGACGCCAGCAGGCGACGCGATGGCGGGCCGTTGCTCGACCATGGCCATGGAGTCGAGCTTGTCTTTCAGCTCAACGACCATGCGTTCGGCAGTTTTTCTGCCAACGCCGGGAATTTTGATAAGGCGGCCGAGATCGTTGCCGCGAATGGCAGGAATTAATTCTTCGGCGCTCATGCCGGAGAGAATCTTTAGCGCCAACGAAGGGCCAACTCCCGAAGCGGAAAGCAACATTTCGAAAAGATGTTTTTCGCGGGAGGAGAGAAAACCATAGAGGGAGAGCGCATCTTCGCGAACGTGGGTGTGGATGAGAAGCGTGACTTCTGTGTGGAGTTCGCCGAGTGC